>Ga0209793_1000180_pt1 | contig 109244 bp, 106 predicted proteins | sample EBPBio122009_DNA_FD_185863 | JGI IMG/M metagenome (GOLD analysis project Ga0209793, IMG submission 185863) | Wastewater treatment Type I Accumulibacter community from EBPR Bioreactor in Madison, WI, USA - Reactor 1_2/2/2009_ DNA (SPAdes) (version 2) | ecosystem: Engineered > Bioreactor > EBPR... | reverse complement strand
TGCGGCCGTCGTCCACGAACCGGTAGCGCAGCGTCGCGCCGGGGCGGGCGTCGCGGACCAGCGCCAGGTTGATCAGCAATCCGCTCATGTCCCCGGGCTGCAAGGCGATCTCGCGGCCGCGCCGCGAGGCCTTGATGTCGCCGGTCCAGCGTGCGGCGCCTTTGCCCCAGTCGTAGATGCCGGTGGTCTTGCGGGTGCGGAACAGCGCATGCCGCACCGTGGCCTGGGTCACCGGGCGGTACTGCCCGCCGACGACATCGAACACGGTGCTCTGCTGGATGTTGATGCCCGCGATTCCGGCCAGCCCGCGCGTGCCGAGGATGTCGAGGTCGATGCGCCAGCGGGCGCCGGCGGTGTTGACCAGGCGCATCGTGGCCCGACCGAGCGGCTTGTCGTCGCGGAAGACCTGGTAGGTGCCCGTGAACGGGGCCAGTGCTGCTGGCGCGACCTGATCGATGGGCGCCAGCGGTGCGACCTGCTGCGCTCGCAGCCCCGCGGGCGCGAGCCACATGCAGGCGGCGATCAGCGGGACAGCGTGCATCGGGCGCATGAAAGGAACCGTGTTGTCCGGAAGGCTATTCAGGTTTCGCAATCTAGCCGTTGCGGCGTAAACATGGCATGACCACGAAGGCGCACCGGGCGATTCGTTCAGGTCGGGGGCGGCAACCGGCCGCCAACCGCCTGATGCAGGACCGACAGCAGCAGGGCATGCTCGAGCGGCAGCAGGCGTGCGGCCAGGCCGGCCGCATCCTCGCCGGGCCGGATGGCGATGCGGGCCTGGGCGATGACGTCGCCGGCATCCAGGTCGCACGTGACCCAATGCACGCTCGCGCCGTGCTCGGCATCGCCCGCCTCCAATGCACGGCGATGGGTATGCAGCCCCGGATACTTGGGCAGCAGCGAGGGGTGGATGTTGATCAGGCGGTCGGCGAAGCGACGTGCGAAACCATCGCCGAGGATGCGCATGTAGCCGGCGCACACCACCCAGTCCGGCCGGCTCGCCGCGACCGCATCGGCCAGCTCGGCATCGAAGCAGGCGCGCTCGGCGTAGCCCCTGGCATCGCGCGTCCAGCGCAGGGTTTCATCGACGCGGGTCAGCGCGGTACAGCCGGGCTTGTCGGAGAACACGCCGACGATTTCGGCCTCCAGCTCACCCGTGGCGATGGCATCCAGGATCGCCTGCAGGTTGCTGCCGCGACCGGAAACCAGCACCGCGATGCGGTGCGGCAAGGCGGCTTCAGCCAATGCGCACCCGCTCGCCATCGCCGGCCTCGACCACGCGGCCGATGGTACGTGGGGCCAGATCCATGCGCGCCAACTCCGCCGTCACGGCCGTTTCCGCAGTGGCCGGCACCACGAACACGAAACCGATGCCGCAGTTGAAGGTGCGCCACATCTCGGCATCGGCCACCGCGCCTTCCTTCTGCAGCCACTGGAACACGGCGGGGAGCTGGAGGCTGGCGGCGTCGATATCCAGCCCCAGCCCGTCCGGGATGACGCGGATGATGTTTTCGGTGATGCCACCGCCGGTGATGTGTGCCATTGCGTGGATGTCGGCGCCATGCGGGCCGTGCAGCAGCGCCAGCACCGGTTTCACGTACAGGCGAGTCGGCGCCATCAACGCGTCTTCCAGCGTCTGCCCGCCGAGGTCGTAGCCCATCGGCGTGTCGGTGCGGGCCAGGATCTTGCGGATCAGCGAGTAACCGTTGGAATGCGGGCCACTGGAGGCGATGCCGATCAGCACGTCGCCCGCGCGCACGCGCCCGCCATCGCGGATCTCGCTCTTTTCCACGCCGGCCACGCAGAAGCCGGCCAGATCGTATTCACCCGGTGGGTACATGTCGGGCATCTCGGCCGTCTCGCCGCCGATCAGCGCACAACCGGATTCCGTGCAGCCCTGGGCGATGCCGCCGACCACGGCCGCCGCGGTATCGATGTCCAGCTTGCCGGTGGCGAAGTAGTCGAGGAAGAACAGCGGCTCGGCGCCCTGCACCAGCACGTCGTTCACGCACATGGCGACCAGGTCGATGCCGATGGTGTCGTGGCGGCCCAGCTGCTGGGCCAGCTTCAGCTTGGTGCCGACGCCGTCGGTGCCGGAGACCAGCACGGGCTCACGGTACTTGGCCGAGAGGTCGAACATCGCGCCAAAACCGCCCAGGCCGCCCATCACCTCGGGTCGGAAGCTCTTCTTGACCAGCGGCTTGATCCGCTCGACCAGTTCGTTGCCCGCGTCGATGTCCACGCCGGCATCGCGATAGGTGAGGGAGGTCGGCTGGCTCACGGGCGTTCCGGGTGATGGAAAGCGCGCATTTTAACAGCCGGGGACGCTGCGGATGGACGCATCAGCTCCGCTGCGGCACCATTCCTCCTCGGGATACCGGAAGCATGGCGATGCGGGCAGCGATGATGCGGTGGACATGGATGGCGATACTGGCGCTGGCGGCGTTCGCCGCGCAGGCGCAGCGGCTGGAAGGCAGCCGGGCGTCGGCGCAGGGTGCCTACGGGGCCGAGGTATCGGTTCGTTCGCAATCGGCCGCCGAGCGCGATACCGGCTTTTCGCGGGCGCTGATCCAGGTTCTCGGCCGGATCACGGGAGAGCGCGCTCCGCAACAGTTGCCCGGCATCGGCGAGGAAATCCGCAAGGCCAAGGACTACGTCGAAGGGTACGACTACCGCCAGGATGAGAGTGTCTCGCCGACGACCGGGGCGCCGACCTATGGCACCACGCTGGTGGTGCGCTTCAAGCCGGGCATGGTGGACGAACTGGCCAGTCGGATCGGCGTGGTCGCATGGCCCAATCCCCGGCCGAAGCCGGTGCTGTGGCTGGCAATCGACGATGGCAGCGGACCGCGCCTGGTCGCGCTCGGGCAGGCCAACGTGGCACGCAGTGTGCTCGACCGCGCCAAGGTCCGTGGCTACAGCCTCGGCCTGCCGCAGGGCACCGCCGCCGAGCAGGCCATCGTCGGCGCGATCTGGCGCGGCGATACCGGTGCCGTCGCCCGCATCTCCAAGACCTACAGCCCGCCGATGCAGCTGATAGGCAAGCTCCAGCGAGCCGGCAGTGGCTGGAAGGCCGACTGGATCTTCGTGGACAAGGGACGGGTGACGGCCCGCAGCTCCAGCAGCGACGGCGATGCCCGCCGCGCCATCGCCAGTGGCGCGGAAGTGGCGGGCGACGCGCTGGTGCGCAAGTACCTGCGCCGGGCTCCGCCAAGGCCGGCGGCCAGTCCCGAGCCTGTCCAGGTCGTCTTCACCGGCGTCAACGACGCCAGCGACTACCTGCGCCTGATCGGGTATCTCGAGCGCCACAAGCAGGTCGGCGGGATCCTGCCGGTCTCGGCCTTGCCGGGCCGCGCCGTGTTCGTCCTTGAGCTGAAGGAAGGCGTCGCCGGCTTCCGTGCCGCTGCCGAGCAGGATGGCATGGTGGTGGCCGCCGCGGACGGAAGCGATCCGGATTCCGATATTTTCGAGCTCAAATGAGGCAAGCCGTGCCCGCATCCCCGTCATCGCGCCAGGCGCTCCAGGACATCGCGCGGTTCTACCGCAGGGTGCAGTACGCCGCGATCCTGCTGGTCGTCCTGTGGGTGACGTGGCAGTTGTCGTCGGTCCTGGTGCCGTTCCTGTTCGCCGCCATGCTGGGTTGGCTGGGAGATCCGCTGGTCGATCGCCTCGAGGCGCGCGGCATGCGCCGGGCCCATGCGTTCTGGATCGTCTATGCGGCGATGATCCTGCTGCCGCTGCTGGCATTGCTGGCGTTGCTGCCGGCGTTGATCCAGCAGGTCGGCACGCTCGGCATCGAGATGCCGCGTTACGCGGCCTGGGTGATGGATACGGCGGTGCCATGGCTGGACGCGCGCCTGCGGACCGATTTCGCGACGTGGCTGGATTTCGACTACCTCGCCGGCTGGGTGCGCGGACATTGGGGCCAGGTCAGCACCGTGCTGCAGGACGTGCTGGGCGTGGCGACGCGCTCCGGCCTGTATCTGGTCGGCATCGCCCTCAACCTGGTGCTGGTCCCGATCCTGTCCTATTTCTTCCTGCGCGACTGGGATTCGTTCGTCGAGCGGCTGGGTGCCCTGATTCCCCGCAGCCATGTCGCGCAGGCGCATCGGCTGGTCGACGAGTCGGCCGGCATGCTGCGCGCATTCCTGCGCGGCCAGTTCGCGGTGATGATCATCATGGCGGTGTTCAATGCCGTCGGCTTGAGCCTGGTCGGCCTGAACGTGGGCATCCTGATCGGCGTGGTCTCGGGACTGCTGAGCTTCGTGCCGTACATCGGGCCCACGACGCTGCTGGTGGTCGGATCGATCGCGGCGCTGGTGCAGTTCGGCGACTGGCAGCATCTGCTGGGCGTGGTCGCCGTCTGGGGGATCGGGCAGCTCCTGGAAAGCTACGTGATCACGCCCAAGCTGGTCGGCGACCGCATCGGCCTCCATCCCATGGCGGTGATCTTCGCGGTGATGGCAGGTGGCGTGCTGTTCGGGTTCATCGGCATGCTGCTTGCATTGCCGGTCGCGGCCGTCTTGAACGTGCTGCTGCGCTTCGCGCTGGTGCGCTATCGCGAAAGCCGGGCCTACATCGGCGAGGATCCGGGCATCGCGGCATCGCGGTCCGGCCTGGCCGATGTCCCGGACACGACCGGCGATGCGCCGGCTGCGCCCGAAGCGTGAGCAACACTTCCCGGCAACTCCCGCTGGCGCTGCGTTATCCCCCTGACCAGCGTCTCGATGCCTTCGTCGAGGCGCCAGCGGGAGCGCTCGCCCAACTGCGCCAGCTCGCCGCCGCCGGCGCGGACGGGCTGTACGTCGCCGGGCCGCGTGCCGTGGGCAAGACCCATCTTGCGCTGGGCTTCTGCGCCGAGGCCGATGCACTTGGGCATGCCGCGGTCTACCTGCCGATGGCGGCGATGGCCGGTCGCCTGGGCGAGGTGTTGCCGACGCCCTCGGCCGGCATGCGCGTCGCGCTCGACGGCATCGAAAGCATCGCCGGCGTGCGCGAGGATGAAGTCGCCCTGTTCGATTTCCACAATGCCGCCCGCAGCGCCGGCACGGGTGTGCTGTACACCGCGCGCGAAACGCCGGATGCGTTGGGCCTGGCATTGCCCGACCTGCGTTCGCGCCTGTCGCAGATGGCGCGCTTGTCGCTGGCCCCCCCTGACGATATCGCCCGCGCGGCCATCCTGCGCCTGCGCGCGGAGCGCCGGGGGCTGGCGATGGACGATGCGGCGATCGACTGGCTGCTCAAGCGCGTCGAGCGCGATCTCGGCAGCCTGGCCGCGTTGTTCGAGCGGCTGGACCGCGAGTCGCTGGCCGCGCAACGGCGCGTGACCGTGCCGTTCCTGAGGCAGGTGCTGGGCGGTTAAGCCGGGTCGGCCTGGGCCAATCGCGCGTCCAGCTCGGCCAGCCGCTGCGGGGTGCCGGCATCCGTCCACTGGCCCCGATGGTGCACGCCGGTCGCGGCACCACGCGACATCGCCGCGCGCAACAACGGGGCCAGCTGGAATCGTGGCGGCGCCTGCGCAGCCCCCGGTGTATCGCCGATCACATCTTGCCAACCGTCGAGCAGGCGCGGGCGATACACGCCGATGCCGGAAAAAGTCAGCCGCTCGTCGCCGATCGAATGGAGCCGTGCTTCCTCGTCCAGCGCAAAATCGCCGTTGGGGTGGTGCGCCGGGTTGTCCACCATCACCAGATGGACATCGCCTTCGGGTTCGCGCGGCAAGCGGGCGAAATCGACATCGCACCAGATATCGCCGTTGACGGCCAGGAACGGCGCTTCGCCCAGCAACGCGAGGGCATTGAGCATGCCGCCGCCGGTTTCCAGGGGCTCGGGCCCTTCATAGGCATAGTGCAGGCGCAGGCCGAAGCGATCGCCATCGCCCAGGATGGACGGGAACTGCTCGGCCAGCCATGATGTGTTGATGACCACGTCGCGGATGCCGAGTGCCGCGAGTTTTTCCAGATGCCACGCGATCAGCGGCTTGCCGCCGGCCTGCAGCAGCGGCTTCGGCGTGCGGTCGGTGAGCGGGCGCATGCGTTCACCCAGCCCGGCGGCGAAGATCAGCGCCCTCATGCCGGTGCGTCGATTCGCAGGGCTTCGCGCGCGGCCATCGCCGGCTTGATCCGATCCTCGATGAAAGCGCGCAGGCCGGCCAGTTGCGGATGCCTGGGCAGCGCATCGTCCAGATAGACGAAGAAGCGTGGCGTATCGGTCAGGTACTTGGGCTTGTGGTCGCGATAATTCAGCCGCGCGAAGATGCCGATGATCTTGAGATGGCGCTGCACGCCGATCAGGTCGGCATCGCGGAGGAAGTGCTCCAGTGCGGGGACCGGCACGCCGGCGGCCTGGGCGCGGGCATGGTAACGGCGCAACCAGCCATCGACGCGCTCGGTCGGCCAGCTCAGGAAGGCGTCCTTGAACAGCGACAGCGGGTCGTAGGCGACCGGCCCGATCACGGCGTCCTGGAAATCCAGCACCGCCGGGCCGCCGTCGGCGCGCATCAGGTTGCGCGGCATGAAGTCCCGATGCACCAGCAGTTGCGGCTGCGCCAATGCGGTATCGATCAGGAAACGATAGGCGGCATCCAGCGTTTCCATCTCGCCGCAGTCGAGCGTGAGGCCCAGATGTCGGCCGCAGAACCATTCATCGAACAGGCGCAGCTCGCGCGCCAGCATCGCCTCGTCGTAGCGGGGCAGCGCGACGGGCGGCGCGATCGCCTGCAGCTTGAGCAACTGGTCGATCGCGGCGTCGAACATCGCATCGGCATTGGCATCGTCGATGTCATGCAGGTAGGTGGTCGCGCCCAGGTCCTCGAGCATCAGGAAACCGCTCTCGATGTCTTCGGCCAGAACGCGCGGGACGCGCACACCGCCGGATTCGAGCAGGTTGCGGACCGCGAGCCAAGGGCGCACGTCTTCCTGGCCGGGCGGCGAATCCATCACGATGCGGGAGGGCGCGATGCCCGCGGTGCGCCAGTAGCTGCGGAAGCCGGCATCGACAGAGGCGCGTTCAAGTTCAATCGCCGGCGCGCCCAGTGCGCGGCGCGCCCAGGCCAGGCGTTCGGTTTCGCGAGTCATGCAGTCGGGATCAACGGGTATTGGTGAAGATGCGGCGCTCGCGCGGGCGTCGCAGCAGCGAGACCAGCAGCAGAATGACGATGGCTCCGCAGGTCGCGCCGATGAAGCTTGCCGGCTGGCCAGGTGCGTACCAGCCGAAATGTTGCCCGGTCACGCCAGCCAGCAGGGCACCGCCGATCCCGAGCAGAGTGGTGAGGATCAGCCCCATGCGCCGGCGGCCGGGCGTGACCAGACGGGCCAACAGGCCGACCAGCAGGCCGATGAGGGCGATATACAGCCAGTTCTCGCTGCCGAACAAAGGCATGGGCGTCCCCGTGGCGAATCGCGACAAGCATAACAGCCGGCACCAACGAAGACGCCCCGCGTTTGGCGGGGCGTTTCGTGCAGGTCGCGGGTCAAGCTGCGGGCGGGCGCTTCTTGCGCATGGCCTCGTAGGCGAACAGCAGGACGATGGCGGCGACGATCGCGACGACCCAGGTCATGAAGCCCTCCAGCCCGAACGTGGTCGCGGCCCAGCCGCCAATGACCGCGCCCAGGACGCCCAGGATGATCGTCATGATCCAGCCCATCGGGTCGGCACCCGGCTTGAGCAAACGCGCCAGCACGCCGATGACCAGGCCGCCGATGAGATAGCCAAAGAATCCACTGAACATTCGTTTCCCCCAGGTTGATGAAGTGCCGGGCGATGCTAGCAAGCCCGGCAAGGCAGTGGTGTTGCATCGCAGCAACGAAAGATTGCCGCGATGCCGAGGGATGCGGCTCAGCAGCAGCCGTGGTCGCCGTGACGCTTGCCGCTGTCCGGTGCCACCGCCACGCCGGTGGTTTCACCGCGCAGGCTGGCCGCGTGATGGGCTGTGATCACATGCGCCACGCAGGACGTGACGTTCTTGCCCATCGGGATGTGCAGGAATTCGTTCGGGCCGTGCGCGTTGGAATGCGGGCCCAGCACGCCGGTGATCATGAACTGCGCACCGGGGAACTTCTCGCCCAGCATGCCCATGAAGGGGATGCTGCCACCTTCGCCCATGTACATCGCCGGTTGGCCGAAGACCTCGCGGCTGGACTCATCGATGGCGGTTTCCAGCCACGACGACAGCGCCGGCGCGTTCCAGCCCGAGGAGGACTTCTCCAGCTCGAAGCTGACCTTGGCGCCGTTTGGCGGGTCTTTGAGCAAGGTGTCGCGCAGCAGCTTGCCGCCGGCATCGCCGTCGAGCGTCGGTGGGATGCGCAGCGACAGCTTCACCGCCGTGTGCGGGCGGAGCACGTTGCCGGCCGAGGACAGCGACGGCATGCCATCGACGCCGGTGATCGAGAGCGCCGGACGCCAGGTGCGGTTGAGGATGCGATCGACATTGTCATCGCCCATCGGCTTCAAGCCTTCGACCAGCGGGAACTTGTCGTAGACCTCGTCGCCCAGCACCTCGGCGGCTTTCTTGGCCTGCGCTATGCGCTCGGCGGGGATGTCGACGTACAGGCCGTCCAGCTTCATCTTGCCGCTGGCCTCGTCCTCGACGCGATCCAGCAACTGGCGCAGCAGGCGGAAGCTCGAAGGCACGATGCCGGATGCATCGCCGGAGTGCACGCCTTCTTCCAGCACGTCGATGCGCAGGTTGCCGCCGGCGAGGCCACGCAGCGACGTGGTGCACCACAGTTGGTCGTAATTGCCGCAGCCCGAATCGAGGCAAACGACGAGCGACGGTTTGCCGATGCGGTCGGCCAGGTGGTCGACGTAGGCCGGCAGATCATAGCTGCCGGACTCCTCGCAGGCCTCGATCAGCACCACGCAGCGCGCATGCGGCAGGCCCTGCGCCTGCAGCGCCATCACGCTGGTCAGCGAGCCGAAGATCGCGTAGCCATCGTCCGCGCCGCCGCGCCCGTAGAGCTTGTCGCCCTTCAGCACGGGCTTCCACGGGCCGAGGTCATCGTCCCAGCCGGTCATCTCAGGCTGCTTGTCCAGGTGCCCGTACAGCAGCACACAATCGTCGCCGACCGATTCGCCGCTGGCCGGGATGTCGATGTAGATCAGCGGCGTGCGGCCTTCAAGACGCACCACCTCCAGCACCATGCCGGGTATGTCCTGCGCGCGGGCCCATTTCTCCATCAGCTCGACGGCCTGGTCCATGTAGCCGTGGGCGACCCAATCGGGGTCGAACATCGGCGATTTGTTGGGGATGGCGATGTAATCGACCAGCTGCGGGACGATCTCGTCGTTCCATTTTGCGCTGACGAACTGCTGCAGCCGGCCGGTATCGAGGCCGTGGTCGGACGGATTCTGGGTGGACATCGCTCGCTCCATTGGGTCGTTGGCTTCCGATTTTATCCGGCAGCGTGGAAGGGTTCCTTATAGACGCCGGCTATCGGCACGGACGTAGGGTTTTTCCTACAGAACTTGGGGGGATTGGCTGGCTGTCGGATGGGACAGGTGGCGATACGTTGGAAACCTTGGAACGGGGACGCTGTACCTGCCCGGTGCCACTGCAACGGGACATCGACGCAGTTCCCAACCAGACAGGAGTCGCACCATGAAAACCTTCATCCATACCTGCCATGCCCTGCTGCTCGCCGGCCTGCTGTTCGCGGGACAGGCCCTTGCCGCCGAAGGCGTCGTGAACATCAACACGGCGGATGCCGGCGCCCTCGACGCCGTCCTGTTGAATGTAGGCCCGGCCAAGGCCGAGGCGATCGTGCAATACCGGCGCGAACATGGCGCCTTCAAGAGCGTCGAAGAGCTGGCGATGGTCAAGGGTATCGGACTCAAGACCGTCGAGAAGAACCGCGAGCGGATCACTCTCGGCAATGGCCGTTCCAGGGTGCCGGTGGCTTCGCGCGCGGCCCCGAACGTCAGGCCGGTCGCTCGGCGCTGACCGGTTGCGTCGCCCATCGGACGGGCGACGAGGCGCTGGAAGCGCCGGCAGGACGGGCAGGAAGCCCTTTACAAGGAGTTCCCCATCGCCCGGCACGCATGGATGCGTTGTCGGGCGATGACTTGTCGGCGGTTCGTGATGGCTAGAATGCGGCGATGGAATCCGGCATCGAACTCGTTCGCTACGCGCAATGCGCCCGCCAGCGTTGGCGGAATGATGGCGGCTGGACGCGGGAAGTCGCCCGCTCGGACGATGGCGACGACTGGGCATGGCGGCTGTCGATCGCGGAGGTTGAGCGCGATGGGCCGTTCTCGCGATTCGAGGGGGTAGACCGGGAGATCGTGCTGCTTTCCGGGACCGGAATGGTGCTCGACTTCGGGTCGAAACTGGAAGTCGCCTTGACGCCGTCGTCGCCGCGTTGGCGCTTCGCCGGCGAAGCACGGGTTGATTGCCGATTGCCCGCAGGGCCGACGCGGGATTTCAACCTGATGTGGCGGCGTGGCCTGGCGGAAGCCGATCTGTCCCTGCGCGACCACGAAGGTGAAAGCACCGTGTTCGCCGCCGCGGGTGAGACCCTGGCGCTGCACATCGCATCCGGGCAAGGGCGGCTTCCGGATGCCGCAGGCACCACATTGAGTGCGGGCGACACGCTCCTGATGCATGACGACGGGACGCGTCGCGGCCTGCGCCTTGAAGCCGATGCCCGCCTGATCCAGGTCCGCCTGTGGCCTCTCGTCGGATCCTGAGACGGGCAGAAGCTCAGGAAAAGGCCAGCGCCAGTACCGAAGCCAGCACCGCGATGCCCAGGCCCATCACGCTGAATACCATCTGCCTTGGCGTGCGCCCGCGCGCCCACATCCAGATGCCGCTGAGGCCCAATACCACCATCGCGATGGCGTAGGAGTCCGACAGCAGGATCCAGGTCTTCCCGCCGCCCACGCCCTTGTGCAGACGGTTGAACACGGCCAACGGCGTCTGCCGGCTTTGCTTGACCGTGATCTCCGCACTGCCGGCGGTGAATTCCGCGCTCCAGCTGTTGCGCGCGCTGCCGCCGGACAGGTTCCACTTGGCGGCGGCAGCGGGGCGCGCATCGCCGCCCTGGCCACCACGTGGGCCGCCATCCTCCGGCCGCGGCTTGCGGATCGTGTGTGCATCCAGTCCATGCGTCTGGCGCAGCCACTGCGAGAGATCTTCGGCGGAACCCGCCGCCGAGGCAGGCACGGCAAAGGCCATCTTTCCGACTTCCTCGCTCTTGCCTTGGGGCCAAGGGTTGTCGCCGAAGCGGTGATTCATCAACAATCCGGTGATGCCGAAGACCAGCGCGGCGATCGCGCCCCAGGCGCCCAGCCATAAGTGCAGCTGGCGGATGTAGCGATAGCGGGTATTTGCGGCGTTCCGTGCGTGTTGCGCGCGATCGCTTTGGCGGGAGGGCTGGTTGTTCATCAGAAAGTGAACCTGGCGGTGAGGGTGGCGCCGCGCGGTGCGCCCGGCGAGATGTTCTGGTTGCTGTGCGCGCTGGCGAAGTATTTCTTGTCCAACAGGTTCTCGATGTTGAGCTGCAGCTGGATCTCTTCGCTGGCATTCCAGTACAGGGCGCCGTCGAAACGGGTGAAGCCCGGCACCGTGACTGCATTGTCCACCGAGGCGTAGAAACTGCCGCGGTGGATCACGCCGACGCCGAAGCCGAACGACGGCGTGATGTCGAAGCGGTTCCACAGCGATGCGCTGTTCCGGGGCAGCTGCGACAGGGTGTTGCCGGCCTGCGGGCTGATTGCGGGATCGCCCAGAATCTCGCCGTCTTGCCAGGCGTAGCCGCCCATGACTTGCCAGCGCTCGTTGATGCGGCCGGCCACGCCGATTTCGACGCCGCGGGCGCGCTGCCCATCGATCAGGATCATGCGGGTAGGATCCTGCGGATCGGTGACTGCCACGTTCTCGCGATCAAGCTGGTAGGCCGCGACGCTGAGCGAGATGCTGTCGCTCACTTCCCACTTCCAGCCCAGTTCCTTGTTGACGAACTTCTCCGGTTCCAGCGCCGCGGTGCTGCTCGAGAGCGAAGTGAGCTGCTCGCCCGCCCGCGGCTGGAAGGTCATGCTGTAGCTGCCGTAGATCGACATGTCGGCGCGCGGCTTGAAGATCAGGCCGGCACGCGGCGACCACGTCGAATCGTTGCTGCGCAGGCGCTGGCCGCCGGAGATGTCGGTCATGTCGATCTTGAAGTGGTCGTGGCGCAGACCCACCACCGCCATCCACTTCGCCGAGAACGCGATCTGGTCCTGCACGTAGAAGGCGGCGATGTCGGCCTGGCTCTCGTTCTGTCGGCTCGGCGTGAACGTCACGTTGCCGGTGTAGAGCGGATTCGATACCGGCACGCGGTTGCTGCCCGGGAAGCTGCCGCTCATGCGCAGGTTGGCGGTGTCCTGGCGGCCGAACTCGGCGCCCGCCAGCAAGGTGTGGCGGACGCTCCCGGTCTGCGTTTGGAACACGAGGTCGGTCTGGTTGAACCAGTTGCGGCGATCGGTCCGCTGGTTGTAGGCGGCCAGCGTCGCCTCCAGCGAACCGTTGCCGGCGCGCACCAGGCCATTGGCGAAGATGTTCTGGTAGAACTTGTCGTAATCCGCCCAGCGGAAGTGGTTGCGCAGCTCGACGCCATTGGCGAAGTCATGCGTCAGGGTGGCGTCGAAGGCATCGACACGCGCCGTCACCGGACTCAACCCGGGGCTGCCGAAGAAGGTCGAGGGATCGGTGTCGAGCGGACGGCCATCGAGCGAAGGCACGCCGCGGTCAGCCACGCGCTCGTCGCGGAAATGTTCGTAGGACAGATCCAATTGGGTGCGTTCGCCCAAGCCGAAGCGCATGACCGGGTTGATCCCGCGGCGGGACAATTCGAAGCCGTCGCGGAAGCCCTCGGATTCTTCGACCACGCCGTTCACCCGGAAGGCCGCGCGCTCGCCTGTCCGAGCCTGCCAGTCGATGGTGCCGCGTTTGCGGTTCCAGTTGCCGTATTGCAGCGTGACCGCGCCGCCTTCGCGGCCATTCGCCTGCTTGGTCACGCGATTGATGATGCCGCCGGAGCCACCGCGCCCGAAGATCATCGCGTTCGGCCCCTTCAGCACCTCGACCCGCTCGATGTTGTAGATGTCGCGGATGTACTGGACATCGTCGCGTACGCCGTCGACGAAGAAATCCGCCGTCGTGCTGTTGCCGCGCATCACCGCGGTATCGCGGTTGCCTTCGCCCTGGGCGACGCCGGCGCCGGGTACGTAACGCAGCACCTCGGGCAGGCCGGTCATGGCTTGGTCGCGCATCAGTTCCTCGGTCACCACGCTCGCGGCCTGCGGAATGTCGAGCAGCGGGGTATTCGTCTTGGTGGCGCTGCGGGTATCGCGAACCTGGTAATCGGGCAGATAGCGGCTGCCCCTGACGATCACGCGATCGAGCTGCGCGGGGTCGGCCGGCACATCGGCCGACTCGACGGCGGCGAGTGTCGGGGCCGAAAGTGCGAAGAGGACGGCGACCGCCAACGGGCGGAAGGCTGGGCGGGAGGCATGGGGCATGTCAGGGATCTCTGGTTCGGGAAGGTGTCGTGGGACACCGCGATGCCAATATTAATGAGAATGATTCGTATTGGCAATCGTATCCAGCCAGATTTTGACTGAACCCTGCGACAGAGCCGGGTGACGGCGCAGTAATTTGATCCTGCTCACCCACCTCCGGGCTTGGGCGCTTAAGATCCACCGATTCAGGTGCCATCCCGGCGCCGGGGACAATCCATGGCAACCGTGCTGTACGAATCCGGCGACCACCGTTGTGTCGCCTTCAACGATCTGGTCCGTGGCGATGACGGCGTCCAGGCCAACCAGTTCCTGATCCAGCACGGCGATCGTTCCGCGCTGCTCGATCCGGGCGGCGCGTTGCTCTACAACCCTTTGATCCTCGCGATCGGGCAGTACGTGAAACCGACCGGGATCGATTACATCCTCTGTTCGCACCAGGACCCCGACATCATCGGCTCGGTCGACAAATGGCTGCTGTACACCGAGGCGACCATCGTCTGTTCGGAGCTGTGGGGCCGCTTCGTGCCGCACGTGGTGCCCGGCTACATGAAGAACGCCGGTCGCGAACGCTACAAGCTGGTCCCGGATGGCGGTGGCCAGGTCGAACTGGGCGCCGCGCGCGTGCACCTGCTGCCGGCGCACTTCATGCATTCGGTCGGCAACTTCTCGTTCTGGGATGAAAGCAGCCGGATCCTGTTCTCCGGGGACGTCGGTGCCTCGCTGGTGCCCAGCGGCGAGCCCTATCACTTCGTGACCGAGGGCTTCGACCAGCACCGGCGCCGGATGGAGGGGTTCCATCGCCGCTACATGGCCTCGAACCGGGTGGCGCGCTACTGGGTCAGGATGGTCAGGGATCTCGATCCCGAGATGATCGTGCCGCAGCACGGCCTGCCGATGAAAGGCGAGGCGATGCGCGATTTCCTGGATTGGCTCGAAGGGCTGGAATGCGGCATCGACCTGCTGACGCAGGCGAACTATCGGGGCCCGGCATCCCTGTGAGCGGGGCCGTTCAGCGGTCGTCGCGGGTCCAGACCGCGCCGTCGACCACCTTCACCGGAAAGGTGGCTACCGGCGTGTAGGCCGGTGCGCAGGTAGCCGCACCGGTGCGCAGGTTGAACCGGGCGCCATGGAAAACGCATTCGATCTCGCCCTTCTCGGCATCGACCGGGCCGGCGGAAAGCTCGAATTCCTCGTGCGTGCATTGATCCTCGACCGCGTAGTACTCGCCGTCCAGGTTGACGACGAGGATGGGCGTGTCGCCATGCCAGACGGTCTTCTTCTCGCCGGGCAGCAGCTCGGCCTCGGTGCAGACGAACTCCCAGTCGCGCAGGTCGTCGCTCACAGGTTCTTCTCCAGTATCTCGAAGCGCAGGTCCGGGCGCCTGGGGATGCCGTAGCGTTCGTCGCCGTAGGGGAACGGCTTGTGGACGCCGGTGCGGCGATAGCCTCGTCGTGCGTAGTAATCGATCAGCTCGTCGCGCACGTCGATCACGGTCATGCGCATCGCGCCCTGGACAAGTTCGTCGCGGGCGATGCGCTCGGCCTCGTCCAGCATGAGCTTGCCGATGCCATGTCCCTGCAGCGACGGGCGCACCGAGAACATGCCGAAGTAACCGGCGCCGTCCTCGGCCGCGACATGCGCGCAGGCGACGACATCACCATCGGCCTCGCCCAGCAGCACGACGCTCTGCGGCCGGTCGATGTCGGCGGCGATGCGCTCGGCATCGATGCGCAAGCCATCGAGCAGGTCGGCCTCGGTGGTCCAGCCCGTGCGGCTGGCGTCGCCGCGATAGGCGGACGTCACCAGTTCGACCAGCAGCGGGATGTCCGCGTGCGTGGCGTGTCGGAACGTCAGGTTCATGCGAGCAGCTTCCTCACCTTGTGCAATGCGCCGACGAGCGCATCGACATCCTCGTGCGTGTTGTAGAACGCGAACGATGCGCGGCAGGTCGCGCCGACGCCGAGCGATTGCAGCAGCGGGTGAGCGCAATGCTGCCCCGAACGCACGGCGATGCCCTCCAGGTCGAGCAGGGTGGCGAGGTCGTGCGCGTGGGTGCCGTCGATCAGGAAGGAGATGATCGCGGCCTTGCCGGGCGCGGAGCCGAAGATGCGCAGGCCGTCGATGGCCGACAGCGCCTCCGTCGCGTGCGCGAGTAATTCCGCCTCGCGCGCATGGATCGCGTCCATGCCGATGCCGGACAGGTAATCGACCGCGGAGCCCAGCCCGACGAAGCCCGCGATGTTGGGCGTGCCGGCCTCGAACTTGTGCGGCGGGTCGTTGAACACGGTGCCGTCGAAGCGGACCTCCTTGATCATCTCGCCGCCGCCAATGAACGGTGGCATCGATTCAAGGTGCTCGCGGCGCGCCCACAGGAAGCCGGTGCCGGTCGGACCGCACAGCTTGTGGCCGGTGGCGACGTAGAAATCGCAGCCGATCGCGGCGACATCGACCTGCATGTGCGGCGCGGCTTGGGAGCCGTCGATGACGGTGACGATGCCGCGCTTGCGCGCCTCGCGACAGACCTCGCGGACCGGGTTGACGGTGCCGAGCACGTTGCTGACGTGGGTGAGGCCAAGCAGCCTCACCTCCGGCGTCATCCCCGACCACAGGCCTTCCATGTCGAGGCTGCCATCGGGCAGCAGTTCGGCAACGCGGATGCTCGCACCGGTGCGCTCGGCGATCAGCTGCCAGGGCACGATGTTGGCGTGGTGCTCCATGCGCGAGAGCAGGATGACGTCGCCCACCTGCAGGCGAGGCAGTGCCCACGAATACGCCACCAGGTTGATCGCGAAAGTGGTGCCGCTGGTGAGGACCAGGTCGTCGGCGCGCACGTTGAGGAAGGCGGCGAGCTTGCGGCGCGACGCCTCGTACTGCTCGGTCGCCTCGGCACCCAACTGGTGCACCGCGCGGCTCACGTTGGCGTTGTGGCGGCGATAGAAGCCGTCCACCGCCTCGATCACCCGGCCGGGTTTCTGGCTGGTGTTGGCCGAGTCCAGATACACCAGTGGCCTGCCGTGGATCTCGCGCGTCAGCAGCGGGAAGTCGGCGCGGACCGAGGTCCAGTCGATGGAAGTGTCGATGCTCATGCGTCCTGCATCCGTGCCAGCGCGCGACCGATGCGGGTTTCAAGCGTGGCGCGCAATGTCGTGTCTTCGACCATCGACAGCACTTCACGGCAGAAGGCCACGGTCATGATCCGGCGCGCTTCGTCCTGCGGGATCCCGCGCGAACGCAGGTAGAACAATGCCGTGGCGTCGAGCTGGCCGACGGTCGCGCCGTGCGCGGCCTGCACCTCGTCGGCATGGATGACCAGCACCGGCTGGGTGTCGATTTCGGCGGCATCGGACAGCAGCAGGTTGCGGTTCTGCAGGTTGGCCCGGCTGCCGTCGGCGCCGGCCTCGATGCGGATGCCGCCGTGGAAGACGGCGCGCGCGCGCCCGTCGGCCAGGCCACGCCACGGCAGTTCGCTATGCGTGTTGCCGGCAGCGTGGACAATGCCCAGGCGCGTATCGAGATGGCGCTTGCCATGCGCCATCAGCACGCCGCCCGAATGCAGGCTGGCGGCCTCACCATTGAGGTTGATGTTGAGTTCGTGGCGCGAGAGCGCGGCACCCAGTTCAAGGTCGAGGCGGCGATAGTTGGACTGCGTGGCGAGCGTGGCATCGGTGCGCAGGAAGCGGCTCGCGCCGATGCCATCGTCCTGCACGCGCAGGTGCTTGAGCCGGGCGCGATCGCCCAGGGTGATGTCGATGCGGCTGTTGTCGAGGTTCGCCTGGTGGTCGCCGAGTTGGTGCTCGACCACGGTCAACGCGGCATCGGCCGACAAGGTGACGGCATGATGCAGGTGGATGGCGCGATCCTCGCCATCGTGCAGGTTCAGGGTGACCAGGTGCAGCGGTGTGTCGATGATGGCGTTGGCCGTGATTCGCGCGCCATCCCCCGCCAGCTCGGCATTGAGGTTGGCGAAGACGTCATCGCCCGCGGGAAACCATGCATTCGTATCCGTCTCGATCTCGATTGCGCCCGAGCGGTCACGGCCATGCATGATGTCCAGTCCTTCAGGCAGCGCTTCCAAGTCCGACAGCGCAGCATCGAAATGACCGTTGACGAACACGATCCGCGGCGCCGGGATGCCTTCGATCCACGTGGCATCGGCTTGCACCGGCCGCGCGGGCGAGAAGGCGCGGCGCTCGAAGGCGCGCAGCGGCGTGTACTTCCACGCTTCCGAGCGTGGGCCGGGCAGGCCGGTGCCCCGGATCGCGCGCGATGCCGCGTCGTCGCGACCGGCGAGCAGGGAGTCGAGAAGTGCGTTCATTTCAGGCGGCCCCGGGGGCGATTCGATCCTTCACCCAGGCGTAGCCGTGCTCTTCCAGCTTGAGCGCGAGTTCCGGGCCACCGGTCTCGACGATGCGACCATCAGCCAGCACGTGCACGACGTCCGGCTTGATGTAATCGAGCAGGCGCTGGTAGTGGGTGATGACGATGAAGGCGCGGTCGGGCGAGCGCAGCGCGTTGACGCCGTCGGCGACCGCTTTCAACGCATCGATGTCGAGGCCGGAATCGGTTTCGTCGAGGATCGCCAGCCTCGGCTCCAGCACCGCGAGCTGGAAGATCTCGTTGCGCTTCTTCTCGCCGCCGGAGAAGCCTTCGTTCAGGCCGCGGTTGAGCAGGGTGTCGGGCAGGTGCAGCACCTTGATCTTCTCGCGCACCAGCTTCAGGAATTGCACGGAATCGAGTTCCGGCTCGCCGCGCGCCTTGCGCTGCGCATTGAGCGCGCTGCGCAGGAAATAGGTGTTGTTCACGCCCGGGATCTCGACCGGGTACTGGAAGGCGAGGAACACCCCTTCGGCGGCGCGGTCTTCCGGCGCCTGCTCCAGCAGGTCCTTGCCATCGAATTCCACGTGGCCTTCGGTGATGTCGTAGCCGTCGCGGCCCGCCAGCACGTTGCCGAGCGTGGATTTGCCGGCGCCGTTCGGGCCCATGATGGCGTGCACCTCGCCCGGTTTCACGGCCAGCGAAAGGCCCTTGAGGATGTCGCGTTCGCCGGCGCGCACGTGGAGGTTTTCGATGTTGAGCATGTCGGTTTCCGAATAATGGCGTGCGGGCGAGGGGGTCAGCCCACCGCGCCTTCCAGCGAGACTTCCAGGAGCTTCTTCGCTTCCACTGCGAATTCCATCGGCAGCTCGCGGAAGACCTGTTTGCAGAAGCCGTCGACGATCATCGACACCGCGTCTTCCTCGCCGATGCCGCGCGAACGGCAGTAGAACAGCTGGTCGTCGCTGATCTTGCTGGTGGTCGCTTCGTGCTCGACGGTCGCATCCGAGCGCTTCACCTCGATGTAGGGGAAGGTGTGCGCGCCGCACTTCTTGCCGATCAGCAGGCTGTCACACTGGGTGTGGTTGCGCGCGGCCTCGGCGCCGCGCTCGACCTTCACCAGGCCGCGATAGGTGTTCTGCCCGCGGCCGGCGCTGATGCCCTTCGAGACGATCTTCGACTTGGTGCGCTTGCCGACGTGGATCATCTTGGTGCCGGTGTCGGCCTGCTGGCGATGGTGGGTCAGGGCGACCGAGTGGAATTCGCCCACGCTGTCGTCACCCAGCAGCACGCAACTCGGGTATTTCCATGTGACGGCGCTGCCGGTCTCCACCTGCGTCCACGTCACCTTGCTGCGCGCACCGCGGCACAGCGCGCGCTTGGTGACGAAGTTGTAGATGCCGCCGACGCCATTCTCGTCGCCCGGATACCAGTTCTGCACGGTCGAATACTTGATCTCGGCATCTTCCAGCGTCACCAGCTCGACGACCGCCGCGTGCAGTTGGTTCTCGTCGCGCATCGGCGCGGTGCAGCCTTCCAGGTAGGAGACGTAGCCCTTGTTCTCGCAGATGATCAGCGTGCGCTCGAACTGGCCGGTGTGACCGGCGTTGATGCGGAAGTAGGTCGACAGTTCCATCGGGCTGCGCACGCCCTTGGGGATGAACACGAAGCTGCCGTCGGAAAACACCGCGGAATTGAGTGCCGCGAAGTAGTTGTCGCCGACCGGAACCACGCTGCCGAGGTACTGGCGAACCAGCTCGGGGTGTTCCTTGATGGCTTCCGACATCGAACAGAAGATGATGCCTTTCTCGGCCAGTTCCTTGCGGAAGGTGGTGCCGACCGAGACCGAATCGAACACCGCGTCCACCGCGACGCCGGCGAGCTTCGCGCGCTCGTGCAGCGGCACGCCCAGCTTGTCGTAGGTGTCGATGAGTTCCTGCGGCACTTCGTCCAGCGACTTGTACTTGGCCTTGGGCGCGCTGTAGTAGGACAGCGTCTGAAAGTCGATCGGCGCGATGTCGAGCTTGGCCCACTCGGGCATCGGCATGGTCAGCCAGTGGCGATAGGCGGCCAGGCGCCATTCGGTCATCCACTCGGGCTCGTCCTTTTTGGCCGAGAGTGCGCGGATGATGTCTTCGTTCAAGCCCGGCGGCAGGCTATCGCTTTCGATGTCGGTGACGAAGCCTGCGTCGTAGCTGCGGCCCAGCCGCGCGTGGATGTCGGCATTCTGCTGCGGGGCTTCGACCGTGGGTGTCTGTGTGTTCATGCTCATGTCTCAGGCGACGGCCACGCGGATGGGGATGCGCTTGCCGGACGAGGCGGCGACATCGCCATGGGCCATTTCGTGCAGGCTGATGTCGTGCAACGCCTTGGCGATCACGTCGTTGATGCGTTGCCAGTTGCCGCGCACGTTGCAGGAATCCTCGATGCCGCACTGGCCCTCGTGGATGCTGCATTCGGTCATCGCCAGGGGGCCCTCCATCGCCTCGACGATGTCCGCGAGCGTCACCTCGTGGGCGTCACGGGCCAGGCGGTAGCCGCCGTTGGCGCCGCGGAAGCCTTCGACCAGGCCGGCCTGCGCCAGCGGCTTGAGCACCTTGGCGGCGGTCGGCAGTTCGATGCCCGCGCGCTCGGACAATTCGTTCGCGCTCAGCACCGCATCGGGGGCGGCGGCGAGCACGGTCATGACGAGCGTGGCGTAATCGGTGAGTTTGGTGACGCGAAGCATGGCAAAGGGTGGATCGTTAAAGCGTACCGGAATTGTACGATTTGAAGGTGCCGGCCGCCAGTCACCCCGGCGTTCATTCAAGCAGGCGATCGATCCAATCGGTCACGGCGCGGGTATAGGCCGATGGCTGGCCAAGGGCCTTGTTGATCTCGCCATGGCCGAGATCCTCCGGCAGGACCTGCATCGGGACGCCCAGCGTCGCCGCCCTGGCCTGCAGTGCGCGGCCCTGCAGGCAGGAATCCACGCGCTGGCTGGAACAGACGATCAGCATCGGCAGGCTGCGCCGACCCAACTGCTGGTAGGGCGAGGCAGCGGTCCAGAACGCCGGGTCGGTGCCGAATGCGTCGCGATAGAGCCCGGGCAGCCGTGGCTTGCGCATGAGTTCCGGTACGTCCATCGCCGCGCTGTCCAGGGCGACCACGCCCAGTGGCCTGGCCGCGCCGGCCTGCGCCAGCAATGATGGCGATGCGCCCAGCAGCGCGACCAGGTGCGCGCCGGCCGAATGCCCCATCAACACCACGCTCTGGGGATCCGCGCCCCATTGCGGCGCGCGCTTCTGGACGTCCGCCACTGCGGCGGCCACGTCGGCGGCCTGTTGCAGCGGATCGGCCTCGGGCAGCAGGCGGTAGTCGATGTTGACGAACACGAAGCCCAGGGCCAGCCAGTGCGCGGCCTTGTCGCCGGCCACGCCCGGGTTGTCCTTGCCGCCCCTGCGCCAGCCGCCGCCGTGCACCATCAGCAGAACCGGAGCGCCGGGCTTCGTGCCCGCCGGCAGGTAGGCGTCGTAGCGTTGCTGCGGATGCGCACCGTAGGCGAGATCGCGCTGGATGCGAACCCCGGCGGGGAATGCCGCTGTCTCATGCGGCCCGCGGCGTTGCTCGAGCAGTGGGCGCAGGTGTTGCTGCGCGTTGCCGGGAGCGGCGATCGTGGCGAGCGCAACGATGATGATGACGGCGATGGTGATGGGCATCGGGCGCATGTCGGAACTCCACGGATGATTCCATCACAACGTGCCGTGCAGGGCGGCGTTGACCCGAAGGATCCACATCGGCAAGCGTGCGCATGGCGTGCCGTGCACGGGTTCGGCACAATGGCGGCCCCCGTGTCGTGCAGCGCCCGCCCATGCCGAAGACCAGCAAGCACAAGATCGAACGTCGCCAGTCCAGCATCCACGGCAACGGCGTGTTCGCCATCGAGCCGATCGCCAAGGGCGAACGCATCGTTCGCTACAAGGGCAAGCTGCGTACCCATGAGGAAGTGGATGCCGAATACGGGGCGGTCGACGAGGATGGCCACACCTTCCTGTTCACGCTCAACGACGACTACGTGATCGACGCGAACGTGGACGGCAACATCGCGCGCTGGATCAATTACAGCTGCGAGCCCAATGCCGAGGCAGTGCTGGAAGAGAACGGCAAGGGCAAATCGCACAAGGACAAGGTCTACATCGAGGCGCTCCGCGACATCAAGCCGGGCGAGGAGCTTTCGTACAACTACGGCATCGTGCTGGACGAGCCCTACACGCCGGCGCTGAAGAAGCTGTGGGGATGCCGTTGCGGATCGAAAGCGTGCACCGGCACGATGCTGCAGCCCAAGCGCAAGCCGAAAGCGAAGAAGAAGGCCTGAAGCCGCGTCAGAGATCGTCCTCGCCGGGAAGCGAATACTGCAGCGATTCGACGATCAGCACGTCGCCGGCACCGGGCCAGCGCGGATCGTCGCTGCGAAACTCGCCGTCGCCTTGCGGATAATCGGCATCGCGGGCGCTGGGCGCGATGCCCAGGCGCACGCCTTGGCCCGGGCGATGCAGGGTGCCGCCGTTCCAGCCGACCACGTATCCGCCGTAATCCCAGGACAGACCGTAGTAGCCGACGGGGGCGTGGTTGACCGCAGCGAGTCGTGCCAGCGTCATGCCGATGTGAATGCCCTCCGCGTAATGCCAGCGTGAGCCGGCATCCTCGATCGATACCAGCGACAGCCCGCGCAGGCGTTCCGCATCCTGGAAATACAGCGAGGCGCGCCGCGTCGGATCGCCCGGATAGAGCACGATGCCGCGGGTGGTCTGGCCTTCGGCCATCGGCAGATCCTCGACGACGCGCACGTTGGCAGTGCCGAAGCGCGCACGCAACGTATCGGGCGTCGCGTCCGGCGCGAACGGTCCGGGCAGTGACCAGTCGATGGATTCCGGAGCCGTTGGATCGGGACCGAGCGAACGAGCCAGTGCTGCGGCAGGCGCCGCCGGCCGCGCCTCCGACGGCTCGGTCACAGCCGTCTCGCGGCTGCAGGCCACCAGGCCCGCAGCCAACATGAACATCCAAAATATCCAGCCTTGCCGCCGCCCGCTCACTGGATACGCATCAGCCGTGCGGAGGCGATTCGCCATGAGCGCTGCTCGTCGCTGGCACCATCGACGACCGTCCGCTGCAGGACGTAACGACCCCGATAGCGTCGCTCGCTGCCATCCTGTTGATGGGCCACCAATTGCACGGGCACCTCCACGTGACGTTGGCCCGCCCCCGCGTCGATGTCGCCGGGTGCGCCGATCTCCACGGAGACACCCGCCGTGGCCTGGAATCCGAGTGCGAACTGCTCTGCGCTTTGTCCACTGGCTTGTCCCTGGTCGCGCCAAAGCCGGTACGCGGCGGTGTAGTCGCGGCGGTTGATCGCGGCGTAGTAGTCGCGAATCGCGGCGACGGCCGCATCCACGCCCGGTTCTCCCGGTTGCGTTGCCCCGGGGGCTGCGGCATCCGATCCTTCTTGTGCCGAGGGAGGCGGCGCGTCGATGGCGATGTCCGGCTGTGCCGGCCGATCGGGCGATTCGGGCGGCAGGGCCGGCATGCCGGTGATCGATCCCGCCTGCGCGCGCGGGGCCGGTAGCGCCTGATCATCCGTCGGGTCGCCCTCGCCATTGCGTTGCGTCGTGGAGCGGTCGCCGCACGCGACGCATGCGCAGGCGAGCAGGATCACCAGCAGCGGACGCGCCGGCTTCACAAGGAAACCCGGCGGGGTTGCAGCCAAGCCAGCAGCAGGCCGAGCAGCAGCATGGCCAGCGTGGAGAAGGTGATCTGCTTGGCCACCAGGCCCGCGGGCCACGGCTGCACGGCAAACCAGATGAGATAGCCCGGTACGGTGGTGGCCAGCGCCATCAGCAGTCCGAAGCGAAGCCCTTGGCGCGCGTCGCCGGCCGGGGTCGGGTCGAATTGGCGATACAGCGCGGTCAGCCCGAAGCCGATGCCGACATGCGCCAGCAGCATCCAGGGCAGGTAGCTTGCGCCGGCTTCGGGTCCGCGCACGAAGCCCGATGCCACCAGCGCGGTGTAGTCCGCGCGCAAGAGCAGGCCATGGATGAGGAAGTCCAGCACCATCGCCGTGATGCTCATCACCGCGCCGCAGATCCAGAAACGCTTGTCCATCGTTTTCTCCCGGGACATGCGCAGATGCTAACCCGGCCGGGCTCGTTCCCGAAGCAATCGGGACGCGCGCGTGCAGGACTCCCGATCAATGCGAGGTGTGCGGCTCCGCCCTGGCACCGGCCTGCAGCAGCGGCCAGGGATTGTGGGCGCCCGATTTGCCGTAGATCCCGTAATGCAGGTGTGGTGGCGTACCGCGCGCGTTCCCGGTGTCGCCGACGAAACCGATCGGGCTGCCGGGGTGCATGCGGTCGAAGCGCGCGATGCCGGGGGCGAAGCCGTCCAGGTGCGCGTAGTAATGCCGTTCGCCGCCGGGGCCGATCACCCAGACATGCTTGCCGCCGATGCCGTGGTCCGAAACGCGGCCCACCACGCCGCGAGTGGTGCTGCGCACCGGCGTGCCGCGCGGGGCGAAAATGTCCACCCCCTCGTGCTTGCGCCCACCGTCGCGCGGGCCGCCCCAGGTATCGGCGATGCGCCATGCGGCCACGCCTTCGACCGGGACCGGCAGCGCCTCGGGCGTGGGCATGCGCGCCAGTCGCCAGGCTTCAAGGCTCGCCTGCGTCCACGGCTGCCGCCAAGCCCATTGCGAGGCGAAGGCCAACAAGGCCGCGACAAGCAGCCAGCGCAAGAACGTGCGGAAGCGGGCAGGGCGGCGGGCGGGCATGACGCATCCGGTGCAGGGATGCGACCATCCTGCCGTCGGCGCGTGCGCTGCAAGTGAAGCGCGTTCCTGATGCATGCATAAAAAAAGCCGGAACCCGCCAGGGTCCCGGCTTGTCGATGTTGCTCGCGCGGTATCGCGCGGATGGATCAGGAGGCCGCGTCCTTCAGCTTCTTGAGCGGACGCACCTTGACCTTGACCGACTTCGGGCGGGCCTTGAACGTGACCTCTTCCTTGGTGAAGGGGTTGATGCCCTTGCGCGCCGGGCGCGCCGGCACTTCCACGGCGGTGATCTTGAACAGGCCGGGCATGGTGAACGAACCTGCGCCCTTCTTACTCACCGAGGCGTGGACGGTGTTCTCCAGCGCGGCGAGCACGTTGCGCACGTCTTTCGCGGCGATGCTGGTGAATTCGGAGATGTGGGCGACCAGTGCGGACTTGCTCAGCGCTTCCTTGATCGGCTTCATCGCCTTGGGTGCGGCTTTGGGTGCGGCCTTGGCGGCGGACTTCTTCGCGGCTTTCTTCATGGCCATGGGTTGTGCGTTCCTCTTGGATGAGTGTGGAAAAGGGTGTGCGCGGATGCGACCGGCAGCCCAATGTATTGCAGAACCCAGCGCGCGCCAAGTGCTCCGGCGGCGTTTTTCAGGGCATTTTCGCGATGCGTTTCCCGGGTTGCGGATTCAGTCCTCTTCATGCCGCGGACGCCAAGCCTCCACCAGCCGCTGCTGGATCGGTGGCGGGACCGGTTCGTAGTGGCTGAAATCCATGGCATAGCGGCCGCGCCCGGCCGTCGCGGACTTCAATTCGGTGGCGTAGCCTTCCAGCTCGGACAGCGGCACCTGCGCCCTGACCACGATCTCCCCGCTGCGCAAACTGTCGGTGCCGTGGATGCGTGCGCGCTTCCCGGCCAGTCCGCCGCTGATGTCGCCCATGTGCGATTCGGGCGCGCTGACCTCCAGCTCGACGATCGGCTCCAGCACCTGCGCATCGGCCTTGGCGATGGCGTCCAGGAACGCTTTCTTCCCGGCTGCCACGAACGCCACCTCCTTGCTGTCGACCGGATGGTGCTTGCCGTCGTAGACGACCACGCGCAGGTCCTGGATCGGGAATCCGGCCACCGCGCCGGCTCCCAGCACCTGGCGCACGCCTTTTTCGACGGCAGGCAGGAATTGCCCGGGAATCACCCCGCCCTTGACCTCGTCGACGAACTCGAAACCGCCGCCGCGCGGCAGCGGCTCGATGCGCAGGAAGACTTCGCCGAACTGCCCGGCACCGCCGGTCTGCTTCTTGTGGCGATGATGTCCCTCGGCCTTCTGCCGCACCGTCTCGCGGTAGGCGATGCGCGGCGGATGGGTGTCGACATCGACGCCGAAGCGTTCCTTGAGCTTGTGCAGCTGGATGCGCAGGTGCAGGTCGGAGAGCCCGCGCACCACCGTCTCGTGGGTATCCGGATCGTGGTCGACGATGAATCCGGGGTCCTCCTCGGACAACTTGTGCAGGGCGTTGGCGAGCTTCTGTTCCTGCCCGCGGCTGGCCGCCTCGATCGCCAGCCCGAACATCGGCTTGGGAAAGTCCAGAGGCTTGAGGTGGATGTGATCCTCGTCGTGCGAATCGTGCAGTACGGCGTCGAAGTGGAGTTCCTCGATCTTGGCGATGGCGGCGATGTCGCCGGGGATCGCCTGCGTCACCTCGACATGGTCCTTGCCCTTCAGTTTGTAGAGGTGGCCGACCTTGAACGGCTTGCGGCCGTCGTCGATGAAGAGCTGCGCATCGGGCCGCACCGTGCCCTGGTAGATGCGGAACACCGCCAGCTTGCCGATGAAGGGGTCGTGGATGATCTTGAACACGTCGGCGACGACATGCGCGGCCGGATCCGGCGCCGGATGGAACGTGGTCGCACCTGTGCCGCTTCCGCGGGTGAATTCGGGCGGATTGGCCTCGCCCGGATGGGGAAACAGGCGTTCGGCGATCTCCAGCAGCTCGCGAACGCCGATGCCCTCGCGCGCCGAGACGAAGCAGGCCGGCACCAGATGCCCTTCGCGCAGGCATTGCTCGAAGGCATCGTGGAGTTCCTCGCCGCCGAGCCCGTCCTCGCCGAGGTCCAGGTAGCGGTCCATCACCGTTTCGTTGACCTCGACCACCTGGTCGATGATGCGCTGGTGCCATTCGGCCACCGGGCCGAGATCGCTTTCGCCCTCGCGTCCACCGAAGCAGTCGACGACGCGGCGGCCGCCATCGGCGGGCAGGTTGAGCGGCAACACTTCGTTGCCGAACGTCGCGCGCAGGTCCTCGAGCAGGCGCGCAAGCGCCCCGGCGTCGGCCTGTTCGATCTTGTTGATCACCAGCACGCGGCACAGGCCGCGGGCCTTGGCGTACTCCATCATCCGGCGGGTGCCGTATTCGATGCCGCCGTCCGCACCGACGACGATGGCGACCGTCTCGACCGCCGCCAATGCGGAGAGTGCGGGGCCGCGGAAATCCGGATAGCCGGGCGTGTCCACCAGGTTCACGTGGATGCCGGCATGGTCGATGCTGGCGATGGCGCAATCGATCGAATGGCCGCGTTCCCTTTCGATCGGATCGAAGTCCGAAACGGTATTGCCGCGCTCGATGCTGCCGGGATGGGGAATGCCGCCGCCGGCCTGCAGCAACGCGTCGAACAGGATCGTCTTGCCCGCGCCCGGGTGCCCCGCGAGCGCGATGTTGCGGATTTGCTCAGTACCGTAGGACATGCGTCCGTCTCCTCTGCTGGAGTGACCGGGCGTCATGGTCGTCCGCTTTGTCAGCGCATCCCACGAGCGGTGCTCGGCGGGCGGTCATGGCGGTGGCTCCAAGCATACGCCTGCAACGGCAGGCCCCGGAACCGATGGCGTATCCGCAATGAACGCCCGGACAACGCCGGCACGACGCATCGGCCGGGTTCAGCACGGCTTTACCGGCGCGCCTGCAGGGTGGCCTCATCGGCCGGCTTGTCGGCCTCGGGAGCAACACATGAAGCGTCTTACGGTTTCCCTGATCGCGATCGGCATGGCCGCCGCCTTGGGCGGCAACGCATCGGCGCAGGCCCTGCCCCTGAATCCGGCGCCGCAGGGCGTTTCCGCCTATGGTGGTGCTCAATACGATTACGCGCGCGTGCTCAACGTGGTGCGCGTGGCAGGCAGTGGTTACCAGCCCTCGGGCTACGGCTCGCAGGGCCAGCGTTGCTATACGCAACCGTCCGGCGCTTATGCCGGCGACCGCGATCCCAATTACGACCCGTATCGCCGCGACGGCTATTACGACAACGGCTATGGCAACGGCGGCTACCGCAGCGGCGGTTCGGAAACCGGGCGACAGGTCGCCACGGTCGTCGGCGGCGTGGTTGGCGCGGTGCTCGGCAGCCAGGTCGGGGGCGGATCGGCCCGTTATGCGACTTCCGCGCTCGGGTCCATGGTCGGCGGCATGGCCGGACGCAGCATCTACGATCGCAGCGTGCAGCCGCGCCGGGGGCAGGTGACGGTATGCGATCCGGTGGTCCGCGGCACGCCTGTCCGCAGCAGCTACGGAGACGGCTACGGTAGCGGCGACCTCTACGACGTGACCTACGAATACGGCGGCAGGCGCTACACCTCGCGCATGAACTACAACCCGGGCGATCGCGTCCGGGTCAGGGTGGATGTCACGCCCGAATGATCGCGACCGCCGGCCCGGCGCCTGGGCGGTGGAAGCCGGGAGCCGGGTTCGCCCGGCTCCTTTTTTTCGGTCAGGCCCAGTCCAGCTCGCCCCGGACCACGCTGGTGACGCGGCCGCCGGACCAGACGTCGCCGTTCGCATCGACGGTGAGTTCGATGATCGCGTCGTGGCCGACTTCGCGGCCTTGGCTGATGCGATAGAAGCCGCATTCGCCGGGGAGGGCATCGCGCATCGCCAGCCATGCCGCCAGCGTGGCGTTGGCCGCGCCCGAGGCCGCATCCTCGAATGCCGAGGGCGCACCGACCCAGGCACGCACGGCGAGGTAGTACACGGGGTCGTCGCTGCGCGCGAACACGCACACGCCCATGCTGCCGGTCGCCTCGGCCAGCGCGGAGATGGCCGGCCAGTTGGGCCTGGCGCCGCGCAGCGATGCTTCATCGGCCAGTTCCACCAGCCACCAGCGGCGGCCGCCTTCCATCAGCGCGGGTGGCAAGTCGCCCAGCGGCAGCCCGGCGAGGGCGTCGCGCAGGCGCGGATCGTCGGGCGATGCGGTTTCCAGCAATTTCGATGGCGGCGTGCGCACCGCGATCGTGCGGGTCGCGCCTTCCCCATGCACCCGCAACGGCAATTTGCCGGCGATGCCGTCCTGCACCAGGAAGCCGTCGCAGGGCGTCGCCAGACCCGCTTCCAGCACCGCATGCGCGGTGCCGACGCTGGGATGGCCGGCGAAGGGCACCTCGCGGCGCGGGCTGAACATGCGCAGGCGGTAGCTGCTGTCGCCATCGAGTGCGGGCAGCACGAAGGTGGTTTCGGGCAGGCGCGTCCAGCGTGCGATCGCCTGCATGTCGTCGTCGTCGAGGCCTTCGGCATCCAGCACCACGGCGAGCGGGTTGCCGGTGCCGGCGCGGTCGGCGAAGACATCGGCCTGCACGTAGCGGCGCAGGCGGCGAGTGGGTTCTGTCATTAGAATGGCGGCTTCGCCAGCAGTCCTGGCCTGCGGTCATTCTATGTCGTCCTCCCCCGCCGCCGTACCTTGGGTCGTGCTGAAATTCGGCGGGACCAGCGTTTCCTCGCGGTCGCGCTGGGACAACATCGGATGCATCAGCGCCGATCGCGCGCGGGACGCACGAGTGCTGCTGGTGGTGTCGGCACTCTCCGGCGTCACCAACGAATTGCAGGCCATCGCGCAGGGTGCCGAAGATGCGGACGCCCGCGTCGAAGCGATTGATCATCGTCACCGCATCTTTGCCCGCGAGCTGGAGCTGGATGATGAGGTGGCGCTCGGCAAGCGACTCGCCGTACTGCACGGACTTCTGGTTGATGCGCGCGCCGTGCAACGGCCATTCGACTGGCAGGCCGAAGTGCTGGCGCAGGGCGAATTGCTCTCCTCCACCTTGGGCGCGTCCTACCTCGCCTCGCAGGGACACGATTTCGGCTGGTGCGATGCGCGCGACTGGTTGTCCGCCATCGACATGCCCAACCAGAGCGACTGGGCGCGTCGCTTGTCGGTCAACTGCCATTGCAATGGCGACGATGCATGGCGCGCGCGCTTCGACGCGCAGCCGCATCGCCTGCTGATCACCCAGGGGTTCATCGCCCGCCACGCCGATGGCGGCACCGCCATCCTCGGCCGCGGCGGCTCCGATACCTCCGCGGCCTACATGGGCGCGTTGCTGGATGCCGACCGCGTGGAGATCTGGACCGACGTGCCGGGCATGTTCAGCGCCAACCCGCGGGAGGTACCGGATGCGCGGCTGCTGGCCCGCCTCGATTATGCCGAAGCGCAGGAAATCGCCACCACCGGCGCCAAGGTGCTGCATCCGCGCTCGATCGGCCCGTGCCGCGACGCGCGCGTGCCGATGGCCATCCTCGACACCGAACGCCTCGACCTGTCCGGTACCCGCATCGATGCCAGCGCGGCGACCGTGCCCGGCGTCAAGGCGATCAGCCGACGCAACGGCATCGTGCTGGTGTCGATGGAGTCGATCGGCATGTGGCAGCAGGTCGGCTTTCTGGCCGACGTGTTCGATCGCTTCCGTCGCCACGGCCTGTCGGTCGATTTGATCGGCTCGTCGGAGACCAACGTCACCGTCTCGCTCGACCCGAGCGAGAACCTGATGAACACCGACGTGCTCTCGCGCCTGTCCGAGGACCTGGCGCAGGTGTGCCGGGTCAAGGTGATCGCGCCGTGCGCGGCGATCACCCTGGTCGGCCGCGGCATGCGCTCGCTGCTGCACAAGCTGTCCGGGGTGTGGGCGACGTTCGGGCAGGAGCGCGTGCACCTGATCTCGCAGTCGTCCAACGATCTCAACCTGACCTTCGTGGTCGATGAGTCGGATGCCGACGGCCTGATTCCCAGCCTGCATGCGGAGCTGATCCGCAGCGGCGCGATGCCGATGCGCGAGGCCGGCGTTTTCGGCCCCAGTTGGCGAGGCATTTGCGAGGAGACCCCCATGCCCGTGGAGAAATGGTGGCGCGTCCACCGCGATGCGCTGTTGGCGCGTGCCGAACTCGGCACGCCGCGTTACGTCTATCACCTTCCGACGCTGCGCGCGCAGGCGGCCAAGCTCAATGCGATCACCGCAGTGGATCGCCGCTACTTCGCGATCAAGGCCAACTCCCATCCGCGCCTGCTGCAGGAACTGCATGCGCTTGGCTTCGGGCTGGAATGCGTGTCCAGCGCGGAGGTCGATCATGTGTTCGACGCGGTGCCGGGCATCGATCCCGGTCGGGTGCTGTTCACGCCCAGCTTCGCGCCGCGCCGCGAATACGAGGCAGTGCTGGCACGCGGCGTGCAGCTCACGCTGGACAACGTCGAGGCACTGCAGAATTGGCCCGAGGTGTTCCGTGGCCGCGACATCTGGTTGCGCATCGATCTTGGACGCGGCGATGGCCACCACGCGAAGGTCGTCACCGGAGGCAGTGAATCGAAGTTCGGCCTGCCCCTGTCGCGGCTGGATGCCTTCCTCGAGGCCGCCCGCGCCGTCGACGTGCGCGTGGTCGGCCTGCATGCACACCTCGGCAGCGGCATCGAATCGCCCGCGCACTGGGCCGGCGTGCATGCCGAACTGGCCACGCTGGCGGATGCGATCGGCACAGTCGAGACGCTCGACATCGGCGGCGGCCTGCCGATTCCCTACCTGCCCGACGATGGCGAGTTCGATCTCGCCGGCTGGTCGAAGGCGTTGGGGGAGGTCAAGGCCGCGTTCCCGCGCTATGGCATCGTCATCGAGCCGGGCCGTTTCCTCGTCGCGCAATGCGGCGTGTTGCTGGCCACCGCCACGCAGGTGGTGGAGAAGGATGGCGTGCGCCGCGTCGGTCTGGATGCCGGCATGAACAGCCTGATCCGCCCCGCGCTGTACGACGCATGGCACGACATCCGCAACCTGTCGAGGCTCGACGACACCGCCGAGCGCGACTTCGACGTGGTCGGTCCGATTTGCGAAAGCAGCGACGTGTTCGGTCATTCGCGCGGCCTGCCGGCGGCGACCATGGAGGGTGACATCATGCTGATCGCCGACGCCGGCGCCTATGGTTACAGCATGGCCAGCGAGTACAACCTGCGCACGCTTCCCGAACAGGACGTGCTGGACACGATGGGCGATGAAGCCTGAAGTCACATTGATCGTGCAGGCTGCCATCGCGGGCGGCGTGCTCGCGGCAGCCATGGCCGGTTTGGCGATGCTGGTGGGCCAGCGCGAAGTTGCGGGTGAAACCCTGTTGCTGGTCCCGGCCGGCGCAGTGGCTGGAGCGACGGCGACAGCGTTGATGCTCAGCAGCTGGCGACGGGCGGGCGGCGAGGCAAGTGGCTGGCCGGCCACCCGCATGGCGAGCTGGACCGTGCTACACCTGCTCTGGATCTTGCCCGCGCTGGTGGGCGTCGCCACCTTCATCCTGCAGTCGTCGGGCTGGATCGATGTCGGCGTGGATGTCTCCGGCATCGGCACCGAGGCCTTCATCGGTCTCATGTTGATGATCGCCGCGGTCGGCTCGGCCGTCGTCTGGGGGCTGCCTGCGTATTTCATGGCGCTGGCGGGATGCCGGCGTCTTCTCGCGCGGCCAGTGCCGCGCACTGGAGCAACACGATGATGTTTGATCGCGACGCGATCCGCGCTTTCCGTTTCGTCCGCCACGAGTTCGATGCCGGCACCGGCGTCGCGCGGCTGGTGTACGCCTTCGATGATGGCCCCGAACTGATGGAGACCGTCACGATCCCCGGTGCGCCATTCAAGCTGGCCGGCGCGCGCGTCGCCGCGGTGGCACAGGCGCTGACGCTGCTGCACCTGATCGCCGGCGTCAGCTACTACAAGGCAGCGGTGCCGCCGGACATCCGCATCGACTACACGACGCTGGACGCCGATACCGCCGCGCTGCTGGACGAGGTCTATCGCCATGGCCTCGGCGAGTTCGCCTATCGCAATGGCCTGGACCTCGCCGATCGCATCCGATTCCCGCATGGCGATGCCCCGCGCGATGTCGCGCCGGCCATCGGGCTGCGCCACCATGCGTTGACCGCGATCGGCGGCGGCAAGGATTCACTGGTGTCGATCGAGGCGCTGCGCGGTGCGGGCGTCGAACAGACGGTGACGTGGATCGGAGGGTCCCAGCTGATCCGCGCCTGCGCCGAACGCACGGACCTTCCCACGCTCAACATCCAGCGCCAGCTCGCGCCTGAATTGTTCGAATACAACCGCCAGGGTGCGTGGAATGGCCACATCCCGGTGACCGCGATCAACTCAGCGATCATGGTGCTGGCGGCGTTGCTGGTGGATGCCGATCAGGTGGTGTTTTCCAACGAGCGTTCAGCCAGCTACGGCAGCCTGATCGAAGGCACGGGCGAGGTGAACCACCAATGGTCCAAGGGCTGGGCATTCGAGCGCGATTTCGGCGGGTACGTCGAGCGCTGCATTGCTGCGGACCTGCACTATTACTCGTTGCTGCGGCCGCTGAGCGAACTGGCCGTCGCCCGCCAGTTCACCCGGAACACGCATTACGACCAGCATTTCTCCAGTTGCAACCGCAACTTCCACATCCTGGGCGAGCGCCCGGTCAATCGCTGGTGCGGGGTGTGCCCGAAATGCCACTTCGTGTTCCTGGCGCTGGCGCCGTTCATGCCCAAGCCGCGCCTGGTCGGCATCTTCGGCCGCAACCTGCTGGACGAACAGAGCCAAGTCCCGGGGTTCGATGCGCTGCTTGAATTCCATGACCACAAGCCCTTCGAATGCGTCGGCGAAGGCCGCGAATCGCGCGCGGCGATGGCCGCGCTGGCCGAGCGTCCGGAATGGCGTGAGGACGTGGTGGTGCGCCGCTTCGCGCGCGAGGTGGCGCCGCAGCTTGACCAGGGTGACCTGTCGATCGATGCCTTGATGACGGTTGATGACGAGCACCGCATCCCCGCCGACCTGTGGGAACGCTTGCGTGCGCATTTCGCAGCTTGAGGGGCGCCACGTCGCGTTGTGGGGCTGGGGGCGCGAAGGGCAGGCCGCCTATCACGCCCTGCGCCGCCGTCTGCCCGGCCAGGTGCTGACGATCTTCTGCAGTTCGGACGAGGCCGACGAGGCCCGCAAGCTGCCCGACCCCCTGCTGACGTTCGATACGCAGGTGAGCGGCGACCGACTCGCGGACTTCGACGTCGTGGTCAAGTCGCCCGGCATCAGCCCGTACGGCGAAGCCGCCCGCAGCGCCGCCGAGCGCGGCACCCGCTTCGTCGGCGGCACCGGGCTGTGGTTCGGCGAGCGTGGCGAGGACCAGAGGACAATCTGCGTCACCGGCACCAAGGGCAAGAGCACCACCACGGCGCTGCTGGCGCACCTGCTCCGCGCGGCGGGCCGCCGCACCGCGCTGGCCGGCAACATCGGGATGCCGATGCTGGAGCTGCTGGATGAACAGGCGGACGACTGGGCCATCGAGCTGTCGAGCTACCAGACCCGCGACGTGGCCGAAAGTGGCGTGCGTCCGCATATGGCCATCGTCACCAACGTCTTCCCCGAACACCTGGACTGGCACGGAAGCGAACGGCGGTACGTGGACGACAAGCTCGCCCTGCTGACGCAGGCGCGGCCGGCCAACGTGGTGATGAACGCGGGCGACCGGACGCTGGCGCAGTTGTCGCTGCCCGATTCCTACGTGCGCTGGTTCGACTTCGGCGGCGGTTGGCACCTGCGCGACGGCATCATCCATCGCGGCAACGTGCGGGTACTGGACACGCGCGGGTTGCCGCTGCCCGGGGCGCACAACCGCGGCAACCTGTGCGCGGTGCTGGTGGCGCTGGAGGTGCTTGGGTTCGATGCCATCGAGCTGGCGCAGCATGCCCGCAGCTTCCGCCCGTTGCCCAACCGCCTGCAGGCGCTCGGCATCCGCGGCGGCATCGAATGGGTCAACGATTCGATCAGCACCACGCCGCATGCATCGCTGGCGGCGCTCGAAGCGTTCGCCGGCCGCCGGATCGCGTTGCTGGTCGGCGGACACGACCGCGGGCTGGACTGGCGGGGTTTTGCCGAAGCCATGCGGAGCCGTGCGCCGCATGCCATCGTCACGATGGGGGCGAACGGCCCGCGCATCCACGACCTGCTGCAGCCGGTCGCGCGCGAGGCCGGCTTCGCGCTCGATGCGGCCGACGACCTGCCCGAAGCAGTCGCGCTGGCAAAGCGGTCGCTGGATGGCGAGGGCATGATCCTGCTGTCCCCCGGCGCGCCAAGTTTCGGTGCCTACCGCGATTACGTCGAGCGTGGCAGGCACTTCGCACGTCTCGGTGGCTTCGACCCGGATGCGATCGCATCGATCGGCGGGTTGGGCATCGCCTGATCGCGCCGTTCACGCGGGCGATGGGCCACGGGATACCCTGAACCCTGCTCTCCAAAGGGGTACTGCCATGCATGCACGCAAGCTCCTGGCCGCCGCGCTGCTCCTGGCCACCGCGCCGGTTTCCGCCGAAATCAGGTCGCGCCCGGTCGAATGGCAGTCCGGGCAGGAGCGCTTCAGCGGCTACCTGGTTTACGACGACGCGACGCAGGCGAGGCGGCCCGGGCTGGTGATGTTCCCGAACTGGATGGGTGTGGATGCACGGGCGGTCGAGCGTGCCAAGGCGGTCGCCGGAAAGGAATATGTCGTCCTGGTGGCGGACGTCTACGGCAAGGGCGTGCGGCCGAAGGATGGCAAGGAAGCCGGCGCATTGGTGGGAAAGGCGTACGCGGACGGTGGCACGCGGTTGCGTACGCTTGCCAACGCCGCGGTGGCGGCGCTGGAATCGCACGCCGGCGATGCCCCGCTGGATGCTCGCAAGATCGGTGCGTTCGGGTTCTGCTTCGGCGGATCGGTGGCCCTGGAACTGGCGCGCAGCGGCACGCCGATCGCCGGCGTGGTCAGCTTCCACGGCGGCATCCAGCGTCACCTGCCGCAGGACGGGAAGCCGATTCCGGCCGCGATCCTGGTGTTGAACGGCGGCGACGACACCAGTGTCACCGACCCGCAGATCGTGGCCTTCAAGCAGGAAATGGATGCGGTGAAGGCGGACTGGCAGTTCGTCGGTTTCAGCGGCGCGGTGCACTGCTTCACCCAGCCCGAATCGAACGCCCCGCCGAACTGCGTCTACAACGAGCGCGCCTCGAAGCGGGCATTCAGGATGATGGAAGACTTCTTCGAGGAACGTTTCGGGATGGCGGGCCGCTGAGCCGCAGGCATTGCCGGGCGGCGAGGCCGCCGGTGGTGCCCGGTGATCATTTCTCGCGCGTCAGCGCGTACTGTGAGAGGCCACGCAGCGCGGCGGTCGCGTCGTTGGCGGGCAGCCCTTGAAGTGCGGCTTCGGCACGGGCGGCGAAGGCGAGGGCGCGCTGGCGGCTGTAGCCCAGCGAGTCATGCGCGCGGATCGCCGCGATGACCTCCGGCAGGGCCTCGATATCGCCGGCTTGGACGATCTCGCGCAAACGCTCGCGCGCGGCATGGTTGGCGTGCTGCATCGCATGGATGAGCGGCAAGGTCATCTTGCCTTCGGCGAGATCGTCGCCCAGGTTCTTGCCGAGCGTCGCGGCATCGGAGGCGTAATCGAGCACATCGTCGGCGATCTGGAAGGCGTAACCCAGGTTAAGGCCGTAATCGTGCAGACGGTCCTGCGTGGCCGCATCGGCGCCGCAGAGCAATGCCGCCAGGCGCGTCGCGGCGGCGAACAGGATCGCGGTCTTGCGCTCGATCACCCGCAGGTAGGCGGTCTCGTCGGTATCCGGGTTGCGCACATGCAGCAGTTGCAGCACCTCGCCTTCGGCGATCTGGTTGGTGGTGTCGGCCAGGATGCGCATCACCTCGGGGCGCTCCAGCTCCACCATCAGCTGGAAGCTGCGCGAGTAGAGGAAGTCGCCGACCAGCACGCTCGCGGCATTGCCCCAGACCGCGTTGGCGGTGCGGCGGCCGCGGCGCAGGTCGGATTCGTCGACCACATCGTCGTGCAGCAGGGTGGCGGTGTGGATGAACTCGACGACGGCGGCGAGCTGGTGCGCCTGCGCATCGACCCGGCCCAGCGCGCGCGCGGCGAGCAGCAGCAGCATCGGCCGCAGGCGCTTGCCGCCCGCGCCGATGATGTATTCCGACACCTGGTTGATCAGCACCACGTCGGAGGCGAGGCGGCGCCGGATCAATGCGTCGGTCGCGGCCATGTCGGCGGCGGCGAGGCGCTGGATGGCCGGAAAGTCGGGGTGGTCGGGCGTCATGCGGGGCGTTGCCGTGGGATTGCGGGATTATAAGGCGTGGGGTGCGGGGGCGGCTTTCGGATGCAGCCGGACCCCGCGTTAGAATCCAATGCTGCTGCAGGCGGCGATCCCGCTGCCGGCACACTGCACGAATCACAACGGTGTGGCATGCCCAAAGTTGGTGATAACGGACAATGCCGAATAAGACCTCAGTCAAGCCTTTCATGACGAGCCGCATCATGCGCCTCAGCTCGCGGCGCGCGACTGATGCTACGCCACGCAGAATGTGGCGGCAGGAGATGCTTGGTTTCGCACACTGCGTGCGCCTAAGACCAGCGTCAGGGTATTCAAGGGTGGCGTGATCGGCGGAAAGGATCAGTCGGGTGAATACAGGCTGGATTGCCGCTTTGATCGCGCCGACCTAGTGCATAAGATCAAGCGCATCGCCTCGTACAGGGACCGCGTGCATCTGACCCGGCTGGATGCTGAAGAGCTCATCATCGAAAGGCTGCCTGAGGTCCCGCGCGATACGTTGGTCAGTATCGACCCGCCGTACTACACGAAAGGATCGGGACTCTACACTAGCTTCTACCAGCACAATGGCCATGCAAGCCTCGTGAAAGCAGTCGCCCAGATCAGGCAACGCTGGATTGTCACGTATGACAACATGCCTGAAATTCGCCGGATCCATCGAAAATACCGAATCCACACGCAGCACCTGATGTGCTGCGCGCAAGTGAAGCGAGCAGGTGTCGAACTCCTGATGCTGGACCCGAAGATCAAACTTCCGGTCGAATCTTACGCTGCCTGGTCGTGCTTGATTAGGCCTGAAACATTATTTCCAGTAGGTCCGCTATCGGCCAATAGCGGTCATTGTGAAAAGGCCACTCGACTATTGCGATGGCCGAGTAGACGGCTCAAACCATAGGGATCGTCCACGTACATGCACCGGAATGGCTTGCCGCATGAGACATGGCGGTGGAAGTTAGCGTTGCGTTCGAACTGACCTGGCGGAATGACGAGATTTCCGATCCGCCGGTGGAATCCTGGTAGCGCGCCAGCGCCGTGGAGGCTGTGGGATCTGCGCGTCGTTGATGGCATTGCTTCGGCCACAAGCCAACACCTGCGATCATGCACATATGACCAAGCCCATCACCTTTGCCGACCTCGCCCTAGACGCATCCCTGCGCCCCGGCCTCGACGCCCTCGACTACACCCACCTGACCCAGATCCAGGCACAAGCCTTGCCGGCGGTGCTCGAAGGCCGCGACCTGATCGCGCAGGCGCCCACCGGCAGTGGCAAGACCGCGGCGTTTGGGCTGGGCCTGCTGCAGGGCATCGATGCGAGCGCAATGCGCACGCAGGCGCTGGTGCTCTGCCCCACCCGCGAACTCGCCGACCAAGTCGGCAAGCAGCTGCGCAAGCTGGCGACCGGCATCGCCAACCTCAAGATTTCGGTGTTGTGTGGCGGCATTCCGCTAGCGCCGCAACTGGCCTCGCTGGCACATGCGCCGCATGTGGTGGTCGGCACGCCTGGGCGCGTGCTGGAACTCGTGCAGAAAGACGCACTGGACTTGCGCAAGGTAAAAACACTGGTGTTGGACGAAGCCGACCGCATGCTCGACATGGGTTTCGACGAACCGATCCGTGCACTGGTCAAGCACATGCCCAAGGACCGGCAGACCCTGTTGTTCTCGGCCACCTTCCCCGACACCATCCGCACACTGGCCAAGACGATGCTGCGCGATCCGCTGGAAGTCAGCGTGGATGGCGGCGCGCAACCGACGGCCATCCGCTCGCACTTCTTCGAGGCCGATGCCGCGCGGCGCGCACCGCAACTGGCTGCACTGCTGCTGCAGTTCAAGCCCGAGTCCACTGTCGTGTTCTGCAACATGCGCCGCGACACCGAGGAAGTGGTCGGATCACTGGCGCACTACGGCTTCACCGCACTCGCGCTGCACGGCGACATGGAACAGCGCGATCGCGATGAAGTGCTGGTGCGCTTCGCGAACCGCAGTTGCAGCGTGCTGGTCGCCAGCGACGTCGCCGCACGCGGGCTCGATATCGACGATATCGGCGCGGTGGTGAACTATGAGCTGCCTACAGATGCCGGCACCTATCTGCACCGCGTCGGTCGCACCGGACGTGCCGGGCGCAATGGGCTTGCACTGAGTCTAGTCGCGCCGCAAGAGCGCGGGCGCGCCGCATTGATCGAGGAACGCCAAGGCGGTGCAATCCACTACGAGCGCATCGCCCCGCTCGGCGGCCCGCCACGCGGCGTGCCACAGGCGGCGATGGTCACGCTGCGCATCGACGCTGGCCGCACCGACAAGCTGCGGCCCGGCGACATCGTCGGCGCACTGACCGGCGATGCAGGCGGCCTGCCTAAGGACGCGATCGGCAAGATCGACGTGTTCGCGACTCGCAGCTATGTCGCCATTGCACGCGCGCAGGTGGAGTACGCGCTGGCGCAGTTACGCGCCGGCAAGATCAAGGGACGCAAGTTCCGGGTCAACATGCTGTAAGTGTCCGCGTCGATGTGGTTGGCGAATGGGCGAACGCATCGAACCGTCGAAGTTCACACCGTCTTTTCCCGATCCCACCGTGCAGGCCAGCTTCAAAGTCGCAGGCGCTTCACCCACGGTTGGTTGAGTGCGATGTGGACGATCAAGAGCTCGTTCGAAGCGCGCCCGATCGTGCATGCCGCCGACAACAACAGTGCAAGGCGATCTCCGGAGACGTCGTCGTCGGCAGTTGCGTCGAAACTACGTTGCAACCGTCTGTCTAGCTAGCTGATTGATGGCCGCTTCGGATCGCATCCCGCCGTGCTTCTGGTCAAAGGAGAAGCCAGGCCGAATCCCGCCTGACAGCCCCAGGATCCTCTGGACTGAGGAATGATTGCGCTCGAACAGCTGGGCGATCTGTTGCGAGGACCCGCCCTGCCGCCAGCGATCCCACATTAGCAATGCCTTGCTCTCGGTGTAATAGATCTGCTTCCGCATCCGCAACACTCCCGCCGCTCTAGGCGGCTTTCAGTGCGTTGCGTCGATCGGTTGAATCCAAGGTCGTTAGAAGAAATTTCCCCCTTCTCTATCGATCTGGATATTCAATCCTGCCAATGCCTGGCATTGTCGAAAGGCTGGCCGGCGAGACACTTCTTGAGCTCGGCACGAGCCTTGAGCCCGTCATGCCACTCGATGCTGAGAATCGATCGGCCTTCGTAACTGACATCGAATGTCCATTTGTCCTCCATTCCGGCCATCAGTGCCTCGATGTTCGGCACGGCAAAGGCGAGGAGGGGGGGCGCCTTTGGACGGGTGACCATATATATCGCGTTGAGCGTCACGGGCCGGATGTTGCCCTGCTTCAGCGTCACGCGAGCAGGCTTCCCGCTCGCAAGTTTCGGAAACGCCGTGATCGCATCTTCCCCGAGCGGCGAGAAAGCAATCAACGCTCCGCGGTACTTTCCGCCAGGCCCGAAAAGCGTGACGATGCCGCCCTCCTTCATCTTGTCGGCTTTACCCGGTTGGGTCAGGCGCTTTGCTCTGAGAAACGAGGCGGCACAGTATTCGCCCGGGGCAGCCTTCGAACTGGCCTGCATGAACTCCCACCAGCCGGCGATCAACTTTTCCCGGTACTGCTCTGCCTTCTTCTTGTTCGCATTGAGGACGTCATTGGCGTTGATTTGCTTGTCATGGCTTTCCATGACGCTTGCCAGGACATCGAATGATTCCCCCGTCGATTGAGCGCGCGCTTGGAATGACATTGCTGAGCAGAAGAAGCACGTTGCCATAATGAATATCTTGCTCATCGACGAATTCCCTGTTCAAGGTTCGCGAGTAATGGCCAAGGTCCATGGCAGGGCATTGGCAGTAACCCAGCGTGTGAAAAGTACATATGCTTTGGCGGGATGTCAGGCCATACCTGTCTGTTTCCTGCGTGGGCCGACTACAAGTAACCACAGGCAAATCCCGATCTCTCCGATTGCCGCGGGAAACAACACGAAGCCCGGGAAGTCTGTGGCCGGCTGAAGAATCTGCCAGAACACTTGCGTCACGTAGCCGAGGCCACCGAGGACCAGGAAGACCCCCAATGCCCTGGGTAGGAACCCGGATCGTATGACCAGATATCCGAAGGGAAGCAACCAAAGCCCCCAAAACAGGGTGGTGACAAGCAGCCCATTGCCATAGGTATTGAGGAACAGCATGGCCTGTGACTGCAGTTCCACGGGCGAGGCGGACTGACTGTATGGCCCAGTGAGCACGTCCATGGCGTCGAGTTTGCTGCTCAAGCTGACCAAGGCTATCGGCACGCTTACGACCGCCATTGTGACCATGGTTGTCGCGGCAAGCGCCTGCACAGGACGGAGCAGTCTGAAAAGCGCTAGAGGCAGCAGGAGAAACGCAACCTGCTTGACCAGGAAGGCCGCAATGCCAGCCCGGAACAAGGTTGCGTGCGACACCATGTTGCTTACCGTGGCAGAAGGGTTGCCTGGCACGGTGATCTGCGAAGGCACATAGATCAGGCTGAACAAACCCGTTGCAACCACGACGAGGTACAACGCGCCGGCCAGTCTGCTGATTCTATTTTCGTTGGCCATGGACAAGTTCCGTTATTCGTTGCGACCAGTCGCATTAGAGTCATTGCTCATCAGCGCCTAGGCCTTGTGGCATCGTTGCAGACAAGCCTGATTTCGCGTGATCCCGATCCTCCGTAGTCCCCGCGGACGACGATGTCGTCCACGCGCCATTCGCCGTTTGCGTCCTGTCGGATGCTGAATTCGGCGAAGCACTCGGCATAACCTCCTGGGTCGCCGCCGATGACGCCCTGCGCACCGTAGACGGTGACACCTTGCTGCTCCCACCAGGCGCTATAGCGCAGGAAACGCGTCCCGTTGACCTGGTTGAAATCATCGGGATTGCCCATGGTGTTGACCACGTCCTGCTCGGGCCGACCGCCAAAGACGGCCATGAGCTTTTTCTCGCGCTTGTTCATCTTGGAACCGTTCGGGTGCTTACCTGTGCTTTGCCCAGCCTCCGGGTCGGCTTTCATATCTGCCTTGCCGTTTTTGATACTTTGGAGCAGGCTCGCTTGGATCGATGCGGTGCCACCCTGCAGTTCTTGCTGCTTCTGCTTCAGCCTCGCCATTACCGCTTGCTTCTTGGCTTCCGCGAGGGTTGCCCATAGGCCAGTGGGGTCGGGGCGTCTGCCGTCCATCACCTTGTCCCACCACAAGGTTTCCCAGGCAAAGTCCAGATATTCCAATGGCAAGGTTTCCCCAATGACGGCCATGTCGGCGGGCAAGCCCAGCTTGGCGATGCGCTTGCCGAAGGCGGCGAAGTCGAAGCTGTCATTCTTGATGGCAGCGTGCAGGGCTTGGTCAATCTCGATGTGATTGCATGCGAGCGTGCCCGCCTTCGTGAGCATCGGCGCCGACGACGTCTTCCAGTCGCTTTCAGGCATCGGTTCTGATTTGAGGTCGCTCCGCCTCAGAAGATAGCTCCCGGATGCGATCCGGAAGGTAACCGCATCGCTCGCATGGATCGAATTCTTGTTTTCGGATGGCGCCCGCTTTTCTTTGTCAAGGACAAATCTGTCCGGACACTTGAACTGCAGTTCCATGTGGGCGAATTCGGGCTTCGTCGCGTTTTCGTACACCACGGTGACGGGGATTTCGCGAATTTCAGTTCCACTGCCCACCATGTCTGGCGGTGTTCGATTGAGAACCGTGCGCACATCCGCGAAATAGATTTCGCGATCGTCCGGCGCCCCTTGGTACTGAACTATCACGCTGAAAGCAAAAAGTTTTCCGGAGATGACCAGGGGCCCCAGCAACACCAATGAAATTAATGCTCGCTTCTTCATGGGTCGTCAGATTCAGACAGGGGGAGGGAGGGGTGCCAGTACATGCCGCGCCTGCGCGGCCAGCGAGAACATGCCCGCGCTTTGTGGTTCTCTATCGGTTCAGTCGCACTTTCGTGCCGCGCGTAGAAGGGCATTGCAACTTGCCTGGTTGGTCTTGCCCTGGTCCTTTGATCCCTTGGTGAAGTCGGTGCAAAGGGCATCCGCACTTCCGACCGTTCCAAAGGTCACGATTCTCCCCAGCCGCGAAGGTTCCAGAATCTGGCACTTGAATGTTTTGCCGTTTTTCGTCCTGATGGTGTAGTCGGTGCCTTTCATTCCCACGGAGGCATCGACGGCATCCTGACCCGTTACGACGAAGTCATCGGTCTCCTCGCCGATTGCCATTGAAATTTTCTTCGCAACCTTGGGATCTACAGGAATTGCTGTCCCGTTTTTCGGCACTGTGCCTGCAGATCCGTTTCCTGCGCCCGAAGCCCGCTTTGCGCTTGGCTTGCCGCCAGCTGAGCCTGAGAATTCAGTGCATAACGCATCAGCGCTGGCAGCCGTGCCCAACGACAGAATCTTGCCGACACGAGAAGGTTCGATGATCTGGCACTTGTAAGTTCTGCCCGCGTTGGTTCTGATGGTGTATTCGGTTGCTTTGGAGCCTGCTGCGGCCTCGACCTGTTCCTGCTGGGTGACTGAAAATTGGCCGACCTCCTCCCCGATTCCCATCGAAATCTTCCGCATGACCTTTTCATTGACCTGGACAGCCTGTTCCCTTTCTTGTGCTGTGTATCCTTGACCCACGCGGGCGTCGCGAACTCTGGCATGCGCGGAAACTGAAATCCCGCTCACCAGCAAAAAGAGAACGGCCATGGTTGTTTTAACTTCCTTCATTGCTTTTCTCCCGATCGTTAATTGAATGGGGTGGTTTGCTTCAGGCCCGGTGACTGCCTTTTCAAGGCGCGAATCAATGCGGACCCGTTGAGAATAGCGCAGGCCACCACATGAAAGCGGCGGCGGCCGCGCTGCCCATGAGCGTTAACGCGCCAAGCGTTCCGAGGGTGATGGCCATGGCATAGCGGGGCGCCTCTCGCCGTGAGCGCTGCGCATGCAGATAGAGCTCGAGCATCATCAGAGGGAGCATCCAGCTGGCGAAACTCACGCCGATGAATATCGCTCCCCGGTAATCGACCTTGACCCCCATTGGGGCGAGCACTAAGCCGGCAAGCATGATGCCTATGCGCAGGAACCAGACGCCGTTGACCAGCAGGAACGTGCGCAGGGCATGTTTCCTGTGGCGGACAAAGTCGCCTCGCAAAGCGCTTCGCCATGCCAAAACGGCGAACACGACAATCAAGAGGCCATTCAACGTGATGGAGAGATTGCTTCCCGGGCCCAAGCGGGAGCCGCGAATCCAAGTGAGGTACAGGCCAGATATCGCGGCCACCAGGGAAATCGTCAGGAACAGTCGTCCATTCCAACGGTGCGCACGTGGGAATCGTCGCCTCAGGGCAGGCACCACCTGCCAAGTGCCCGCGAAGGTCACGATGCCCCCCATGAGGGCGTGGGAAATGAACTGGATATTGCCGATGGTATCGCCGGGGACGTAGCCGGTGACGTGAGGCTTGTTGTTGAGTGCCTCCAGATTGCCGCTGAGGCTATGCCCGCCAAAGAACATGAGGATGAACAGAACGAAGGTCCACTGACCCAGGGTCGCGGCTATGAACCAAGCAGTGGCGCTCAGCTGCAGGGCACGCGAAGGAGGCGGTATGCGAAGTGATGTCATTAAGGCATGGCCAAAGCGATGAACTGTCCCGACTCTGCCTGGACGGCTCTGCGTCCTCTCGCCGTTTCGCGAATCGGCTACGCGAACCTCCCAATTGGAAATTGTTGTTCATTGGCCATTTAGCTATGACCGATGGCACATACACCCGGTCCTGCCCGGTAACATTCTGTTTCAGGAGCAAGGAGGACTGACGGTGCACGAATCGGCCATGACGATCACAGCGATAGCCGTGGCGCTGTCCATTCTGTCCCTACTGGATATCATCCGGCAGCCGGTCAAGCGGGATCACGAGGTCCTCTTCGCCGTTGTCAGTGCGTCGCTGGCCATGTATTTGATTTCACCCTGGATGGGCAATGCGCCCGAATGGATGAAATGGGTGGTCGCGGTAGGAGGCTCTGCGACTTGCAATGGCTTCTGGCTGGTATCCAGAGCATTGTTCAGGGGCGGCGGCGGCGTACAGCTACGTCATATTTCACTGGCGATTGGCGTAGCGCTCTTGATCGCAATCCATCGTGGAGCGGCCTTGCACGCGGATAGTGCTCCGTCGGTCTTGAGCGTGGTCATCGATGGCATGCTCACGCTGACAAGCACTTCATTGTTGGCCCTGAGCTTTCTTGAACCTCTACGTGCCTGGTCCAAGCAATGGACGCAGACGGAGCGCCGGCTGCGGTTGGCATTCATGGCGATTTACGGCTGCTGCGTTCTATCCACCACGCTGCTTGGCGAGCTTGCCCATGCTTTTCCGGTATTGGTCTCTTGGAGGGCTGGTGCCGTAGCACTCAGTGCATCCGTGATGATCGCGTTTACCCACTTAGCTTTCCGGTATCGTCGCCACTCGCTTGCACCCTCCGTTGGCCGCAAGCCGGTCAAACAGGCCAAGGTGATTGTTAACCCCAGCAAAGACGACGAACGGCTCCTGTCGGCGTTGAAAAACATGTTGGAGGCAAATCAAGTCTTTCGGGAGCCCGACCTGAAAGTGGCGGAACTGGCAGCCAGGCTAGGAACTGCAGAGCATCGCCTCAGCAAACTGATCAGCCAGCAGATGGGTGAGAACAATTTCAATCAGCTGCTCAACCGTCACCGCATTGCGTACGCCTGCAAATTGTTATCCATGTCTGCCGGTGTTGGTAATATCCTGCACATAAGCTCGGAGTGTGGATTCGCTTCGCTCGGGCCTTTCAATCGTGCATTCAAAAATCTCGTGGGATGCACCCCCTCAGCCTATCGCGCTCGCTGTCTCAAGGACGCGGTTTTAGATGAGCCAGACAGTTGTTGTCTCCAGTTAGGCCCTGATTGAAGTTCGAGCATATGCGGTGCAGTTCTGCAGTTTCTATTTACTCCGCTGACTTGTCTTGGCCTTGAAATCGAATTGCCGGGGTCGTCCAGAAAATTTTATTCAATTAACCTCCCGTATTTGCATATCTTTTGAATAGCACCGGATTCAACGCCGAATAATGTCCGCTTCGGGTCGCTAGCTGCCACCAGCCACCAGCCACCAGCCACCAGCCACCAGCCACCAGCAGACACCCGCTACGACTATTCGATTTCCAGTTTTCCCGACCCCGGCAGAAGACTGACCAGCGCTGGCCCAAGTAGCTTGGATGGAGTGTACGCACCCGGCAATGGCGTATTGGCCAGCAAGTGACCGACGATGTATAGCGATCCGTCAATGGTCAGGCTGTAACCGTTGGCCGTACGAATGCGCGCTGTCCGGCGCTCACCTCGTGCGTTGGTCACCTCCCCCCAGACGAAGGTCGGCATGGCATCGCGTTGCGCCGCGCTCGGACCCTTCACCGATTTCGCGATCCGTGCCTGGGCGAACTTCTGGAACCACTTCATCGCGAGCAGTGGCCGGATCCAGTTGGCGCGCCGCGCGAGCGTGATCAGTCGAGGCGAAGCGGGAACCAATACCTCGATGTCGGGAATGCCGGTCGTATGGAAGGCGGTCGATACATCGCCCCAGGGAATCGTCATCGCCAGTTTTTCACCATCACCGAAGTCGATGCGGCGGACCACCCATGCAAGGGGAACGGTCAGGATCTTGCCATTGCGACGGACCTTGCCACCGGCCGCCATGCCCTCGATCGACGTCTTGGCGGTGCCTGGCGACAGACCCGAGCGCGAGTCGAACCCCAAGGACAGGTGTGTGGCATCCGGGAGAGACACCTTGAGCGCCGCGGCCACGCAGTCTGTCGGGATGACGTCGAAGCCCACGCCGGGGCACAGGACGACCCCCGCCATTTTCGCGCGATCGCCTAGGGTTTGCGCGTGTTCGAGCACCGCGATTTCGCCGGTGATATCGAGGTAATGCGCACCGGTCGCAAGACAGGCTTCCATCATCGGTGCGGCCGTCGCGGAAAAGGGCCCGGCGCAATTCAATACCAGCATGCAGTCCTGTATCTGCTCGGCGACCGCTGGTGCATCGTCGAGATCGAAGACCCGCGCCTCCAGATTCACCTCGCTGGCCAACGCTTCAACGGCATCGCGGCTCCGTCCGGCCAGCACTGGCGTGAGGCCGCGCCGTGCCGCCTCACGCGCGATGAGCTCGCCCGTGTAGCCATTGGCCCCATAGATCATCCATGAGCCCGCCTTCATGTGGCCTCTCGAATGATCTGAACCCCGGTCGAGTACTTGGTCACCTCGAAGTCAGGGAACAGGCGCTTGAACTTGCCGGAATCGAACAAATTGTCCTGTCCATAACGCGGCAGCAACTCGCGGATCTCGCGTACCTGCGGCGAAAACAAGCCCGCCAATGCGAATGCCCACTTGCCCAGGATCTTGTACGACGCAGGGCGGCCGAAGGCCTCGCAGGCCATGGTCACGAATTGGCGGTACGTGGGACGGTTGTCATCACAGGGCAGGTGCCACGTCTGTCCGTAAGCATCCGGGGTGTTGCCCAGCAACGCCAGGGCGCGGCTGGCATCCGGCGTCCAGATCAACGTACGCCGCGTGTCGTCGCGGATCGGCACGCGTGGCTGCTTGCCAGCCTTCAGCCTGTCGGTGACCAGCGCGTTGGTGAAACTCTGGGTCTTGCCCGGGCCATAGAACTCGGGCGCGCGCGCGATCAACACCGAGATGTCGCCGCGCGCCATCTCTTCCAACACCATCGAAGCCATCGCTGCGCGCACACGGCCCTTTGGCCCGTTCGGCGCGAACGGCGCCTCCTCGGTGAGTACGCGCGCATCCTGCGGGTACATATAGGTGTTGTCGAAATAGGCAAACTTCGCGCCCGCGGAGCGGCTCGCATCCAAGGCATTGCGCAGCATGGTCGGGAACTGTCGTTCCCACAGCGCGGTATCCGGCGGCAGCCCGGCGGTGAAGTAGACGATCTCGCTACCCTCCACCGCCCGCGTCGTCTGGCTTGCATCCATCAGGTCGGCGGATGCGAGCGTGTCGTCGTCATTCACCTTGCGCGGGTTGCGGCTGACCAATCTCAGTTCACGGGTGAATTCGCGCCGCAACACACGCGCCAGCTCAGTGGCGATCTGGCCATTCGCACCCAATATCGTTTGCATGGTTCTCTCTTGGCCCTTGTCCCTTGGCATACGCCCCGCATCGAATGCGGGGCGTGCCGTTATCGACTTCGATCAGTCCTGCTGCAGGAAGGCCAGCAAATCGGCGTTGACCTGGTCGGCATGCGGAGTCGGGATGCCATGCGGCGCCCCTTTGTAAGTCAGCAGTTTGCCATTCTTGAAGAGCTTCGCCGACGGCACACCCGAATCCCCGTACGGCACGACCTGATCGTCATCCCCGTGGATAACCAATACGGGAATGGTAATGCCCTTCAGATCCTCGGTGAAATCGGCCCGTGAGAAGGCGGCGATGCCGTCGTAATGCGCCTTGGCGCTGCCCATCATGCCCTGGCGCCACCAGTTCCAGATCACGCCATCGGACGGCTTGGCGCCGGGGCGGTTGTAGCCGTAGAAGGGGCCTGCGGGAACGGCATAGTAGAACTGTGCGCGATTCGTGGCGACCTGCTTCTGGAAGTCGTCGAACACGTCCTTGGGCGTACCACCCGTGTTGCTCGCGGTCTCGACCATCAACGGAGGCACGGCACTGATGAGTACGGCCTTGGACACCTTGTCCTCGCCATGACGCGCGATGTAGCGCACGACTTGGCCGCCGCCCGTGGAATGCCCCACGTGCATGGCACCTTGGGTGCCCAGCTTCTCGACCACGACCGCGACGTCATCGGCGTAATGGTCCATGTCATGTCCCTCCCAGACCTGACTGGAACGACCGTGCCCTCGGCGGCCAAGGGCAACAACCCGGAAATCCTTCTCCACGAAGAACATCATTTGCGCATCCCGGTCGTCGGAACTGAGCGGCCAGCCGTGGTGGAAGTGGATGACTTGTGCATCTCGCGGACCCCAGTCTTTGTAGAAGATCTCGACGCTGTCTTTCGTGGTCACGCATCCCATGGATTTCTTCCAGTTGTTCTGCGTTGAAGGGGTCCTGCGGATTCCGGCACCTAGTCTGCGCCGAAGGATGTTGCAGCACTATATGTTTCAAGTTAACTTGAAGGTCAATGCAGGTAAGTGGCAGCGATGAAAATCGGTGAACTGGCGAAACTGTCCGGCCTGACGGCCTCTCGCATCCGCTTCTACGAAAGCGCGGGCCTGCTGCTTTCGGTGGCTCGCCAAGCCAACGGTTATCGCGATTACCCGCCCGAAACCGCCACGATGTTGGAGATCATCGACAGCGCCCAACGCGCCGGCTTCTCGCTGGAGCAGATCCGTCACCTGCTGCCCCTCGGCAATGGCAATTGGAACCACGATGAATTGCTGTCGGCGCTCAAGGCCAAGGTCGCAGAGATCGAGGCACTGCAGAAGCGCCTAAAGCAGAACAAGGCCCAATTGCGGGTTGCCATCGACAGTATCGAGACCCGACCGGACGACATCGAGTGCGAGGACAACCGGATACGGGTGCTGGAGCGGCTGCGCGGCAACGGCGTGGTGACCTCGCGCAGCAAGTCGGCTCGTGATCCCTGAGACGGTGCCTGAAGACTTGACCTTCAACTGTGGTTGAAACCTATCGTGCGCAGCGAGCGATCTTAGATCGATGAGACTGTCTGCAATGGGCCAAAATTTCACGCCATCTGGATTCGATGTCCACAGGTGCTCGCGTCGACGGGCGGATGCCACAGCCGGTTCCGCATGAATCCGTATCTGGAAAAAGTACCCGTTGAATTTTTTGCAGAACGGGGTTGCCTCTTCCGCTCCATCCCGAATCTGAGGTGGCGCCTCAGACTGATCACGGCTGCTCACTCAACATCCATTGCCAAAACCAAAGGACCCAGTTGCTATTCATGGCATGGACCGTAAGTTTGTGCACAGGCATGTCGATGCCCTCGGAACCGCTGCGATCACTACCTTTCCATGGGCCTGGCGGCGCGCACTTTTTTTCCTGCAAGGACTACCCAAAATGACTCGTCGCATCCTCCACGTCGTCAGCAACGTCGCCCATTACGACGATACTTCCCATCCAACAGGGCTGTGGCTATCGGAACTCACGCATGCATACGATCTGTTCGAAGAGAAAGGCTTTGAACAGCGCATCGTGAGCCCGAAGGGCGGCGCAGCTCCGCTAGAGCCTCGTGCACTCAAATGGCCACTATTGGATGCCTCGGCCAAGACGTGGTTCAACGATCCAAATCGGATGGACTTACTGTCGAATACCGCTCGCCCTGATGAGATCGACGCTTCGGATTTCGACGTGATCTATTTCACCGGCGGGCATGCCGTCATGTGGGACTTTCCCGAATCAAGCGACCTGCAGCGAATTACTCGCGAAATATGGGAGAAAGGCGGGGTCGTTTCCTCAGTCTGCCACGGCTACTGCGGGCTGCTCAACACACAGCTATCCGATGGATCACTGCTGGTGGCCGGACGCAAGATCACGGGCTTCTCGTGGCGCGAGGAAATTCTCGCAGGTGTAGCGGAGGATATGCCTTACAACGCCGAGGAAGAAATGAAGGAGCGCGGTGCGCTGTACGAAAAAGCATTTCTGCCATTCATGCCGTACGCAGTAGCTGATGGCCGCCTCGTGACAGGCCAGAACCCCGCGTCCGCTAAGGTTGCGGCGAAGTTGGTAGCTGAACTTCTTTGATCGCTTCGGGTCGCATCACGCCCAATTTCTAGCCTAAGAAGAGCCATGAACGGCCCTTCCGGTAGGAGTCGGTCATGGCAGCGTTTCGCGCATTTCAACCCCGCGAGCCTTGGAACAAGGGCAAGCTATTCGGGCAAAAGGCACCCCTCAAGCTCAAGGACATTTGGGCAACCAGGATCAGACTTCAACTTGGCCATAAGATCTGTGACCTGGTGCTATTCAACCTCGCGATCGACTTCAAGCTCCGCGCTTGCGATCTGGTGAAGCTGCGGGTTGCCGATGTTTCCCATGGCGGACGAATGGTGTCCCGCGCCATAGGGATGCAGCAGAAGACTGGACGTCCCGTCCACTTCGAAAGTGCACCATCGACTCGCGATTCCGTACAGGCTTGGATAACCCAAGCCGACCTCAAGGCCTCGGATTTCCTCTTTGCTAGCCGCGTCTCGGACTCGCCTCATCCGTCAACCAGGCAGTACGCCAGGATTGTCTGATACGGCCAGAGTTTCATAGACACTCATTGGCCGCTTGGCGCGTAGCGTCGTTCAAACTCTACAGGTGACAGGTCGCCGGCGGAACCATGGCGACGGACCGGGTTGTAGAACATCTCGATGTAATCGAACACGTTCGAGGCTGCCGTCAGCACGGGTGATCCACGCACTGGACGAACTGGTCGAGCTCCGCGGGGCACCCCGACGGCTGCGGCTGGACAACGGTCCCGAGTTCATCAGCGCGGCATTGAAGGACTCGGCTCGCCGCCACGGCGTCGATCTGGTCCACATCCAACCCGGCAAGCCGACCCAGAACGCCTACATCGAACGCTTCAACCGCACCTGCCGCACCGAAGTGCTAGATCGCTATGTGTTCACGAGTCTTCCCGAAGTGCGTCGGATGACTGAGGACTGGCGCCACCGCTACAACCATCACCGTCCGCATCGATCACTGGCCGACATAACACCGGCTGCCTTCGTTCGGGCACAATCACCGCCAACCTCTACTTCCGAATGACTCGAATAAACGAGGACGCATCAAAATGATGCGGAAGGACATGCCCCGAGAACAGATCGTCGACAAATTTGCATGCGTTTCATCCTTTCTCGATCGGATTCCCATTTATGACGCTTCTTTGCGCCGGGATGCCAAGCAGGCGAGGCATGAGGATGCAAAAATGCAGAGCCGTGAAGCCGTCATCAGTTTCATCAAGACAACATCTTCAGCAGTCTGCGCATTTCGTCGCATGACCCCAACCTTGGCATTGTGCCTGTCGGGCGTCCCACTAACGGCATTTGTCCGTATGGGGGCAGGCTGGATGTCGCGAACCGAGGCATTCCTGAGGGAATTAACGGAATCAGAAGAGGATTACACCCACAGAAAGCTCAGATATGCCTTAGGGAAATTGGCTGCCTCCCATAATAAAGTGACTGTCACAGCACTCAGATTGGCAAGTGGGTTCACACCGCAGAAGCTCCGGCAGCGCCGCGATCTTGTCCACCGGTTGATGGCCGAGGCAGGCATGTCGTTCAATTCAAGATCGGCGGGTTGGCTTGCATGGCCGGCCGCGTCCGGCCCCGACAGTGGCAGACCAGGCCCTGCTACCATGATTGGGGTATGCCACCTATTGGCTAGGCGGTCCTGAGAGCTTCAAAAGTTATCGGCAAGCTTTGGTACATATCGCTTACTTTTGGAACTTATCAGTAAATTTTGGCATAAAGCACGGAAGGATTGGACATGGCACGTGGCATCAACAAGGTGATTCTGGTCGGCAACCTCGGCAACGACCCGGAGACCAAATACACGCAAGGCGGCATGGCGATCACCAAGGTCAGCCTTGCAACGACGTATGCACGCAAGGATCGTGACGGCAACCAGCAGGAAAAGACCGAGTGGCACCGGGTGACCTTCTTCGGCAAGCTCGGCGAGATCGCCGGCGAGTACCTGCGCAAGGGTTCGCAGTGCTACGTCGAAGGCCGCATCACCTATAGCGAACACACGGGTGACGATGGCCAGAAGCGCTATTACACCGACATCATCGCCGACGAGATGCAGATGCTCGGTGGCCGCGGTGATGGCGGTGGCGGTGGCGGTGGATACGAGCGCAGCAGCGGTGGCGACCGTGGCGAGCGCCCGCAACCGGCCCAGCGTCGGGAACCGCAGCGCCAGGCACCCGCGGCGCAGCCTGCCGATTTCGGCGATAGCGGCTTCGACGACGACGACATTCCGTTCTGACGGGGCCCGCATGCGTCCCCGCATGGCGCGCCGCGGCTGGACTTGGCGCGCCGATGCACTGTAGGTTGTCTCGATTCGACCCTGCAGGTAACGCCCGATGAACCAGCCGACGCCGCGTAGCGGAACGCCCCAACTGACTTTCCGCGCCGTGGTGCTGGCCATCATCCTTGCGGTGATCCTCTCCGCCGCGAACGCCTACCTGGGCCTGTTCGCCGGCCTGACCATCGCCACCGCGATCCCGGCGGCGGTGGTCTCGATGGGTGTGCTGCGCCTGCTCGGCGGCGGCACCATCCTCGAGAACAACATCGTGCAGACCGGCGCCTCCGCCGGCTCGTCGATCGCGGCGGGCGTGATCTTCACCATCCCCGCGCTGATCATCCTGGGCTACTGGCAGGACTTCAAATATTCCTGGGTGCTGGCGATCGCCGGCCTGGGCGGCCTGCTCGGCGTGCTGTTCTCGGTGCCGCTGCGGCGTTCGATGATCGTCGAGGACCCGCTGCCGTTCCCCGAAGGCAAGGCCGCGGCCGAAGTGCTGAAGGCCGGCGAGAATCCGGGCCCGGGCCTGAAGATCCTCGCGTTCTCCGCGGCGATCGGCGCCTTTCTGAAAGCCGCGGCCGCCAGCGGCATGCGCCTGATCCCGGACACCGCCGCGGGCGCCGGCTTCTTCGGCAAGTACCTGGGCTACATGGGCACCAACCTGTCGCCGGCGCTGCTGGGCGTGGGCTACATCGTCGGCCTCAACATCGGCATCGTGGTGGTTTCCGGCTCGATCCTGTCCTGGCACATCGCCATCCCGATCTACCACGCCTTCTTCATGGGCAGCGATCCTGCGCTGGCGCAGAGCATCGTCGGCGCGGGCGCGGAAGACATCGCCGGTGCGATCTGGTCGGCCAAGATCCGTTACCTGGGTGTCGGCGCGATGTTGATTGGCGGCGCATGGACCTTGTTCTCGCTGCGCAATTCGCTGCTGTCGGGCGTGAAAAGCGGCATTGCCGCGGCACGTGCCGGCTCGAATGCGGAAGTCGCAGAGACTGAGCGCGACCTGCCGATGAAGTGGATGCTGATCGCACTGGTGGCGTTCGTGGTGCCGCTGCTGCTGCTGTATCAGGCCATCGTCGGCATGTGGCACGTCAGCATCCCGATGGCGATCATCATGATCGTCGCCGGCTTCCTGTTCGTGTCGGTGTCGGCCTACCTGGCGGGTCTGGTCGGTTCGTCCAACAACCCGGTGTCCGGCATCACCATCGCCACCATCCTGTTCGCATCGGTAGTGCTGTTGGTGCTGCTGGGCGAGAGCGGCAAGATGGCGGTTGGCGTAGGCGGGGCGCCGCTGGGTGCGGTGGCCGCGATCATGATCGGCGCGGTGGTGTGCTGCGCGGCGGCGGTCGGTGGAGACAACCTGCAGGACCTGAAGGCGGGCTACATCGTCGGCGCCACCCCGTGGAAGCAGCAGCTGATGTTGGGCATCGGCGCGTTCTCCTGCGCGCTGATCATGGCCCCGGTGCTGAACCTGCTGGCGCAGGCTTACGGCATCGGTGCGCCCACGCCGGAACATCCCAATTCGCTGTCCGCGCCGCAGGCCACGCTGATGGCCTCGGTGGCCGGTGGCATGTTCGGCGGCAAGGATCTGCCGTGGGGGATCATCGGCATCGGTGCCGGCGTCGGTGCGGTCATCATCGCCATCGACGAATGGCTGAAGTCGCGCAAGTCCAGCTTCCGCGTGCCGGTACTGGCCGCCGCGATCGGCATCTACCTGCCGCTGGAGCTTATGGTGCCGATCTTCCTCGGCGGCCTGATCGCCTATCTGGTCGAGAAGCGCCACGGCATGGTCGGCAGCCACGACGAAGCGGCGCGCGACCGGCTGCATCGCCCGGGCACGCTGTTCGCCGCCGGCCTGATCACCGGCGAGGCGCTGATGGGCATCCTGATCGCGATCCCGATCGTCGCCACCGGCCGGCCGGACGTGATCGCCGTGCCCGAGCAATTCCAGTTCGGCAAGTACGTCGGCCTGTTGGTGCTGGCGGTGGTGGCCTGGCTGCTCTATCGCACCGGCGCCAAGGCCAACCCGAACGCCGCCTGATCGATCCACGCGCCCGCGCATCGCCGCGGGCGCTTCTTCTTCCGCAATACGAGGCACCGCCATGAAACTTCGCCACGCCATCCTTCCGCTCGCCCTTGCGCTGTCGCTGCCCGCGCTGGCCGATGCCGCGCCGCGCGGATTCAACGTGCGCGACATGGCCTACATGGACCGCCATTCCTCGCCGACGCTCTCGCCGGATGGCCGCGTGTTGGTGTTCGCCAAGCGCAGCGTGGACAAGGCGACCAACAAATCCAGCACCTCGCTGTGGACGCGCAACCTGATGACGCGCGACATGCGACCGCCGCAGCGACTGACGCCGGAAGGCTGGAACGTCAATTCGCCGGCGTTCTCGGCGGACGGCAAGACCGTGTACTTCCTGAGCGCGAAATCCGGCTCGATGCAGCTGTACGCGATGCCGTTGGCAGGTGGCGAGCCGAAGCGCGTGACGGATCTTGCGCTCGATGTCGATGGCTACAAGCTGTCACCGGACGGTACGCAAGTAGCACTGGCGCTGGCGGTGTTCGCAGACTGCAAGGCGGACCTCGCCTGCACGAAGAAGAAGCTGGACGAGACCGATGCGCTCAAGACCACCGGCAAGGTGTTCGACCGCATGTTCATCCGCCACTGGGATACGTGGAACGATGGCCGCCTCAACCGCGTGTTCGCGGCCAGGCTGGGTGGCGAGGGCATGTTGAAGTCGGCGACGCTGCTGAGCGGCGACATCAACGGCGACATCCCGTCCAAGCCGTTCGGCGACCTGTCCGATTTCGCTTGGTCGCCCGATGGCAGCCAGGTGGCGATGAGCGTGCGCCAGGCCAATGCCGAGGAGCCATGGAACACCAACTTCGACATCTGGCTGGTGAATGCCGATGGCAGCGGCGCGCGCAACCTCACCGCCGCCAACAAGGCCTGGGACGCCGGCCCGGTGTTCGGCGCCGACGGCAAGACGCTGTATTACCGGGCGATGAAGCGGCCCGGCTTCGAGGCCGACCGGCTCGCGCTGATGGCGATGGACCTGGCATCCGGCGCATCGCGCGAGATCGCCCCCGACTGGGACCGCAGCGCGGACGGCATCACCCTGTCCGAGGACGGCAAGACGATCTACACCACCGCGCAGGACATGGGCCAGCATCCGCTGTTCGCCATCGACATCGACAGCGGCAAGGCGGCGAAACTGGTCGGGGATGGCAGCGTCTCCAGCTTCGAGATCGCCGGCCCGACGCTGGCGTTCTCACGCAATTCGTTGAAGAGTGGTGACGTGATCGCCACCACCAGCCCGGATGGCAAGTCGCCGATTCGCGAGATCACGCCAACGGCCGCGCAGATGCTGCCGGACGTGGCTTGGGGCGACTTCGAGCAGTTCAGCTTCACCGGCTGGAACAACGAAACGGTGCACGGTTACGTGGTCAAGCCGTGGAACTACCAGCCGGGCAAGAAGTATCCGGTCGCCTTCCTGATCCATGGCGGCCCGCAGGGAAGCTTCGGCAACGGTTGGAGCTATCGCTGGAACCCGCAGACCTATACGGGTCAGGGCTATGCGGTGGTGATGATCGATTTCCACGGCTCCACCGGTTACGGCCAGACCTTCACCGATGCGATCAGCCAGCACTGGGGCGACCGTCCGCTGGAGGACTTGCAGAAAGGTTGGGCTGCAGCGCAGGCCAAGTACGAATTCCTCGATGGCGACAAGGCCTGCGCGCTGGGCGCCAGCTATGGCGGCTTCATGGTCAACTGGATCGCCGGCAACTGGAACCAACCGTGGAAGTGCCTGGTCAGCCACGACGGCGTGTTCGACCAGCGCATGATGGGTTATGCCACCGAAGAGCTGTGGTTCACCGAGTGGGAGCAGGGCGGCACGCCGTATGACGTGCCGAAGAACTACGAGAAGTTCAACCCGATCAACCACGTCGCCGAGTTCAAGGTGCCGATGCTGGTGATCCACGGGCAGCGGGATTACCGCATCCCGGCCGAGCAGGGCATCGCGCTGTTCACCTCGATGCAGCGGCGCGGCGTGCCATCCAAGTTCCTGTACTTCCCGGACGAGAACCACTGGGTGCTGAAGCCGCAGAACAGCGTGCAATGGCACGACACGGTGAATGGCTGGCTGAAGCAGTACATCGGCCAGTAATCCGCTTGCGCGCGGGGTCCGCGACGGCCCCGCTTGAAACCACGACCCACGCCAGACGGAGACGCCATGGCAGCCCCGACCGACTCGAGCGCCGTCAACACGGCCCTGATCACCAACGATGCCAGCGTGCTGGGCCTGCTTGCCGTGGTGCTGGCGCTGGTGTTCTGGACTTCGTCACGCAAGGACGGCTTCTGGGCCAAGTTCTATGCCTACATCCCGGCGCTGCTGCTCTGCTATTTCATTCCCGCGCTGTTGAACAGCCTGGGCGTCATCAACGGCAGCGAGTCCAACCTGTATCCGGTTGCGCGCGATTACCTGCTGCCGACATCGCTGGTGTTGCTGTGCCTCGCCATCGATCTTGGCGCGATCCTGCGGCTCGGCCCCAAGGCCGTGATCATGTTCCTCACCGGCACCTTGGGCGTGATGGCGGGCGCATGGATCGCGTTCCTGCTGATGGGCGTGATCCACCCCGAAACGGTGGCGGGTGATACCTGGCGCGGCATGACCACGGTGGCCGGCAGCTGGATCGGCGGTGGCGCCAACCAGGCGGCGATGAAGGAAGTCTTCGAGGTCAACGACAACCTGTTCGGCCAGTTCGTCGCGGTGGACGTGCTGGTGGCGAACGTGTGGATGGCGATCCTGCTGTTCATGGCCGGTCGTGCGCAGGCATTCGACCGCTGGACGCGCGCGGACACCTCGGCCATCGAGGACATGAAGCACCGCATCGAGGCCTACCAGTCGCAGCACGCGCGCAATCCCAGCCTGACCGACATCATGGTGATCCTGGGCGTGGGCTTGGGCGCGACAGGCCTGTCGCACCTGCTTGCAGATCCGCTGGTGGCGTGGATCAAGAGCCTGCCGCCGGAGTGGAACCTCGCGGATTACAGCCTGACTTCCGGTTTCTTCTGGATCGTCGTGTTCGCGACCACCATCGGCCTGATCCTCAGCTTCACCCGCGCACGCACGCTGGAAGGCGCGGGCGCATCGAAGATCGGCTCGGCCATGCTCTACATCCTGGTCGCCACCATCGGCATGCAGATGGACCTGCGCGCGCTGCTGGATCGCCCGTGGCTGTTCGTGCTGGGCCTGATCTGGATCTCCGTCCATGCCGCCCTGCTGCTCGCGGTGGCCAAGCTGATCCGCGCGCCGCTGTTCTTCATGGCGGTCGGCTCGCAGGCGAACATCGGCGGCGCCGCGTCGGCCCCGGTCGTGGCGAGCGCGTTCCATCCGTCGCTGGCGCCGGTCGGCGTCTTGCTGGCGGTGCTGGGCTATGCGCTGGGCACGTACGGCGCCTATATCACCGGACTGGTGCTGCGGATGATGGCAGGCGGCTGATCGGCCGCGAAGGCGCTAGAGCCAGCGCACCTTCTTCAGGTAGCGGTACAGCAGCACGCAGGCGACCAGCACCAGGCCGATCAGCGCCGGATAGGCGTAGGCCGTGTGCAGCTCCGGCATGTGCTCGAAGTTCATCCCATACCAGCTGGCGACCAGCGTGGGCAGGGCCAGCAGGCCGGCCCAGCCGGCGAGTTTCTTCACCACCTCGCCCTGGGCGTAGTTGACCATCGCCATGTTGGTGCTCATGGCGGCGGCGGCGGTGTCGCGCAGCACGTCGATGAGGTCGATGGTGCGGTTGACGTGGTCGCGCACGTCGCGGAAATACGGCTTGGCCTCGTCGACGATGGGCAGCGTCTCCGAGCGCATGATCTGCGAGAGGATGTCCTGCATCGGCGCGACCGAGGTGCGCATCTGGGTCAGTTCCTTGCGCAGCGTGTACAGCCGGTGCACGGTCTCGCGGCGGAAGTCCTCGGTGAAGATCGCGCGCTCCAGGTCGTCGAGTTCGTCCTGGAAGTCGTCGATGATCGGCTCGTAGTTGTCGACGATGAAATCGAGCACGCCGTGCAGCGCGACGCTGGCACCGAGCTTCAACGCGCCTTCACGCTCCAGCTTCTCGCGCACGACGGCGAAGGTCTTCGAGGCGCCGTGGCGCACGGTGATCAGGAAGCGCTGGCCGAAGAAGATGTGGGTTTCGCCGAAGCGCACGTGTTCGTCGATCAGTTGCGCGGTGTGCGCGGCGATGAACAGCGTGTGGCCATAGGCTTCGATCTTCGGGCGCTGGTGCGCGTTGTGCGCATCCTCCACCGCGAGGTCGTGCAGGCCGAACTCCTCCTGCAGCTTGTCGAGCAGGGTCTCATCCGGCTCGTACAGGCCCACCCAGACGAAGCCGGCATCGTCCACCGCCAGCACTTCGCTGATCTGGTCGAGGGTGATGTCCTGTCGGCGGCCTTCGCGGTACACCGCGCAGTTCACCACGCAGGCGGGAGTGCCGGTTTGCGTGTTCATCGCTCGATGATGCCACCGCCCCGTGTCCACAGGGCCGCAAAGGCGAGATGCACGGGCAACAGCAGGCCGATCCAGATGCCGTTGGCCTGTGCATCCAGGCCCAGCCACGACAGCGGCACCGCGAGCGCGGCCAGCACGGTGACCACGATGAGCAGCCCGCGCCAAGTGCGCGATGGGGTGCGGCCACGCAGCATCGCCCAGGCTCCGGGCAGCAGCAGCCAGGCCAGCGGATTGGCCAGCAGCAGGTTGTGGTTGCGCCAAGCGGCCCAATGCTGGGTGCCCAGCCACAGGTACAGCATCAGTGCGCCGAGCAAGCCGCAGACCAGCCAGAACCCGAGCGCGACGCCGGCGACCAGGCGCGGCTTGCGACGGCCCAGTAACCACAATACGAGCCCGAGCACGCAGCCCGCCAGCGTCCATGCGAGCACCGGCTGCGCACGCGCCTGGGGCTCGGGGGCGATCCGATGCGGCAGCAGCGTTTCCTCGGCGATCACCAGCGGGGTGCCGGCGGCGGTGCGGGACTCCCGCAGCGAATCCGCCAACTGCATCGGGATGAACGCCTCGTCCCAGCGCGACAGCGGCCGGTCGGCGTTGGGGCCGAGGCCGAACTGGAAGCCGAGCCACATCCAGGGCGCCGGGCGCGACAGGCGCGTGGCTTCGCCGCGATAGCTGTTGCCGCGCGAGCGCGAGGCGAGCTGCTGGCCGAGCGCGCCGTCGAGCGCACGGTCCAGTGCATCGCGCACGCGGGTGGCGCAGTTGTCGCGGAAATAGTCGTAGCGATAGCGCGCGTTCTCGGGGCGTGCGTTGTGCTCGAGTTGCCGTGCCAGCGCACTGGCCTGCTCCGGAGTGAGATCGAGCCATTGCACGCTCACGCCGCGGCCTTCCTGCCGGTACATCTCGAGGTCCTGCGACAGCGGCAGGGCGACCAGGGCGTATTGCATCTCGCCGAGGATGAAGCGGCCGACGAAGCCGGGTTCCTCCAGGTCGAAGAAGCCGAAGTTGTAGGAGACCGGCTCGCCCCTGTCGGGATCGTCCACCACGATGGCGTCGTGGCCGAAGCGCTCCCAGAAGATCTCGCCCGGCTGCATGGTCATCACGCCGATGCGCGGCGCGGCGATGGCCGCGGGCGCGAGGAATGCGAGCAGGCCGAGCAGCGCGAGCAACAGGCCGGGGCCCGCGCGACGCCGATCAAGCATCGCCCAGCACCCCGACGTGGAATGCGAACACGCGACGCGCATCGGCATCGGCGACGCGGAACACGAAGCGGCCCATGGTCAGCTCCTCGCCCGCCTCGGGCAGGTGGCCGATGGCGTCGGTGACCAGTCCGCCGATGGTGTCGTATTCGTCGTCGTTGAAATCCGCACCGAAGCGTTCGTTGAAATCGTCGATGGGGGTGAGCGCATCGACCACGTACTGGCCGTCCGGCTGCGCTGAAATCTGTCCTTCGCCTTCCTCGGCCTCGTCGTGCTCGTCGTCGATGTCCCCGACGATCTGTTCGAGCACGTCCTCGATCGTGACCAGCCCGGCCACCCCGCCGTATTCGTCGATGACGATGGCCATGTGGTTGCGCGAGAGGCGGAACTCCCGCAGCAGCAGGTCGAGGCGCTTGGATTCGGGGATCAGGAAGGCCGGCCTCAGCAGGTCGTGCAGGCCCGCCGGGTCGTCCGCGACCAGCGGCTTGAGCAGGTCCTTGGCGAGCAGGATGCCGAGGATCCGGTCCTTGTCCTCGCCATGCACGGGAAAGCGCGAGTGCCCGGACTCGACCGCCGTCGCAATCACTTCGCGCATCGGCTCGTCGATCTGGATCATGGTCATCTGCGAGCGCGGGATCATCACGTCGCCGACGGTCAGCTCGGAAACCGCGATCGCGCCTTCCATCATGCGCACGGTGTCGGCGTCCAGCAGCCCCTCGGTCTCGGCGTCGCGCAGGAATTCGAGCACGTCGCCCCGTGAGGTCGGTTCGCCGGAGAAGGCGGCACCCAGGCGCTCGAACCAACTGCGGCGGCGTTCGCCAGTCTCGGCATCGGGCACGGATTGCGGGCGACTTTCGTCCTCTGGCATGGCGTTCATGGGAATGGGGTCATGCAAGTGTAAACGCCGGGTCCGGCGGGCGGGTGACGATTCAAAGATACGGGTCGGCGATGCCCAACCCGGCAAGGATCTCGCGTTCCAGCCCTTCCATCGCCTGCGCGTCGGCCTCGTTTTCGTGGTCCCAGCCGAGCAGGTGCAGGCAGCCATGCACGGTCAGGTGGGCGTAATGCGCGGCCAGCGGCTTGCCATGCGCGCGGGCTTCCTTGGCGACCACTGGTGCGCAGATCACCAGATCGCCGAGCAGCGGGAATTTCGCATTCTTCGGCAAGCCAGGCGGGCGTTCGGCCGGGAAGCTCAATACGTTGGTGGCGTAATCCTTGCCCCGGTAATGGCGGTTGAACGCCAATCCCTCATCCTCGCCGACGATGCGGATAGCGAGATCCGCTTCGCGGATGCGACCCGAGAGGGCGAGCGCCGCCCAGCGCCTGAAGCTGTTCGCCGACGGCACGCCCTTGCGGGGTGCGGCGTAGCTGACGGCGACATCGAGTCGGACGGGACCGCGGGTCATGCGCCGATTGTAGGGCGGCGGAGACTCGTCCGCTCACCCCGGTCCGGAGTCGGCACCGGTGGCGGCATCGCGGGCGTCGCGCGATTCGTAGGCATTGACGATGCGGGCCACCAGCGGGTGGCGCACCACGTCGCGCGACTCGAAGAAGGTGAAGCTGACGCCATCCACGCCGCGAAGCACCTCGATCGCATCCTTGAGGCCCGATTTGACGTGCTTGGGCAGGTCGATCTGGGTCATGTCGCCGGTGACGACCGCCGTAGAACCGAAGCCCAGCCGGGTCAGGAACATCTTCATCTGCTCGATGGTGGTGTTCTGCGCCTCGTCCAGGATCACGAAGGCATCGTTGAGCGTGCGCCCGCGCATGTAGGCGAGCGGCGCGATCTCGATGACGTTCTTCTCCAGCAGCTTCACCACTTTCTCCACGCCCAGCATCTCGTACAGCGCGTCGTAGAGCGGGCGCAGGTAGGGATCGACCTTCTGGGTGAGGTCGCCGGGCAGGAAGCCCAGTTTCTCGCCGGCCTCGACTGCCGGGCGCACCAGGATCAGGCGCTGCACGCGGGATTCGTTGAGCGCATCCACCGCCATCGCGACGGCGAGGAAGGTCTTGCCGGTGCCTGCAGGGCCGATGCCGAAGTTGATGTCGTGGGTGGCGATGGCGTGCAGGTACTTCTTCTGGTTGGCGCCGCGTCCGCGCAGCGTGCCGCGCTTCACCCGCACTGCGATGTCCTGCGGGATGTAGTCGCCCTCGCGCACCGGGGCATTGGCTGGCGCATCGCCGAGCATCCCCGACAGGCGCAAGTTGATGGCGTGGCCGTCGAAAGCCTCGCCGCCGGCCTCCGCGTAGAGCTCGCGCAACACTTTTTCGGTGAGGGCCAAGGCGTGCGCGTCCTCGCCGCTGACGCGGAACACGTTGCCGCGATTGCCGATCTCGACGCCCAGCCGCAGCTCGACCTGGCGCAGGTGGGCGTCGAACGGGCCGGCCAGGTTGGCCAGGCGTTCGGTATCGGCGGGTTCGAGGGTGAAGTCGATGGAGGCGGGGGATTTCGGCATGTGCTCAGGATAACGTGCTGCCGGCTTCGCCTTTTGCTCAAGTCCCGCCTGGAAAGCGTCTTGACGTTTAATTAAACATTGAATTAAATAAAGAACATGAACGATCCCGGGCCACCGGCCGAGCCGCGCCAACGTGCAGCCCTTGCGGCACGCCGCAAGCGTCAGCCCGGGCGTCCGGCCAAGAAGGCGAACGATTCGGAACGTGCGCACCAGCGCGATCACCTGCTGGATGCGGCCATCGCCTGCTACGTGCGCAAGGGCATCGCCGCCAGCTCGCTGCGCGAGATCGCGCAGGAGGCGAACGTCACGCCCGCGCTGGTGAACTATTACTTCGGCGGCAAGGACGAATTGCGCGATGCGGTAGTCGCCGAGCGCATCCTGCCCGCGGTCGCGGGCCTGCGCGAACCTCTGGCGTCGGCCGGCGATGACATCGCGTCGCTGGTCTCGGCATTCGTGTCGGGCGTGGGCCACGCGGCGGTGGCCAACCCGTGGTTCCCGGCGCTGTGGGTGCGCGAGGTGCTGTGCGAAGGCGGCGCGCTGCGCGAGGTGTTGTTCAGCCAGATCGGCCCGGCGATCCCGGCGGCGATGGTCAGGCGCTTCGCCGAGGCGCAATCGCGCGGCGAATTGAACAGGGAACTCGATCCGCGCTTGCTGATGGTGTCGTTGATCGGGCTCACTTTCTTCCCGATCGCGGGCGCTGCGATATGGCGTCGCCTGTTCACGGATGCCGGTTTCGACACCCATGATCTCGGCATCGATACCTTGTCCCGCCATACGTTGATCCTGCTCGAGCAGGGCCTGCAACTGAAATGAGGAGCGGTCGATGAAACGAGTCGCCAACTTCAGCATCGGCACGCAATTTGCGGCAGCACTGCTCGTCACCGCGCTGCTGCCCGGTTGCGGCAGCGAGCCGCCGCAGGCGCTGGGCACGCTGGAGTACGACCGCATCGCGCTGCCGTCGCCGGCGGCGGAGCGGATCGTCTCGATCGACGTGCGCGAGGGCCAGCAGGTCGATGCCGGCGCGACGTTGCTCACGCTGGAGCGCACCCGCACCCAGGCGCAGACCGAGGCCAGCACCGCCGAGGCGCAGCGCCAGCGCGAAGCCTTAAGCGAACTGGAAGCCGGCCCGCGCAGCGAACAGATCGCCCAGGCGCGCGCCAGCCTGGCCTCCGCGCAGGCCGCCGCGCGCGATGCCGATGCCTACTACGCCCGTTTGCGTCCGCTGGGCGCGCGCCAGCTGGTGGCCGCCTCCGACGTGGATCGCGCCCGCGCCGCGGCGTCCAGCGCGCAGGCGCAGGTGCGGCAGGCGCAGGCGGCACTGGATGAATTGCGCAACGGCAGCCGCCGCGAGGACATCGCGCAGGGGCAGGCCGCGGTCCGCGCCGCCGAGGCGCAGGCGGCCGCGCAAGCGGTGACGCTGGAGAAGCTGCAACTGGTTGCGCCGCGCGCTGGCCGGGTGGATGCGCTGCCGTACCGGCTGGGTGACCAGGCGCCAGTCGGATCGCCGCTGGCGATCCTGCTGGTGGGCGATGCGCCGTACGCACGCATCTACGTGCCGGAAACGCTGCGCGCAGGCGTGCAGGTTGGCGACGGTGTGCAGGTGTTCGTCGATGGCCGCGATGCGGCGCTGAAAGGACGCGTGCGCATGATCCGCAGCGAGCCCAGCTTTACCCCGTACTACGCGCTGATCGGCGAGGACGTCGCGCGCCTGAGCTATCTGGCCGAAATAGCGCTGGACAAGGAAGCCGCGCAGCTGCCGGCGGGCCTGCCGGTGCGGGTGACATTCGATGCCAAGTGAGCATGCCGATACCGGCGGCGATGTCGCCATCCGCGCGCGCGGGTTGACCAAGCGTTTCGGCCAGCTGGTCGCGGTGGATGACGTCGACCTGACCGTGCCGAAGGCGAACGTCTACGGCTTCCTCGGCCCGAACGGCTCCGGCAAATCCACCACGATCCGCATGTTGTGCGGCCTGCTGACGCCGACCGCAGGCCAGATCGAAGTGCTGGGCCTGCGCATCCCTGAACAGGCCGAGGCGCTGCGCCTGCGCATCGGCTACATGACCCAGAAATTCTCGCTGTTCGAGGACCTCACCGTGCGCGAGAATCTGGAGTTCCTGGCCGCCGTGCAGGGCCTGCCGAAGGCCAAGGCGCGCAGCCGCGTGGATGCGCTGATCGGGCAGTACCACTTCGGCGACCGCCAGAAGCAGCTGGCCGGCACCATGAGCGGCGGCCAGAAACAGCGCCTGGCGCTGGCCGGTGCGGTGATCCATGAACCCGAATTGCTGTTCCTGGACGAACCCACCAGCGCGGTCGATCCGGAATCGCGCCGCGACTTCTGGGAAAAACTCTTCGACCTGGCCGATGCCGGCACCACGCTGCTGGTCTCCACCCACTACATGGACGAGGCCGAGCGCTGCCACCGCATCGCCATCCTCGATCGCGGCGCGCTGGTCGCCGACGGCACCCCGGCCGAACTCACCGGCGCGCTGGCCGGGCGCACCCTGGAAGTGCTGGCGCGGCATCCGCGTCGCGCGCAGCAGGCGCTGGTCGATCTGCCCGGCGTGCTCAGCGTGGCCCAGGTCGGCAACAGCCTGCGCGTGCTGATGGCGGCCAATGGCGATGCCAGCGGCCGCATCGACGCCGCGCTGCGCGCCGCCGGGCTGCAGGCGGAGGTGGGCCCGGCGCCGCCCAACCTCGAGGACGTGTTCGTTTCCGCCACCCGCGGCCGCGAGCAGGCGAGGGCCGCGGCATGAGCTGGCAGCGGCTGTGGGCGGTGATGCTGAAGGAGCTGCGGCAGATGCGCCGCGACCGCATCACCCTGGCGATGATCGTCGGCATTCCGGTGCTGCAGCTGGTGTTGTTCGGCTACGCGATCAACCTCAACCTGCGCGGACTGGAGGCGGGCATCGCCGACCAGGCCGGCACCGCCGGTTCGCGCGCGCTGGTGATGGACATGGTGGCGACCGGGGTGGTTGCGCCGACGCTGTCGGTGGACACGCCCAAGCAGCTGATGGATGCGCTGCGCCGTGGCGAGATCAGCGTCGGCGTGGTGGTGCCGCCGGACTTCGAGCGCCGCCGCGCGGAAGGCCGCGAGGCGGTGCAGATCCTGGTCGACGGCAGCGATACCGTGGTGCAAAGCGCCGCCGCGCAATTGGCGCAGATGCCGCTGGACAACAGCCGCGCGCTGGCGCGGGCGACCGGCCTGCGCGAAACCACCGCCCAGCAGATCGCGGTGGTCAGTTTCTACAATCCGCAGCGGCGTTCGGCGGTGAATATCGTGCCCGGGCTGATCGGGGTGATCCTGACCATGACGATGGTGCTGTTCACCGGTGTCGCCATCGTCCGCGAGCGCGAGCGCGGCAACATGGAACTGCTCATCGCCACCCCGATCACCAGCAGCGAGCTGATGATCGGCAAGGTGCTGCCCTACGTCGCCATCGGCTTGGTGCAGACCACGCTGGTGCTGGCGCTGGGGATGTGGCTGTTCGACGTGCCCATCCGCGGCAGCCTGCTGGACGTCTACCTGGCATCGTTGCTGCTGATCGTCGCCAACCTGTCGCTGGGCCTGTTGATCTCCAACTTCGCGCAGTCGCAGTTCCAGGCGATGCAGATGAGCTTCTTCGCCTTCCTGCCATCGATCCTGCTGTCCGGCTTCATGTTCCCGTTCGCCGGCATGCCGCGCGTGGTGCAGTGGATCGCCGAGGTGCTGCCGCTGACCCACTTCCTGCGCCTGGTGCGCGGGATCATGCTGCGCGGCGCCAGCCTGGCCGAGCTGTGGCCGGCGGCGCTGGCGTTGCTGGCGTTCACCACGGTGGTGATGACGGTGGCGATCACGCGCTTCCGCAAAAGACTCGATTGAAGCAGGCTGGATCGAGTCAAGCGATCAAGGCGTCGGTGGCAGGCCCAGTTCGCGGCGCATGCGCGCGACGTCGAGTTGGTGTAGCTCACGTGGCAGGTTGATCCAGACCGGGTGATACCCATAACCGCCGCGGATCATCTCGCGTTCGGCGGCATCTTTCGTCCAGCCCTGCACGACCACGCGATAGGCGGCGATCACCAGGCCAGTGCGGTCGGCACCGTGCCGGCAATGCACCAGCAACGGGCGGTTGACCGGGTCGATGGCGATGCGCAGCGCGGCCAGCAGTTCCCCGTCGCTGACGTGCCAGGTGTCGATGGCGATCTGGTGGCTGGCCACGCCTGCCCCGAACCACGCCGGCGAATCGCCGTTGCGGCGGAGGTTGAGTACGCTGCGGATGCCGAGCGCCTGCAAGGCGTCGGGCCCGGGATCTTCGGGTAGGGCGGATCGCCACAAGCCTTCATCGACGCGATGCAGGTTGGGCAGCGCCGCGTGGGTGACGGGTTGCGCCCAGTCGGATGGTCGTTCGGAGATCGGGCGCGCGGTGAAGCAGCCGGCCAGCAATAGCGCCGTCGCTGCCGCAGCTGCCAGCCGGAGCGCGGCGGAGCAGTTGCGCTCAGGCATCGGCCGTCGCCACGCGTCCACGCAGCGAGTTCGGCAATGCATCGGTGATGACGACATCGACAAATCCGCCGATCAGGCGCGGCTGCCCGGCGAAGTTCACCTGGCGCATGTTCTCGGTTTTGCCGGTCAGCTCGTTCGCGTCCTTGCGCGAGGTGCCGGTGACCAGGATGCGCTGGGTCGTGCCGACCATCGCCTTCGACAACTCGAAGCTGTGCGCGTTGATGTGCGACTGCAGTCGCGACAGCCGTGCATGCTTGGCCTCGTCGCTGACGTCATCGGGCAGATCGGCGGCGGGCGTGCCCGGGCGGCGCGAGTAGATGAAGCTGAAGGATTGGTCGAAGCCGACATCCTCGATCAGCTTCATCGTCTTGTCGAAGTCGGCGTCGGTCTCGCCGGGGAAGCCGACGATGAAATCGGACGAGATCGAAATGTCCGGGCGCACCGCGCGCAGCTTGCGGATCTTCTGTTTGAACTCCAGCGCCGTGTAGCCGCGCTTCATCGCGGCGAGGATGCGGTCGCTGCCCGACTGCACCGGCAGGTGCAGGTAGTTGGCCAGTTTGGGCACGTCGCGATAGGCCTCGATCAGCGAGTCGGAGAACTCCAGCGGGTGCGAGGTGGTGAAGCGGATGCGGTCGATGCCGTCGATCTCGGCGATCGCACGGATCAAGAGACCCAGGTCCGCGGTTTCGTCGGAATCGGTGATCGGCCCGCGATAGGCGTTGACGTTCTGGCCGAGCAGGTTGATCTCGCGCACGCCCTGGGTGGCGAGTTGGGCGACTTCGACCAGCACGTCCTCGAACGGGCGGCTGATCTCGGTGCCGCGGGTGTAGGGCACCACGCAGAAGCTGCAGTACTTGCTGCAGCCCTCCATGATCGAGACGAACGCGGTCGGGCCTTCGGCGCGCGCCTCGGGCAGGGCGTCGAACTTCTCGATCTCGGGGAAGCTGATGTCCACCTGCGCACGGCCGGATTCGCGGCGGGCGCGGATCAACTCCGGCAGGCGGTGCAGGGTCTGCGGGCCGAACACCAGGTCCACGAACGGCGCGCGCTTGACGATGCCTTCACCCTCCTGCGAGGCCACGCAGCCGCCCACGCCGATCAGCACCGGCTTGTCGCCTTGCTTGAGCTGCCGCCAACGGCCCAGTTGGCTGAAGACCTTCTCCTGCGCTTTTTCGCGGATCGAGCAGGTATTGACCAGGATCACGTCGGCTTCTTCGGCGATCGTGGTCAGTTCGAGGCCTTCGTGTTCTGCCAAAACGTCGGCCATCTTCGCCGAATCGTACTCGTTCATCTGGCAACCGTGGGTCTGGATGAAGAGCTTGCCCTTGGTGGCTGGGGCAGGGCGCCGTTCGGGCGGGGCAGGGTCGAGTACGTCGAGGGGAATGCGGTCGGTCATGGGGCCTCCGGGGCGCGGCGATGAATCCGGGCCGGACGTGGATCGTTAAGGGGGAGTGACGGGGTAGTCTATGTGGCGTGAAGCGTGTATGGTGAATCCTCGTGCAAACAATGGCTTGCCGCATATTTTCATGATCGCGCCGAAGCACATGCCGGGCTGGACGTTGCTGGCGGCCCTGTTCGCCTTGGGGTGCCTGGCGACTGGTCAGGCGCGCGCCAGCGGAACCCTGTACCGCTGCGATTCTCCGGATGGCAGCCGCAGCTATGCCAGCAAGCGCGTCCCCGGCGCCACCTGCGAAGCCGTCGGCCAATACCGCACGCAGCGGAACGCGCCGCGCTGGCAGCCGGTGTCCACGGCGTCCGCTGCCACGCTCGCCACGTTGCCCGGCGGTGCCAATGCAGTGGCGTCCGCGCCGGCAAGAAGCCCTGCACCGCGCAGCGGTGGACGACGGGTCAGCGGCAAGGTCTATACCTACAAGCTCAACGGGGTGACGTACGCAAGCACCCGGGCACCCAAGGGTGTTGCGGCATCCTCGGTCCGGTCCATTCCGTACAGCTACATCGAAAGCTGTTTCGCCTGCAGTGCCAAGCCGACGGTCAACTTCGGCACGGTGCGGCTCAATACCGCGTCCTACCAGGCCGAGATCGCCGAAGCCGCGCGGACCCATGGAGTGGAAGAGGCGGTGATCCGGGCGATCATGCATGCCGAATCGGCCTACAACCCGCGCGCACTGTCCCGGGTCGGGGCCCAGGGACTCATGCAGCTGATGCCGGCGACGGCTCGCCGTTTCGGGGTCAGCAACGCTTTCGATGCGCGCCAGAACATCCAGGGTGGCGTGCAGTATCTGGCCTGGCTGCTGAAGAGGTTCGGCGGCGACCTGACGCTGGCCGCAGCTGGCTACAACGCCGGGGAGGGCGCAGTGGACAAGTACGGCGGGGTTCCGCCCTACAGCGAGACCCGCCGCTACGTGGAACGGGTCAGGATGCTCGCGGACCGGTATCGCGGCCAGACGGCCATGCGCTGAACGCTGCCGGAAGGGGCGCCGATATTGTCCTGTCGTTTAACGTTCCGTTACACTTCATCGTCTTTAGCCGCCAGTCCCTAGGGCCGGCGGCCAGCCTTCGCCAGCATCAACAGAATCGGAGTGCCGAATGGCCCACGATGAGGTTCAGAGTCCGGACAACCCCGGCCGTCGCAGGTTCCTGACCGCCACCACCGCCGTGGTGGGTGCCGTCGGGGCCGGTTTCGCCGCCGTTCCCTTCATCAAGAGCTGGAATCCCAGCGCGCGCGCCAAGCTGGCGGGCGCGCCGGTGATCCGCTCGATCGCCGACATCGAGGAGGGCAAGCAGGTCGAGGTGATGTGGCGCGGCCAGCCCATCTACGTCGCCCGCCGCTCCAAGGCGATGCTGGCCACCCTGCCCGGGATGAACGGGGCCGTGGTCGATCCCGAATCGACCAATGCCGCGCAGACCCCGGCTTTCGCCAAGAACGAGTACCGCTCGATCAAGCCCGAGATCCTGGTCCTGGTCGGCGTCTGCACGCATCTGGGCTGCGCGCCGCAGTTCATCCCCGAGGTCAAGCCGCAGGCGTTCGATCCGGACTGGAAGGGCGGCTATTTCTGCCCGTGCCACAAGTCGAAGTACGACATCGCCGGGCGCGTCTACCACGCGCAGCCGGCGCCGCTGGCGCTGCCGGTGCCGCCGTACCACTTCCAGGACGACCAGACCCTGGTGATCGGCATCGCGCCGACGGGAGCCGCGTAAGCCATGTCGAACGTCATCACCCGCACCACCCAAAGCCTGATGGACTGGTTCAATGCGCGCGCGCCCGGCTTCATGCCGTTCTACCGCAAGCACATGACCGAGTACTACGCGCCGAAGAACTTCAACATCTGGTACATCTTCGGCGTTCTGTCGATGGTCGTTCTGGTCAACCAGATCCTGACCGGCATCTTCCTGACGATGCACTTCAAGCCCAGTGCGGCCGAAGCCTTCAACTCCGTCGAGTACATCATGCGCGACGTCGAGTGGGGCTGGCTGATCCGCTACATGCACAGCACCGGCGCGTCGCTGTTCTTCGTGGTCGTGTACCTGCACATGTTCCGCGGCCTGATGTACGGCAGCTACAAGAAGCCGCGCGAACTGGTGTGGATCCTCGGCATGCTGATCTACCTGGTGCTGATGGCCGAAGCCTTCATGGGCTACGTCCTGCCGTGGGGCCAGATGTCGTTCTGGGGCGCCAAGGTGATCATCTCGCTGTTCGGCGCGATCCCGGTCATCGGCACCGGCCTGACCGAATGGATCATGGGCGACTACACCCCGGGCGACGCCACCCTCAACCGCTTCTTCGCCTTGCACGTGGTCGCGTTGCCGCTGGTGCTGCTTCTTCTTGTCGTGCTGCACCTGGGCGCGCTGCATGAAGTGGGCTCCAACAACCCGGACGGCGTGGAGATCAAGAAGGGCCCGAAGGGCAATCGCTGGTCGCCGACCGCACCGGCCGACGGCATCCCGTTCCATCCGTACTACACGGTGAAGGACACGTTCTTCGTCGGTTGCTTCCTGATGGTCGCCGCGTTCGTGATCTTCTTCGCGCCGGCCTTCGGCGGCTGGTTCCTGGAGCACGACAACTTCACGATGGCCGATCCGCTGGTCACCCCGGCGCACATCAAGCCGGTGTGGTACTTCACGCCCTACTACGCGATGCTGCGCGTGGTGCCGTCGTTCTTCGGCCTCAAGCTGTGGGGCGTGCTGGTGATGTTCGGCGCCATTGCAGTCCTGTTCTTCCTGCCGTGGCTGGACCGCTCGCCGGTCAAGTCCTTCCGTTACCGCGGGCTGCTGTCCTGGGTCCTGCTTCTCCTGTTCGCCTTCTCCTTCCTCTGGCTGGTCAAGATCGGCGCGGGTCCGGGCACCGACCCGGTGGAGACGCAGATCGGCCGCGTGCTGACCGTCTACTACTTCCTGTTCTTCCTGACGATGCCGATATGGACCAAGCTCGACAAGACCAAACCGGTGCCCGAGCGCGTGACGTGGGAGCACTGAAATGAGGAAATCCATGTATCGCGTCCTTGTCGTGCTGTTGGCCGGTCTGGGTTTCGCCGCAGGCGTGCAGGCTGCCGAGGAAGGTGCGCACCTGCAGACGTCGGGGGCCGACCTTACCGATCGCGCTTCTCTGCAGCGCGGCGCCAAGTACTTCGCCAGTTACTGCGCCGGTTGCCATTCACTCAAGTACATGCGCTATTCGCGCATGGGCGAGGATCTCGGGATCGGCGAGGAAGACCTGAAGCGGAACTTCCTCACCCGCCCCGGCGCGCAGGTGGGCGAAGTGATGGACACCGGCATCGACCCGGCACTGGGCAAGCAGTTCTTCGGCAAGGCGCCGCCGGATCTATCGGTGATCTCGCGCGTCCGCCAGCCCGACTGGATCTACACCTACCTGAAGTCGTTCTACCTGGACGAAAGCCGTCCGCTCGGCTGGAACAACACCCTGTTCGCGAACGCCTCGATGCCGAATCCCTTGTGGGAGCTCCAGGGGCTTCAGCATCCGGAGTACGGGGCCGCCGAGGTTGGCGGCGACCGCCCGGTCGTCGGCCTGAAGGTCACCCAGGCGGGCAAGCTGAAGCCGCAGGAATTCGACCAGGTGGTCCGCGACATCACCGCCTTCCTCGAATACGCGGGCGAGCCGGCCGGCCTCAAGCGGCAGGGGCTCGGGGTTTGGGTGTTGATGTTCCTGGCCATGTTCACCCTGTTGGCCTGGCTCCTGAAGCAGGAATACTGGAAGGACGTGCATTGACGATGAACCACGACGCGGGCCGCAAGGCCCGCGTCGTGCATGAGCAAGGCAAGGAGAGTGGCGATGATGTCGACAAATTCGCGGGTCCGTAACAACCTGACGCTGTTTTCCGGCGTGGACGACGTGCTTTCCCATCGCGTGCGGCTGGTGCTGGCGGCGAAGGGAGTGACCTACGATTTCATCGCGGTGGATCCCACTCGGCCGCCCGAGGATCTCATCGACCTCAACCCGTACCATTCGGTGCCGACTCTGGTCGAGCGCGACCTGGTGCTCTACTCGGCTTCCGTGGTCTGCGAATACCTGGACGAACGCTACCCGCATCCGCCCCTGATGCCGATCGATCCGTTGTCGCGTGCGCGCCTGCGCCTGGCGATGCTGCGCATCGAACACGACTGGGTGCCCCAGATCCAGACGATGCAGCTGGGCAGCAAGAGCCAGTCCGATGCCGCCCGCAAGCGGCTGGCCGAACTGCTGACCCAGTCGGTGCCCCTGTTCAAGGCGAGCAAGTTCTTCCTCAACACCGAGATGAGCCTGGCCGACTGCGCCGTGGCCCCGATCGTCTGGCGCCTGCGGTCGCTGGACATTCCGCTGCCGCGCGACGGCGGCAAGGTCATCGAGGATTATGGCAACAGGATCTTCCGCAACCCGGGGTTCATCCGCAGCCTCACCGAGGAAGAGAAGAAGCTGCATCCGCTGCCGGAATGAACCGCGTTTCGCGCCATCGGCCTGCAATGCGTCGCCACGGGAGCTTGTCGTGAGCCAGGGAGACGACGCGCCTGCCATGACCAGCCACCGGCCGTACCTGCTGCGTGCGCTGCACGAATGGATCAGCGACAACGGCATGACGCCGCACATCCTGGTGAACGCCGCCTACCCTGCCGTGCACGTGCCCGCTTCCGCGGTCAAGGATGGGCAGGTCGTGCTCAACATCGCCGAGCGAGCCGTGCACCAGCTCAGCCTCGGCAACGAGTTCATCACCTTCAACGCACGCTTCGGCGGCGTGAGCCATGAAGTGTTCGTGCCGGTGGGCGCCGTGCTGGCGATCTATGCGCGCGAAACCGGCCAGGGCATGGGGCTGCCGGACGATCTGGATGGCGCATCGGCCGCGCCCGTGCCCGCCTCACGGCCCGACGACGATCCGGGTGACGATCCACCCGAGCCGCCAGCGCCCAGGCGGGGCGGCCACCTGCGGGTCGTGAAATAGCGCCTCGCAAAGCCTGTGTCAGGGTTCGCCGACGTTGAGGCTGCTGACCTGGCCTTCCTCGCGTACCGGTCCGACGAAATGCACCAGCCGGTCGCCCAGCAGCGACATGGTGCCCAGGTGCCGGTCGCTGCCGTCGCGCGAATATTCGAAGCGATAGCTGCGCTCGAGCCCGAGCCAGCCGTCGGGTTTGCGACGCAGGCGCACGCGGGTGGCGTGCACCGAATCGTCCAGCCATTGGACGCCGGCGCGCCTGCAGGCACGTCGACCGAGTTCGGCCGCGGTTTCGGCGGCGCGGCGCGCGGCATTGAACCAGTTCGCGCCAAGCACGAGCGCGATCAATCCCCAGAGCAGCCAGTCTGCATCCATGCTCAGGTCTCGCGCAGTTTCAACAATACCGCCCAGTTCTGGCGGCTCATGCTGCAGGCGGCCTCATTGGCCGGCGAACAGGTCGGTGACTGGCCATCCTCGTCGCTCGGCACCCATTCGTTGCTGATCGGGCGCGGCAGCAAGGCCCGGCCTTGCGGGTCGAGCATGATCTTGCGCAGGGTGACCATGTTGGCCACGTTGCCGCCCACCAGCCAGACCTGGCGGTCGTGGATCGCCACGGCGATGTCGCAATGCGAAGCCATGCCGGCGCTGGAGCTGGCGAGGAAACTGTTCAGGCCGCCGTGGCCGGGAATGGCGCCGTTGTTGCGCAGGTAGCACAGCAGGTCGCCGGGTGCGACGGGAGTCGTGTTCGGGTCGCTGTAAGCGTACGGACCGTTGCCTCGATAGGCCGCGCGTATGTAATCCATGTGCCGGGGTGAATGACGGAACCCGGGCACGCCGGCCTTGGCCATGACGTAGGAGACGAAGGCGGCCGACCAGGCGGCATCGACGATGAAGGCCCGGCATTCGTTTCGGGCAAAGGTGGACCCGTACGGATTCTGGCAGTGGTAGGCGCCCGGCTGGTCGCTGGCGACCATTTCCGCAAGCGTGCCGCTGTCGCGCCAGTAGCTGGCGACGCGGGCCCAGGGCTCGTCACCGTCATGGAGTTTCGAGCGTTCCGCCTCGGCTACGCGCCGGCTTGCCAGGCGGCCGGCGGTGTCGATGAACGGTTGGTACCAGGCGGCATGTTCGCGCAGGGCGATCTGGGTGATCCGGGAAGCAAGGGGCGTGCCGGGCGGGAATGCCTGTGGGGGAGCCCGGTACACCTCGGTCCGGGCGGGAAACGCCGTTTCCGTGGCCGGCGTCGATGTCGCCGGCACCACCGATGCGGTAGCGGGCGGTGCCGACTCGGGTTTCGGCGCGCTTGCACAGCCGGCCAGCAAGAGGGCTGGAGTCAGGATGAAGAATGCGCGGCGCAGGGGTGTCTTCATATGGCATGTCCGTGGTCGCAGGCGCCATAGCCTGCCACGAGCGGCTTCAACGTGCTGTTACCGGGGGCGGCCCCAGCTTCATCGACAGGTCGATGGCGTGCACATGCTTGGTCAGCCCGCCGATCGAGATGCAATCGACGCCGTCCTCGGCGATGCCGCGCAGCGTGGTCATGTCCACGCCACCGGAGACTTCCAGCGGAATGCGGCCGTCGAATTCCTCGTGGGCGATGCGCACCGCTTCGCGTCGGGTCGCGGCATCGAAATCGTCGATGAGGATGCGGGTGCAGCCGCTGCCCAGCGCCTCGCGCAGCTGCGCCAGCGTTTCCACCTCGATGATCAGCGGCAAGTCCGGATGGCGGGATTTCGCCGCCTGCGCCGCCGCCGCGAGCGAGCCGAACGCGCGGATGTGGTTTTCCTTCAGCATCACCGCATCGAACAGGCCGATGCGATGGTTGTGGCCGCCGCCCATCCGCACCGCGTATTTCTGCGCCATGCGCAGGCCCGGGATGGTCTTGCGGGTGTCGAGGATCTTCGTGCCGGTGCCTGCCACCGCATCGACATGGCGCGCCGTGGTCGTGGCCGTGCCCGAAAGCGTCTGCAGGAAGTTGAGCGCGGTGCGCTCGCCGGTGACCAGCGCGCGGCTGCGGCCTTCGAGCGTGGCGATGACGGTGCCGGCCGGCACGCGGTCGCCCTCATCAATGCGCCAGTCGATGCGTACGCCTGGATCCAGCGCCTTGTGCGTGGCATCGAACCAGGGACGCCCGGCGATGACGGCATCCTCCTTGCACAGGAGGTAAGCGATGTCGGGGTCATCGGGCAACAGGCTGGCGGTGACATCGCCCGCCCGTACATCCTCGGCCAGGGCGCGGCGGACGTCGGCTTCTACCATCGCCGGATCGGGCGGAACGACCACGAGGCTCATGCAGTCAAACCGCTGATCGAAGCGGCTTCCACCCCTTCTTCCGGCAGCAGCACCGGGATGCCGTCGTCTATGCGGTAAAGGCGCTTGCCGTCGCGGGTGACCAGCGCCTCGCGCAGGGATTCAGTCTGTTCGTGGTCGCCGAAGCGCACGCCGCCGCCGGCGATGGCCGCGTTCAGGGCCTTCAGCTTGTCGCCGCCCAGCAGGGCCAGCGGCTGGTGCGTGACCGGGCAGGCGAGGATGTCCAGCAGCTTCTTGTCCATGACATGGCATCGCGGGTCGGGCCCGTTAGAATACGTCTTTGTGCAAGGGGACGGCCATGACCGCTGACCGCACGCCCCGCGTGGGCATCGTGATGGGCTCGCGCTCGGATTGGGAGACGATGCAGCACGCGGCGCAGAAACTCGAGGCGCTGGGCGTCGCGCACGAAGTGCGCGTGGTGTCGGCGCATCGCACGCCCGACGTGCTGTTCGAGTACGCCGAACAGGCCGCCGGGCGCGGCCTGCGCGCGATCATCGCGGGGGCGGGGGGCGCGGCGCACTTGCCCGGCATGATCGCGGCGAAAACCACGGTGCCGGTGCTGGGCGTGCCGGTGCAATCCAAGGCGCTGAACGGCATGGACTCGCTGCTGTCCATCGTGCAGATGCCGGCGGGCATTCCCGTGGCGACGTTTGCCATCGGCAACGCCGGCGCCGCCAACGCCGCACTGTTCGCCGCGGCCATGCTGGCCAGCGACGATGCCGACATCGCCAAGAACCTCGAAGCCTTCCGTCGCCAGCAGACCGACGACGTGATGGCGGCCGACGACCCGCGCATCGCATGACCACCGTCGGCATCCTCGGTGGCGGGCAGCTGGCCCGCATGATGGCGCTGTCCGGCGCGCCGCTCGGCCTGCGTTTCCTCGTGCTGGACAACGTCAACGATGCCTGCGCGGGGCAATTCGCGCCGATGGTGGTGGGTGATTACACCGACGAGGCAGCGCTCGCCGAATTCGCCTCCAGGGTGGATGTGGCGACGTTCGATTTCGAGAACGTGCCGGCAACGTCAGCCGAGTGGCTGTCCGCGCGCGTGCCGGTGTTCCCGAACCCGCGCGCGCTGGGCCTGTCGCAGGATCGCCTGGCCGAGAAGACCCTGTTCCGCGAGATCGGCATCCCGGTGCCGGATTTCGCCGACATCGCCGATCGCGCTGCGCTCGATGCTGCGGTCGCCAAGCTGGGCGCGCCCTGCATCCTCAAGACCCGGCGCCTGGGCTACGACGGCAAGGGTCAGTTCCGCATCAAGACGGCGGGTGATGTGGATGCCGCGTGGGACGCGCTCGGTGCGCAGGCCGGCACCGTCGGCTTGATCCTGGAAGCCTTCGTGCCGTTCCAGCGCGAGTTGTCGGTGGTCGCCGTGCGCGGCCGCGACGGCGAGTTCCGCAGTTGGCCGCTGACCGAGAACTGGCATGTCGATGGCGTGCTCTCCGCGAGCCTTGCGCCGGCATGCGTGGATGGCGCGATGCATGCGCAGGCCATTGCCTACGCGAAATCGCTGGCCGAGGCGATGGACTATGTCGGCGTGTTCGCGCTCGAGCTGTTCTGCCGTGATGGCGAGCTCCTGGCCAACGAAATCGCCCCGCGCGTGCACAACTCCGGTCACTGGACCATCGAAGGCAGCGAGACCTCGCAGTTCCAGAACCACCTGCGCGCGGTGCTGGGCCTGCCGCTCGGCGACACGCGCATGGTCGGCCATGCCTGCATGCTCAACTGGATCGGCGAGATGCCCGATGCCACCCCGGTGCTGCGCGAGCCCGGCGGCCACTGGCACGATTACGGCAAGTCCGCGCGGGCCGGGCGCAAGGTCGGCCATGCCACGTTGCGTGCGAACAGCGCCAATGAATTGACCGAATCGCTGACGCGCGTGGGGGATGACTTGCAGCGCCAGCAGCAAGTCGCGCCGGTCGTTCACGCGCTGGCCAGTTGAGTGCCGCGATGGTGTCGGTGTGAAACGACACCATCCCCGCTTGATCGCCGCTGGCCTGTGTGCCGTCATTCTTGCCGCATGCTCTGGCACCGAACCGGGAACTGCGCCTGAGCAAACCATGCAAGCCCAAACTCCCAAGGCAAAGGGTCAGGCCATGGATTCGGTTGCCCCGGCACCCGCACCTGCAGCGACGTTCGCCGGGGCCCCGTTGAAGGGCTGGATCATCCGCAGCAATTGTCGGATGGGCGGCTGTGGTTGGTATCGCTTCGAAGCCATCGAAAGCAGCGGTGGGAACACTGCGCCCAACTACAACTTGCGGCTGATGCCGGGCGAGTCATCGCACCCCGATGATCCCTATCCCAACACCTCCGAAGGCGTGGATATCCAGTGGCAATCGGCAGCTGCCAGTGCGCAGGTCGTGTGCTCGGCATCCTCCCCTTATGCCGCGGTGGAGAACCATGCTGAGCAGCTCAGGCTCAACCTCCAAGGCGTTGCCGGGGCATCGCAGGGCCTCGCCAATCTCTATTTCGCCACCTGCCACGGCGAGTACGGCGACGATGCGGCGCTGGCGCGCAAGTTCGGCTACGACCTGCGCTGAAACGAAGCCACATCGCCCGACAAAAAACGGCCGGATCGCTCCGGCCGTTTTCATTCCCGCATCGGGCAAGGCTTACTTCATGTTCTTGGAAATGAAGTCCCAGTTGACCAGGTTCCAGAAGTTTTCGAGATACTTCGGGCGCGCGTTGCGGTAGTCGATGTAGTAGGCGTGCTCCCACACGTCGCAGGTCATCAGCGGCGTGTCGTCGCCGGTCAGCGGCGTGGCGGCGTTGGAGGTGCTGACCAGCGCGACCGAGCCATCCGGACGCTGCACCAGCCAGGCCCAGCCCGAACCAAAGGTGCCGATGGCCGTCTTGGTGAACTCTTCCTTGAAGGTGGCGAAGTCGCCGAACGCCGCGTTGATCGCATCGGCCAGCTTGCCACTCGGCTCGCCGCCGCCGTTGGGCGACAGGCAGTTCCAGTAGAAGGTGTGGTTCCAGACCTGCGCGGCGTTGTTGAACATGCCGCCTTGCGATTTCCTGATGATGTCTTCGAGCGCCATGTCGGCGAACTCGGTTCCTTCGATCATCTTGTTCAGGTTGTCGACGTAGGCCTTGTGGTGCTTGCCATAGTGGTAGTCGATGGTTTCGCCGGAAATGTTCGGCTCCAGCGCGGTGCGCTCGAAGGGAAGGGCGGGCAGCTCGATGGCCATGTCTGGCTCTCCTTGGTGGGGTGATCGAAACGGGGGATTGCGGATACCGGATTAGGAACGGTAGATGCCTGCCGGTACACTATTCATTCTAAATCCCCACCGTGTTGCCTGCCCGTCAAGGGCCGGCGAGGAGCGTCCCATGCCGGTCGTCGACCGCATCAAGAACGAAGTCGAATCCCACCCCATCGTGTTGTTCATGAAGGGCACCGCGCAATTCCCGATGTGCGGGTTTTCCAGCCGCACCGTGCAGGCCCTGAAGGCCGCCGGCGCCGAGAACCTGCACACCATCAACGTGCTGGAAGACCCGGAAATCCGCGCCAACCTGCCGCGTTATTCCAACTGGCCGACCTTCCCGCAGCTCTTCATCAACGGCGAGCTGATCGGCGGCTGCGACATCACCATCGAACTGTACGAATCGGGCGAGCTGGCCCGCATCGTCACGGAGGCCGGCAAGGCGTGATCTCGGCGCCGGGCAAGCCGCTGGATGGCCGCATCATCCTTGTGGTCGGTGCGACCGGGGGATTGGGCGATGCCGCCTCGCGCGCCTGCGCCCGGGCGGGCGCCACCCTCGTGCTGTCCGGGCGCAACACGCGGAAGCTGGAAAAACTCTACGACGCGGTGAAGGCCGAGGGGCCGGAACCGCTGCTGTACCCGATGGATCTCGAGGGCGCTTCCCCGGACGACCATCTGGATCTGGCAGTGCAACTTAAGGAGGCATTCGGGCGCCTGGACGGCCTGCTGCATTGCGCAGCCGAGTTCCGTGCGCTGACGCCGCTGGAGTACACCGACCCGGCTCATGTCGCCCGCGCCATGCACCTCAACGTGACCGCGCCGATCTGGCTGACCAGTGCGGTGCTGCCGGTGCTGAAGGCGTCGGATGATGCCTCGGTGGTGTTCGTCGTCGACGATGCCGAGCATGCCGGCAAGCCGTTCTGGGGGCCGTACGCGATCAGCCAGCAATCGCGATCCGCGCTGGTGGCGCAGTGGGCAGCGGAAATGGCCGGCTCCACCGTCAGGATCAGCGGCCTGCAGCCGGGGCCGATGCGCACCGCGTTGCGCGGACGAGCGACCGTCGAGGACGTCGATCCCGACCTGCGCAACCCCGATGCCTATGCCGCGGATTGCGTGGCCCTGCTTTCCGCCGCGGGCGCGGAATGGAACGGGCGCATCCGTCGCGTGATGGCCGAGCACGACACGCCGCCCGCGCAGGCGCGCGCAGCGCAACGCATCGAATTGCCGAGCCTGTCGCCATGACCATCGCATCGGCCGCGCTGCTGTTGTTCCTGATCCTCGACCCGCTGGGCAACGTGCCGGTGGTGTTGAGCCTGCTGCGGTCCTTGCCGCCGAAACGGCAGCTGGTGGTGATCGCGCGCGAGCTGCTGATCGCGCTCTTGGTGCTGATGCTGTTCCTCTGGTTCGGCAAGTACGCGCTCGAGGCCATGCATCTGCGGCAGGAGTCGGTGTCGATCGCCGGCGGCATCGTGCTGTTCCTGATCGGCATCCGGATGATCTTCCCGACCGCCGAAGGAGTGATGGGCGAATTGCCCGGCGGCGAGCCGTTCATCGTGCCGTTGGCCATACCCATGATCGCTGGCCCTTCCGGGATGGCGGCAGTGATGCTGATGGGCACCCAGTACCCCGACCGGATGGGCGAATGGAGCCTGGCGCTCGCCATCGCATGGGTCGGGACTGCGGCGATCCTGCTGTGCGCCCCGCTGCTCTACAAGTGGTTGGGCCGCCGGGTCCTGACCGCGGTGGAGCGCTTGATGGGCATGCTGCTGGTCGCGATTTCCGTGCAGATGTTCCTGGACGGATTGGCCAGTTACCTGAGGTCTGCGGCCGCCATCGGCTGACCGCTATCCTGAACATGAATGGGCCCGTCGCAGGGGAGAACGGCGGCGGCAAAACTCGCGTCATGGCACTGTCACACACGCCATCCACCATGTTAATCTGACGTTAACCCTACGGCCCGGTACCTGCATTCGCACGCACCGGGCCGCCGTCGTTCCGAGACCCACGCAGAGGCATGCCCATGAGCCGTTCCCGCAATCTTCGCCACTCCAAGCTCGCGCTTGGCCTGATCGCCGCGTTGGCTGCGGCTCCCGTCCTCGCGCAGAACACTTCCTCCGGTGTCGGTGGGCAGGTGACTGGTGCGAATGGCCAGCCGGTGGCCGGTGCCGAGGTGACGATCACCCATGTCGAGTCAGGTACGGTGAGCCGCGTCACCACTGACGCCAACGGCCGCTATTCCGCGCGTGGCTTGCGCGTCGGTGGCCCATACACCATCGCGGTGAACAAGGCGGGCGAGGGTAACGATACCGAGAGAAACGTCTATCTCCCGCTCGATCAGGCGGCCACCGTCAATGCGCAGCTCGGCAGCGACGCGGGCAGCTCCAAGCTCGACGCAGTGACCGTGGTGGGCAACACCGGGGTATCCGTGTTCACCCAGGACAACAAGGGCGTCTCGACGAACCTGTCGCAGCGCGACCTGCAGAATATGCCGGCGCCGAACCGCTCGATCCAGAACGTCGTGCGTGCCGATCCGCGCATCGTCGTGACTGATCGTGATCGCGGTGCGTTCTCGGCGGTGGGCCAGAACTTCCGCTACAACTCGATCACCGTCGATACGGTGAATGCCGGCGATCCCTTCGGCCTGAACGACAACGGCCTGCCGACCAAGGGCTCGCCGATCTCGCCGGATGCCATCGAGGAATACAGCATCTCCACCGCCAATTTCGACGTGTCTACTCGTCGTGGCGTGGGCGCCAATGTCAACGCGGTCACCAAGAGCGGCACCAACGATTTCCACGGTTCGCTGTACTACTCGTTCCAGAACGCCGATTCGATGATCGGCAAGAACCAGGCAGGCAAGCGCTGGAGCGGGTTCGAGCGCACCTGGACCGGCGGCGCAACGCTGGGTGGCCCGATCATCAAGGACAAGCTGTTCTTCTTCGCCTCCTACGAGGAAACCCACCAGAAGTCGCCGGGCGCGATCTGGGGCGTGAAGGGCTCGGGCGCCACCAACGAGGCCAACATCGACCAGGCCACGTTGGATCAGATCGTCGCGATTGCCAAGGCCAAGGGCATGAACCCCGGTGGCGTCGAGGCGTCGAACACCGACATGACCTCCAAGCGTGCGTTGGCCAAGATCGACTGGAACATCAACAGCGACCATCGCGCCAGCCTGCGTGTGAGCCAGACCAAGGAAGTCGAGCCGATCATCGTGGCCGGCAGCCCCAACATGCTCAGCCTGTCGAGCAACTGGTACGTGCTGGACAAGAAGAACACCAGCGCCACTTTCAGCCTGTATGACAACTGGACCGAGAACTTCTCGACCGAATTCTCGATCGGCCGCAGCAAGTTCAACCAGAACCGCGATCCGCTCGTCGGCGGCGCGCAGCCGAACGTCACGGTGAACACCGTGCGTAACGGCCCGGGCGTGCGCTTCGGCACCGAATTCAGCACGCAGGCGAACCGGCTTGAGGTCGAGAGCACGAACGCCTACCTGGCGGGCAATCTCTACCTGGGCGACCACGAGCTGAAGGGCGGCGTGGATTACCAGTCGGACAAGCTCTACAACCTGTTCCTGCAGGGATATTTCGGCAGCTACACGTTCAACAGTGTCGCGGCCTGGCAGGCCGGTACCCCGGTCGACAGCTATACGCTGAATGTGCCTGCCCCGGGCTATTCGCTTAACAACATCGCCGCTCGCTTCACCATGAAGCAGTATGGCGGGTTCCTTCAGGACACCTGGCAGGTCAACAACAACCTGTCGATCCAGTATGGCCTGCGCTACGACACCGTGAGTGTCAATCCGCTGCCGACATACAACCCCTGCTTCGCGGCGGCGCCCGGTACGGCAGTCGTATTCACCGAGTGCGCGACGTCGATCGTCAACGCGAGCAACCCGAGTGCAGCCAAGGGCGGTTTCGGATTCAGCAACCAGGGCACGATCGACGGCCTGAGCGTCCTGCAGCCGCGCGCATCGTTCAACTACACCGTCGACAGCGAGCGCATGCTGCAGTTCCGCGGTGGCACCGGCCGCTTCATTTCCAATACGCCGGCGGTCTGGGTCGCCAACCCGTATTCCGGCAACGGCGTGGCGCGTGCGAGCTACACCACGACGGGGGCATTCAACCCCGATCCGTTCGGCCAGGTGCCCACGGGGACTGCAAGCAAGCCGGGCACCGGCAATGCGCGCATGGCCGTGGACGTGGTCGATCCGAATTTCAAGCTCCCCACGGTCTGGAAGACCAGCCTGGGTCTCGATGCCGAGACTCCGTGGTGGGGCTCCGTCTTCACCTTCGACGTCGAGCACATTGAAGTCCAGAAGGGGATCTACTACCAGAACCTCAACCTGGGCGCGCCGACGGGCGTGCTGCCGGACGGCCGCTACAGCTATTCGCGCTTCCCGACGCAGGTCCCGACCTCGGCCAACCAGCGCTGGAACGCCAATCCTTCGTTCGGCAACAGCGGCAGCAGCACCATCATCTATCTGACCAACACGGACAAGGGCAGTGCGACCAGCTGGAGCGTCTCGCTGAAGAAGCCGATGCGCGAGCATTGGTCGTGGATGGTGGGCGGTACCTGGAGCCGCTCGACCGAAGTGAACCCGGGCACTTCCAGCGTCGCCAACTCCAACTACAACAACAATTACTGGTACAACCCGAACGAGGAGAACGCCGCGGTATCCAACTACTCGATTCCGCGCCGCCTGATCGCATCCATCACCTGGGCCGACAAGATCTTCGGTGACTACGAGACTTCGATCAGCGCCTTCTACGACGGCCATTCCGGGGCGCCCTACAGCTGGGCCTTCGGAAACGACGCGAACAACGATGGCTACTTCCGTGACCTGGTCTACGTGCCGGCTTCGCTCGGCGATGTCGAGTTCACGGCGGATGTCAGCCAGGCGCAGAAAGATGCGTTCATGAGCTACATCAGCAACGATCGCTATCTCAGCCAGTACATGGGCAAGGTGTTCACCCGCAACGGCGCGCGTTCGAACTGGCTCAACCAGATCGATCTCAGCATCCGCCAGCAGATCCCAGGGTTCTTCAAGGGCCACAAGGGCGAGATCCGCTTCGACATCTTCAACCTCACCAACCTGTTGAACAAGAAGTGGGGCGTGGAGCGGCGCGCCTCGTTCCCGCTGGAGCGTTACCTGGCCGACACGGCCGGCTACAACCCGGCGACCGGGAAGTGGATCTACGACATCAACGACAGCAAGTACGGCGGCGCCGGCGTCTATGTGCCGGCCGAGATCCCGATCAACGAGACCCAGACGCCGTCGCAGCGCTGGTCCTTGCTGATGACGGTCCGCTACAGCTTCTGATCCGGACATCGCATCAGGCACTACGAAACGGCCGGGGAAACCCGGCCGTTTTCCTTTCCGCCCATGCCATCCGGGCCCGGGCTGCGCTAAAGTCGCGCGATGCACAACGAAAGCCAAATCGTCGGCCCGTACGTCGACGCCATCCTCCCCACCGTCAGCGCCAGCATCTACCCGAAGGGCGGCCTCGATGTCCTCTCGCGCGAGGAGGTCGCCAGGCTCAAGGATGCCTCGCAGGGTGGCATGCACGACCTGCTGCGCCGCTGCGCGCTGGCCGTGCTGACCAGCGGCAGCGCATCGGACGATCCGCGCGCCGCGCGCGAGCTGTATCCGGATTTCGACATCGAGGTCTTGCAGCAGGACCGCGGCATCCGCATCGACCTGCACCATGCGCCGGCGATGGCGTTCGTGGACGGACGCATCATCCGCGGCGTCGCCGAGCTGTTGTTCGCTACCGTGCGCGACCTGGCCTATGCCGCGATCGAACTGGGCCCCGAGTACGCGCAGGAGCTCGAATCCAGCGCCGGTATCACCGACGCGGTGTTCCGCGTGCTGCGCAACGCGCGGGTGCTGCAACCGGTCGAGCCCAACCTCGTGGTGTGCTGGGGCGGGCATTCGATCTCGCGCGACGAATACCTCTACACCAAGGAGGTCGGCTACGCGCTAGGGCTGCGCGGCATCGACATCTGCACCGGCTGCGGCCCGGGCGCGATGAAAGGGCCGATGAAGGGGGCGACCATCGCCCATGCCAAGCAGCGCCAGCGCCGTTCGCGCTACATCGGCATCACCGAGCCCGGGATCATCGCGGCCGAATCGCCGAATCCGATCGTCAACCACCTGGTGATCATGCCGGACATCGAGAAGCGCCTCGAGGCCTTCGTGCGGATGGCGCACGGCATCATCGTGTTCCCGGGCGGCGTCGGTACCGCGGAGGAGATCCTGTACCTGCTCGGGATCCTGCTGCGCGAGGAGAACCGCGGCATCGAGTTTCCGCTGATCTTCACCGGGCCGGTTTCCGCCGCGCCGTACTTCGAGCAGATCGACCGCTTCATCCGCCTCACGCTGGGCGACGAGGCGGCGTCCCGCTACCAGATCGTGATGGGCGACTGCAGCGAAGTCGCCCGGCGCATGAGTCAGAGCATCCGCAAGGTCCGGGAGCAGCGGATCGAAGCGAAGGATTCCTTCTTCTTCAACTGGCGCCTGCACATCCCGCTCGAGTTCCAGCAACCCTTCGAGCCCACCCACGAGGCGATGGCGGCGCTCGACCTCAGTCCCGGTCGCGCGGTCGATGCGATGGCTGCGGACCTGCGCCGTGCGTTTTCAGGCATCGTCGCCGGCAACGTGAAGGAGCCGGCGATGCGCCGGATCGAGGCGCATGGTCCGTTCAGCATCCACGGCTCGCCCGAGATCATGCAATCGCTCGATGCGTTGCTGCAGGCATTCGTGGCCCAGCGCCGCATGAAGATCGCGGGCGACTACCGGCCCTGTTACCGACTGGCGTCCTGACCCGGCGGCATTCCGGGTGGAAGGCGTATTTCCGCAATGAAGCGGCCATCCTCCTCGCGAGTGGCCAGGCTGCCGCGGCCGGAGGTGGCGGATTCGATGCGCGCCCGCGTGGCAGCCAGGCCGACCTGATGTCCGCCGGTGTCCTCGCGCGCCGGCGTCAAAGGATTCTCGACCCGCAGCACGATTCCACCGACGTCGGCTGACAGCGCGATGCGCAGCTCGCCGCCGCCGGCAAGGGGTTCGATGCCGTGGCGCACGGCGTTCTCCACCAGCGTCTGCAGCGAAAGCGCCGGCAGCTGCGCCGCGGGCAGGGCCGCGGGCAGATCCCAGTCGACTTGCAAGCGATCGCCCAGGCGCAGCGATTCGATCTGCAGGTAATGGCGGGTCAATTCGACTTCCTTCTCCAGCGAGGTGTCGCCCTGCTCCGAGAGCGCTGCCCGGAACAGGTCGGCGAGATCCAGCAACACCTGTTCGGCCTGGTGCGGGGCTGCATGGAGCAGGGCGGTGGCGGTGTTCAACGTGTTGAAGAGGAAGTGCGGGTTCACGCGTGCGCGCAGCAGATCGAGATCGGCCTGCTTGGCGCGCAGCTCCATCCGGCGCGAATGCCACTGGCCGCGCAAGGCCAGCAGGCCGATCAGCGCCATGCACAGCAACGCGCCGTAGAAACGAAGCCCCCCCAGCCACCAGCCCGCGGCATCGATGTCCCACAATCCGCCCAGCAACCGCCAGCCGAGCTGGATCGACCCCAGCGTGACCGCCGTCAGCGCAAACAGGCCGAAGGCGACGGCCGTAGCGGCCCCGTGGCGGCGGAGTTCGTCGCGCACCAGGTAGAGCAGCCCCAGCGTCGCCAGCACGACCCACTGGATGGCGAAGGAAAACAGGCCGAACCGGGCGACCCGGTCGTCCGGCGCATCGTTCGCCAGCACCAGTGTCAGGGCCAGCAGCTCGCCGGCGGCGAACACCGACAGCAAGGTGCCCGGCTGCCAGAGGATGTCGATGGGGTGAGGGCGGGTGCGGTCCATGCCGGCGATGCTACGGGATACGTGCCGCCGCTGGTCCCGCCGATCCTGCCGTTCGTCAGGCCGATGCAGCGGCAGTTCCCTGGCGGGCTTAGATTACGACCGTGACGATGAGGGTCGATACGTGCGTACACGGCGACAGGACATGGCGGGCGTCAGCCTGCTCGAAATGATGGTGGCGGTCGCGGTCCTGGCGATCATCGCCGCCATTGCGGCACCTAATTTCAACCAGTTGACGCGTCGTAGCCGCTTGACGGCATCGTCCAACGAACTGGTCGCCGCGATACAGCTCGGGCGGATGGAGGCGTTGCGCCGCAATACCCGCGTCAGCGTGTGCGCCAGTGCGGACGGCACGGGTTGTTCGGGCAGCAGCTGGAACCGGATCGTGGTGCTGGCCGGAGCCGAAGTGGTGCGCGACGTCTCGCTGTCCGATCGGGTGGTCGCCACCGGCGACGCGGCCGTGGTCGCCAACGCGAACAGGATCGATTTCCAGGGCAACGGCTTCGCCAGCGTGGGCAACAACGTGCGGTCCGGCGCGGTGACGCTTTGCGTGCCCGGACTGCCGGCCAACCTCAACAGCATGACGGTCGATGTCAACGTCAGTCGCGTCAACGTGACCCGGGTTGCCGCGGGGAGGGCGAATTGCCAATGATCGATGCAACGACCACGCGCGAATCCGATGCGCGCCGGACGCCCGGCTCCTCACAGCGCAGGCAGGTTGGCGTCGGGCTGGTGGAGGTGATGATCGCGGTACTGGTGCTGGCCATTGGGCTGCTCGGTATCGCTGCGTTGCAGGCGATCACCTTGAAGAATTCCGGCAGCTCGATACAGCGTACCCAGGCGATGGTGCATGTCTACGGCATGGCCGACACCCTGCGCGCGAACAAATCGCGCCTGGCCAGCTTCAACACCGGCGGATTCACCTGCAGCGCCCAGGCCGAGGCGGCCAAGAACGCGGACAGCAATGGCGACGTGCTGGGCTGGCTGGCGCGCCTGACCCAGGATGTCGAGCCGTCCGCCTGCGGCAGCGTCAATTGTCCGGGCGGCAACACGTGCACCGTGCAGGTGCGCTGGGACGACAGCCGGGGCAGCGCGGGTGCCTCCCGCGAAACCGTCGGTGCGGATATCCGGATGTAAGCCATGGAGCGAATGAAAGCCATGAAGAATCCACGCGGCCAGACCGGCTTCACCCTGGTCGAGCTGATGATATCCCTGGTCTTGGGCCTGCTGGTGGTCGCAGCCGCGGGCGGGCTGTTCCTGTCGAACCGGCGGGTGTTCGCCTCGACCAATGCCATCAACCGCATCCAGGAAAACGGCCGCGCCGCGTTCGAGATCCTGTCGCGCGATATCCGCGAGGCCGGCGGCAGCCCGTGCGGGGCGAACGTGCTCAACCTGTTGCCAGCGGCCGAGCGCGTCGCCTGGGACCAGTGGCAGCTCGGCGCCTTCGGGACCGAGAACGGCGACACCGTACCGGACAGCCTGGTGCTGAGTTCCGCCACCAGCGACGAAGTCCGGGTGGAGGCGCAGGATGGCCCTTCCGCCGTACTCGAGGTCTCGAGCAACGCGGATTTCGCCGTTGGCGATGTCCTGATGGTCTGCAACCCGCAGGTCGCCAACATCTTCAAGGTGACGGCCTTGCCATCGGATGCCCTGGGCCACAACAGCGGCTCCAACGGCAACATCATCAAGCCGTTCTGGGGCGGCACGCAGGACGAGATCGACAACTACAAGGAAGACGTCGGCGGGAACTCCAAGGGTTATTGCTTCACTTCCAAGCGCGATGGCAGCACCAACCCCAATTGCCTCGTCACTGGCAATGCGCCCGCGGGCGTGGTGCGCCCCGAATCGATCCGCTGGGAAATCGCCGACAACGCGAACGGCGGCAAGTCCCTCTATCGGATCGTGCTGGGCAATGGCAACGTCCAGCGCTCGCGCGACGAGATCGCCGCCGGCGTGGTCAACATGCAGCTGATGTACAAGCGGTCGGATTCGGCCGCGCTGGTCAAGGCCAATGCCATTCCGGCCGCTGACTGGGACAAGGTCAACGCGGTGCAGGTCACCCTCACGCTCGAACCCGAGCGCGGCGCCCTGATCGGGCGCGACCTGGAGGGCACCCAGGCCGGGCAGAAACTGCAGCGGACTGTCTCGACGCTCGTCGCGATGCGCAATCGGGTGGGGATACTGTGATGAACCGTCGATCCGGAATCCGCGAACGCCAGTCCGGCGCGGCCTTCATCGTGGTCCTGCTGCTGCTGGTGGTGGTGACCCTGCTGGGTCTGGCCTCGATGCGTGACGCCATCATGCAGGAGCGCATGGCTGCCTACACGGTCGCCCGCGGCTTCGCCTTCCAGGCCGCGGAGGCGACGATGCGCGAGGCGGAGGATTTCGCCCGCGGCAAGCCCGATATCCCCGATGCCGGCTGCAGCAACGGCGTCTGCACCAATCCCGGCGGCGGCCAGCCCCTGTACGAGTCGCAAGCGAACTTCTGGGAGACCGTCGGCAATTACCGGGCGGCCTCGAAGGCGGTGAACGGCATCACGCCGCGTTACAGCCTGGAGGGCTTCGGCACGAAGACGTCGACCGGTGCCGGCGGCGGGGAGTGCCTGGGCGAGAACTGCGGCCCGGCCGGCGTGGGCGACGCATCCGTCTATCGAATCACCGTCCGCAGCCGTGCCGCCAACGGCACCGAAGTGATGCTGCAGTCGCTGTACCAGGCTCCGTGAGGTCCACATGAACATCCTCCCCCATCGACTCAACGAACTGCTGAAGGCGGCCGCGCTCGGTGCATTCGCCGTATTGCTGGCAGCCCCGGCGGGCATGGCCAGCGCGCAAAGCTTCCCCAGCTATCCGTTGCTGACCGGCCGCAGCGGCGTTCCGCCGAACATCCTGTTCATCCTCGACGATTCCGGTTCGATGCGCTCCTTGAGCATGGGACGGACGAATTCGGACGGCAGCGACTATTCGGTATACGCGCCTGACGACAACCGCTACAACTCGAACGGCCTCGATGACTCGCCGAAGGACCGCTCGTACGTCAACAACAGCATCTACTACAACCCGACGCCGCAAGGCGGCAGCGACTACCTGCCGTGGATGAACGCGGACGGCACGCGCAAGGCCAACGCTTCGGTGACGGCGGTGTCGCCCAGCGTAGTGGGCCTCGGCAACGAGGGTGTGACCACCAGCGGCACGCGCAGCTTGGTGGACGACCCCGACGGCGTGTTCTACATCCCGAAGGCCGGCATCGCCAACCCGGGTACCGATCCGGCCAACTACACCCGTTACTGGGTGGCCAACGTGTCCGGTTCGCCGCGCGTGGTGCGCGGCGGTGCGGACCAGCGCAATACGCTATACACCTATCCCATACCGACCATCAGCGGCCGCGGCGACACCTATACGATCTACAACATCAACATCTCGCAGGCGCCGACCCAGCTGCGTTTCGAGCTGAGCGGCGGCAACGGCGATGCCGGCATGGACGTCTACCGTCCGAATCGTTCGCAGCCGTGGTGCTCCCTCGATACTTCGAACGGCAACAGCGAAATCTGCGTCCTCGACAAGAAGGACGTGCTGCTGGGCAACTGGACGGTCGCCATCTACAGCACGACCAAGAACCAGATCAAGGGCGCGGTGCTCAATGTGGTGGCGGTGCAGCCGACGCTCATCCAGGAGACGCCGACCGGCCGCAGCCAGGCGGGCGAGCTGCGCAACATCGCCAACTGGTACCAGTACCATCGCACCCGGATCAAGGTGGCCAAGGCCGGTGCCAGTGAGGCCTTCGGGCAGCTCGACGAGACCTATCGCATCGGCTTCGACAGCATCTGGAACCGCGCCAAGGGGTCCCTGTATGACGGCACCACCAGCGGCAACAAGCCCACGTATCCGATCCCGGTGCAGACCGACAAGGGCCTGTTCAAGGGAAGCAACCGCACCACGTGGTTTGATTACCTGCAGTCCTCGGATGCCAATTCGGGCACGCCCCTGCATGGCGCACTGACCCGGGCGGGCAAGTACTACAGCAGCTATGGCAAGGGGACGTCCGAGGACCCCTGGGGCACCGGCAGCACGTCGGACCGCCCGCTGGCCTGCCGCGCCAGCTACGCGATCCTCACCACGGACGGCTTCTGGAACAGCAGCAGCGGCTTTTCGTCTGATGTCGGCGATGCCGATGGCGACAAGGTCAGCTACACCCTGGCCGATGTCGCGATGTACTACTACAGGAACGACCTCCGCTCCGACATCAACGACAACGTGCCGGCGGACCGGGCCGGCAGGCGCAACCAGCGCATGACCACGTTCGGCGTGTCGATCGGGCTTGGCGGCACGCTGTCGGGCCCGCCGAACGCGCCGCCGACGGTCTGGCCGGATCCATGGCCGACGAGCGCGGGCGGCTACTACTGGTCCACCGAGAGCGCCCGCCGCATCGACGATCTCTGGCACGCGGCGGTCAATACCGATGGCGCGTTCGTGGTGGCCAACCAGACCAGCGGGTTCGTCGAGGCGATCCAGGAAGCGTTCAAGTCGATCGACGGGCGGCAGGCATCGGGGTCCAACCTGGCGTCGAACGGGCCGCAGGTCACGGCGGGCTCGTACAAGTACAGCGCGATCTACCACAGCAGCGAATGGTGGGGCGATCTCCGCGCGTTCCCGCGCAACGTGTCGACCGACAGCTATTCCGATGTCCCGACGTGGCGGCTGTCGGATGCGGTGAACACCGATTCCGGCTTCGTGACGCGGCCGGTGTTGAACACCTACGGCGGCAGCAGCGGGCTGTTCAGGACGCTGCACGCCAGCGACACCACCTTCGCGCGGAGCGGCATCGCCATCGCCGACAACCTCAACTACCTCGTGGGCGTGCGCGCGAAGGAAGACGGCGTCACGTTCCGCAAGCGCAAGCTTTCGCCCATCGGCGACATCGTCAATTCCTCGCCGGTCTACGTCAACGACAACGGCTATCTTTTCGTCGGGGCCAACGACGGCATGCTGCACGGCATCAACTCAGCGAACGGCAAGGTGGCGTTCTCCTACGTGCCCGCCGGGATCAACATGACCTGGATGGCCAACCTGAGCAATCCGGATTACGAGCACCGCTTCTTCGTCGACGGGCAGATCGGCTTCAGCAAGATCACCAAGGCAAGCAGGAAGAACTACCTGGTGGCGGCGCTCGGCCGTGGCGGCAAGGGCGTATTCGCGCTCGACGTGACCGACCCAACCGGCATGACCAAGAGCCAGGTGCTCTGGGATGGCAGCTTCCAGAGCGGGGGCGATGTCAACATGGGCTACGTCCTGGGCAATCCGCTGGTCCGCACCACCAACAGCGGCAACGTGGTGGCGCTGGTGCCGAACGGCATCGACAGCGAGCTCGGGCTGGCCACGCTGTTCGTCTACGACATGGCGCGCGGCACGGCCACCAAGCTGTTCGCCGGCACCGAGCTCGGCAACGGCCTGATGGTCGTGGAAACGGCCGATCTCAACGGTGACGGCAAGATCGATCTTGCCTATGGCGGCGATCTCAAGGGCAATGTGTGGCGTTGGGATTTCCGCAGCACCGATGCGCCGGTCGCGCGGCTGATCTTCAAGGCGGTTGGCCCGGGAGGCGCCGCGCAGGCGATCACCGGCGGATTGACCGTGGTGCGCGAGGCCTCGACCGGCAACATCTTCGTCGCCTTCGGCACGGGACGCCTGATCACCGACAAGGATCTTCCCTGGAACGATCCGCTCGGCCGGGAGACGCAGTCGATGTACGGCATCATCGACAACCTGGCCGCGAACGGCAGCGAGAAGATCGCCGGCGCCAGGTCGGGCACGGCCAATCGCTACACCGAGCTCAAGCGGCGGACCATTCCGTACTACGGCAAGGACAGCCTGGGTCGCGACGCGCGCTCCTTCGAGGTCTACAGCCCATTGCCCGAAGGCGCCCGCGGCTGGTATGTCGACCTGGGGATACCATCGCCGTTCGCGGATTACGAGCGCGTGGTGAGCGCGCCGATCGCGGTCGGGCGCGCGCTCTGGATCGACAGCATCTGGCCTAGCCAGGGCGATGGTTGCGAGGCCGCCACTGGCAATGGCTACATGAACGCGCTGGATGTATTCACCGGCACCAATTCGTCCACCGCGCTGTCGAGCGGCGATGGATCGTCGGGCACCTTCTCGTTCATCGATGTCGACGCGAACGGGCAGGGCGACGATCGCCTGGCCGGCAAGGATTACAAGGACGGCGACAACAGCGGTTACGTCACCTCCGTCGCGCACGGGGCCACCATGGGCAAGCCCGACGTCTCCGACAAGGAAGTGTGCACGCAGCTCGACGACGGCCGTGTGGTATGCATCAAGCGGACGCCTGGCGGCGGCGGTTCGCCGCAGCGGTTGATGTGGCGCGAACTGGTGGATGGGAAGAGCATGTAATGCTGGCGCCGGCGCGCTCCCGCACTCCGGGGGCTGCCGGCATGGCGAAAGGTCCCGGGAGGACATGGCGAATGACTTCAAAGGCAACGCACGGCGGATTCACCCTCATCGAAATCATGATCGTCGTCGCGATCATCGGCATCCTCGCGGCCATCGCTTACCCGGCCTATCAGGACCACGTCCTGAGGTCGCGCCGCAACGCGGCGGCGGCCTGCATGCTAGAAGGCGTCCAGTTCATGGAGCGCTACTACACCACGAACATGGCCTACGACAAGGACAAGGGAGGCGCCGCATTGGCCGGCCTGCCCGCCAGCGGATGCCAGACGGACCTCACCGACTATTACGGCATCACCCTCGAATCGAAATCGGCGACTGCCTTCAGCATCAAGGCCACCCGCAAGGGGACCCAGTTGAAGGACACCAAGTGCGGCGACCTGACGATCGACCAGAAGGGCACGAAGTCCAACCAGGGCGGCAGTTTGACCGCGCAGCAGTGCTTCTGATGGGTGTTTTCGGCTTGACCCTTGCAGGGGCGGGGATTAGCATATCCAGCCCGCCCGAATAGCTCAGCCGGTTAGAGCACTTGACTGTTAATCAGGGGGTCGTTGGTTCGAGTCCAACTTCGGGCGCCAATAAATTCATGCACTTGGGCCGCGAGCGATCGCGGCCTTCGTCTTTTCCGCCATCGCATTTTCCGCCTGCCGTCAGCTGACGGGACAGGCGGCCGGGGTGCGGAGCCGGTCGACGCGGATACGGCCGGCATTGTTCACGACCACGCTGGCCCGCATCTGGCCCTGCTGGCAAAGTCGCAGGGTCAGGTTGCTGCCAGCGCTGGTGCCGTCCGGCAGGTAGCGCAGGTAAGGCCGCCCCCGGGTGCTGTGCGCCATGACGCCCGCCGGCAGCGGGCCGTGCGCCTGCAGCACCGATTCGGTGTTGTCCGGCACGATGTCGCCGTTCGCGTCCACGAAAACCATCCAGCCCTGGCTCCAGTCCCCGTCCAGGCTGCAGCGGCGGCCGTCCGTGCTGGGGCAGGCCACGACTTTCCGCGATCGACCGATGGCGCCGGTGCGGGCGAAGGCGAAATCGGCGCTGTACGCGGTCAGGGCGGAGGTGAGCCGGAACCCGCGGATGGCTTCCTGGAAGCTCGGCAATCCGATTCCTGCCACGATCATCAGGACGGAAGCCGCGACTGCGGTCTCGACGAGGGTGAACCCGGATTGGCGCGATGCATGCATGTCGGTGGCTCCGATCGGCTGGAACCACTTTCACCATCCGCATGGCCGGGGCGCATCGGGGCCTTGCGTGGCGGCGCGTCGGAATTTCCCTCCACGCCGTGTCGGCCATGGTTTGGCATCATGGGGCGATGAATACCCTTGCCTCCGAATCCGGCTTCCGCCTGCATTCGCCCTACGCGCCCGCCGGCGACCAGCCGCAGGCCATCCGGCAACTGGTGGCCGGTTTCGACGCAGGCCTTGCGCACCAGACCCTGCTGGGCGTGACCGGCTCCGGCAAGACCTACACCATCGCCAACGTGATCCAGCAGGTTCAACGGCCGACGCTGGTGATGGCGCACAACAAGACGCTTGCCGCGCAGCTTTACGGCGAATTCAAGGCGTTCTTCCCGCACAACGCGGTGGAATACTTCGTCAGCTATTACGACTACTACCAGCCGGAAGCCTACGTGCCGTCTTCCGATACCTATATCGAGAAGGACAGCTCGACCAACGAGCACATCGAGCAGATGCGGCTGTCGGCGACCAAGGCGCTGCTGTCGCGGCGCGACGCCATCATCGTCGCCACCGTGTCGGCGATCTACGGCCTGGGCGATCCGGAGGACTACCTCAAGCTGCGGCTGATCCTGGCCAAGGGAGAGCGCATCGAGCAGCGCGACCTCATCCGCCACCTCACCGAGCTGCAATACGTCCGCAACGATGCCGAGCTGCGTCGCGGCACCTATCGCGTGCGCGGCGAGGTGATCGACGTGCATCCGGCCGAGTCGGAGAGCGAGGCGCTCCGCATCGAGTTGTTCGATGGCGAGATCGAGCAACTGTCGTTGTTCGATCCCCTGACCGGCGCCGTGCAGCGCAAGGTCCCGCGCTACACGGTATATCCCAAGACGCATTACGCCAGCACGCGCGAAAGCGTGCTGAGCGCGATCGACACCATCAAGATCGAGCTTTCCGACCGGCTCGAGCAGCTGTATGCGCAGGGCAAGCTGGTCGAGGCGCAGCGTTTGCAGCAGCGGACCCAGTTCGATCTGGAGATGATGGCCGAGGTCGGGTTCTGCAACGGCATCGAGAACTACTCCCGGCACATGACGCGACGCGCGCCGGGCGAACCGCCGCCGACGCTGTTCGACTACCTGCCGCCCGACGCCCTGCTGGTGGTCGACGAATCGCACGTGACCGTGCCGCAGATCGGCGCCATGTACAAGGGCGATCGCGCGCGCAAGGAGACGCTGGTGGATTTCGGTTTCCGCCTGCCTTCGGCGCTCGACAACCGGCCGCTGCGGTTCGAGGAATGGGAAGCGCGATCGCCGCGCACGATCTTCGTGTCGGCCACGCCCGGCCCCTACGAGCTGACGAAGGCCGAAGGACAGGTCGTGGAATTGGTGGTGCGCCCGACCGGCCTCGTCGATCCGCCCGTGGAGATACGCCCGGTCGCCACGCAGGTGGACGACCTGCTCTCCCAGGTTGACGAACGCGTGGCGATGGGCGATCGCGTGCTGGTCACCACGCTGACCAAGCGCATGGCCGAGAACCTGACCGAATACCTGTCGGAACACGGCGTGCGCGTGCGCTACCTGCACTCGGACATCGAGACGGTCGAGCGCGTGGAGATCATCCGCGATCTGCGGCTGGGCAAGTTCGACGTGCTGGTCGGCATCAACCTGCTGCGCGAAGGCCTGGACATGCCGGAAGTCTCGCTTGTCGCGATCCTCGATGCGGACAAGGAAGGCTTCCTGCGTTCGGCCGGCTCGCTGATCCAGACCATTGGCCGTGCCGCGCGCAACGTGCGCGGAAAGGCGATCCTCTATGCCGACCGGATCACCCGTTCGATGCAGGTTGCACTCGATGAAACGGACCGCCGTCGCGAGAAGCAGATGGAGTTCAACATCGAACACGGCATCGTGCCGCAATCGATCGAACGTCCGGTCGCCGACATCATGGAGGGCGCACGCGCCGATGCCGCGGAAGCCAGGGCGGGCAGGGGCAAGGGGCGTGGCCGGCGCCGTGTCGCCGAGCAGGCGGAGGATTACGCGTCGCTTTCGCCCAGTCAGGCCGCCGAGCGCATCCAGGCGCTCGAGGACCGCATGTACCAGCACGCGCGCGATCTGGAGTTCGAGGAGGCCGCGCGTGTCCGCGACCAATTGCAGCGCCTGCGTGAAGCCAGCCTCTGAACGCGGCCTTGATCGTCCCGTCACCTGGTTCCTGAGATGCTGCAGCTCCAACCAAGGAGTCGACTCATGAGTTTTTTCGATTTCATGAAAAACGCCGGCGAGAAGATCTTCAAGCCGGGCGAAGCCAGGGCCGAAGAGGCGATAGCGCGGCATATCGGCAGCTACGGCCTCGACATCGCCGGGCTGAAAATCGAGGTTGATGGCAGCACCGCTGTCATCGAAGGACAGGCCAAGGATGCGGCGACGCGCGAGAAGGCCGTGCTGGTCGCAGGCAACATCGAGGGCATTTCCCGCGTGGACGATCGCCTCACCGTGCGCGACAACGGCCCGGATTTCAGCGGCGTCACCACCGGGTCATCGACCGTGGCCGCGGGCGAGCAGGCGAGCGAGTGGACATCGCGCACCTATACCGTGGAAAAGGGCGACACCCTGTCCAGGATCGCCAAGGAAATGTATGGCGATGCCGGCAAATATCCGGCGATCTTCGAGGCCAACAAGCCCATGCTGAAGGATCCGGACAAGATCTACCCCGGGCAGGTCCTGCGCATCCCCGCCGAGGCCTGAGCCCCGCCCGGATTGTGGTCCGGGTCCGCTTGCCGCTACAATTCACGCCCCGCCCGACGGCGGGGCTTCTTTCCGGGCGGTTAGCTCAGCGGTAGAGCACTACCTTGACATGGTAGGGGTCACAGGTTCGAACCCTGTACCGCCCACCACTTTAATGTGGTTGATTCGGCGCAACTTCCATGGGTTGCGCCGTTTTCATTTGCGGGTCGACTGACCCCGGACTGACCTCGCGCTTCACCTGGATAGGCTTCGCGCCCGTTTTGCGCAGCGCCGGAATATCCTTCGGCGGGTCCGTCCCCCATGCCAAAGCGCTCTGGCGCCCGTCTACTGGCGAATTCGCCATACCCCGATGTCCCGCCGATACGTCGCACTTGTCCCGGAAGGTACGGCGGCGTGTAGCCATCGAGGGGCCCGTTTGAAGACAGCGCTTGACCTTGACACGATGGCAAGGTCCATCCTGTGGACTTCCGATTGGACGGTGTAACGGACATGAGTGCATCACATCAGCAAACCCCCGCGAAAACAGGCGCAAGTGGCGCCTCGATCAGCCTGCCGATCGAGGGCATGAGCTGCGCGAGCTGCGTGGGCCGGGTCGAGAAGGCGCTGGCGAAGGTGCCGGGTGTGGATGCAGTCTCGGTCAACCTCGCCACCGAGAAGGCCGATATCCGCGCGTCCGGGGGGGTGGATCGTGCCGCGTTGGTGAAGGCCGTGGAGGACGCCGGCTACGACGTGCCCGCGCAGGCCATGCAGTTCTCGGTGGAAGGCATGACCTGCGCCAGCTGCGTGGGCCGCGTCGAGCGCGCATTGCTGGCGCTGCCCGGCGTGAGCGAGGCCAGCGTCAACCTGGCCACCGAGCGCGCCAGCGTGCGCGGGACCGCCGATGCAGGCGCCATCATCGCGGCCATCGGCAAGGCCGGGTACGCCGCCACGCGGGTCGATGAAATCCCGCGCGCCGATGACGAAGCCTCGGCTCGCAAGGAAGCCGAGCGCCTCGCGCTGCGCCGCGACGTCCGGCTCGCCGCCGCGCTTGCGCTGCCGGTGTTCGTGCTGGAGATGGGCGCGCACCTGCTGCCTGCATTCCATGACCTCATCATGCGCAGCATCGGCCAGCAGTGGAGCTGGTACCTGCAGTTCGCGCTGACCACGCTGGTGCTGGCGGTCCCGGGGCGCCGCTTCTATTCCAAGGGCTTCCCGGCGCTGTTCCGGCGGGCGCCGGACATGAACTCGCTGGTGGCGGTCGGTACGTCCGCCGCCTACCTCTATTCGGTGGTCGCCACCTTCTTTCCGCAGCTGCTGCCCGCCGGCACGGTCAACGTGTATTACGAGGCCGCTGCGGTCATCGTGGTGCTGGTGCTGCTGGGGCGCTACCTCGAGGCCCGCGCCAAGGGCCGCACGTCGGAGGCGATCAAGCGGCTGGTCGGCCTGCAGGCCAAGGTCGCGCACGTCTCGCGCGAGGGCCACTTCGTCGACGTGCCGCTGGATGCGGTGATGGTGGGCGACATCGTGGAAGTGCGGCCGGGCGAGCGCGTCCCGGTGGACGGGCAGGTCGTCGAAGGCGGCAGCTATGTCGACGAATCGATGATCACCGGCGAGCCGATCCCGGTGCAGAAATCCACGGGCAGCGAAGTCGTCGGCGGCACCGTCAACCAGACCGGCGCGTTCACCCTGCGCGCCACCGCCGTTGGCGGCCAGACCCTGCTGGCGCAGATCATCCGCCTGGTGGAACAGGCGCAGGGCGCCAAGCTGCCGATCCAGGCGATGGTGGACAAGGTCACCCTGTGGTTCGTGCCGGCGGTGATGGCGGCGGCGTTGCTGACCTTCCTCGTATGGCTGTTCTTCGGCCCGGAGCCGGCGCTGAGCTTCGCGCTGGTCAATGCCGTGGCCGTCTTGATCATCGCCTGCCCCTGCGCGATGGGGCTGGCCACGCCGACCTCGATCATGGTCGGCACCGGGCGCGGCGCCGAGCTGGGCGTGCTGTTCCGCAAGGGCGAAGCCCTGCAGGCGCTCAAGGACGCCGGCGTGGTGGTGGTGGACAAGACCGGCACGCTGACCGAAGGCCGCCCGGCGATGACGGATTTCGATGTGGCCGAAGGCTTCCAGCGCGATCGGGTACTCGCATCGGTGGCGGCGGTGGAAGCGCGCTCGGAGCATCCCATCGCCCGCGCCATCGTGCAGGCCGCCGAAGAACAGGGTCTGGCGTTGCCGCAGGTCGCGGCGTTCGAATCGGTGACCGGCATGGGCGTGCGCTCCGTGGTGGACGGGGCGCGCGTGGAGATCGGCGCGGACCGCTACATGCGCAGCCTCGGCATCGACATCGAAACGTTCGCGGGCAAGGCGCGGCAGCTGGGCGATGAAGGCAAGTCGCCGCTGTACGCCGCCATCGACGGCCACCTGGCGGCGATGGTCGCGGTGTCGGATCCGGTCAAGCCAGGCAGCCAGGCGGCGATCAAGGCGCTGCAGCAGTTGGGCCTTAAGGTGGCGATGGTGACCGGTGACAACCAGCGCACCGCGCAGGCGATCGCCGCCCAGCTCGGCATCGACGAGGTGGTGGCCGAAGTGCTGCCGGCCGGCAAGGTGGAGGCGGTCAAGCGCCTGCGCGCCGCGCACGGCAAGGTCGCCTTCGTCGGCGACGGCATCAACGATGCGCCCGCGCTGGCCGAGGCCGACGTCGGGCTGGCGATCGGCACCGGCACCGACGTTGCGATGGAGTCGGCGGATGTGGTGCTGGTGTCCGGCAACCTGCAGGGCGTGCCCACCGCGATCGCGCTGTCGAAGGCGACCATCGGCAACATCCGCCAGAACCTGTTCTGGGCGTTCGCCTACAACGTGGCGCTGATCCCGGTCGCCGCCGGCGTGCTGTATCCGGCGTTCGGCATCCTGCTGTCGCCGATCTTCGCCGCCGGCGCGATGGCGATGTCGAGTGTGTTCGTGCTGGCCAACGCGCTGCGCCTGCGGCGCTTCCAGCCGCCGATGGCGGACGCCATCGAACACAAGGGGGCTCGCGCATGAACATCGGGGAGGCATCGAAGGCATCCGGCGTGTCGGCCAAGATGATCCGCTACTACGAACAGGTGGGTCTGCTGCCGCCGGCGATGCGCACCGGGTCGGGCTATCGCGCCTATTCACAGGCGGACGTGCACAAGCTCCGCTTCGTGCGCCGCGCGCGCGACCTCGGCTTCCAGGTGAGCGAGATCGCCGACCTGCTGGAGCTGTGGAACGACCGCGCCCGGCACAGCAGCGACGTCAAGCGCGTCGCCAAGGGCCATATCAGCGCGCTGCAGGGGCGCATGCACGAATTGCAGCAGATGATCGACACCCTGCAGGTGCTGGTGGATTCCTGCGCCGGCGACGATCGCCCCGACTGCCCGATCCTGGCCGGGCTGGAGCAGGCCGATCCGGGCACCGTGAAAGCCGGGCCGCGCACGGGTGCCGTCCAGCGTCGAGAGCCGGCGCGTTAGTCGCGATCCGTTGATCGACACGAGCGGCCGGCACCCAGTCTTTGCATCCGCACGGTGGTCGACCGCAGGCAATGCCTCGTGCAACGGCGTCATGGGACGGCTGCTGATGTTTTCAGGACTCGAGCAAATCGTCCGGCAATGCGCCTTCAAGCCGCAGCAGAAACGTCTTGGTCGGCAGTCCGCCGCCGAAACCGGTCAGCGAGCCATCCGTGCCGATCACGCGATGGCAGGGCACGACGATCGGGATCGGATTGCGTCCGTTGGCACCACCGACTGCGCGCATCGCCGAAGGTTGCCCGATTTCGTTGGCCAATTGCGCGTAGTTCCAAGTCATACCGAATGGGATCGCGCGCAGCGCTTGCCAGACGCGCAGCTGGAACTCGGTGCCGCGCGGCGCCAGCGGCAGGTCGAAGTCCTGCCGGGTGCCGGCGAAATACTCCTGCAGCTGTCGGCTGGCCTCATCCAGCAGCGGATGGCGGCCTTCGCGCCATTCGCCCTCGCGCTTCACCGGGTGGCGGTTCTCGGGGAACTCGACGGCGCGCAGGCCGTCGTCGCTGGCGGCCAGCATCAAGCGGCCGATCGGGCTGTCGACATGGGTGAAGACGGTGCTCATGCGGTCCTCCGCGTTCGTGGCGGGACGGACCGCGCGGCGGCGGCCCAGAGGTGGATGGCGGCATAGGCGCGCCACGGCCGCCAGGCTTCGGCCTGCGCGAGGAGGGCCTTCTCGCCGAGCGTGGCGTCGCCACTGGCCTGCTTGCGCAGCACCAGGTCGCCGGCGGGGAAGGCATCGGGATGGCCGAGCGCGCGCAGCGCAAGGTAGTGCGCGGTCCAGTCGCCGATGCCGGGCAGGGCGCGCCAGCTGGCGACGAAATCCTCCAGCGTCTGACCGGGCTGGAAGCCGACGCGGCCATCGGCCACGGCCCGGGCGACGGTGCGCAAGGTTTCCGCGCGCTGCCGGGTCAGGCCGATGCTGCCCACGTCCGCCTCGGTCAGCATCTCCGCGCTCGGGAACAGCGTGTGCAGGCTGTCGCCGACGGGATGCGCCATCGCATGGCCGAAGCGTGCCACCAGCCGTGTGGCCAGCGTCGTGGCGGCAGCGACGCTGACCTGCTGGCCGAGCACTGCGCGCACCGCGACCTCGAAGCCGTCCCAGCCGCCGGGCAGGCGCAGGCCGGGGTTCACGCGCAGCAGTGGTTTCAGCCGCGCATCGTGGCGCAGGTGGTCGCGGATGGCCTGCGGTTCGGCGTCCAGGTCGAACATCCGCCGCACGCGTCGCACGATGGCCGGCAACGCAGCCGCGCCGACGCCATGCAGGGACAGTCGCAACGCGCTTTCATCGCGCCCCCATTCGCGCAGTTCAAGCCAGCCGCCGTCCGCATCGATCACGCGGCGATAGGCGGCTTCGTCCACCGACTCGATGCCCGGCAGCGCGCGCGGGCGCAGGAAGGCGAGGGTGGCGGCGAAGTCGAACGGCGGCCGATAGGCGAGCTTGAGCTGCAGCGGGCCGGGTGCGGCGGCATCGTCCAGCGCCTTGCGCAGGCGGGTGGGCGGCATGCCGTAGGCATCGAGGAAGGCGTCGTTGAAGCGGCGCAGGCTGCGGAAGCCGGCCGCGAGCGCGATGTCGGTGACCGGCAGCGTGGTCTCGGTCAGCAACTGCTTGGCAAACAGCAACCGCCGAGTGGATTGCAACTGCAGCGGGGTGACGCCGAGCGCATCGACGAAAAGTCGGCGCAGATGACGGTCGCCCACGTGCAGGCGCTCGGCCAACGCGGATACCGGGGCCTCATCCAGTGCGCCGTCCTCGATCAGCCGCGTCGCGCGCGCGACCAGGCCATCGCCGCGTCGCCACAGGCCGTCGGCGGGCGAAAGCTCGGGACGGCAGCGCAGGCAGGGCCTGAAACCCGCCGCTTCTGCGCTGGCGGCACTGGGGTAGTAATCGATGTTGTCGCGCTTGGGCGTCGGTGCCGGGCAGACCGGCCGGCAGTAGATGCCGGTGGTGCGCACGGCGGTGAAGAAGCGCCCATCGAAACGCGCATCGCGCGAGAGGCGGGCTTGTTCACAGACGGCGCGGCTGGGCAGCATGATCGCGTCACGCACGGGTTGCGCGGGTGGCATAGCAGCCCGGACGCGCATTGTGAATGTGGATGCAGGCGATGCCATCGTCATCGAACATCGTCGCCAGCGCATCGGCCAGGCTTTCGCCGTCCACGACATCGGCATGGCGCATGCGCGCGCCCTCGGCGTCGTAGCCCCGCAGGGAAAGCAGGCGCCTGCGCAGTTGCAGCGGCACTTCGCCGATGGCAGGTTGCGCAGTGGCGGCAGCCTCGCGCACGAAGATCGGTCCGCTGGCGCGATAGGGCGACGCCACGTCGTGATGGGTGAAGTGGACCAACAGCAGGGATTCCCCGGGTTCCGCATCCACCAGGCTGACGCGGCAAGGGAATCCGGGCGACGCGTCTGCCTTGATGCGCAGGGCGCGATGCTCGCCCAGTCCGGCGGCGTCCAGCGATATCAGGGGCACAAAGAGGCTGGCGAGCAGGGCGTGGATGCGGAACATGTCGGTCCTCCGGTCCGGGATGAGGCCAGTCTGCGACGCTCACGGGCACGATACTCGCCATTTCCGGACATCGCTGCCCGGCGGATCAGCGGCGTGCGAGCACCGGGTCGAACGTGCGCGCATCGCCATCGTTGGGCTGTGGCGGCAGGCCCAGCAGCCGCATCAGCAACGGATACACGTCGACGTTGTCGAATACCGGCAGCCGGGCACCGGGACGGAACGATGGGCCGCCGGCGATGAAGGTGGCGCGCATCTGCGGCAGGTCGGGATCGTAGCCGTGTGACCCGCGGGTCTGGCCGGCCTGCTTCTGCAGGCGGTATTCGTACTTCTTCGGCCAGAGCGCATCCCAGCCCGGGTCCATCTGGCAGACGATGGCCGGTATCCGCGGGTGCGTACCGTAGCGCCAGCGCGCCGGCAGCGCTTCCTTCCGCCAGCATTCGTAGTGGTCGTGGCGGCCCAGCAGCAGTTGCCGGGCGCGGGCATCCTGGCCGGGCTTGGGTGCGAAGCCGATCACCTGGCCGTCGCTGATCGCATCCGCCACCTCCGGCGCTGCCATCGCATCGGTGGCGATGGCGTGGCCGGGCGGAACGGTGGCGAAGCCGTGGTCGGAGACCACCAGGATGTCGACCGAGCGTTCCAGCGCGTGCCCACGCAGGTAGTCGAGCAGCCCGCCGATGGCAGCGTCGACCTCGCCCCGCGCGGCCTGCGCCTGCGGCGAATCGGGACCGGAGTCGTGGCTGGCTTCGTCCACCTGATCCAGGTACATCATGACCAATCGCGGGCGCTGCGATGCCGGCAGGGACAGCCATCGTTCGACTTGCATCGCGCTGTCGGCCGCACGCGTGCCGTCGCGATACGTTCGCCATTGCCATGGACGCCGGCCGTGGATCTCGGCCTCGCTGCCCGGCCAGAACATGACCGCACTGTGCAGTCCGGCGCGTTCGACGCTGACCCAGATCGGCGTTGCATCGCTCCACCATCGCCCGGTCTTCACCGCCTCGGGCAACGCGGTGCGGAACAGGCCCAAGGCGGCATCCGCCATCGAGTTGTGGACGATGCCGTGACGGTCCGGGCGCAGGCCGGTGACCAGCGTGTAGTGATTGGGAAAGGTCAGCGATGGATACGAAGGTCGCATGCCTTCCGCGCGTACGCCGGCTTCGCCCAACGCATGCAGTCTCGGCATGGCTTCGGCGTCGATATCGGCGGGGCGCAGCCCGTCCACCGAGACCAGTACCACCGTGCGCGGGGAAGGGGCAGGGGGGCGACTGGCACAGCCGGCGACGGCCAGCAGCAGGCAGGCGAGCAAGGCGCGAAAGATAGGCATCGGTCGATGATACCCAAGGGTGACGGCCGTCTCCGACCATGCTGCCGGATCGGGTTGGGCACGGATGCGATAATCGCGGCTTCGCTTGCAGGAGCCTTTTCCGATGTCCAGCCGCTTTGATCCGTCCCGCACCATCCGCGCGCCGCGCGGCGACCAGCTCAATTGCCGTTCGTGGCTGACCGAAGCGCCGTACCGGATGTTGCAGAACAACCTGGACGCGGAAGTGGCCGAGGACCCGGCTTCGCTGGTGGTGTACGGCGGCATCGGCCGCGCCGCGCGCGACTGGGACTGCTACGACAAGATCCTGGAGACGCTGAAGACGCTGGGCGACGACGAAACCCTGCTGGTGCAGTCCGGCAAGCCGGTCGGCGTGTTCCCCAGCCATGCCGATGCGCCGCGCGTGCTGATCGCCAATTCCAACCTGGTGCCGCATTGGGCCACCTGGGAACACTTCAACGAGCTCGATAAAAAGGGCCTGATGATGTACGGCCAGATGACCGCCGGCAGCTGGATCTACATCGGCTCGCAGGGCATCGTGCAGGGCACCTACGAGACCTTCGTGGAGATGGGTCGCCAGCACTACGGCGGCTCGCTGAAAGGGCGATGGCTGTTGACTGCGGGGCTGGGTGGCATGGGCGGCGCGCAGCCGCTGGCCGCGAGCCTGGCCGGCATGAGCAGCCTCAACATCGAATGCCGCCAGAGCAGCATCGATTTCCGCCTGCGCACCCGCTATGTGGACGAGCAGGCCACCGATATCGACGACGCGCTGGCCCGCATCGCCAAGTACACCGCCGCCGGCGAAGCGAAGTCGATCGCCTTGCTCGGCAACGCCGCCGACATCCTTCCCGAACTCGTGCGTCGCGGCGTGCGCCCGGACTGCGTGACCGACCAGACCAGCGCGCACGATCCGGTGCACGGCTACCTGCCGATCGGCTGGACCGTAGAGCAATGGCTGGACGAGCAGAAGGCGAACCCCGAAAAGGTGCGCGATGCCGCCAAGAAGTCGATGCGCGTGCACGTCGAAGCCATGCTGGCCTTCCACGCCGCCGGCATCCCCACCGTCGACTACGGCAACAACATCCGGCAGATGGCGAAGGACGAAGGCTGCGCGAATGCCTTCGACTTCCCCGGCTTCGTGCCCGCCTATGTGCGGCCGCTGTTCTGTCGCGGCGTCGGCCCGTTCCGCTGGGTGGCGCTGAGCGGCGATCCGGAGGACATCTACAAGACCGACGCCAAGGTCAAGGAACTGATCCCGGACGATGCCCACCTGCACAACTGGCTGGACATGGCGCGCGACCGCATCAGCTTCCAGGGCCTGCCGGCACGCATCTGCTGGGTGGGCCTGGGCCTGCGCCACAAGCTGGGGCTGGCCTTCAACGAGATGGTCCGCAACGGCGAGCTGAAGGCGCCAGTGGTGATCGGGCGCGACCACCTGGATTCCGGTTCGGTCGCCTCGCCCAACCGCGAAACCGAAGCGATGATGGACGGCAGCGATGCGGTCAGCGACTGGCCGCTGCTCAACGCGATGTTGAACGTGGCCGGTGGCGCGACCTGGGTTTCGCTGCACCACGGCGGCGGCGTCGGCATGGGCTATTCGCAGCACAGCGGCGTGGTGATCGTCTGCGATGGCAGCGAAGCCGCCGACAAGCGCATCGCCCGCGTGCTGTGGAACGATCCCGGCACTGGGGTGATGCGGCATGCGGATGCCGGTTACGAGATCGCAAAGGACTGTGCGCGGGAGCAGGGGCTGAACTTGCCGATGCTCGATTGAGCGCGGCTGTGGACGGTCAATGGGGTGCCGGCGCGGGCCTGTGCTGCTAAATTGCCGGTTCCTTCCACGGGAGCCGCCCATGCAAGCCCGCCTGTTGATCGCGCTGACCCTGTTGGCCTGCGGATTGCCAACGGCCTCCTTCGTCCGTGCGCAGTCCGCGTCGTCGCCGGCGACGCCAACTGTCGATGCCCAAGCGCTTTCCGCCTTCGATGCCCGCGTCGAGGCCGTGCGCCGGCAGTTTGATGTCCCGGGCATCGCGGTGGCCATCGTCAAGGACGGGCAGGTGGTGCTCGCGCGCGGCTACGGCCTGCGCGAGACGGGCAAGCCGGCCCCGGTCGACGAGCACACCACGTTCGCCATCGCCAGCAACACCAAGGCCTTCACCGCCACCGCGCTGCAGATGCTGGCCGAGGACGGCAAGCTCGACATGAACGATCGCGTCATCGACCACCTGCCGTGGTTCCGCATGTCCGATCCCTACATCACCCACGACATGCGCATCCGCGACCTGCTGGCGCATCGCAGCGGGCTGTCGCTGGGCGCGGGCGACCTGCTGTACTGGCCGACCACCGACTACACCACGCGCGAAGTCGCCGAACGCCTCAAGGACGTGCCGATCACCGGGCAGTTCCGCGGCCAGTACGCCTACGACAACATCCTGTTCGGCGTGGCCCAACTGGTGGTCGAGGCCGCGAGCGGCATGAGCTACAAGCAGTTCCTGCAGACGCGGATCTTCGCGCCGCTGGGCATGGACGAGACCCGCTACAACGCCGACGACCTCAAGCCCGGCGACAACGCCGCGACCGGCCACGCCAAGTTCGATTTCAAGGATCTCAAGCCCGTCGGCACGCTGACCTGGCGCAACGTCTCCGGCGCCGGCGGCCTGTACAGCAGCGTGCACGACATGGCGAAGTGGATGTGCGCGCAACTGGCCGGTGGAGCCATGCCGGACAGCGACGCGCGCCTGTTTCCCGAGAAGCGTCAGCGCGAGATGTGGACAATGATGACGCCGATCCCGGTGTCGAAGCCTTCCGTGCCCGAACTTGCGCTCGCGGCACCGAACTTCCTCGGCTATGGTCAGGGCTGGATGCTTTCCGATTACCGCGGGCACCGGCTGGTCTGGCATACCGGCGGCTGGCCGGGGATGGTGTCGCGGCTCACGCTGGTGCCCGGAAGCGGCGTCGGCGTCGTCGTGCTGACCAACCAGGAAGTGGGAGCGGCCTTCAACGCGGTGACCTATACCGCGCTGGACATGATGCTCGGTGCATCGCCGCACGATTGGGTCGATGCCTATGCCAAGGCCGTGGCGAGGGCCGGTTCCGATGCCGACGCCGACTGGAAGAAACATCTCGCCGCCCGCGATGCGTCCTCACGGCCATCGCTTCCGTTGGCCGGTTACGCCGGCACTTATCGCGATCCCTGGTACGGGGATGTCGTGATCTCACGGTCCGGGAAGGATCTGTCGATGCAGTTCACGCGCACGCGCGAGCTGGCCGGGCGCCTGGAACACTGGCAACACGACACCTTCATCGTGCGCTGGAACGATCGCGCGATGAATGCCGATGCCTTCGTGGATTTCACGCTCGATCATGACGGCAAGGTGCGCGAAGTTCGGATGCAGCCGGTCTCGCCGCTGACCGACTTCAGCTTCGATTTCCAGGACCTGCGCCTGGCACCGGTGTCCGCCAAGGACCGCTGATCGCGAATGACGGCGCCGCGCCGGCTGGGCGCGGCGTCAGCGGATCGCCTCGTCCAGCATCATCTGTCTGACGAAGCGCACGGGCGGCGCGCCGTACGACAGCACTTTGTCGTGGTACCGCTTCAGGTCGAAGGTGCCGCCGAGACTGGCTTCCACCGCGCGACGGGTGTCGAAATGTTCCTGCGCGCCGACGAAATACGTCGGCAATTGCGCCGAAGTCAATTGCGCTCGCACCCACTTCCCGGCCGCCTCGCGTTCCTGCTGGAAGGTCTTTCGGGTCATGAAGTCCATCGCCTGCGCGCGCGTCCAGCCATCCACGTGCACGCCTTGGTCGAGAATCGCATTGCCGATGGTGCGCAGGTAGAACTTGAGCTGGACGAGGCGGAACAGCGGGTCGCCGTCGAGGTAACCCGCATCGGCCATCATCCTTTCGGTGTAGACGGCCCAGCCTTCCGCGAACAGGCCCGAGCGCAGCACCGCGCGCAAGGTGGAGTCGAAGCTGGCCGAGTGGGCGCCTTCAAGATAGTGGCCAGGCATCGCCTCGTGGATCGACAGCAGGTGGATCATGCGGTCGTTGTATTCGCGCAGGAACGATTCGGCTTGCTGCGCGGTCCAGTCGTCGGGGATCGGCGAGATGGCGAAGTAGGTATCCAGGCCCTTGTCGAGCGGTCCGGGCGAATCGCAATACGCCACGGCGACGCCGCGCTGGAACTCCGGCATCAGGATGA
>Ga0209793_1000178_pt1 | contig 110392 bp, 86 predicted proteins | sample EBPBio122009_DNA_FD_185863 | JGI IMG/M metagenome (GOLD analysis project Ga0209793, IMG submission 185863) | Wastewater treatment Type I Accumulibacter community from EBPR Bioreactor in Madison, WI, USA - Reactor 1_2/2/2009_ DNA (SPAdes) (version 2) | ecosystem: Engineered > Bioreactor > EBPR >... | reverse complement strand
GAAAACCAAAGATGGTCGTGCGAACCGCACTCGCCAGAAAACTTCTCGTCAGGTTGAATGCACGCGCTCGCATCGCGCGAGCGGAGATCATCAATGCAACTTGACACAACAGATAGTCGCTCCCCCGCTTCGCAAGGGAGGATCAAGGTCGAGGCCGTCCGCAACGCAATATCCTCCCTTGCGAAGCGGGGGAGGGGGACCGCCGTAGGCGGTGGAGGGGGCAAAAGCAGATCGCGAAGAATATTTCACAAAATCTGTCCCCCTCCCTCAACACGCCTCCACAATACCTCCACCACAAACGGAGACACACATGGCAAGGGAGGGCAAAAACGACAGCAGAATGCAGATGCTTCACCGCATCGTCGCCATGCTGTTTGCGCTCTCCGCCCTTGCAGAATGCACGACAAACCGCTCGCGCATCGTGCGCAGGACGCTGTGCTGGATACTCGGCCTCGTCATTTTCCCCGTGCGCGACATGGTCTTGGAAACCGGGCTCGAACTCGGCTTTGAAATTGTCTTCTCCGACCTCGACCTGACCAGCAGCGACGACAGCGCTGAAGACCTGATGCGCATTGCCTCAGCCTTGAGCGAACTTGGCCGGGCACTGTCTTTCCTCGTCGCTCACATCGAGCAACTCGATCAGGCGGATCGCGAAGCGGCCTTGCAAAACATTTCGGCCCGGGTCACGCGTTTGCTTGCAATGCGCGCGCCTGCGTTCAACGCGCCGGCCATGCGCGCCCGCACGCCGTATCTCGACACGTCCTAGCCGCCGCCGTCGTCTTTCAACCACCGCTGCGCCGACATTCTCCCTCCACAGACCGGAGCGGGAATGCGCGCCCACGTACTCTTCACTCGGCCAGAATTCACTCCGCAGGCGTCAGCTTGGCTTCCAGCTCTTCGGCGGCTTCCAGCTCGCGGTGCAGGCGCGCCGCCTCTTCCACCTTCGGCGTGATGAAGCGGCCGAGCAGCAGATAGGCGACCGGCGTCAGGAACAGCGTCGATGCCGTCGACAGGCCGAGGCCGCCGACGATCACCCAGCCGAGCGCAATGCGGGCTTCCGCGCCAGCGCCCGACGCCAGGATCAGCGGCAGGCCGCCAAGGATGGTGCAGATCATCGTCATCGTCACCGGGCGCAGACGCACATTGGCGGCAGTTTCAATGGCCTCGCGTACTCCCAACCCGCGGTCGCGCAACTGGTTGGCGAATTCGACGATGAGAATACCGTTCTTGGCCATGATGCCGACCAGCAGCACCAGACCGATCTGGCTGTAGACGTTCAGGCTGGTGCCGGTCATTAGCATCGCGAAGATCGCGCAGGCCAGGCCCAGCGGCACCGTCGCCATGATGATGATCGCAGAGACAAAACTCTCGAATTGCGCCGCCAGCACCAGCAGGATGATGACAATAGCGAAGCCGAAGGTGACAAACATCGAGCCGGTGGTTTCGCCCAGCGTTGCGGTTTCGGCCAGCGGGATGATGCGCGCGCCGGCGGGGATCAGCGGCGAAGCGATCTGTTGCGCTTCAGCATAGGCATCGCCAAGCGCAAAATCTGGTCTGAGCCCGGCGGTAATGGCGACCGACCGCATCTGCTGTTCGCGCGCCAGCGAAGGGGCCACGGCCCGCTCGGTCAGGGTTGCGATGGTCGACATCGGCACAAAGCGCCCGTCGCGGGACTTCAGAAATATGTTCTCGAGATCGGTCGGGTCATTGATAGGATTGGTGGTCGAGACCAGCTTCACGTCAAAGCTGCGGTCCTCGATAAAGACCGATCCCACTTCGCGCCCGTCGAGCATTGCCTGCATGGCTTCCGCCAGTCCGGAAATGTCGATGCCGAGATCAGATGCGCGTTCGCGGTCAATCTCGACCGAGAGCTGCGGCTGGGTCGTATCAGTCGACAGGCGCGGCTGGATAAAGCGGCTGTCTTTCTCCATTTCTTCCACCACGCGCACGGCGGCTGCGCCAAGCTCGGCGTAGGAATTGCCTGCGATTGCGAATTGCAGGCCGCTGCCAGCGCCGCGGATGCCGAGGCTGTTGGGCTGGGCGGCGAAGACGCGGACGCCCGGCACCTCGCGCATCGCCTGCTCGACCTGCGCCACGATCTGCTGCTGGCTGCGTTCGCGCTGGTCCCAGGGGGCAAGCGTCATCACCAGAAAGCCGGAGTTCGACGAACCCTGCGAGCCGGCAATGCCAAATGTGTTTGTCACTTCGCCCGAATCGCGCAGGGGCTGAATCAACCGCTCGATGTCGCTGATGCGCTGCGACAGGTAGTCGATGGACACGCCTTGCGGAGCCGAGATGCGCAGGAACATCATCGAACGGTCTTCCGGCGGCGTCAGCTCGGACTTGATCGCGCCCGACACGCCCCAGGCGGCTGCGCCGAACAGTACTGACACCAGTACCACGACAAGCGGCGCGTTGAGGCACGCGGAGAGCACGCGTCTGTAGGCGCCGGCGAGCACGCCGCCGATGCGGCCAAGCACGCCGTTGTCTTCCTCTTCGGTGTGCGCCTTCAGCATCCGTGAAGCGAGCATGGGACAGAGCGACAATGCGACCACCGCCGACAGAATGACCGATATCGCCAGCACAAAACCGAACTCGCGGAACAGGCCGCCGGTCTGTCCGGGCAGGAATGACAGCGGCACAAACACCGCAACCAGCGTTGCGGTGGTGGCGATGACGGCGAAGAATACTTCTTCCGCGCCGAGCACAGCTGCGGCGCGCGGACCCATGCCTTCGTTGCGGCGGCGCACGATGTTTTCAAGCACGACAATCGCGTCGTCAACGACAAGGCCGGTTGCCAGCACCAGCGCCAGCAGCGTCAGAATGTTGAGCGAAAAGCCGACGAGGTAGATTGCCGCGACCGTGCCCACCAGCGCCACGGGCAGGCTCATGCCGGGGATAAGCGTCGCGCGCCAGTCGCGCAGGAACATGTAGATCACCAGCAGCACCAGTGACACCGAGATGCCGAGCGCAATCTCGACTTCATTGATCGCGCCATCGACAAAGGTGGCGTCGTCGCTGGTGATGCGGATTTCCACGCCGTCGGGCAGGGTCTGGTTCAACTGCGCAATCGACGAGCGCACGCCTTGCGAGATCTGCAGCGTGTTGGACTGCGCCTGGCGGATGATGCCCAGCCCGACGCCGGTCTTGCCATTGGCCCGCAAGGCCGACTCGCCGATGTCGGCGCCCAATGTTACGGTGGCCACATCGCGCAGCCTGGTCATGCCGCCATCAGGGCCGACAGCGAGGTTTTCGAATTCTTCAGGCGTTGTCACGGCAGCGGTCGCGCGGACGACGAGGTCTTGCGTATTGGAGGTCAGCGAGCCCGCCGGCGTATCAAACGAGATCGAGGCGAGTGCGGCGCGTACGTCGGCAACGGTCAGGCCCAGCGCCGACAGCCGCGCCTGATTGATGTCGACACGAAAGATCTTGGCACGGTCGCCAAAGATCTGGACATCAGCGACGCCCGGAACAGACGACAGCGAGTCAACGATCTGATCTTCCACCAGCACAGTCAGGTCCTGGATCGTCATCGTGTCGGAGGTGACGGCAAGGCGCATCACTGCATCGGCATTGGCGTCCGCCTTGACGATGCGAGGCACCTCGGCGTCGTCAGGCAGGTCGTTCTGCACCCGGCTGATCGCGTCGCGCATGTCAGACGCGGCGACATCGAGATCGACGCCGTCATTGAACTCCACCGTGACGCGGCTACGCCCGAATGACGATGACGACGAGATCGCCTTCACGCCGGAGACGCGCGACACTGCGCCTTCAAGGATGGAGGTCAGTTCGCGGTCGATTGTTTCTGCGGCAGCACCCGTGAAGTTGGCGCTGATGGTGACCACTGGGCGGTCAACGTCCGGCAGTTCGCGGATTTCAACCGCAAGGAAAGCGGCCAGTCCGGCAACAATGATGAGGACGTTCATGACGAACGCCAGCACAGGCCGCCGGATGAACAGGGCGGTGACGCCGGTCTCCGGGCTTTGGTGCGGAACAGGGCTCACCGGTCAGCCTCCGGTCGAGCTGACATTGGTCTGGGCGGCTGGCTGCGGCGTCGCCGCGCCATTGACGCGGGCGACCGTCACCGGCGCACCGTCGCGCACGGCGTGAATGCCTTCGGTCACGACAATCTCGCCGGGCTTCAACTGTGCGTCGACCAGCACGGTATCGGTATTGCGCTGGATGATCCGGACCTCGGTGCGCGCGGCAACGCCGTCGCGGACCAGCCAGACGAATGCGCCGCCCGACCCCCACTGGATCGCCAGCGGGTCGACAGCAGGGAAGCGATCGCCTGGAAACTGCATCGTCACCTGAAACGACATGCCGGCGCGCAGCGTGTCATTGGAGTTCTTGATCTTCGCCTGCACCTGCAAGGTGCGGCTTGCGGCATCGATGCGATTGTCGAGCGCGCTGACCTCGCCATCATATACGTCGGCAGGCCGCGCGACTGACGCCGCCTTCAACGTCTCGCCAACATTGATGAGCGTCGCATAGCGTTCCGGCACCCAGAAATCGATCAGGATTTCCGACCTGTCGTCGATGCGGGCGATTTCGGTGGCCGCCGACACATGATTGCCGGCGGCTACCGGCAAGATGCCAACGACGCCCGAAATCGGTGCGGTGATGGCGCGGCGGTCGAGCGCCAGTTCCGCGTCGCGCAGCGCCAGTCTTGCGTTGTCGACTGCAAGAGCCGCTTCTGTCACCTGAACGTTGGTTGCGGTGTTGGAGGCGCGCAGCGTGCGCATGCGCTCCTGCTTGGCGGTCGCGTCATCCAGCGCAAATTTGGCGCGGTCGACTGCAATCGTTTCCCCCTCCGCGTCCAGCCGTGCGATAGTGTCGCCTGCTTTCACGGTTGCTCCCGATGAAACCAGGATCTCCGTCAGGCGGCCCGCCGCATAGGGCATAACGGCGACAGTCTGCAGCGCGCGCCCGGTGCCAATGGCCGAGAGCCGGTCATTGATGATCTCTTCGGTTACGGCGGATGCGATCACCGGCTGGCTTGGCCGGTTGCGATTGCCAGAACCCTGATTGCCGCCGGCGCTCTGGCCGGGTGCAGGCGCAGCGGCGCTTTCGCTGGTCAGGAAGGCTGGCAGTGTCACGCCCCAGCCGGCAAGGGTTTCAGCCGAGCCCGGATAGAATTTCGCCCACGCCAATGCGGCGGCGGCGACAAGTATCAGGGACAGCAGCGCCTGTTTCCAGAATGCCATTCGATGCTCCGGCTCGGGCCCAGTAACGCCAGGACCAATATTGACCTAGTAGGCGTCCTTGCAAGCGAGCAACCTTGCTCGCGGTTCAATGGAGCCACGTCACTGTGACATTTCTTAGCTGGACGCGGCGATGTCACCTAAAACTTTGGTAATATCGCAATCTCTGCTTCACGACTTTGTCATTCGCCGCGCATTGCGTCCATGTCGCGGATGCGGGCTGCGCTCTGCTCGGGCAGCATGTTGGTGACGCCGGCAATCAGCCGCTCCGCGACTACGAACAAGGCAGTCGACGAATCCCAGGCAGATGGCACTGCGGTGCGTGCTGCGATCACATGGCTGGCGACGCGCGCGATTGGAGACAGCCACTGATCGGTCAGCAACAGGATCGAAACGCCGCGCGCGCTTGCCTTTTCGGCGAACTGCACAAGGCTGTCCTGATAGCGGCGGATGTCGAGAACAACGATGACGTCACGCTTGCCCATGTCGAGCAGCCGGTCGCGCCACATGTTCTCCTGTCCCTCAAGGTGATCGACGCCCGGGCGGATGATCTGCAGGTGGGCTGCGAGATAACGCGCAATCGGATCAGTGAAGCGGCCGCCGATGAGATGGATCCTGTGACGCGGGTTGGCGAGCATCGCCACGGCCTCGTCCATCAGCTTTGGCGGCAGCAGCCGGAATGTCTCGGTGATGTTGTCCTGAATGGCGGCTGTCAGAGGCTCTACCTCGCCCCGCTGCGATGTTGGCCGCGATCCGGTGCGCGACAGGGGAGACTCAAGCCGCGCCGCCAGTTCGTCGTTCAGGGCGCCCTGAAATTCCGAATAGTTCTGGAAACCCATACGAGACACAAAGCGCAGGATCGTCGGCGAGCTGACGCCGGCGCGCGCCGAAAACTCCGCAACGGTCTTGAGGCCAAGCATCGGATAATTGGCAATCAGCGCCTGGGCGGCCTTGCGTTCGCCGGGCGGCAAGTCGCCAGACTTTGCTACGATCATCTCGGCTAGATGCGTTGCCAACAGCCGCTCCCAAAACCAGTTTGACAAACCCGGAAATACCGGATCAGATCATACTTGATAGCGCAACAAACAGCAAAACGTATCAAACGTTACAGCGCGTCGAGGGGAGCGAATTGGCAGGACGCGGTTTCGACACCGAAACGCAATCCAGGCCACCGGTTCTGGTTACAAACCGGAACGGGGCAGGACCTTTTGTCTTTGTCTGCGAACATGCATCGAACTGGCTGCCGGCAACTCTGGGAACACTCGGATTGCCGCAATCTGACATGACGCGCCACATCGCCTGGGACCCGGGCGCGCTGCCGGTGGCGCAGCAGCTTTCAAGAACGCTTGATTCTCCGCTGGTCGAATGCTGCGTTTCCCGGCTGGCGATCGATTGCAACCGGCCAACCGATGCGCCCGACCTCGTGCCTGCCGTCAGCGAGACGACAAACATTCCCGGCAACACAGACCTGTCGCCCGCTGACCGCGCCGCCAGAATCGAGCTGTCGCACAGGCCATTTCATGACGCTCTGGCCGGTCTCGTAGATGAACGGCTTGGCGCAGGCCTGCCGGTCTGGATTGTCACGGTCCACAGCTATACGCCGGTCTATCGTGGCGTGTCGCGACCCTGGCACATAGGTATCATCCATGATGACGACGACCGGATGGCGCAGCCAATGCTGGAGCAGCTGCGTGATCTCGACGGTGTGATCGCGGACGCCAACGAGCCGTACAGCCCTGCGGACCGCGTCTACTATACGCTTGAACGGCACGCCCGTCCGCGCGGCCTGCCATGCCTGATGATCGAGCTGCGCAATGACGAAATATCTGACCAGGCAGGCCAGAAGCTCTGGTCGGAGCGGCTCGCGGCGATTCTTGGTTCAGACGAGGTGAAAGCAGCGGCGCGTTCGCCTTTGCCGGATGCTCTTCGAAACGCGGCAGCGGGTTAGGGGGAGAGGATGCCAAAAGCACTCGTCGCCTTTGTCCGCATTGTTGACCGGTTCAATTACCGGGTCGGCCGGTTTGCCATGTATCTGTTCTATGTGATGGCGGCGATCCTGCTCGCCTCGACCGCTTCACGCGTCTTCTTCGGCGTGCCGATCAACTGGGCGCTGGAAATGTCCCAGTTCATCCTGTCGGCCTATTACCTTCTCGGTGGCGCCTACGCGTTTCAGCTCGACCAGCATGTGCGCATGGACCTGTTCTACAACCGGCTTGATGCGCGCCGCCGCGCCATCACCGACGCGTTCACGATCCTGTTCGTGATCTTTTTCCTGGTGGTGCTTCTGGCAGGCGGCATATCGAGCACCAAATATGCCATCCAGTACAAGCAGGTGAACTATTCTGCCTGGTCGCCAGTCTTGTGGCCGATCAAGTCGGTCATGACGTTCGGCGTCTTCCTGATGCTGCTGCAGTGCATTTCGGCGTTGATCAAGGATGTCGCCATCTGGCGTGGAAGGCCGATCCAATGAGTTCGGAGTTTATCACGCTTTTCATGTTCGGGACCATGATGGTGTTGCTCTTCACCGGGCAGCGGGTCTTCGGCGTGATCGGCTTTGTCGGATCGGCGGCGGCGCTGTGGCTATGGGGCCAGGGTTCGTTCGAAATGCCGTTCAACGCCTCGTTTCAGGTGCTGAACTGGTATCCGCTGATCACCGTGCCGTTCTTCGTGTTCATGGGCTACATGCTGTCGGAATCGGGTGTGGCGAGCGGTCTTTACCGCATGTTCCATGTCTGGTTTGGCTCGGTACGTGGCGGTTTGGCGCTGGGGACCATCGGCTTGATGGTGCTGATCGCGGCCTTGAATGGACTTTCGGTCGCCGGAATGGCCATTGGAGCAACGATTGCGCTGCCGCAATTGTTGCGCCACGGCTATGACAAGGTGATGGTGACCGGCGTTATCCAGGCCGGATCGTCGCTTGGAATTCTCATTCCGCCGAGCGTCGTGCTGGTGCTTTATGCGATGATCGCAAGACAGCCTGTGCTGGACCTCTGGCTGGCGGGCATTGGACCCGGCCTGCTGATGGCGTTGGTGTTTGCAATCTACATCTATGTGCGCTGCCTGCTGCAGCCGGAAGTCGGCCCGGCGCTGCCGGAAGAAGAACGCGCCCAGATCACCAGCGCCGAAAAATTCCGGCTGCTGCGCGAAGGCCTGCTGCCGCTGGCGATTTTTGTGGTGATGATGGGCCTGTTCATGACCGGCATCACCAGTCTGGTGGAATCGTCAGCCGTCGGCGCGCTGCTTGCGACGCTGGCCGCGTGGTGGGCGGGCAATCTCAATCGTCAGGTGCTGGAGGACTGCACCCGCAACACGCTGACGATCAGCTGCATGTTCCTGTGGATCATCCTGGCGGCGCTGTGCTTCTCATCCGTCTATGACGGGCTTGGCGCGGTGAAGGCAGTCAAGACGCTGCTGATCGACACCTGGCATTTCGAGCCCTGGACGATTCTGATCCTGATGCTGCTGTCATTCCTGGTGATGGGCGCATTTCTGGACGACACCGCCATGCTGGTGATCGTTGCGCCGCTCTACATCCCTCTGGTGATTTCGCTCGGCTTCAACCCGATCTGGTTCGGCATTCTCTACACGATCACCTGCCAGATCGCGTATATCACGCCGCCGTTTGGCTATAACCTGTTCCTGATGCGCGCGATGGCCCCGCCGGAGATTACGCTGATGGACATCTATCGCTCCATCATCCCGTTCTTCGCGTTGATGGTGCTGTCGCTGATCCTGATCATGATCTTCCCGCAGATCGCGCTCTGGCTGCCAGAACTCTACAAGGCGGGCCGATGAGAACCGTTTCGCCACATTCGATAAATCGCAAAAGGAGAACTTGAAATGACTGACAAGACGACCCTCAGCAAACGCGATTTTCTGCGCAAGTCGGTGCTCACCGGCGCTGGCGCTGTCGGCGCGACCGCGCTGGCGACGCCCTATGTGAAGGCACAGGCGCCGATCAAGTGGCGCATGCAGTCCTATGCCGGCCCGGCGCTGGCCGACCATGTGGTGAAGAACTCGATCGAATGGTTCAACAAGGCGGCGCATGGCGAGATGGAGATCGAACTCTACACCGCCGACCAGCTAGTGCCGCATGGCGAACTGTTCCGTGCCGTGCAGTCGGGAACGATTGACGCAGCGCAGAGCGACGATGACTCGGCCGCCGCGCCTGTCGACGTGAAGGTGTTCGCCGCCTATTTCCCGCTCGCCGCACGCTATTCGCTCGACGTTCCGGCGCTTTGGCACTGGCACGGCCTGAAGGAAATCTGGGAAGAGGCCTATGCCGAAATCCCGGACGTCACCTGGCTGTCGACCGGCGCGTGGGACCCGTGCAATTTCGGCACCACCAAGCCGATCAACTCGCTGGCTGACCTGAAGGGCCTGCGTGTCTACACGTTCCCGACCGGCGGCCAGTTCCTGTCGAAGTTTGGCGTCGTGCCGGTGACGCTGCCTTACGAAGACGTGCAGCCTGCTTTGCAGACGGGCGAGCTGGACGGCGTGTGCTGGTGCGGCATCACCGAAATGCACACGGTCGGCTGGGCCGATGCGCTGAAATATTACCTGACCAACCCGCTGTCGGGAGCATGGGCAGGTTCCTATTTCGTCAATACGGCGAAGTGGAAGGCTGTGCCGGAGCACCTGCAGCAGCTCTACCGGCTGTCGATCGATTCCTCGCATTACTACCGCCAGCATTGGTATTGGGCAGGCGAAGCCAACTACCGCAACACAGGCAAGCTGGAACTGACCACCATCCCGGCAGCTGAATGGAAGCAGGTCGAGGACGAAGCCGTCAAGTTCTGGGACGAGATCGCGGCGCAGAGCCCACGCTCGGCAAAAGTTGTCGAGATCATCAAGAAATACAACGAGTCGATGGTGAAAGCGGGTGCGCCGTACCGCTATAGCTGACGATCAAAGATTGGCCGGGGGCAATGTGTCCCCGGCCGAACCATCCTGTTTCAAGGAGCGCCACAATGGCCGGCAATATGTCGTTTGATGAGTTGAAAAAGGCGATCGCCGCCGGCGAGATCGACACGGTGCTGTGCAGCGCGGTTGATATGCAGGGCCGCCTGTTCGGCAAGCGGTTCGTGGCCTCCTATTTCGTCGAATACGCTTACGAAGAGACGCATGGCTGCAACTACCTGCTGACCGTCGACATCGATATGGAGCCGGTGCCGGGCTACAAGGCGGCAAGCTGGAGCCAAGGCTACGGCGATTTCGTGCTGAAGCCAGACCTGTCGACCATCCGCAAGGTGCCGTGGCTGGAAAAGACCGTGCTGGTTCTGTGCGACCTGCAGGACCACAAGACCCACAAAGACCTGCCGCATTCGCCGCGTGGCATTCTGCGCAAGCAGATCGCGCGTCTGACCGAGCGCGGTTATGTCGGCTATTTTGCCTCGGAACTCGAATTTTACCTGCTGAACGAAAGCTATGACGCAGCGCGCGCCAAGCATTGGCAGAGCCTGCAAACGGCGTCGCCCTATATTGGCGATTACCAGATCGGAATCACCACCAAGGAAGAAAGCTATATGCGCCGGCTGCGCAACGAGCTGACGGCTGCCGGCATTCCGATCGAATGTTCCAAGGGCGAGTGGGGTCCGGGCCAGGAAGAGATCAATGCGCGCTATGACGAGGCGCTCTCAATGGCCGACCAGCATGTGTTCATGAAGAATGGCGCCAAGGAGATTGCCGACCAGGAAGGCAAAGCCGTCACCTTCATGGCGAAATACAATTACGGGCTGGCAGGCAACTCGTCGCACATCCACAACTCGGTGTGGAGCAAGGACGGCAAGCCGCTGTTCTTTGACAAGAACGCCAAGTGGACACTCTCTGAGTTGGGGCAGGCGTGGTCTGCGGGCCAGATCAAATACGCCAAGGAATTCACCTGGTTTCTTGCGCCCTACATCAATTCCTACAAACGCTTCCAGTCGGGCACGTTCGCGCCGACCAAGATCATGTGGTCGGAGGATAACCGCACCGCCGGTTTCCGTCTCTGTGGCATGGGCTCAAAGGCGATCCGCATGGAGTGCCGCATCGGCGGCGCGGACCTGAACCCCTATCTCGCCTTTGCGGCGCTGATCGCGGCAGGCCTGGCAGGCATTGACGAAAAGCTGTCCTTGCAGGAGCCGTTTGTCGGTGACGCCTATCAGGCGACCAAGCTGCCAGAAATTCCGAAAACACTGCGCGCTGCGACCGAGACGATGGCCAAGTCGAAGATGCTGAAAGGGGCGTTCGGCGAGGACGTGATCGAACACTACGTCCACACCGCCAAGTGGGAACAGATGGAATATGACCGCCGCATTACGGACTGGGAGCTGCATCGCGGGTTTGAGAGGTACTAGGAAAAACACACTCGGATCGTTGTTTGACACACACATACACACAATCTAAGATAGAATGTGTTTCAAAGGAGGGTGTCATGGGTGTGTACGAGCCGTTGAGGAAGTTCCTGCAGGCGCAAGCCGGCGACCGGGTGGCGGTCACGTTCGCGGAGATTGAAGGCATACTTGATAGAAAGCTTCCGGAGCGGTCGAAAAACCAAAGGGCGTGGTGGTCGAACAATCCGAACAACAATGTGATGACCAAAGAATGGCTCGAGGCAGGGTTCCAGACAGAGGCTGTCGACGTCGCGGGCGAACGCCTGGTTTTTCGGCGGGTACGTCCGATGGAGGATAAGATGCAGATACAGGGTTTTGGGGAGGCGCCCCAGGCAGAACTAGCGGCCAATCGGTCGGCGCCAAAGCATCCGGGCTTCGGCTTCATGAAGGGGCTGATGACAATCGAGCCGGGCTATGACCTCACGACGCCTTCAAGCGAGTTGTGGTTTGAAGGTGAGGCGAACGATGAGGACGATCGTGCGCGATAAGCCTTCCCTGCTGCTCGACACCTGTGCGCTGATCTATGCATCGCTTAGCGAGGCCATGAAGCCTGAGGCTATGGATGCAATCAAAGATGCATCAGAGCGGTCCCGGCTTTATGTTTCGCCGATCTCGGCATGGGAGATAGGAATGCTGATGAGCAAAAGGCGGTTGAGATCGCCCCTGGCCCCGGCCGAATTTCTCAAACGATTTCTATCCGCCTTCAACGCGACCTATTCCGGCTTGTCGCCGGAGATACTCATCGACTCATCGTTTTTGCCTTCTTTCCCGCACGGAGACCCAACGGATCGAACGCTCGTCGCGACAGCAAGGAACCTGGATATGGTTCTGATCACCAGCGACAAACCGATCCTTCGGTACGGGGCTGAGGGCCATGTTCGCACACTTGCCTGCTAAAACTTTGGAACTAATCATGACCGAAACCATCAAGCTCATTTCCCCCATCGACGGACAGGTCTATGCCGAGCGTCCGGTTGCAACCGATGCTCAGGTGTCGAAGGCTGTTGAGGCCGCGCGTGCGGCACAGCCCGGCTGGGCGGCGCTGTCAGTGGACAGGCGCTCAAAATACATGCTGGCGATGCTGGAAGCTCTTGTCGCCATGTCCGACGAGATCGTGCCGGAGCTTGCCCACATGATGGGCCGCCCGGTGCGCTATGGCGGCGAGTTTGGTGGCGTGAAAGAGCGCACCAATTACATGGTCGAGATCGCCGAACAGGCGCTCAAACCCGTGATGGCGTCGAACCCGAAGGACGGGTTCCGCCGTTATGTGAAGAAGGATCCGCTCGGCGTCGTGATGGTCATCGCGCCGTGGAACTATCCGTATCTGACCGCCGTCAACACGATTGTGCCGGCCCTGATCGCAGGGTCGACGGTGATCCTGAAGCATGCGGCGCAGACGCTGCTGGTCGGTGATCGTTTTGCCAAGGCGTTTGAAGCCGCCGGCCTGCCGAAAGGCGTGTTCCAGAACATCGTGCTGAACCACGCGCAGACCGAAAAGCTGCTGGGTTCAGGTAAGATCGATCACGTCAACTTCACCGGCTCGGTGGCGGGCGGTCGCGCGATTGAAAAGGCAGCGGCGGGCACGTTCATGACCATGGGGCTGGAACTTGGCGGCAAGGACCCGGCCTATGTGCTGGCCGATGCCAAGCTCGACCACGCAATCCCGAACCTTGTCGAAGGCGCGTTCTTCAATTCCGGCCAGTGCTGCTGCGGCATCGAGCGCGTCTATGTGCACGAAAAGGTCTATGACGATTTTGTCTCGGGCTTCATCGAGGAGACCAAGGGCTACAAGCTTGGTAATCCACTTGAACAAGACACGACCATGGGGCCGATGGCGCAGGCGCGTTTTGCCGATTTCATCCGCGAGCAGAAGGCCGAAGCCCTGCGCGGCGGGGCCGTGGCGCACATGAACACCAAGGATGCACGCGACAAGGCCGGCTCACCCTATCTGCCAGCCGAGGTGCTGACCGGCGTCAACCACCAGATGAGCGTGATGCGCGACGAAAGCTTTGGCCCGATCGTCGGCATCATGAAGGTGCGCAATGACGAGGAAGCCATCGCGCTGATGAATGACAGCCCCTATGGCCTGACCGCATCGGTGTGGACGCAGGACATTGAGCACGCTGTGAAGATCGGCGATCAGGTTGAAACCGGCACCGTGTTCATGAACCGCTGCGACTATCTGGACCCGGCGCTGGTGTGGACAGGCGTGAAGGACACCGGCAAGGGGGCCGCGCTCTCGCAGATTGGCTACGACAACCTGACCCGGCCCAAGAGCTACCATCTCAGGGAAGTATGACGGTGCCGGACAACGATCAAATTGCGGAGGCACCCCCCGCGCCGCCGGAGTCCAAGACAGAACTTCGCGGCATGGGCGGATGGCTGATTGTCGTGCTGATCCTGCTGGTGATGACCGTCATGCGGGGGATACTTCACCTCTTCAGCTATTCTCAATTTTTCGCAACATGGCAGATGTTGTCGACGGCTCAGATGGGGTTCGTCATCGTCGAATTCCTGGGCGATCTCTTCTTTGTCGTCATCTTTCCAGTATTCCTGCTGCACCGGATGTTCGAATACAATGCGGCGTTCCCCCGCCTGTTCACCGTCTGGGCCCTGGCTTCGCTGGCGTTCATTGTGGTTGACCTAGCGGCAGCCTATTTTGTTTTCTCGGATTGGCTGGCCGCGTCTGGCCAAAGCGTGTTTGCCGCAAGAGCCGGTTTCGAGATCACCAGGACGGCGGTGATGGTTTTGATCTGGGTGCCCTACATGCGCGATTCAGAACGTGTCGCGAATACTTTCGTCAACAGGTTCAAAACCTAGCTACTTCAACAGGCATGCGAAGATGACCAAACTTGTTTCCAAATGGAATTACCCCACCACCGTGCGCTTTGGCGCGGGGCGTGTCTCGGAACTGCCGGATGCGCTCGCCGCGACCGGCATCAAGCGGCCGCTGTTTGTTACCGATCCGGGGCTGGCAAAGCTGCCGGTCGTCGCGTCGACGCTGAAAATCCTCGATGACGCCGGCGTCAAATATGGCGTGTTCTCGGACGTGCGCCCGAACCCGGTGGAGAGCAATCTGACTGCGGGTATCGAGGTGTTCAAGAAAGGCAAGCATGACGGCGTCATCGCCTTTGGCGGCGGCTCGGCGCTGGACCTCGGCAAGCTGATTGCCTTCCAGGCGCACCAGACGCGGCCCGTGTGGGACTTTGAAGACATTGGCGACTGGTATCTGCGCGCTGATGCATCAAAGATAGCGCCGATTGTTGCCGTGCCGACAACATCGGGCACAGGCTCCGAAGTCGGCCGCGCCAGTGTTCTCACCCATGAGGCGACGCATACCAAGAAGGTGATTTTCCACCCAAAAATCCTGCCGCAGATTGTCATTGCCGATCCGGAACTGTCTGTCGGCATGCCGCCCTTCATTACGGCCGGCACCGGCATGGACGCGCTGGCGCACTGCCTTGAGGCCTATTGTGCGCCGGGCTTCCATCCGATGGCGGATGGCATCGGCGTCGAGGGCGTGCGGCTGGTGTTTGAAAACCTGCCAAAGGCCTTTGCCAATGGCAAGGACATCACGGCGCGGGCCAACATGATGGCGGCTGCTGCGATGGGCGCGACTGCGTTCCAGAAGGGGCTGGGCGCAATCCATTCGCTGTCGCATCCGATTGGCGGGCTCTACGACACACACCACGGCATGACCAATGCCGTGTTCATGCCTTACGTGCTGGCATTCAACCGTGATGCGATCGAGCCCAAGATCGAGCGGCTGGCCGCCTATTGCGGCATCAAGGGCGGGTTCGACGGGTTCCAGAAGGCGGTGCTGAAACTGCGCAAGGAGTTGAAGGTGCCGCACACGCTGCCAGACTTCATCAAGGGGCTGGAGATGGACAAGAAGCGCAAGGGGCTGATCGCCGACATGGCGGTTGTTGATCCGACCGCCGGGGGCAACCCGGTGAAGCTGACAAAGAAGGCGGCTCTGGCCGTGCTCGAAAATTCTATCGACGGAACACTGTGACCCGTCGTTAGCCGGCGAAAAAATGACGCGGGGCGCGATTGCTAGGACCGGACAAAAGGTCTTAACTTCCGTTCCGCGCAGGACATCACCGGGGTTCATCCAACTGTCACGGAAAGTGGCTAACCGCGTCGCAGGCGTCACGTGACGTCCGTATCAAGGAGAAACAAATGAAGATGTTTATGGGGAAGATACTGTCGACAACTGCCGCCGCTCTGCTGGCGTCGTCGGCGATTTCATCGGCGCAGACCGACATGGCTGCGCTGCAGGCGGCCGCCGAAGCCGAAGGCATGGTGACCACGATTGCATTGCCGCATGACTGGTGCGGCTATGGCGAGGTGATTGCCGGCTTCAAGGCGAAGTATCCAAAGATCCAGGTCAACGAGCTGAACCCCGATGCGGGCTCGGCAGACGAGATCGAAGCGATCAAGGCCAACAAGGACAACAAGGGCCCGCAAGCGCCTGACGTGATCGACGTCGGTCTGGCGTTCGGTCCGTCGGCCAAGGCCGAAGGCCTGATCCAGCCTTACAAGGTTGCGACCTGGGACACGATCCCTGATGGCGCCAAGGATGCCGAAGGCCATTGGTATGGCGACTACTACGGCGTCATGTCGTTCATCGTGAACAAGGACCTGGTTAAGACCACGCCGACCAGCTGGGCTGACCTGCTGAAGCCTGAATACAAGGCGCAGGTGGCGCTGGCGGGTGATCCGCGCGCGTCCAACCAGGCCATTCTGGCAGCTCTCGGCGTCGGCCTGGCCAATGGCGGCAAGGGCGGCAAGGAAGCTGGCGAGAAGGGTCTCGCCTACTTTGCCGAGATGAACAAGGCCGGCAATTTCGTTCCGGTCATCGGCAAGGCGGGTACGGTTGCTCAAGGTGCGACGCCAATCGTCGTGGCATGGGACTACAATGCCCTGTCGTGGCGCGACACGCTGGCCGGCAACCCGCCGGTTGATGTTGTCGTTCCGTCGGACGGCGTGCTGGCCGGCGTCTACGTGCAGGCGATCAGCGCCTATGCGCCGCATCCGAATGCTGCAAAACTCTGGATGGAATATCTCTATTCCGACGAAGGTCAGCTCGGCTGGCTGAAGGGCTATTGCCACCCGATCCGGTTCAACGACCTGGTGAAGAACGGCAAGGTTCCGCAGGAGCTGCTCGACAAGCTGCCGCCGGCAGAATCCTACGACAAGGCGTATTTTCCAACGCTTGAGGAAGTCAATGACAACAAGGCGGCTGTGACCGCTGGTTGGGACTCCGTCGTCGGCGCCAACGTGCAGTAATTGAAACAGGACGACCCGCTCCGTCACCAGACGGGGCGGGTTGTTCATTTGCCAGATCATCGGAACCTCATGACCAATTCCGCACCTGCCGCCCAAGACAGGACCAGAGCGCGCTTGCCGCTGCACTGGCTGGGCGTCGTGCCGTTCCTGCTGTTTGTGTTGCTGTTCCTGGTGCTGCCGACGATGAACATCGTCATCGGCGCGTTCCGTAACCCGGCAGGCGAATTTACGTTGCAGAACATCCGCAACCTGTTCACGCCGTCGATCATGGCGGCCTACTGGATTTCCATCCGTATCAGTCTCGCCTCGGCGCTGCTCGGCTGCCTGATCGGTTTTGCGGTGGCCGCCGCCATTACGATGGGCGGTCTGCCGCGATGGATTCGCTCGCCGATGCTGACTTTTTCGGGCGTGGCGTCAAACTTTGCCGGCGTGCCGCTGGCCTTTGCGTTCATCGCGACACTTGGGCCTATCGGTCTTGTCACCGTGTTCCTGCGGACCAATCTCGGCATTGATCTGAGAAGCCTTGGCTTCAACCTGCTGTCGTTCTGGGGGCTGACGGTCACTTATCTGTTTTTCCAGATCCCGCTGATGATCCTGATCATCACGCCGGCGCTGGATGGTCTCAAACGCGAATGGCGCGAGGCGGCGAGCATTCTTGGCGCGACCGGTTTTCAGTATTGGCGCATGGTGGCGCTGCCGATCCTGTTCCCGTCACTGCTCGGCACTTTTGCGCTACTGTTCGCCAATTCGTTTGGCGCAGTAGCGACCGCTATTGCACTCACCGGCTCGTCTCTTTCCATCGTTCCGATCCTGCTGTTTGCGCAGATCCGCGGCGACGTGCTCGGCGACCCGCATCTGGGTTACGCGCTGGCGTTCGGCATGATCGTTGTCACCGGCATCGCCAACACGATCTACATCTGGCTGCGCGCCAGGTCTGAGCGGTGGCAGAAATGAAGAAGTTCTGGGCCTGGCTGGCGCTGTTCGCCGGCCTTCTCTACTTCGCCCTGCCGCTCATCGGCATGACGGAGTTTTCGCTGAAAATGCGTCGCGGCGAATATTCATTCGACGCCTACGCCAAGGTGCTCGCCGACCCGCGTTTCCAGGAAACCTTCACCTATTCGGTCGGCATGGCCATCGTCACCATTCTGTTCGGCGTGTTTCTCATTGTGCCGACCGCCTACTGGGTGCGGCTGAAGCTGCCGCGGCTCAGGCCATTCATCGAGTTCGTCACGCTGCTGCCGCTCATCATCCCGGCGATTGTCATCGTGTTTGGCTATATCCGGCTCTACAACACGTCGAGCTGGCTGCCGCTGACCGGCTCGGCCACGGGCACCAACCTGCTGCTGATGTTCGGTTATGCAACGCTGGCGATGCCCTACATGTATCGTGCGGTCGACACGGGCCTGCGCACCATCGACGTCACCACCCTGACGGAGGCGGCGCAATCGCTCGGAGCAGGGTGGTTCACCATCCTGTCGCGTATCATCCTGCCAAACGTGCTGGTCGCCGTGCTGTCGGGCGCGTTTCTGACGTTTGCGATCGTGCTTGGCGAGTTCACCATGGCGGCGCTGCTCAACCGGCCGGCTTTCGGGCCGTTCATGCAGCTGCTTGGCGCCAACCGCGCCTATGAGCCCGCTGCGCTTGCCGTCATCGCCTTTGGCATCACCTGGGGCTGCATGGCCCTCATCCAGATCGTGTCGCGGTTTGCGCCCAAGGCGCAATCGCAACCGCATTAAGAACGGACGGTCGACAACCGATGTCTGATCCATTTCTGAGCCTGAAAAATATCCGCAAATCTTTCGGCCCGACGACGGTCGTCAGGGATTTCAATCTCGATGTGGGGCAGGGCGAATTCGTCTCGTTCCTGGGGCCTTCGGGCTGCGGCAAGACGACAGTGCTGCGGATGATTGCGGGCTTTGAGGAGCCAAGCGCCGGGCAGATTCTTGTCGGCGGGCAGGATGTGACACGGCTACGTCCCAACCAGCGCAATATCGGCATGGTGTTTCAGGCCTATGCGCTGTTTCCCAATCTGACCGTGGCACAGAACATCGCCTTTGGTCTGCGTGTCGCGGGTGTGCCGAAGGCCGAGCAGGACAAACGTGTTGCGGAAATGCTCAACCTGATCAAGCTGCCGCAGCTTGGCGACCGCTATCCCTACCAGCTGTCCGGCGGACAGCAGCAGCGCGTGGCGCTGGCGCGTGCGCTTGCACCGAGCCCGAAGCTGTTGCTGCTCGACGAGCCACTGTCGGCGCTGGACGCCAAGGTGCGTGTGTCGCTGCGCGAGGAAATCCGCGCCATCCAGCAGCGGCTTGGCATCACCACGATCTTTGTCACGCATGACCAGGAAGAGGCGCTGTCGATCTCCGACCGTATCGCCGTCATGCATCAGGGCGTGGCTGAACAGGTCGCATCGCCGTTTGAAATCTATAACCGTCCGTCGACGCGCTTTGTCGCCAATTTTGTCGGCACTCTGAACGTGCTTGAAGGCGTGTTGAGCAATGAGCAGCATGGCATCGTGCAGGTGGCCGGTTCGGAGATTGCGCTTTCAGACAAGGTCGCCACCCGTAAGGCCGGTGACCGTGTGTCGCTGGCGCTGCGTCCCGAAACCGTATCGCTTGGCGAATTTCCAGGGCAGGGCTCAAAGCTCAACGGCAAGATTGCCGAGGTGAGTTTTCTGGGTTCGGTTATCCGCGTCAAGGTTGCCGTGGGCGACGACATCGTATCGCTCGACACGTTCAACAAGCCGCATATGCCACCGCCGCGCGTCGGCGAGCCGGCCGTGATTACCTTCAACGCAGGCGACGTGCTGGTGCTGCAGGATTAGACCTGAAGATCTCTGAGATAGGTGTTGGCGGCGTAGGATTCGGCGTAAGCGCCAACATCGATGTCTGCGAACAGCAAGGCTTCGCCCTGCGGACCCGCCTGCGCCAGCAGTGAGCCGTCCGGTGCGGCAATCTGCGAGCGGCCGGCATAGGCAAATTCGCCGTCATCGCCGCAATGGTTCACATAGGCGACAAACACCTGGTTCTCGAATGCCCGGGTGCGGATTACGTGTTCTGCGATGAAACGTCCGCTGTCGCCATCTGGCAGCGCGGTCGGAACGACGATCAGCTTTGCGCCGTCCTTTGCCAGACGGCGGACGTTTTCCGGGAACTCGACATCGTAGCAGATCAGCATGCCGCAGGTGATGCCAGCATGGTCGAACAAGACCGAAGCGGGCGTGGCAGGGCGGAACAGATTCTTCTCGTAACCGCCATAGAGATTGGACTTTCGGTAGATTGACCGGTTGCCCTTGCCATCGACGCAAGCCGCGCTGTTCCAGACCGCTCCTTCTGAGGCTTCTGCAAAACCGGCGATGATTGTCACGCTGGTCTCAGCCGCGATCTTTGCGAGCCGGTCGATCTGCTGGCCATTGGCAGGTTCGGCCAGAGCGAGGATTGCTTTGCCAGCCCCATAGCCGGTCAGCGCCAGTTCAGGTGCGATGAGAAGCGAAGCGCCCTGTGCTGCAGCATCGACAGCTGCGCGCTCGATGCGCGCCAGGTTGGCGTCGACATCACCGGGGACAGCCTGCATCTGCAGCGCCGCAATCCGCATCAGCTGTCGTCCTGTCCCATTGCGCCGAGCAGCCGCCGGATGTCGCCAAAGATGGCGATTGTGCCGAACACCAGCGCGGCAACCGCAACAAAGAAGACCGTCACCGCCGCCATGGTTGGCGTATAGCCGTAGCGCAGCGCATTGAAGATCTTGATCGGCAGCGTCTCCATGGTGAAGCCCACCGTCATATAGGCGATGATGTATTCGTTGAGCGAAAGCACGAAGGCAAAGGCAAAACCCGACACGAGATAGGGCAGGATCATCGGCAGGATGATGGTGCGCTGGATGGTGCGGTCGTCCGCGCCCATGGTGGCGGCGGCCTCGACCAGCGAGCGGTCGATGGAAGCAAAGCCGAGTGACAGCGTCACCAGCGGCAGCGTCACGAAAAAGATCGCGTGGCTGATCGCCGCCGTCCAGGGCTGGCCGTATGCGCCGACGGTCGCCCAGAACGACAGGAAGCCGAGCGCGGTGATGACCGGGGGCAGAATGAAGGGGGCGAGACCAAGCACCTGAAAGATGTTTGCCCAGGGCGCGATGCGCCGCCACAGGAACCAGGCGAGCGGCAGGGCAATGGCGACCGCGATTGCAGCAGCCGACACTGCCAGCAGCAGCGAATTGAACAGCGCCTGACGCCAGCCGCTGTCGGTGAAGATCTGTGCATACCATGACAGCGAGAAACCGACTGGCGGGAAGGAGAGATCCTGCTTTTCGTTCACCGAGACGCCAGCGACGACAATGATCGGCAGCGACATGAACAGGCCGACCAGGGCCATGTAGAAATTGCGCAGCGCCCGGCTCATTGTGCGGCCTCCCGGCGTCCGATCAGCAAAGTGAGGCCGACCAGCGACAGCGAGATCAGAACCAGGAACACAGCCATGGCCGCGGCAAATGGCATGTTGGACTGGTAGATCGCCTGATCGGTGATGAGCACCGACAGCGTCCAGTGCTGTGGCCGGCCAAGGATCTGCGGCAGCAGATAGGAGCCCAGCGCAAAGACAAAGACCATGATGAGCGTGGCGACAATCGTGTTACGCAGCGCCGGAACGACGACGTTCAGGAAGGCGCGGATGGGGGAGGCTCCAAGCGTGCGCGCGGCTTCCAACAGGGTCGGATCAAGCCGCACGAGCGCCGGGTAGAGCACCAGGACCGTGTAGGGCAGCGCCTGATAGACCATGCCGGTCAGCACTGCCCAGAAGCTGGGGATGAGGGCGACCGGCTGGTCAAGAAGGCCAAGCCAGACAAACAGATTGGTGATGCCGGCGGTGCGCGACAGGAGCGTCGACCAGGCAAAGCCGATGATGACTTCCGACATCGACAGGACAGAGAGCAGGGCCACCAGCCACAGCGTCTGGGCGCGGCGCGACAGCTTTGTCAGCAGGTAGGTGAAGGGAAAGGCGATGAGCACGCAGACGATGGCCACACCGACCGACAGCATCAGCGAAAAGCCCAACACCTTGCCGAAGAACAGGCTGAGGAACCGGGCATAATTGTCGAAGACAAAATCGGGCGTGTAGAAGCCGGCCGGATTGCGCTTGAAGAACGACACCGCAAGCATGATCGAGAACGGGATCACAAAAAACACTGTCAGCATCGCGCCGGGAAAAACCAGCGGCGCGTAGTCGGCCAGCGCGCGGGGCGGTTCGCGTTTCATCCCGACACCACGACGCTGGCGTCGGCGGGGAATGACAAGCCGACCTTCTGGCCTGCAGTGACATGCGGCCGGTCGCGCGGAGTGGACACTGCCGTCAGGGTTTCGCCACCGATTTCGACAAAGGTTTCGATTGTGCCGCCGAGATCACGCACGAAGGTCACCGTGCCGTCGAACACGCCCTTGCCGGGCGCTGTGACCGAAATATCTTCCGGGCGGACCGAGAGCTTGTCGCCCTTTGCGCCGCTGACGCCTGCAATCTTCGCCCCGAAGATCGTGCCGCCATCGCCGAACGGCAGCAGATTGGTCGAGCCGATGAAGTCGGCGACAAAGGCGTCGGCGGGTTTTCGGTAGATTTCAGTCGGTGGCGCTGCCTGCCGGATCTTGCCCTGGCCCATGACGACAACCAGATCGGCCATGGTCATGGCCTCGCGCTGGTCGTGGGTGACGACAATCGTGGTGATGCCGAGCGACTGCTGCAACTGGCGCAGTTCGACCTGCATCGCCTCGCGCAGCTTGGCGTCAAGTGCCGACAGCGGTTCGTCCAGCAGGAACAGTTTTGGTGAAATGGCCAGCGCACGGGCAATCGCCACACGCTGGCGCTGGCCGCCGGAGAGTTTTGCCACCGGCCGGTCGGCAAAACCTTTCAGATGGATCATCGCAAGCAATTCGTCGACGCGCTTTGCCTGATCGGCCTTGGACGCGCCGCGAATGCGCAGGGCATAGGCGATGTTTTCGCCGACGGTCAGATGCGGGAACAGGGCCAGCGACTGGAACACCATGCCGAGATCGCGTTTATGGGTCGGGATGGCGTTGAGTTCGGCGCCGTCGAGGCGGATGGAGCCGCTGCTCGGGTCTTCAAGGCCGGCGATCATCCGCAACAGGGTGGTCTTGCCGCAGCCGGACGGGCCGAGCAGGCAGACAAACTTGCCGTTCGGCACGTCAAGGCTGACGTCATTGACGGCCTTGAAGTCGCCGAATGACTTGGTGACGTGCTCGATCGACAGGCCGGACATTTGGATACTTTCAATGGGCAGGGGCGCTGCCAAACTGGTTTCGGCCCCTCCTGTCAAGGAGAGGCCGGATGCGAGACCAGACCGATCAGCCGGCGATCAGCTCGGTCCATTTCTGGTTCAGCCAGTCGGACTTCGAGGTGTAGAGGTCGTAGCGCGGGATGATCGGTGCGATGTCCGACGACACGGCGGCAAATTCCTCGGCCGTCAGGTCGAGCACGTCGCGCTTCAAGGTCGGCGCGGTGCCAACCTTGCGCGACATCAGGCCCTGGATTGCTGGCTGGCTCATATAGTCGATGAAGGCATGCGCCTCGTCGACCTTGGTGGAGGCGCGCGACAGGACCCAGTTGCCGGAATCCTGGATGCCGCCTTCCTTCGGGAAGGTGGAGCGAACCGGCTGGCCGTCGGCAGCCGCAAGGCCGGTGACGTCGTGGTAATACTGGCCCATCGGGATTTCGCCCGACTTCAGAGCCTGTTCGAACTGGGCTTCGTCGCGATACCAGAGGCGGACGTTCGGCTTCACTTCGGCCAGCTTTTCGAACGCCTTCAGCAGGCCTTCCTCGGTGTCGAGCGCATTGGTGCCGCCCATGAATGTCTTGGCGGTGACTTCCAGCAGGAAGGAGTTGGAGACGAGTGCCAGAAGACCGAGCTTGTCCTTGTTTGCCGGGTCCCAGAGAGCTGCCCAGCTGTCGGGTGCGGTTGGATAGGCGTTGGTGTTGGTCACCAGCGTGATGTACCACGCCACCGCCCCGATGCCGGCGACACGGCCGTCGGGATATTTGTTGACGAATTGCGGCAGCAGGTCGTTGTAGGCAGCGATCTTGGATGCGTCGATCGGGGTCCACAGTTCGGTTGACTGGCCCTTGAGTGTCGAAGTCTGTGACATCATCGAGACGTCGGCGGGCGCCTGACCGGCCTTGGCTGCCTGTTCGAGCTGCACCAACCATGCCTCGCCGGTCGGTTCCGCAACCGATTCCACCGCGATGCCGGTCGCCTTGGTGAATTCGGGGAAGATGTGCTTGTCGAACGAGTCCTTGAAGTAGCCGCCATAGACGCCGATCTTGATCGACCTGTCCTGGGCACGCACGATTGCCGGCATGGCGAGTGCGCCAGCCGCAGCAACACCGGTCAGCAGCGCCGTGCGGCGGGTCATTTGGCCTGTCAGAAGCTTCGTCATTGTCAGTCTCCCATTACCGCGCGTTGGCGGATGTTGATTTTTTCAGATCAGTCCTTGCGTCCGCCAATCGACGGGCTGAACACCATCAGGCTGAGAATTTCAAACAATACCTGAGCGCCCGCATGAGCGGTATTGGTAGTTGCGTCATATTGCGGCGCGACCTCGACCATGTCGCCGCCGATCAGATTGACGCCCTTCAGGCCGCGTAGCAGCTCGAGCACTTCACGTGTGGTCAGGCCGCCGACTTCCGGCGTGCCGGTGCCTGGCGCCACCGACGGATCGAGGCTGTCGATATCAAACGACAAATAGGTCGGGCCATCGCCGACGACCTGGCGCGCCTTGTCGATGATGGCGGCGATGCCCATGTGCGGCACTTCCTCGCCATGGATGACCGTCATGCCGGAATCATAGGAGAACTCCCACAGATATTCAGCCGGGCCGCGAATGCCGATCTGGATGGTGCGGGTCGGGTCGAGCACGCCGTCGAGAACAGCGTTGCGGAATGGCCCGCCGTGGTGGAACTTTGTGCCGTCGAACGCGCCGCCGGTGTCGCAGTGCGCGTCAATGTGGATCATGCCGACAGGGCGATCCTTGCCGAGAGCTTTGAGGATCGGGTGGCTGATCGAATGGTCGCCGCCAACTGAGAGAGGGACGACACCCTGCGCGGCAATCTTGCCGACAAACGCTTCAATGTCCTCATGGCTTTGCTCAAGCCGGTAGCGGCTGCGGAACGGCACGTCGCCAATGTCGGCCACACGCAGTTCATGCGTGGGCGCACAGTCGAGCACGTGGTTGTAGGGACCGATGCGCTCCATGGTGCGCACGGCGCGCGGCCCAAAGCGGGAGCCGTTGCGGTTGGTGACGCCGAGATCCATCGGCACACCAAGAAGCGCCACCTGCAGGTCGCCGAGATCAGGATTGACCGGATCGACAGGCATATGCGGCGCATCCAGCAGCGTGGGCACGCCGGCATAGGGGGCAACGCGGGTTCCAGCCTTGTTGAAGATACGATCAGCGACCTTGCGGAATTTCGGGTCGAAAATGTCGCCGCCACCGCTGTCGGCATACTTGTCCCGCAATGATTGAAGGGCCTTCTTGTCAAATGCCATGAGCGTTACCTCATCCGGTCTGCTACGACCCCACGTTAGCTGTTGGGCCATACGAATGGCAATTGACATTGACCAAGCCAGACGTCTGAAACTGCATGGCCACAGCAAAAGCGAGACGTGACTTGAACACCCGGAAACCCGCCATCAACACACTGGTCTCCAGCCAGTCGTCCCCGCCTATCCCCGAGGTGCAGGGTTGGGGCCGCGCCTACAAGGGCGCGTTAGGGCCGCTGATAGACCTGTCGCAGGCGGTGCCTGGCTATCCGCCACATGCAGACCTGCTCGCCGCGCTGGCTCAGGCTGCGGGAAATCCGGCGCTTGCCGGCTATGGCCCAATCGAGGGCGAAGACGTGCTGCGAGAGGCGTTGGCGGGCGAAATGCGCCGCCTTTATGGCGCGCCTGTCGAGGCGGCCAATATCCACATCACTGCCGGGTGCAATCAGGCATTCTTTGCGACCGCGATAACACTTGCGGGGCAGGGCGACCGGATCGCCATGACCAATCCCTGCTATTTCAATCATGAGACAACACTTGCGATGCTCGGCATCGGTGTCGACTATGTCGATCTCGATCCGGAAGGCGGCTTTCTACCGGACCCGGCTGATATTGACCGTGTCTTGAGCCGCGGCGCAAAGGCGTTTGCCGCCGTGTCGCCCAACAACCCAACCGGCGCGGTCTATCCGGCTGACCTGCTGGCTGAATTGCTCGACGTGTGCCGCAAGCGCGGCGCGTGGCTGATCCTGGACGAGACCTATCGGGACTTTCTGCCAGCAGGATCAGAACAGCCGCACCGGCTGTTCGATGAGGCGAACTGGGGCGACAATCTTGTCCAGCTCTATTCGTTCTCGAAGTCGTTCTGCATTCCAGGTCACAGGCTGGGTGCAATCACGGCCTCGCCGGCGCTGGTGGAGCAGGTGGCCAAGGTCATGGACAATCTGCAGATCTGTGCACCGCGGCCGCCGCAGATTGCAGTCGCCCCAGCCCTGTCTTCGCTGGATGAATGGCGCGAAGGCAACCGGCTCGAGATCATGGCGCGCACGGCTGCGCTGAAGGATGCGATGACGCAATTGCCCGGCTGGAAACTCCGCTCGGTCGGCGCCTATTTCGCCTTTGTCCAGCACCCGTTTGGCAATGAGACGTCACGCAAGGTCGCTGAACGCATGGCGCGCGAAGCCGGTGTCCTGGTTCTGCCGGGGGTCTATTTTGGCGAGGGTCAGGACGCGAACCTGCGATTTGCCTTCGCCAACGCGGACGCCGGGACGATTGCCAAACTGCCAGGGCGGCTGGCCAGCCTGTCGACATAGAGACCCTGATCGCCGCCGGGGTGCGCAATGACGGGTCGTCGATCGCATATGTCGACTCATGCCGCATTGCGTCATTCACTGGTATCGTAGCTGGTCATGTCTGACCAGTTTATTGCTGACATCGTAGTCTAACGGCCGGCATTCGTCGAATGCCGCTCTTTCAGCCGGTAAAATTTGACCTTACGTAGCGTCATTTCGAGTCGTAAGCTCAAGACTCTTGTGAAATATTGTCGGCGCTCAACAATGGAAAGGGGAACTTCACATGAGACTCACCAGAATAATTGCAGCAAGCTTCGTGGGAGTGTTGTCTTGGATGGCGACCCCGTCGGCGACCGCCCAGCAACCGGGCGACTTCAGGGGAACGGCCAAAAGCGCCCAGGTTACCATCTTGACAGATGCCCAGCGGACAAAGATCGCAAACCAGCTAAGCTCGAAGTTTGCAGGGGCGGTTCTGAAGACGCCGGGCGGCGACGTCAAGGCCTGGTCGAAGAAGCTGAGAGGCGCCGTCGCGACCGCGGACGCGTCAAACGTGTTGCGTGCAACGACCATGCCGAGCCTCGACCTGATGCATGCCGCACTTGCAGGCGCGAACATAGATCAGGCAAGCATTCCGGCGGCAGGCTCAAACAGTTTGAGCGCCCCGCAAGTGCTCGGGTCCAATGTCGCGGACACTACATATACCCCACTGCCGAACGGACGGTGCCGGGTGGCCGATTCCCGCGTGATCAGCTCGCCGCTGTCGGCCAACACCAATCTCGGCATCGATACGGAAGATGTATTTTCGTATGCCGACCAAGGCGGAAACGGCACGTTTGCCAACGGCGATGGGTCGGCAAACTGCGGCATACCGTCATTCGCGACCGCGGTCGCAATCAGCGTTACGATCCTCAATGCATCGGCGGAGGGTTACTTCAAGGTCTTCTCGGGTAGCGCACCCTTTCAGACTGGTAACACCGTTGTTTACAAGCCAGGTGTCTTTAGCGGAAGCGCTGATCTTATCGTTACAAGTTGCCAGACCTGCTTAGATGAATTGACGATAAGGTCGATCTCGCAAGTAAACTACGTCATCGACGTGCTGGGATACTTCATGCCTGCAGAGGCCACTCCCCTGCAATGTGTGGAGACGGCCAGGACGAGTGTCACGGTAGCTGCTAACGGCGGTCAGACGAATGTGACTGCGCCCACTTGTGCTGCAGGCTACACGATGGTCTCTACCAATTGTGAATCCACGTCATGGCTAATGCCGTTTGTGTATCAAGCTGGCGGGAACTGTTCTGCGAAAAACAACGGTGGTAGCGATGCCACGCTGAGGGCAAGCGCTGTTTGCTGCCAGGTTCCTGGACGCTAGACGGAACGAGACAATCTCTCCAGAAAGATGGCCGCGGAGACGCGGCCATTTTCGATTGCGGAATTGCTCTGATTGTTCCGTGGTCAGGCCGCCTGCACGCCAAAAGGCACGACGACGCCTGAGGGCTTGCGGTCGCTGATCAGGCTGCCGGCGCGCAGCAGCGCGGTGAAGCGGCCATTGCGGTTGGCCAGTTCATCAAACGAACCCTGCTCCACGATGCGGCCCTGATCCATGAACAGGACCAGATCTGCATCGCGAACCGTCGACAGACGGTGAGCGATGATGAAGGTGGTGCGGCCGTCGCGCAGGTCATCGACCGCGTTCTTCACGCGCTCTTCGGTTTCCACGTCTAGCGCGCTGGTTGCCTCGTCTAGAACAAGGATCGGCGAATCCTTCAGAATGGCGCGGGCGATAGCGATGCGCTGACGCTCGCCCCCGGACAATTGTCCGCCGCGTTCGCCAACATGGGTGCCATATCCGTCGCTCTTGCCCAGGATGAAATCATGCGCGGCCGCTGCATTGGCTGCTGCGCGAACTGCGTCTTCAGAGGCGTCCGCACACCCGATGCGGATGTTGTCCTCGATCGAGCGGTTCAGCATGCCAGAATCCTGGAACACGGTCGCGATCGAGCTGCGTAGCGATGCGCGCGACACGGTGCGGGTGTCGATACCGTCAATGTGGATCTCGCCCTGCACCGGATCATAGACCCGTTGGAGCAGGTTGATCAGCGTCGTCTTGCCGGCGCCTGTCGGCCCGACAATGGCAACTGTCTTGCCAGGTTCCACGGCAAAGGACACGTTCTCGACCCCCTGATCCGAGTTGGGGAACTGGAAGCTGACATTGTCGAAACGGACATGGCCGATGACCTTGCCAAGCGTCACGTTGCCTTCAGGCTCCTTGCGCAGTTCGGTCGCGCTTTCGAGCTTGTAAAAGTCCTCAAGGCGGGCGCGGCCATCAAAGATCTGGTTGACGAAGGCCGAGACCTGGTCGAGGCGGCTGATGAGCAGTGCAGCAAAACCGGTGAATGCGACGATCTCGCCGACCTTCAGCTCGCCACGCGAAACGAGCAGCGCGCCGATGACCAGCACGATCATCATCGACAGGGTGGAGGCGACGCGGTGCATGCCGCTGGCCAGCGCCCACCAGTCAAGCACTGGATATTGCGCGCTCAGCAGCTTCTCGACATGCGAGCGCAGCGCCTGCGTTTCCTGTTGCACGCGATTGTAGCTCTGCAGCAAGGCAACGTTCGAGACGGAATCGCTGACATGGGCGAACACCCGGTGATGGTGCTGCTCGACCGTCTTCTGGTTCTGCTCGGTGCGGCGCATGACGAAGCGGCCGATCATGATGTAGGCAGCGCCAAGCGCAAACAGTACAACTGACAGGCGCCAGTCGAGCGCGATTGCGGTCGGCACCAGCAGGAGCAGGGACACTGCAGTGACCAGATGCGTGCGCATGAACTCAAGCCAGAGGCTGAACAATGTATCGACCGCGCGCAGCAGTGTGTGCAGCACGTTGGACGTGCCGCGCTGATAATGCCACGACAGAGGCATGGTCATGACGTCGCCGAAGGAGCGGGTCAGCACGTCAACACGCATCTTGTGCGCGAGGCGATCCGCCTGACGGGCGACGGCGACAAAGGCGACGATGTTGAACAGGCCAAAGCCTGCCCACAAGGCGAGCACCGGGACGACGTCGCGCTTTTCGGAAATGGCGTCGATGATGCGGCCAAACAGGATAGGTTCTGCAATGACAACCATCGCCAGAATAATGTTGGCCAGGCAGATGACCGCAACCTGGCGCTTTGCCGGCGACAGATAACTCAGCGCACGCCAATAGACAGCGGCGAGGCTGATGCGCTCGCTACCAGCTTCGACATTTGCCGTCTGGGTGGCGATGGCTTCCTTCCGGTTCTGCCTGGAGCGAACCATTGGAATGCCCTGTCTCAGAGTCCTGATCAACGCGGGGGTCCCTGTCTTTACTGCACTTTTGTTTTGTTTGCTGATGTGCCGCCCGGGAACTTATCCCCGGCCGGCGTTTGTCACGTGAAGTTGAAAGACGCTGGATTTGTGGCGAAGAGATCCACTCACCTGCGCATTTTGTCGCGCCGGCCGGTCAGGCCGCTTTCGAGCGCAGCAGGCCAAGCTGTGTCGCGATGTCTGCGATTTCGTCCGACAATGCCCCGGCCAGCTCTGGCCGCATCATCGCCATCGCTAGGTTCGCGCCAACAAAGCCAGCTGGCGATCCGCAGTCGAACGTGCGGCCGGTGAATTCGAACGGCCGGAACTCCTGTGACCCCATCAAGCCGACCAGAGCGTCGGTCAGCTGGATTTCGCCGCCAGCGCCCGGCGCCTGCTTTTCGAGCAGCGCAAAGATCTCGGGATTAAGGATGTAGCGGCCCGAAATAAACAGGTTGGTCGGCGCCGTCCCGGGAGCAGGCTTTTCGACCATGCCGTTGATCAAGGGGCCATCGCCCGACAGTTTTAGCGAGACAATGCCGAACTTGTGCGCGTCTTCGGGCTTGCAGCGTTCGACAGCGATCAGATTGCCGCCGTGACGCTGGTGCATGTCAACCATCGACTTCAGGCAAGGCTGCTCGTCGACCATCAGCATATCGGGCAGCAGAACCGCAAACGGCTCGTCGCCGATAACATGGCGGGCGCTCCAGATGGCATGGCCAAGGCCGCGAGCCTCCTGCTGGCGCACAAAGGAAACAGAACCGACGCCTGGCGTCTGGCTCTGGATCTTGTCGGCAAGCGCGTGCTTGCCGCTGGCGCGCAGCGTCGTGTCGAGTTCAAGACCATGGTCTAAATGGTCTTCGATCGCACCTTTCCCACGTCCGGTTACGATGACGACGTGTTCAATGCCGGCGGCAAAGGCTTCGGCGACGATGTGGTCCATCAGCGGACGGTCAACGATCGTCAGCAGCTCTTTCGGGATGCTCTTGGTAGCCGGGAGCATTCGAGTGCCGAAACCGGCAGCCGGGATAACCGCTTTGCGGATGGACTTGCTCATTTTTTCCTGCCCAACGATCTGAACTCATATTGCGGGCAGTTTTGCCAGCAACTCGATCGCTACAACGCAGCCAAATAAAATGAGTTCCACTGCACTGCAACAAAATGGCTGGTAAATTTGCATTACGGGCTGTTGCAGTGCAACGAAATCGGACTTGGAACGATTTACCGGGACAAAGCCGTGCCTTACATAGCCGCGCGCGCGGATCAATCTCGTCGTAACCTTCAAACATGCTAGAACTTTGACATGAACGCCCCATTCAAGTTGCGCCCGCCCAAATCCGCAGCCACTCCGTTGCCCCCTTCGGCGGAGCTTCCGATCCGCTATGACTATTTTCAGGAGGAGCGGCTACGCCGGCTTGGCGCAGACCTCGGCAAAGGTGAACAACTCGGCTTTCAGGGGCTGGGCGAGTTTGATTTTCATGCGCGTATCAAGGATGACGCCGCCCGCATCTTGCGGGTCTACGAGTCGACCAATGCAGCGCAGGCGCGAGGCGATTCCATCACGCCTGCAGCGCAATGGTTGCTCGACAACAATTATCTGATCGAAGAGAGCATTGTGCAGATCCGGCGTGACCTGCCCAAGCGGTTTTTTCGCGAGTTGCCGCAGGTCAAACTGCCCAATGGCGCATCGGTGCCGCGGGCCCTGCTGATTGCCTGGGCCTATGTGGCGCATACCGACAGCACGATTTCGCCAGAAAGCCTTCGTGCGTTGGTTCAGGCGTATCAGGACGTGCAGCCGCTCAAAATAGGTGAATTGTGGGCGCTGCCGTCATTTATCCGGTTCGTGCTTGTCGAAAACCTGCGCCGCCTGGCGATGCGGGTCGAGCGTGCTCGCCTGATGCGGATGATTGCCAATCAGACCGCCGACCGATTGCTGTTGGAAGATGATGGCGCTGCACAGACTGAACTGCTGGCGGCCTATGCCGACCATGCCCGCGACGCGTCGTTTGCCACGCAGTTCCTGTATCGCTTGCGCGATGGCTCAAAGAGCGCAGGCGCAGCGCTGATGTGGCTTGAAAGTGAGCTGGAACGCCATGGCCTGGACGCCGAGGCGATCACGCGCAGCGAACACCAGACGCTGGCCAGCGGCAATGTCACCACCGGAAACATCGTTCGTGGCCTCAGGCTCTGCAACGATGTCGACTGGACTGAATGGTTTGAGAGCGTCAGCCGTGTTGATGCGCTTCTGCGCGAGGGGACCAATCTGCAGCAGTTGGATTTCCAGTCCCGCGACCAGTATCGCACGGAAATCGAGCGGCTGGCGCGACGCTCCAGCAAAAGTGAAACCGAGGTGGCGAGACAGGCGATCGACTTGTCGAAGGCGGCAGCCGAAGACGCAGGCAGCGACCCCGATTTTGCCGATATCGGCTATTTCCTTGTTGGCTCGCGCCGGCCAGAGCTCGAAAAGAAGATCAATTATCGGCCAGCTCTGCACGAACGGCTGTTCCGGCTTTTTCAGCGCGGGGGCTGGATTTCGCTTGCGCTGCCGATCCTTGCGCTGACGGCAATTTTCCTGTGGATCGCGGCGACGGTCACGGAAGCTGCCGGCATCTCGGGCGGCTGGGAGTTCCTGATGCTGGCGCTGTTTGCACTGCCAGCGGTCGAGGGTGCGGTCGGCCTGTTCAACACATTGATGCTGCTGTTCATGCGGCCAACCCGGCTGATCGGCTATGAGTTCAAGGACGGCGTGCCAGCCGCAGCGCGCACGCTCGTTGTTGTGCCGACGCTGATTGGTTCCCGCGCAGATGTCGAGGAAATGGTGCACCGGATGGAGGTGCACTATCTCGCCAATTTGCGTGGCGAGCTCTACTACGCCATTCTATCCGACTGGCCTGACAGCAAGACCGAAGAGAACGAACGCGACCTCGACGTCCTGGCCTATGCGCGCGCCGAGATTGCCCGGCTGAATGATCGCTATCCACCCGGCATTGCGCCGCGCTTCCACCTGCTGCACCGCCGCCGCCTGTTCAACGACGCCGAGGGCGTATGGATGGGCTGGGAGCGCAAGCGCGGCAAGCTGCACGAGCTGAATCTGCTGCTGCGCGGCGACCCGGACACGACCTTTGTACCACTCGATGCGCCGTTGCCGCCGGACGTTGTGAACGTGCTGACGCTCGACGCTGATACGCGCATGACGCGCGATGCGGCGACACATCTGGCCGGCAAGCTGGCGCACCCGATGAACCGGCCAAAACTCGACGAGGCTGGACGACAGGTGGTGCGCGGGTTTGGCATCCTGCAGCCACGCGTGACGGCCTCGCTGACCACTGGCGACGAGTCCTCGTTCTTCCAGCGTGTGTTTTCGGCCAATCGGGGCCTCGACCCGTATGTATTCGCTGTCTCCGATCTCTATCAGGACGTCTTCGGCAAGGGCACGTTCACCGGTAAGGGCCTCTATAATGTCGACGCGATGGAGGCTGCGCTGCGTGGCCGTATCGCCGAAAACGCAGTGCTGAGCCATGACCTGCTCGAAGGCGCATTCGCCAACGCGGCGCTGGTGACCGATATCGAAGTGGTTGAGGACTATCCGGCGCAATATCCGGTCGACGCGTCGCGCCAGCATCGCTGGGCGCGCGGCGACTGGCAGTTGCTGCCGTTCATGCTGGATCTCGGGTCGGGCGTCGACGGCATTTCGCGCTGGAAGATGGTCGATAACCTGCGCCGCACGCTGACGCCGATCTTCTGGGTGATGGCTGCCGCGATCGGCTGGGCGTCGATGTCGTTCACCTTTGCGGCGCAGTGGATGACGCTGCTGGTGCTGGCGCTGTTTATCGCGCCAACCTTCGACCTGATCCATGCGCTGACGCCGAAATCGACCGAGACAACGCTGCGCGGCCATGTGGCGGCGTTTGTGCGCGAGTTTGTCTATGCCTCGGCGCAAGTTGCACTGAAGGTGATCCTGATTGCCCACCATGCCTGGATGATGGCCGATGCGATTGTCCGTACACTCTATCGATTGCTGGTCAGCCGCAAGAACCTGCTCGAATGGCGCACGGCCTCGCAGGTGCAGAAGTCGCAGCCGGACACGCTGTCCTACTATTATGGTTTGATGGCCGGCTCGGTGGTCGTGGCGGCAGGTGCCTTTGTTGTCGCCGTTGCTGGCCAGACAACAGGCGCCAACCTCGCGCTCTGCTACACGATCCTGTGGGCGCTGGCGCCTGCGATTGCCTGGTATATCAGCCGGTCGGCCGAGGCTGAGGATGAGCTGACGGTGACCGACGGCGACAAGGAGAAGCTGCGCCGGATCGCGCGGCGGACCTGGCTCTACTACGAGACGCACGTCACCGACGAACACAACCAGCTGCCGCCGGACAACATGCAGGAAACGCCATATCCGGTCGTCGCCAACCGCACCTCACCGACCAATATCGGCATGTATCTGCTGTCTGTGGTGGCGGCGCGCGACTTTGGCTGGATTGCGCTCTCGGAAGCCATCGAGCGCTCAGAAAAGACGCTTGATACGGTCGAAAAACTCGATCGCGAACGTGGCCATCTCTACAACTGGTATGACACGAAGACGCTGGCGCCGCTCTACCCACGCTATATTTCGAGCGTCGACAGCGGCAATCTCGCCGGCCATCTTGTGGCGATTGCGCGTGCGTTTGAGGAGTGGGCCGAAGCGCCGGCCGCCTTCCTGCAAGGTGATCTCGAAGGCATTATCGACACGGTCGGCGTCCTCCAGTCGGCGCATTCGGCCATTCCTGATGACCGCCGCCAGATCCGTCCGGTGCGCGAACGGTTGAACGAGCGCATCACAGGCATGAAGCGCGCGGTGCGTTCGATCCAGAGCGAGCCGGAAACAGCTGCAATCCGCACGCTCAATCTGGCGATCAATGCGCGTGAGTTGCAGAAGCTGGCGCGGCAGGTGCATGAAGGCACCGAGACTGCCAACAGCCAATATCTGGTGACCTGGGCGGAGCGGCTGCTGGCTGCCTGCGAATCCCACATAGCCGATGCCCATTTTGAGGAAGGCCGGCTGGCGGAACTGCGCACCCGGATGCAGGACGTATCGCGGCGGGCCCGCACTATCGCCTTCCAGATGGAATTTTCGTTCCTGATGCGGCCCGACAGAAAATTGCTCTCGATCGGCTATCGGGTCGATGACCGGCAGCTTGATGAAAGCTGCTACGACCTTTTGGCCTCTGAAGCGCGGCTCACCAGCCTGTTTGCCATCGCCAAGGGCGACGTGCCGACCGAACACTGGTTCAGGCTCGGACGGCCGATTGTCGAAATCGGTTTCCGGGGAGCGCTGATCTCCTGGTCCGGCTCGATGTTTGAATATCTGATGCCGCCGTTGGTGATGAACGAGCCTGCGGGCGGCATTCTCAACCAGACCAGCCGTCTCGTTATCAAGCGGCAGATTGCCTATGGCAAGCAGCGCAATGTGCCGTGGGGCATATCGGAAGCTGCCTACAATGCGCGCGACCGGGAGATGACCTACCAATACACCAATTTCGGCGTGCCGGGTCTCGGCCTGAAACGCGGCCTGTCGCAGAACCTGGTCATTGCGCCATATGCCACCATGATGGCGGCGCAGTTTGCGCCGGCGCAGGCAGTGGACAATCTTGACCGGCTGGCGTCGATCGGGGCGCTTGGCCAGTTCGGCTTCTATGATGCTGTCGACTTCACGCCGATGCGTGTGCCGGAAGGGCAAAGCTGCGCCGTCGTGCGCAACTTCTACGCCCACCATCAAGGCATGTGCATCGTCGCCATCGGTAACGTCATTCACAATGGCCGTATCCGCGAGCGGTTCCACTCCGACCCGGTAATCGAGGCTGCTGAACTGTTGCTGCAGGAAAAGGCACCGCGCGACATTCCTGTTGCGACCGTGCGCAGCGAGGCCGAGGAGCGCTCCAAGCTCGATACTGACGAAGTGCCGCCGGATCTTCGCCTGATTGTCGATCCGCTGCATGCGCCCAAGGCGACGTGCCTGCTGTCCAACGGTCCGTATTCGGTGATGATCTCGTCGACAGGTTCGGGCTACAGCCGATTTGGCGACCTGGCTGTCACCCGCTGGCACGCCGACCCGGTCGAAGACCGCCTCGGTTCGTTCATCTTCCTGCGCGACACAGCGTCGAACGAGTGGTGGTCCGCTACCGCCGAGCCGCATGGCGCGGCAAGCGAGAGCGTCGATGTGATGTTTGCCGATGACAAGGCGACATTCAACAAGACCGTCGGTGCGCTGCGTTCGGAGGTTGAGTGCATCGTTGCGTCCGAAGCCAATGGCGAGGCGCGCCGCGTCACCATCTATAACCAGAGCAGTGAAGAGCGCGTCGTCGAAGTGACGTCTTTTGCTGAGCTGGTGCTGGCGCCGGAAGCGTCGGATAATGCGCACCCTGCATTCTCAAAAATGTTTGTCGAGACCGAAATTGACCGGGCGCGGGGCCTGATCTATGCCCACAGGCGCAAGCGCGCGCCAAGCGACAAGGACATTGCAGCTGCGCATTTCATGACGGTTGCGGCAAGTCATCCTGGCGAAACCGAGGCTGAGACCGACCGGCGCGCCTTCATTGGGCGCGGGCGTGACCTGCGCTGGGCTGCTGCCTTTGATCCGGAAGCAAAACTGTCAGGGTCCGACGGCTTTGTGCTCGACCCGGTGTTCTCGCTGCGCCGCAAGGTGCGCATTCCGGCGCACAAGAAGGTGGCGCTGACGTTCTGGACGCTCGTTGGCACAAGCCGCGAAGAGCTGGACGAGACGATTGCGCGTCTTGATCATCCCGAGAGCTTTGCCCGCCAGTCGATGCATGCCTGGACCCGGTCGCAGGTGCAGACACGCCATGTCGGATTCAGTCTGGCGGAAGCCGCCGACGTGCAGAAGCTTGGCCGCTATCTGCTCTATCCGAACCCGGCAATGCGCGCGGCGCCGGAAACGATTGCGACAGGCATGAGCTCGCAAGGCGCCTTGTGGCCGATGAGCATTTCGGGCGATTTCCCGATCTTTGCGCTGCGCATTGGTGACATTGCCGACATAGAAATCGTTGGCAAGGCGCTGCGTATGCAGGAATATCTGCGCGCGCGCGGTCTGCTGGCCGATCTGGTGATCGTCAATGAACAGGCCGCATCCTATGTGCAGGACCTGCAGAACGCGATTGACCAGCTGTGTGAAAACAGCCGGCTACGCGGCAGCGAACTGGGTCCGCGTCAGCATATTTTTGCGGTGCGCCGCGACCTGATGGACGAGCGCTCCTACAAGACGCTGATCGCGTCGGCGCGTGTCGTGCTGCACACCCGTAATGGCAAGATCGAGGACCAGATTCAGCGCGCAGAAACCGAACTGCAAACGCAACTTGCCAATGTGACGATCGAGCGGGTTCAGCCGCGGCCGCCCGCGACCACTGCGCTTGCGCAGGCGGATATGGGCGAGGGACTTCAATTCTGGAACGGCTATGGCGGGTTCTCCGACGACGGCCGCTCCTATGTCGTTCGGTTGCCGGGTGGTGGCGCGACGCCGCAGCCTTGGGTCAACGTCATTTCGAATGGCAGCTTTGGCTTCCATGTTTCCGCCGAAGGGTCGGCTTTCACATGGAGCCGCAACAGCCGCGATTTCCAGCTGACGCCGTGGACCAATGATCCGGTGAGCAATCGTCCGGGTGAGGCGATCTTTGTCCGCGATCTCGATACAGGCGAGATTGTAGCGCCGTTCGCGGCGCTTGCCCCGGGCTCGGGCACTGCGCACGAGGTGCGGCACAGCCAGGGTGTCAGCTCGTTTGAAGGCCGCAAGGACACTCTGTCGGTCAAGGCCGAAATGGTTGTCGACAGCGCCGATCCGGTCAAGGTCGTCCGCATCATGGTGAGGAACGACGGCCATACGTCGCGGCGCCTGCGCGTCTATGCCTATGCCGAATGGGTGCTGGGAAACAACCGGCCACGCAGCGCGCCGATGTTTGTGCCGTCTTTCGATGCCGCCACCGGCGCGATCATGGCGCAAAACCCCTACAGTCTCGACTATGGTGACCGGGTTGCATTCCTGGCGTTTGACAAGCCTGCAACAAGCTACACCAGCGACCGGGGCGAGTTCTTTGGCCGCTCCGGTTCGGTGACGATGCCGGGCGCAGTAATCGAGGGCGCGCAATTGGCGGGCACGGTGGAAGCCGGGCGCGACATTTGTGGTGCGCTGGCGCAGGATGTCGAAATCGGCGCTGGCCAGACGCACACGATGTTGCTGCTGCTCGGCGATGCGGAAACGCAACGTGAGGCGGTGGCGTTTGTCGCGGCGCATCGTGGCGTCAGCTTTGACGACAGGCTGAAGACTATCGACGCAGAATGGCGCGGCTTCCTCGATACTTTGCAGGTCGAAACGCCCGACCCGGCGCTCGATGCGATGGTCAATCACTGGCTGCCCTATCAGGCGCTGGCCTGCCGCATCCGTGCGCGCGCCGGCTTCTATCAGGCAAGCGGTGCGTTCGGCTTCCGCGACCAGCTGCAGGATACGCTGGCGCTGCTGCTGCACGATCCAAAGCTTGCGCGCGCCCAGATCATCAATGCCGCGTCGCGGCAGTTCCCGGAAGGCGATGTGCAGCACTGGTGGCTGCCGCGGACGGGCGCTGGCGTGCGTACCATGATCTCGGACGACGTGGTGTGGCTGGCCTATGCGACCGGCCATTTCATGGCGGTGACGGGCGATCAGACAATTCTGGATGAGGAGCTTCCATTTATCATCGGCGAACCTTTGAAGGAAGGCGAGCACGACAGTTTCTTCACGCCGGAGATTTCCCGGACCAAGGCGACGATCTACCAGCACTGCGCCCTGGCGCTTGATCTGGCGATTGTGCGCACTGCCGATACCGGCATTCCGCTGATCCTTGGCGGCGACTGGAATGATGGCATGAACCGGGTGGGCGAAAAGGGCAAGGGCGACAGTGTCTGGCTCGGCTGGTTCCTGCTCAAGACGTTGCGCGACTTTGCACCGGTGGCCAAAGCGCGTGGCGACAACAAGCGCGCCAGCGCGTGGCTTGCTCATGCCGACAAGCTCAAGGCGGCGCTCGAAAGCTCCGGCTGGGATGGCGCATGGTACCGCCGTGGGTCGTTTGACGATGGCTCGCCGCTCGGCTCGCATCTGTCGGACGAATGCCAGATCGACTCCATCGCCCAATCCTGGAGTGTGTTGTCAGGCGAGGGAGATACGGCGAAGGCGGCCCAGGCTATGGGCTCGGCGCGCGAAGCGCTGGTTGACCGCGACAATCAGCTGATCCGGCTGTTCAAGCCGCCGTTCAACAAGTCGCCCAAGGAGCCGGGCTACATCAAGGCCTATCCGCCTGGTGTGCGCGAGAATGGCGGGCAATACACCCACGCCGCCACCTGGTTTGTGCTGGCGCTGGCTCAGATGGGCTTGAACGACGAGGCTTATGAGGGCCTGCGCATGCTCAATCCGGTCAATCATGCGCTTGATCGGGATGCCGCCGAAAAATACCGCGTCGAGCCCTATGTCGTCGCTGCCGACATCTATTCCGAAGGGCCGCTTGCCGGCCGCGGCGGCTGGACCTGGTATACAGGGTCGGCCGGCTGGCTCTACCGCTGCGCTGTCGAGGGTATCTTGGGCATTCGCAAGCAGGGCGGCACCCTGATCGTTGCGCCTGCGCTGCCGTCTGACTGGCCGGGCTTTGCGGCAAAGCTCAACATTGGCGGGCGGACCGTCCGCGTGACTGTCGAACGTGGCAAAGGCAAGAAGGGCTCGCTGACCGTCAACGGCCGCGCCGCCAAACAGATAGATCTCAAGGGCAAGGGCGATCTGGATATCAAGGTTGTGGTTGGCGGATAGGGCTGCCCAAACCATGCATTGCTGCTACCGGTGATTGCAGGCCTGCCGGCGACGGTGCTAACGTCGCCGGAAGACTGAAATTCGACGTTGTCGATGCATCGCGGAGGCCCGATGGGGTCATTGGCATTTGTGGCCAGCGTGTTGCTGGCGCTCAACAGCAACGCAGACGAGAGGCCGAAAAGCCCTCAGGAGTTGCGAGCCTGTCTGAATAAGGAAACGTCCGCAGAAGTCAGGATTGTGGCTTGTACTGGCGTCATATCGAGCCCACGGTCAGAATATTACATCAAGGCCGATGCATATATCGAGCGAGGCGTGCTTCATGCCGACAAGGGTGATTGGGATCGTGCGATTGCAGACTATAGTGCGGCGCTGAAGCTCGATCCCAAATATGCGGTCGCATATAACAATCGAGGCAATGCGTGGAAAGCGAAAGGCGACGCCGAGCGGGCACTAAGCGACTATGCTGAAGCAATCCGCCTGGCGCCCGCTGATGCGATTGCATATTTCAACCGCAGCATTCTGCTGACCTCACGGAATGAGCTGGATCGCGCCCTGGCCGATCTTGATGCGGCGATCCGGGGCGATCCTGCTTATGCTGACGCCTACAACAGCCGTGGCCATTTGTGGGACATGAAAGGCGACAAAGACAAGGCGCTGGCCGACTACAGCCTGGCGATCCTGCACGATCCGAAACACGCGCTGGCGCATTTCAACCGGGGCTTCGTCTGGAGCGAAAGGGGCGAGCCTGACCTGGCGATCGCCGACTATGACGCCGCAATCCGGCTAAACCCGAAGGACCCAACCTATTTCAACAATCGCGGGGTTGAGTGGGCCGCCAAGGGAGACAACGACAAGGCTTTTGCTGACTATGACGCGGCGGTCGCTCTTGATCCCACTTATTCGCTGGCGCTGTTCAACCGTGGCCGCATCTGGAGTTCAAGAAATGAACCAGATCGCGCCATCGGAGATCTTGATGCTGCGATCCGCAGCGATCCGGCCTATGTCGACGCCTATATGAGGCGTGGCGCGTTCTGGGACGACAAGCAGGAATACGACAAGGCGATAGCTGACTATTCCGAAGCTATCCGTCTCAAGCCCACCCGTGCTGATGCCTATAGCCGCCGCGCCTTGCTTTGGGACAAGAAGGGCGAGGTGGATAAGGCCTTTGCCGACTACGCCCTGTCAATCCGCCACGACCCGGAACATGCCACAGGATATTTTGGCCGAGCCTATTACTGGAGCGAAAAAGGCGAGCCCGACCTAGCCATCTCTGACTACAATGTTGCCATCCGGCTCGACCCGAATGATCCAAGGCTGGTCAACAATCGCGGGGTTGAATGGGGCGCGAAAGGCGAGCAGGACAAAGCGCTTGCAGACTACGAAAAGGCGATCAGGATCGATCCCGATTATGCGCAAGCCTATCTCAACCGAGGCGAAATTCTGGAAGCAAGAGGCGAGACGGCACAGGCGCTTGCCGACTATGACAAGGCTGTTCAGGCAGACCCGGCCTATCCAGGAGGCTACTTGACCCGTGGCGTCTTCCTGGCAAACAGGGGCGAGCTGGACCGGGCGCTGAGCGACTATAGTCAGGTGATACGCCTGGATCCGAACCATGCTCTGGCCCATTTCAATCGCGGCTATGTCTGGAGTGAAAAACGCGAGCCTGACCTCGCAATCGCCGACTATGATGTGGCAATACGTCTTAACCCGAATGAGCCGAGTTACATCAATAATCGCGGGGTCGAGTGGGGAGTTAAGGGAGAGCCTGACAAGGCGTTTGCAGATTATGAGCGGGCCATCAGTCTGGGGGGCGACTATGCGCCAGCCCATTACAATCGCGCCAACATTCTGGATGCCAGAGGCGAAACGGAACGGGCGCTTGCGGACTTTGACGCCGCAATCCGCTTCGATCCCGCCTATTTCGACGCTTACCTCAGCCGTGGCGTCGTTCGGGAACGCAAGCGCGAGTTTGATAAGGCGATAGCCGACTATTCGGAGGCTATACGCCTGCGCCCAGAAGCAGCGATCGCTTTCTATGACCGGGGCAACGCCTGGCACTCCAAGGGCGACCGGGATCGCGCTGTCGCAGATTTCAGCGAGGCGATCCGGCTTGATCCAACCGATCCATCCTATTTCAACAATCGCGGCAATGCACTCAGCGATAAAGGCGAACTGAAGCGCGCAGTCGCGGATTTTGACGCCGCCATCAAGTTGAATGCGCGGGATCCGCTCTACTACGTCAATCGTGCCAGGGCGCGGCGAAAGATGGGTGAACCGGATTTGGCGATCCTGGACTATGGCGTTGCAATCCAGCTCAATCCCGAAAATGCCGTCTACCACTACTATCGTGGCGAAATCTGGAGCGACAAGGGCGACCGTGACCGCGCGATCGCCGATTTTGACGATGCCATCCGTCTGGACCCAAAGAACGCACGGTTTTTCAATAGCCGCGGCCTCGAGTGGCGCCGCAAGAAAGAGCTGGACAAGGCGATCTCTGACTACCTGGAGGCGATCCGCCTGCGTGCAGACTACCCTACCGCCTACAACAATCTCGGCAATGCCTGGCGCGCCAAGGGCAATCACGACCGGGCGATGTCAAGTTATGGCATGGCGATCCGCCTCGATCCTCGTTACGCCAGCCCCTACAGCAACCGCGGAAATGTCTGGAGATTGAAGGGTGATGGGCCGCGCGCCATCCTGGATCTGACGACCGCCATTTTCCTCGATCCTGATTTTGCAGGCGCCTATCACAATCGAAGTCTCGCCTACAAATTGATAGGCGATCTTGATCGCGCGACGATGGACATCAACAAGTCGATCAGTCTCGATCCAAAAGACGCAGACACTTACCAGGTACGTGGCAAGATCAAGTCCATGCAAGGCGATCTCGATGCTGCCCTCAAGGACTATGAGACCGCCATCCGGTTGGAGCCGGAAGACGATTCGCCGTTCAAGAACAAAGCGATCATCGAAATGTATCACGGCAAGGCAGATGCGGCGGCGTTAACGATGCAGAAGGCGATCGAGCTCTTTCCGAAAGACGCCTACGCGGCTCTGTTCCTGCAAGTGGCGCAATGGCGCGCAGGCTCAGGCGGGGATCTTGCCGGGCACTCCAAACGGTTGGACCTGTCCGTCTGGCCGGGACCGGTCGTTCAGTATTTTCTCGGCTCTGCATCCGCGGACGATGTCGCCGCTGCTGCAGCGAAGGGCGATGCCAAGGCGGTCAAAGGCCAAGTGTGCGAATGGACCTATTTTCAAGCCGAGTTCAGCCGGATGAAAGGCAACTTGAAAGAGGCAAAGGAGCTTTTCAAGCAAAGCCTGGCAGGCTGCCCGACGGATTTTTATGAATGGGATGCTGCCTCGCTGGCGATCAGGGAGTTCCAGTAAGGACGCAGTGCGACGATCTCCATCTGGATGAATGTGCCACAAAACGAAAAAATCCGCCGAAGCGGATTTTTCGATCAAGGTCCAGAGCAAGAAGTCCGGGTCGAATGGTGGGCGTGACAGGGATTGAACCTGTGACCCCTACGATGTCAACGTAGTGCTCTCCCGCTGAGCTACACGCCCATTCGAAGCCGCGCATACATCATGCCTGAGTGCGGGCGTCAATAGTGAAACGAAGCTTTTGGGCTGCCTTTTGCGCAATGCACAAAATGCCCTCCGCTTGCAGGGAACTCCGCTCAGGCGGCCTTCAGCATTTTTTCCACTTCGTCGACCAGGTCACGCAGGTGGAAGGGTTTTGACAGGATCTTGGCGTCTTTCGGCGCTTTCGAATCCGGATTGAGCGCGACAGCCGCAAAACCGGTGATGAACATAACCTTGAGGTCCGGGTCAATCTCGGTGGCGCGACGTGCCAGCTCGATGCCGTCCATTTCCGGCATGACGATATCGGTCAGCAAGAGCGAGAACGGCTCCTCGCGCAGCCGCTCATAGGCGGACGCGCCATTGTCAAAATCGCTGACGTCATAGCCAGCGCGCTCAAGCGCCTTGACCAGGAAGCGCCGCATATCTTCGTCGTCTTCTGCAAGCAGTATTCTTGCCATGATGTATCCGAATCAGCCCCGGCAGGTGAAAAGCCTGCTTATTAACCATCCCCAATATGAAGTTTGGCGGGTAAATATCAAGTGAATGCCGTTGCGGCAACGTTCGGCGCTGGACAGTTTGAAACCGGCTATGCCAATTTCGTCGCCTACGAGAGACATGGACGCGCGTTTGAGTAATCGCATGAACGGGATACGATGACTGCCGCTGACGATTTTCGCGATGCCGGGCCATTTGCGCTTTCAATGCCCGCACGCCGCCGTAGTGCATTTGTCTTCAATTCTCCCCACAGCGGTTCGCACTATCCGGAACGGTTTATGGCGATGTCGCGGCTCGACCGGCTGGCAATCCGCCGTTCCGAAGATTGCTATGTCGATCAATTGTTTGCGGGCGCCGTCGGGTTGGGAGCGCCATTGCTCGCCGCGAATTTTCCTCGCGCATATCTCGACGCCAACCGCGAGCCGTGGGAGCTCGATCCGCGCATGTTTGTCGAGCCGGTGCCGCCCTTTGCCAATGTGCGCTCGACGCGCGTCGCGGGTGGGCTTGGCACCGTGCCGCGCATTGTCGGTGAAGGTCAGGACATCTACGCGTCAAAACTGCCGCTGGCCGAGGCGGTGATGCGCGTCGATACACTTTACAAACCCTATCATATGCAGTTGCGGGCGCTGTTGATGGATGCTCGAGAACGCAACGGGCGCGCTGTTCTGGTCGACTGCCATTCCATGCCAGGCTCGGTCAGGACCGGGGAGGGGCGTGGAAAGCCAGACTTCGTGATCGGTGACAGGTTTGGAATGTCCGCGGCCCCGGAATTGTCGCAACTGGCGATCTGGCTGCTTGATTCGATGGGTTATGCCGTGGCGCACAACAAGCCCTATGCCGGTGGCTTCATCACCGAGCATTATGGCCGACCGGCCGCAGGATTTCATGCGATCCAGATTGAGATCAATCGCAGCATCTACATGGATGAGCGAAGCCTGAAAAAATTGCCCGGCTTTGATGCGCTGGTGGAAGATCTGACCGAGTTTTCTGCGCGCCTGATGGCCGGCGCTGGCGACCTGTTCGATACGCTGCCGATGGCGGCAGAATGACGCTTGATTGAAAAAGACCGCGTTGCAGAGCAACGCGGTCAAGTCTAGGGAGGAAACGCCCAAACAGGGCATGGACAGGCAAGCCCGTCCAAAAGGAGTTTCTTGTTGCGTTGCACAAATGTCAATACTGCAACGCAAAATTGTATTGCTGCGAATTGCTGTGCAAACACAGCCAACCGGACCGGATGTTTTCGATGATTGTGAACGCCGACATTTTTCGTCGCATCGCCGCTGCCGCGGCAGCGGAGACTTTGCCGCGGTTCCGCACGCCTGGAGCGGTTGCCAACAAGCTGGCCAAGGGCTTTGATCCGGTCACTGAGGCAGACCGCGAGGCGGAGCGCGCCATCCGTGCGCTGATCGGAAAAGAGTATCCCGGTCATGGCATTCTGGGCGAGGAGCATGGCTCTGAAAACGCTTCTGCCTCGCATGTCTGGGTAATTGATCCGATCGACGGCACCCGCGCGTTCATTTCTGGTCTGCCTGTCTGGGGCACACTCGTCGGACTGACGATCGATGGAGATGCAAAAGCCGGCATGATGGCGCAGCCGTTTACTGGCGAACTGTTTTTTGCCGACGGCCAGGGCTCGTACTATGAGGGACCTGGCGGGCCAAGGCGCTTGAAGACACGTGACACGTCCGAACTGGCCGACGCGACGCTGTTTACGACGACGCCTGCGCTGTTCAAGGGCGATCTTCGCGTGGCCTATGACCGGCTCGAGGCGGCGGTGCGCCTGCCGCGCTACGGCATTGATTGTTATGCTTTCGCCATGGTCGCGGCTGGCCACGCCGACTTTGCCGTGGATGCCGGACTGCAATCCTATGACATTGTGGCGCTGATCCCGATCATTGAACAAGCGGGCGGGGTTGTCACAACATGGACCGGCGGCGCGCCGGAAAGCGGCGGCGACATCATCGCCAGCGCCAACCCGGCTTTGCATGACAAGGCGCTGAAACTGATCACAGGATAGAGCGGTTCAGCCCAGCAGATCAGCGCCTTCGCCGGGCACAAAGGCATGAAATGCCGACAGGAACTGTTCACGGAACACGTCTGATTCCTGCATCAGTTCGTGCTGTGCGCCATCGATTGTAACCAGCGAGGCGGCGCGCATGCGCCGGGCCAGCGTTTCAAGCGCCGGGGTTGAGACGACTTCGTCTGCGCCCGCCGCAATAATCAGCGTCGGAATGTTGATACGCGCCAGAAAATCCTGATCGGTCACCGTGTCGCGCGCCACGCAGGCAGCATGGATCCATTGAACCGTTGGACCACCCAGCGCGAGTTCGGGCGCAGCATCAATGATCGCCTGGTTGCGGGTGTAGCGCATCAGGTCTGATGTCAGCTTGTTGCCGGCAAAGGGTGGGCCACCCGGTGGCCGCGGCCCGTTCGAAATGTAGCGTGTGCCAAAGCCGAGCCAGCAGGCAATTCCAGTCAGCCGCCCAAGCATGTCAGCCGACACCGGCTGGCCGACGAGCTCGAGCAGAGGAGCGCACAGCACCATACGGCGCACCCGATTGAACAGGCGCGGGGCGGCAAGCAACGAGATCAGCCCGCCCATCGAGTGCGCCAGCAGGTAGAACGGTCCCCGGCAATCGGGCAGGACTATTTCGGTCATAAACTGTTCGAGATCATCAACATATTGGTCGAACCGTTTGACGTAGCCGCGCTGGCGGTCCTTCAACATGCGGTCCGAGCCGCCCTGGCCACGCCAGTCCATCGCGGCAACGCCAAATCCCTGTGCCGTCAGATTGCCGATTGTCTCGAAATATTTCTCTATGAATTCGTTGCGGCCGGTGAGCAGGACAATCGTACCCTTGAGCGGGCGGCCTGTTGCCGGAAACAGCGCGTAACGGATGCCGATGCCGTCATGCGCAACCATGCGGCCGGCATCGGCAAGTGGTGGCACGGGGTTTTGAGGGGTGCTGACAAGATTCATTCAGGCTGCGATCTGGTTGGATCGTCCTTGATAGGAATGTCGCGGCAGAAAAGCAAAGGTCCGGGCCGGTGTTGCCCCAAAGGTTCGGCATGAAAAAATGGCCGGAAGCAGAGCTTCCGGCCTATCAAGGGCCCGAACGGAAGGGACGATACACCCGGGCCGGGATCGTTGGCATTGCTTTCGCCGATGCAGCGATCCTGTTGATGACATTATTGCCCGCCGACTGAACGTATTCCGAAGGGCCGGTTCATCTGGCGTTCATATTCGAAGGCCGCTTTTGCAGGCATTGCGCGGGCGGGCTCCCTTGAAAAGCCGGGGCGCTTTTCCCAAATCTGGGTTGTGGCCGCCTTTGAAAGGGGCCGCTGACGAACCGGGGACGCCAATCAGGGTTCCAGCCGTTCGTCACCACGCGAAACTGTTGCTCTGAAGGAGAACACCCCATGCGTAATTTCGATTTTTCGCCGCTTTATCGTTCAACCGTCGGTTTCGACCGGCTGTTTTCTTTGCTCGACCAGGTTGCGCAGCCTGACAGCGGCACCACCTATCCGCCCTACAATATCGAACGCACCGGTGATGATGCCTACCGCATCACCATGGCTGTTGCCGGCTTTGGCGAAGATGAGATTGCTATCGAGGCTCATCGCAACGTGCTGACGGTCAAGGGCGAGAAAGCCGAGCAGAACGCCAATGACGGCTCCGAGCTGCTCTACCGTGGCATCGCCTCGCGCGCTTTCGAGCGCCGCTTCCAGCTTGCCGACCACGTTGAAGTATCCGGCGCCACGCTTAAGAACGGCCTGCTGCATGTCGACCTCAAGCGCAACATCCCCGAAGAGATGAAGCCGCGCAAGATTTCGATCTCGACCGCAGGCGACAAGCCCGCCAAGCAGATCGAAGCCAAGGTTGAAGCCAAGGCCGAGGCAAAAGCCGACTCCAAGAAAGCAGCCTAAACCTCTCTCCTCCCGAGACTGGAACGGCGTCCCGCAAGGGGCGCCGTTTTTGTTTGCGGATTATCCAAGCAGCTTTGCAAACGCCGCGACGTCGGCTTCCGCCGTCGCGAAGCTGGTGACGAAGCGATAGATGGCAGCGTCGGAGTCGAGCGCGCTATCAAACGAAGCCGGCTTGCGCCAGTCGTAGAACTTCGCGCCGTTGTCCTGAAGGTTTTTCGCGAGCGCCTTTGGCATGATCGCAAACACTTCATTGGATTGTGGCCGCCAGGCGAGGCGCGCGCGCGCGGATTTTTCCAGCACCGCTGCGAGGTCCGCTGCCATGCGGTTGGCGTGGGCAGCGGACGTCAGCCACAGGTCTTTGTCGAAATAGCCTTCGAACTGCGCCGCAATGAAGCGCGACTTTGAGAACAGCTGCGCGCCACGCTTCTGGATGAAGGCAAATTCTGCGGCACGGGCCGTGTCAAACAGGATGACGGCTTCGGCCATCCAGCAGCCGTTCTTGGTGCCGCCAAACGACAAGAGGTCGACGCCTGCCTTCCAGGTCATCTCTGCAGGCGATACGTTCAGCGACGCCAGCGCATTGGCAAACCGCGCGCCGTCCATGTGCAGCGGAATGCCGTGGCGCTTGCCGATCTCTGCGATGGCCGTGATCTCGTCGATGGAATGCACCGTGCCGATCTCGGTTGCCTGGGTGATCGAGATGGCTGCGGGTTGGCCGCCATGGATAAAGGCAGGCGGGAAACGGCCGATTGCCGCTTCGAGTGCCGTCTGATCCATCTTGCCGAGAAGGCCCGGCACGGCGTGCAGCCTGCCTCCGCCAGAAAAATATTCTGGTGCGCCGCATTCGTCTTCGAGAATGTGGGCTTCGGAATGGGCAAACACGACCCCGCCGGGGCGCTGGACCGAGGCCAGAGCAAGCGAATTGGCGGCAGAGCCAGTGGCGACAAAAAACACCGCTACCTCGCGCTCAAAGATGTCGTTGAAGCGGGCTGCGACCCTTTTGTCCCACTCGCCTGACCCATAGGCAGAATCAAAGCCGCCCGCTGCGCGTGTCAGAGCGTCTGCCACCTGTGAATGGACGCCAGCCCAGTTGTCCGAGGAAAAAATCATGTTATTGCGCCCTGTTCCCGATTGGCTTCGGGTACCTTTGCCGGACTGGAGTTTCAAGCATGATGCGCATTTGGACGACAATCGCTGTCCTTGCCGCATGCTTGACAGTGGCAAAGGCAGACAGCGCGAAAACCCTGTGCACAATTATCGCCGACAGCGACGGCAGGGTTCTTTTGGAGCAGGGTCCGGCTTGCCGCGAGCGGGTTACTCCGGCCTCTACGTTCAAGGTTCCGCTGGCCGTGATGGGCTTCGATGCCGGAATACTGACAGGCCCAAATGCGCCGGTCTGGCCCTTCCGCAAGGGCTATCCCGATTGGGGAGGGGCGCGGTGGCGACAGCCGACGGAGCCAATCGCCTGGATGCACAATTCCGTTGTCTGGTATTCGCAGCGCATTACCGAACGGCTGGGGGAGCAGAGATTGTCCGACTACGCAACGTCGTTCGGGTACGGAAATGCCGATTTTTCGGGCGATCTTGGCAAGAACAATGGCCTCGAGCGCGCCTGGATCGGCTCCTCCCTCAAGATTTCTCCACGCGAGCAAGCTGTGTTTATTGCGCGCCTGGCCGGCCTGCGACTGCCGAATCGGGAAGCGAGCCGCCATGCGATCGAACTGCTTGAGGTTCACAAGTCCGCAGGCTGGGCAATTCGCGGCAAGACAGGATCAGCGTTTCCGCGTTTGGCGAACGGCGAACTGGATCGCGCCCATGGCTGGGGCTGGTATGTCGGATGGGCCGAGAAGGCTGGCTCGCGCCTCGTCATTGTGCGCCTGCGGCAGGACACCGAGCGGCAGAAGCAATCGGGCGGCCTTCGAACCCGGGCGACGATTCTTGGCGATTGGGCACGGCTGGTTGCCGATCCGGGCGTGGCCGCGACATTGAAATAATGTTGCGTCTGGTGCGACTATCGTGACGGAAAAGTTCGCGGCGAAGCCATTGGCTTTCCATTTCCTGCTTGTGCCGCCGCCAAAATTCTGTCATATCGCAATTAGGACAGCACTGCTGTCATAATTTTACTCCGTCCTTTGGCTGGATATGGCGTAAGTTAGCGCCGGTCCGGCCTTGAGTGCGGAAAACACCCCGGCCACATGGCCCCCCTATGGAGGAAGATCGATGACGCATCGCACGCCATCTCTGTCGACGGAGCCCGTAAGCGCCGCGCAGCAGACTGCGCGCACTGCGAAAACTGTCGATTTCGCCGGCCTGCCGGCAGCGCAGGGCATGTACGATCCGCGTAATGAACATGACGCCTGCGGCGTTGGTTTCATCGCGCAGATGAAGAACGTCAAGTCGCACCAGATCGTGCTTGATGGTCTGGCAATGCTGGAAAACCTGACGCATCGCGGCGCTGTTGGTGCCGACCCGCTGATGGGCGATGGTGCGGGCGTGCTGGTGCAGATCCCTGACGGCTTTTTCCGTGAGGAAATGGCAAGGCAGGGCATCGAACTGCCGGCGCCGGGCCAATATGGCGTTGGCCACTGGTTCATGCCGCAAGACGAGGCGATGCGCGACCACGTCAACGATATCATTATCGAATCGGCTATTTCTGAAGGTCTGCCGGTCATCGGTTTCCGCGACGTTCCCGTCGACAATTCTTCTCTGTCCAAGGCTCCGGCCATTGTCGCGTCAGAACCCTATCACCGGCAGGTTTTCATCGGCCGCCCGGCCGAGATTGATGACGACGAGGAATACGAAGCGCGGCTCTACCTGCTGCGCAAGGTGATTTCCGGCCGCATCTATGCCGAAAACAACAACCGGGATATCGGGGCGTATTGCGTGTCGCTGTCGGCGCGCACCATCGTCTACAAGGGCATGTTCCTGGCCTATCAGGTTGGCGCTTACTACACCGACCTGACCGACCCGCGTTTCGAATCGGCTCTGATCCTCGTCCACCAGCGGTTTTCGACCAACACGTTCCCGTCGTGGAAGCTGGCGCACCCGTATCGCATGGTTGCGCATAATGGCGAGATCAACACGGTTCGCGGCAACAATAACTGGATGGCCGCCCGCCAGGCGTCGGTCGATTCGGAGCTGTTCGGCAACAATATCTCGAAGCTCTGGCCGATTTCCTATGAAGGCCAGTCGGACACGGCCTGTTTCGACAATGCGCTCGAGTTCCTGTTCCAGGGCGGCTACAGCCTCGCTCATGCGATGATGATGCTGGTGCCGGAGGCCTGGGCCGGCAACAAGTCGATGGATGGCGATCGTAAGGCGTTCTACGAATATCACGCCGCGCTGATGGAGCCATGGGACGGCCCGGCGGCGCTGGTGTTCACGGATGGACGGCAGATTGGCGCGACGCTCGACCGCAACGGCCTGCGTCCCGCCCGATACATTGTGACCGATGACGACCGGGTTATTCTAGCTTCGGAAGCTGGTGTGCTGCCGGTGGCGGAAAAGCATATCGTCAAGAAGTGGCGCTTGCAGCCGGGCAAGATGCTGCTGATCGATCTGGTCAAGGGCCGGATCATTTCCGACGAGGAGATCAAGGCCGAAGTGTCGGCGCGCCATCCCTACAAGGACTGGCTGTCGCGCACCCAGCTCATTCTCGAAGACCTGAAGCCGGTTGAGCCGCGGGCGCTGCGCAAGGACGTGTCGCTGCTCGATCGCCAGCAGTCGTTTGGCTACACGCAGGAAGATACCAAGCTGTTGATGGCGCCGATGGCCACGACCGGACAGGAAGCTGTCGGCTCAATGGGCACCGATACGCCGATCTCGGCGATGTCGGACAAGTCGAAGCTGCTCTACACCTATTTCAAGCAGAACTTTGCCCAGGTCACGAACCCGCCGATCGACCCGATCCGCGAAGAACTGGTGATGAGCCTCGTCTCGTTCATCGGCCCGCGCCCGAACATCCTCGATCTAGTCGGCACGTCGCGGCGCAAGCGCCTCGAGGTTCGCCAGCCGATCCTGACCAATGGCGATCTGGAAAAGATCCGCTCGATTGGCCACACCGAAGAGAGTTTTGACACCAAGACGATCGACGTCACTTATGCCGCGAGCGAAGGGGCAGCTGGCATGCAGGGCGCAATCGAGCGTCTGTGTGAGCGCGCCGAGGCAGCAGTCGCCGGCCGTTACAACATCATCATCCTGTCGGACCGTCAGGTCGGGCCTGACCGGATCGCCATTCCGGCGCTGCTGGCAACTGCCGCCGTGCACCATCATCTGGTGCGCAAGGGGCTGCGTACATCGGTTGGCCTGGTGGTTGAATCAGGCGAGCCGCGCGAAATCCATCATTTCTGCTGTCTCGCCGGTTTCGGCGCGGAGGCGATTAATCCGTATCTGGCCTTCGACACGCTGCTCGACATGCACAAGAAGGGCGAGCTGCCGCCGGAAGTCGACGCTTACGAAGTCGTCGCGCGCTACATCAAGTCGATCGGCAAGGGCATCCTGAAGGTCATGTCCAAGATGGGCATCTCGACCTATCAGTCCTATTGCGGCGCGCAGATTTTTGACGCGGTCGGTCTGTCGACCCCGTTTGTCGAGCAGTATTTCACTGGCACGGCGACGACCATCGAAGGTGTCGGGCTGGACGAGGTGGCTGCCGAGACGGTGAGCCGTCATGTCGACGCGTTTGGTGATAATCCGGTGCTGCGCAATGCGCTGGACGTCGGCGGCGAATACATGTTCCGCATGCGTGGTGAGGCGCATGTCTGGTCGCCTGACGCGGTTGCCACATTGCAGCACGCGGTTCGCAAGAACTCCTGGGAGACGTTCCAGCAATATTCGGCTGAACTCGACAGCGCAGCGGCAGATGCGCAGTCGATCCGCGGCCTGTTCAAGATCCTGTTGGCCGGTGACACGGGCCGCAAGCCTGTGCCGCTCGACCAGGTCGAGCCGGCTGCTGACATCGTCAAGCGGTTCTCGACGGGTGCAATGTCGTTCGGTTCGATCTCGCGCGAAGCACACACCACGCTGGCCATCGCCATGAACCAGATCGGCGGCAAGTCGAACACGGGCGAGGGCGGTGAGGAGCCGGACCGTTACAAGCCGCTGCCGGATGGCGAGCCGAACCCCGAGCGTTCGGCGATCAAGCAGGTGGCGTCTGGCCGTTTTGGCGTGACGACGGAATATCTCGTTAATTCCGATATGATGCAGATCAAGGTCGCGCAGGGCGCCAAGCCCGGCGAAGGCGGCCAGTTGCCCGGTCACAAGGTTGACGCAACGATTGCCAAGACCCGTCACTCGACGCCGGGCGTCGGCCTGATTTCGCCGCCACCACACCACGACATCTATTCGATCGAGGATCTGGCGCAACTGATCTACGACCTGAAGAACGTCAATCCGGCGGCCGACGTGTCGGTCAAGCTGGTGTCGGAAGTCGGCGTCGGCACGGTTGCGGCAGGTGTTGCCAAGGCGCGCGCCGACCATATCACCATTTCCGGCTATGACGGGGGCACCGGCGCATCGCCGTTGACTTCCCTCAAGCATGCGGGTTCGCCATGGGAAATGGGCCTGTCGGAAACCCATCAGACGCTGGTGCTCAACGGGCTGCGCTCGCGTGTCGCACTGCAAGTCGACGGCGGCCTGCGCACCGGCCGTGACGTGATCGTTGGCGCGCTGCTGGGCGCTGACGAGTTCGGCTTCTCGACTGCGCCGCTGATCGCAGCCGGTTGCATCATGATGCGCAAGTGCCATCTCAACACCTGCCCGGTCGGCGTCGCGACGCAGGACCCGGTTCTGCGCAAGCGCTTCAAGGGTGCGCCCGAGCACGTCATCAACTTCTTCTTCTTTGTCGCAGAAGAGGTTCGCCTGCTGCTGGCCGAGATGGGCTATACCCATCTTGACCAGATCATCGGCCAGACCAACCTGCTCGAAAAGCGTGCGCTGATCGAGCACTGGAAGTCCAAGGGCCTCGATTTCTCAAAAATGTTCCACAAGCCGGAAGCGGCGCATGAGGACATTCACTGGACGCGCCGCCAGGAGCATCCGATTGACGACGTGCTGGATCGCCGGCTGATCGCCGAGGCCGAGCAGGCGCTGGTTGCGCGCCAGCCTGTCAATATCGAAGCGACGATCAAGAACGTTGACCGTTCCGCCGGCGCGATGCTGTCGGGCGAAGTCGCCAAGCGGTTTGGTCACAAGGGGCTGCGGCCTGACACGATCAACGTCAAGCTGCTTGGCACTGCCGGTCAGTCATTCGGCGCGTTTCTGGCGCGCGGCGTTTCGTTCGAACTGGTCGGCGATGGCAACGACTATGTCGGCAAGGGCCTTTCGGGCGGACGCATCGTTATTCGTCCGTCTGATGACGCTCAGATCGTGGCGCATGAATCGATCATCGTCGGCAACACCGTTCTTTACGGCGCGATTGAAGGCGAGGCCTATTTTGCTGGCGTTGCGGGCGAGCGTTTTGCCGTCCGCAATTCGGGCGCTGTCACGGTTGTTGAAGGTGTGGGTGACCACGGCTGCGAATATATGACGGGTGGCGTTGTCGTCGTCATCGGCAAGACCGGCCGTAATTTTGCCGCCGGCATGTCGGGCGGTGTTGCCTATGTGCTGGACGAGGAAGACGACTTTGCCGTTCGCTGCAACATGGCGATGGTCGAGCTGGAGCCGGTTCCGGAAGAAGACGAGCTGCTGGAGAAGATCTATCACCACGGCTCTGACATCGCGCATATGGGCCGCGTCGACGTGTCAGGCGACATGACCCGCCATGACGACGAGCGGCTCTATCAGCTGATCTCGAACCATGCGCACTACACCGGCTCGAAGCGGGCGCGCGAGATTCTGGACAACTGGACCAGCTACCGCTCGAAATTCCGCAAGGTGATGCCGGTCGAATACAAGCGCGCGCTCAAAGATATGGAGCGTATGCGCATCGGCGTGGCGGCGGAGTAGGTTGGTGAGTTCTCCGTCATCCTCGGGCTTGTCCCGAGGATCTGCAGTGATTGAGGGAAAGGCGCTGGGGCGTCTCGAATAGACGGTTCAGAGGCCGTAGATCCTCGGGACAAGCCCGAGGATGACGCCCTTGGGAACAGAACTGGCTGCATTCGCAGTCCTGAGTGTAACGACCCACCGAAGTTGGAACTGACATGGGCAAGGTAACTGGTTTTCTCGAAATTGACCGGCAGGTGCACAAGTACCAGCCAGCTTCTGACCGCATCCGGCATTATCGTGAATTCACACTGCCGATGTCGGACAAGGAGGTCGAGAAACAGGCTGCGCGCTGCATGGATTGCGGCGTGCCCTATTGCCACGGCCCGACAGGTTGCCCGGTTCACAACCAGATCCCGGACTGGAATGACCTCGTCTATGCCGGCGACTGGGAGAACGCGATCCGCAACCTCCATTCGACCAACAACTTTCCTGATTGGACCGGCCGTATCTGCCCCGCGCCCTGCGAGGAAGCCTGCACACTCAACCTGGAGGACATTCCGGTCGCCATCAAGACGATCGAGCAGGCGATTGCCGACAAGGCCTATGAAACGGGTTATGTGAAGCCGCAGCCGGCCGAGCAGAAGACCGGCAAGAAGGTTGCGATCATCGGCTCTGGCCCGACGGGCATGGCGGCTGCCCAGCAGCTTGGCCGTGCTGGTCATGAGGTTCATGTCTATGAGCGCGAAAGCCGCCCTGGTGGACTGATGCGCTATGGTATTCCCGACTTCAAGATCGAGAAACACTACATCGACCGCCGTATCGCGCAGATGGACGGGGAGGGCGTGTCTTTCCATTGCAACGTCAATATCGGCGTCGACAAGACGGTCGACGAACTGCTCGCCACGCATGATGCAGTTCTCTATTGCGGGGGTTCGGAAAAGCCGCGCCCTGCGGGCATTCCGGGCACCGAACTCGCTGGCGTGCACGATGCGATGCCTTATCTCGTGCAGCAGAACAAGCGTGTCGGCGGCGAAGACATTACCTCGGTTGCCTGGCCGTCTGATCCGATCCTGGCCGGCGGCAAGCATGTCGTCGTCGTTGGCGGCGGCGACACGGCGTCCGACTGTGTCGGCACGTCGTTCCGTCAAGGCGCAGTGCGCGTCACCCAGCTCGACATCCGTCCGCAGCCGCCGGAGAAAGAAGACAAGCTGGCGGTCTGGCCATATTGGGCTACCAAGATGCGCACCTCGTCGTCACAGGCTGAAGGCGCTGACCGCGAGTTCCAGGTGGCGACGCTTGAGTTCATCGGCGATGAAGATGGCCAATTGACCGGCGTCAAGTGCTGCGAAGTCGATGAGAAGCGCAAGCCGATCGCCGGAACCGAGTTCGTCATCCGTGCCGATCTTGCCTTTATTGCCATCGGCTTTGCCGGTCCGATTGAAAACGGCCTGGTTCAATCGCTGGGCGAGCGGCTATCGACCAGCCGCGACAATCGCGGTTCGACCAATGTCGTGGCCAACGACCGCGACTATCGCTCCAATATAGACGGGCTGTTTGTGGCCGGCGACGTGCGCCGCGGCCAATCGCTGGTTGTCTGGGCGATCCGCGAGGGCCGTCAGGCGGCGCACGCGATCGACAAGCATCTGATGGGGTCGACCGTCCTGCCGCGGTAAGGGCCCGCTTTGAAACTCGTGAGGCTGGTCTGCAAATGGCGCTTTTCTGCGCTTCGGTGCTCACGTAGTTGATCTACGCTCCGCTCCGATGCTCGAAAATCACCATTTTCGCCTCAGCCTGACGGTTTCCAAACAGACTCTAAGCGGCGGGTCCCGTCAGCCCTTTGGCTGCGGCACGATAGCTGTGGTCTTTTGCTGGCTGGGCGGAGCCGGCGCTGCTGCCTTGGCCGGTGTGCCGTCGCCAAAGTCGTCGGCGCGGCCAGCAACCGGCGGTGCTGCGATGCCGTCGACGGTCAGGCGCTGAGCTTGCGTCTGTGGAGCTTTGGCAGGCTCAAAGCTAGCCCCCATCAATTCGCCGCCGCCATCGAGCTCCGGATCAGACAGAAACATCGGATTGGTGCGGTCTATGTCAGCTGGCGTGACCGGGACTTGCTGGATTGGCGGTATTTGAGATGCGCCGATAGCAGGCAGACCGGTCTGCGCGCCCAGAATACGCTCCAGAGGCTTTTCAATGTAGAAAGCGACCTTGCGCTTGGCGGCGCTGGTGAAATTGATGCCGTTTTGACCCGAGCGAAGCCGCACTGGCGCGCCCTTGATATCGGGTCCTTGCGTGACATATGCGCCGTTCTCGTCGACAAAACCGTCCCAGATGTCGACAAAGGTTCCGCCAACGGCTTCAGCGCCGGTCTTGTAGGCATCGTTGAAGGCCAGCATGTCGGCCATTGTGCCGCTATGTTTGAACGGCGGCATGCCGACCCAGATCAGCGGAACGTTCTTGTCGCGCACCGCCTTGGCCAGCGCATTGACGCGTGTTTCGTATTCTTTCATCCATGCGGCCGAGCGGACCGGCTCGCGGTTGCCATCAACCTTCAATTCCTGACGGTCGTTGGAACCCAGCATCACTACCACAGCTGCCGGTTTTTCAGCGTCGATGATGCCCGGGGCGTTCTTGATCCAGTCGTAATAGTCGTCTCGCACCAGGCCCGAGGAGCCGCTTGACTTGTCGACGACGCGAACTGTTGCGTTTTCGACAAAGGCCTCATCCAGCCCTTCCGCGGTGCCATCGCTGAGGAAGTCGCCCAGCACCAGCACGACCCGGGCGTTTTCGGCTTTCTCAACCAATGGTGCAACAGGTGCAGCGGCCACGCTGGCCGAGGATTTTCGCTGCTTTGATGCGCGCGGCTTGGCTACCGGCTTTTTCTTGATCTGAGGGGCAGGCGTCTCAGGTATCTCGCGCGGAGGAGGGCGCGGCGACGAGAACAGAAGTTCAAACAGGTTGCGCGGGCGGTCCTGTGCAAAGGCAGGCGTTGTCCCGGCAGGGTGAAACGCAAGCACCGCCAGTGCAAACGCACTGACGGTGAAGATTGTCCTGCCTGTCCGGGTCTTGACCAATCGACTACCTGCTACGCAGCGACTTGAGCACTTCCATGCTCGGGTGGCCGTCTGTCGTCATGCCGGCTTTTGACTGGAACGCCTTGATGGCGCCACGCGAGCCTTCGCCGATCTTGCCGTCGAACTTGCCGTCGTAATAGCCGAGGATGGACAGCCGCTTCTGCAATTCCTGCTTCTCCGCAAAGGTCAGCTTGGTAAATGGCCTATTCCAGTCATTCACGAGACCGCCATAGCCGGCGATTTCGTCGGCAAGAAGTCCGACGGCCAGCGCGTATTTGTCGGCATTGTTGTAGGCTTTCAGTACGAAGAAGTTCTTTGTCGCCAGGAAGGCTGGACCCGAGCGGCCATCAAGCGCTTTCAGTTCGGCGCTGGTGCCGGTCTGGCTGAACGGCTTGCCGTTAGCGCGCGTCACGCCTGCCGCCTGCCATTTGCCAAGCGACATTTTTCCACCAGGCAGCTTGCGGCCGGGTGGCAAAGTGACCTCATAGCCCCAGGTGCGGCCCGACTGCCAGCCATTCTTGGCGAGCAGGTTGGCAGCCGTCGCCAGCGCATCGGGGATCGAATTCCAGATGTCGCGGCGGCCATTGCCGTCGAAGTCGACACCATAGGCGATGAAGCTTGTCGGGATGAACTGGGTGTGGCCCATCGCACCTGCCCACGAGCCTGTGAGGTGGCTTTCGTCAATGTCGCCGCGCTGCAGGATCTTTAGTGCCGCCAGCAGCTGGGTGCGGGCAAATTTGGCGCGGCGCTTGTCTGCATAGGCAAGCGTGGACAGCGAGCGAACGACCGAGCGCATCACTTTGTCGTTCTTGAGGATCTCGCCGTAGTTCGATTCCATCGACCAGATCGCCAGCAGGATGTGGCGGTCCACGCCATAGCGGGCTTCGATCTTGGACAGCACGCTGGCGTATTTCCTGGCCATCTGGCGGCCGACCGCCACCGAATCTTCGTGCACGCGATTGTCGAAATAGTCCCACACCGGTGCAGTAAATTCTGGCTGGTAACGGGCCTTTTCCAGAACTTCCGGATCGGGCGCAACAACGCCGGCGAATGCCCGGTTGAAGGTCGAGCCGGAAATGCCGGCGCCTGCGGCAGTGCCCTTGAATTCCGCGACCCAGCGTTTGAAGCCGGCGTCTGCAAAAGCTTGCGCGTTACCCGCCAGTAAACCGACCGACATCGCCAGGCCGGCCAGAGCTGTGCGCCATGTTTTGTTCTTTGCCATTATCAATGCCTCCATAGTTCGTTCGGAAGGCAATTCATCGTTCATTGCGGTTAGGATTTGGTTTACCATGAAGGTCGTTCGACAAGGAATGGTCAAGCGAAGTCACGTTTTTCAGCCCAAATCTGACGTGTAATTCAGTAAATTTCAATTCAGGCATGAAAGTGTCCCCGCAATCGTCAATTATCGATCGTGTGTTGAGATGAAGAAGATTCGTAAAGCCGTATTCCCCGTTGCCGGCTTGGGAACCCGTTTCCTGCCTGCGACCAAGGCTATCCCGAAGGAAATGCTGACGGTCGTTGACCGCCCGGTGATCCAGTATGTCGTCGACGAGGCGCGTGAAGCGGGAATCGAGCACTTCATCTTTGTCACCGGTCGTAACAAGGCTGTGATCGAGGATCATTTCGATATCCAGTTCGAGCTCTACAATACGCTTGCCCAGCGCGGCAAAGACCGGGAGTTGGGCCAATTGCAGCGTTTGCAGCCGGCTCCCGGCCAGACAAGTTTTACGCGCCAGCAAGTGCCGCTTGGACTTGGCCATGCTGTGTGGTGCGCGCGAGATCTGGTCGGCGACGAACCGTTTGCGCTGCTGTTGCCGGACATGATCATGCAGTCGGACAAGGGCTGCATGAAGGAAATGGTGTCGGTCTATGAGAACACCGGCGGCAATGTGATTGCCGTGCAGGAGTGCGATCCGGCTGAGGCGCACAAGTATGGCATCGTCGGGCGCGGCAAGGCGGAAGGCGGCGGTTTTGAGATCACATCCATGGTCGAGAAACCGGCCAAGGGTACGGCCCCGTCGAACCTGTTCATCAACGGCCGCTACATCCTGCAGCCGGAAATCTTCAAGATCCTGGAGACGCAGGAGCGTGGCGCGGGCAATGAAATCCAGCTCACCGACGGCATGCTGACGCTGGCGCAGTCGCAGGGCTTCCACGGTTACCACTACCGCGGCGAGACCTATGATTGCGGTTCGCCCGAAGGCTTTGTCGAAGCGAATATCGCTTTCGGTCTGGCGCGGGCTGATGTGGCTGACAAGGTTTCGGCGGCGATCGACCGGCTCTATCGCCCGACGGCGATGCTCAAGCGCGGATAACTATTTCTGAAGAGTCAGACCCAGGAAAACGCTGTTCACCTGCGAATCGCGGTTGGGCAGCGTTGAGGCGACCTGTTCATAGCGATAGCGGCCCTTGAGACCCGCATAGCGGTTCAGCCACCATGTCAGCGATGTTTCGCCGGCGAATGTCAGGTCGCGTCCTGCAAGCCCGATATAGTCGCGGTAGCCGAGGCTGAGCGAGGCTGCCGCTGACAGATTTGACCTGATCTGCCGCTCGACGCCGACCGTGGATGAATAGAGGATCGAGCCGCTTTCGCCCGCAGTTGTGGTGCCTTCGACTGTTGTCGAGGCGTCGAAATTGACCACCGTGCCGCGTTCTGGCGACCAGGCGAGGCGGGCGTTTGTGGTTAGTCCCGACACGTCGTCCAGCCGGTTGTCGTCAAAGTTCTCGTTGATCCAGCCGACCGACATCTCGCCGTTCAGCTTTTCGCCCAGATTGACCTCGACACCGGCCTTTGCGCCAAGACGATCCGATGAACGCGCATAGCCTGCCGTGTCCAGCCGCATATCGTAGTTGCGGCGGCCGATTTCGGCTTCGACAAAGGGCGTCAGGGCAGGTGAAATCTCGTAGCCCAGCCGCAGCGCGCCGGTGTAGAGCGTCGAATTGCGCTCTTCCTGTGACACCGGGCCGGTCGGCGAATCTGCATCGCCATAGGCGAGACGATTGATGGCGGCGGTGGTCGTCACCTTGAATTTTCCGAGGCCCTTTTGCAGGCCGATGCTGCCGTTCAATTCATGGCGCAGCGGGCGGGACACGCCCGGGGGTAGTACAACCGGCGATGAGGCAGTCTCGCGGCGCAGGTTGTACCCAACCTTGGCAATAGCACGCAGGTCGCGATTGATGTCGAGGTTGAGCGTGCCGTCAACGCCAGCTGACGGGTCTTCGACCTCTTCGCCGGACACGGATTTGCGGTAAGTTCCGTAGGCATTGAGCAGCGCCGAATGACGTGACCAGTCGGATGCAGCATTGAGGCGCAGCGTTGTTTCAGACAGAATCGCGCCCTTTGGAGTCGAGCCGTAATTGGCGTTGTCGGTCGCCGTCATCCCCTGTTCGAGCGTGGCAATGACGTTGAATGTACCAACCCGCATGCCGAGTGGCGCGTAGGGATTTTCTTCAGGCGTCTTGTCCAGGCCTTCGATCGCCTCGGCGCGGCCGTTTTCGCGCTCGACACGGTCGTTGCGCTCCTGATCGCTCTCATTGATCGTGGATTCGGCCTCTGTCCCTTCGATTTTCTGCTGGCCGTAACGGCTGTCTTCGCTGACCGTCCCGGTCATTTCACGTGATGTGCCTTTCGGTGCGCCGGCCCGCTTCTGGCGTGTGTTTGCCGCCTCGTCTTTGGGAGCCGCGCGCATCGGCTTAGCGCGCCGCGCCGGCTTGGTGTCTTCGGTGAAAGTCACTTCTTCGTTCTTGCGCGGAAACAGAGTCGATTGATCCGTGTCCACTTCCGTCACCTGGTCTTCTTCCGGGCTGCTCATCGAGCGCGAGCGGATTGCCTCGGCTTCGCGTCTGACCTTGTCTTCTTTCAACTTTTTGAGCTTCTGTCCTTCGCCGCTTGCGCGGCCAAGATCGGTGAGCACTTCGCTTTCGGTCAGTTCGCCGCGCAGCGGAGATTTGTCCTGTGCAAGTCCGGGGCCGGTCAGAACCAGCAAAGCCGTGCCCGCCGCCAGACCTGCAGTCCGTGCGTGCAGTAATCGCCAGCGATGTGAAACCCTACGCGGCATGACAACCCGAATCCGTCACAGCACGAACTGCGCCATGATTACCGGACCGTAAATGGCGATGGTTAACGGATGGTTGAATGACCGACTGAACCAATGAGCGTTGGACAGGGCTGGGACGAAATTGTAAGCGGTGCCGCATGCAACACGACAGCACTGTCAGCCCGGAATTTGCCGCTGCCGCTTCGGCGTCGGCAATCCGCACAATTTCCACCGAGCAGGCCGGTCTTGCTGCCCTTCTGGATGTTCTGAGTTCTGACGCCAGCGGCGCATTCGCCAAGGCGGCTGCCATGCTGTCTTCGGTTACAGGCAGGGTGATCGTCACTGGTGTTGGCAAGAGCGGCCATGTCGGCGCAAAGATTGCCGCCACGCTTGCGTCTACCGGAACGCCGGCCTTCTTCGTGCATCCAGCCGAAGCCAATCATGGCGATCTCGGCATGATCACCCGCAACGACGCCATTCTGGCGATGTCCTGGTCGGGCGAAAGCCAGGAATTGCGCGGTATCGTCTCCTATTCTCGGCGTTTCTCGATCCCGCTGGTCGCGTTGACCTCGGGGGGCGCCTCGTCGCTGGCGCGCGAGGCCGATGTGGTTTTGCTGCTGCCCAAAGCGAAGGAAGCTTGTCCGCATGGTCTGGCCCCCACGACATCTGCCCTGCTGCAACTCGTCATGGGTGACGCGCTGGCGGTGGCATTGCTGGAGGCACGTGGTTTCACGCCTGACGATTTCCTTGGCTACCATCCAGGGGGCAAGCTCGGCGCGTCGTTGACGCATTTGTCGCAGATCATGCGGCAGGGTGATGACCTGCCGCTGGTACCGGTCGGGACGACGATGCCTGACGCGGTGATGGAGCTGTCGAAAAAGAAGGTCGGCTGCGTCATCGTTGTCAATGCCGATGGCGCGCTGGCAGGCATCATTACCGATGGCGATGTTGCGCGAAACCTGCACCGCAATCTGAGAGACGTGTCGGTCGAGGAAATCATGACCCGCACGCCAAAGACGGTTGCCGCGGACATGTCAGCTGGCGCGGCAATTGCCTATCTCAACGAGAACAAGATTGGCGCGCTGGTAGTTGTCGATGGCAACAGGCCGGTCGGGGTGGTGCATTTCCACGACTTGCTGCGCGTCGGCGCAGTCTGAAGGTCAGATCACTTCGACTATCAACTCGCCGCCGCCTGCTGATATGACTTTCACGCGGGCGCCGGCCGAAGCATCCGGCCCGGTCACTTTCCATGTCGTGTCGTCGATGCGGATGCGGCCGTGGCCGTCCAGGATTGGCTCCTGCAAGGTAGCGGTGCGGCCAACCAGTTGAGCATCGCGCCTGTTGAGCAATGGCTCGTCGCTGTCAGACTGGCGGTCCCGCATGATGCGGTGGCCGGCATAGGCCGAGATCAAAGACAGAGCGAGAAAAGCCACCACCTGCACCTGCCAGGTCCACCAGGCCACTTCCCACAATTGTAGCGACAGCGCGCCGACCAGCAACGCGGCAATGCCGATCCACAACAGGTAGACGCCTGGCAACAGGATTTCGAGCGTCAGCAGGATGAAGCCGAGTACCATCCAGTTCCAGGGGCCAAGTTCGCCAAAAATCCGTTCCAGCATGACGATCCTCCCGGTGCAGGACTACTGGTCGCCGCCGCCAACGCGCGGCGTCGTGCGGGGCTGGCGCTGTGGCGCCTGTTGGCCGTTGTCGCCGAACACTTCCTTGGCGATCTGGCCAATGCCGCCAATCGAGCCGATCAGCGATGAGGCTTCCAGCGGCATCATCACGACCTTGGAATTGTTGCTCGACGCGATCTTTGCCAGCGCGTCAGTGTATTTCTGCGCGACGAAGTAGTTGACCGCCTGCACGTCGCCCTTGGCGATGGCTTCAGACACGACCTGGGTCGCACGGGCTTCTGCTTCTGCCGCACGTTCGCGCGCTTCAGCGTCACGGAACGCTGCTTCCTTGCGGCCTTCGGCTTCCAGAACCTGCGCCTGCTTCAAACCTTCGGCCTCGAGAATCTGGGCGCGCTTGTTACGCTCGGCCATCATCTGGCGCGCCATCGATTCCACCAGATTGGCAGGCGGGTTGATGTCCTTGATCTCGACGCGGGTCATCTTGATGCCCCACGGATGAGCGGCGTCGTCGACGATTTTCAGCAGCCGCTCATTGATCTGGTCACGGTTGGACAACAATTCGTCGAGGTCCATCGAGCCCATCACCGAGCGGATGTTGGTCATGGTCAGGTTGAGGATTGCGTTCTGCAGGCCAGACACCTGATAGGCCGCCTGCGGCGCGTTGAGCACCTGATAGAAGGCGACGCCGTCAACCGAGACAATCGCATTGTCCTTGGTGATGACTTCCTGAGTCGGAACGTCCAGCACCTGCTCCATCATGTTCATTTTTGAGCCGATCCGGTCGATGAACGGAACAATCAGATTGAGGCCTGGGCTCAGTGTGCGGGTATAGCGGCCAAAGCGTTCGACCGTGTAATTGAACCCCTGCGGCACTGTCTTGATACCCGCAAAGATGACCAGCAGGACAAGGACGACCAGAACCGGAATGACGATGTCAAAGGCATAAAAGCCCATAGCAAAACCCCCTGTTTGGCAACATCAGAGTGCCGCCACCAATTTGATGTAAGGGGGAACTATGGCAGCATCAATATGAACGCGCCAATTGTTGCGTGAGGCGACTCTGGTCAGAGCCAGCCTTCAAGCTCCCGGCGGGTGATCGCCTCGATCACCGCCATGCCGTCGTCGCTGTCGTTCAGGCAGGCAATATGGGCGAATTTTTCGCCGCCTGCGTGCATGAAGATTTCGCGCACTTCGCCGTCGATCTCTTCCAGCGTCTCAATGCAATCGGCCGAGAAACCGGGATTGATGATGGCGACACGTTTGACGCCGTCCTTTGCCAGTTGCTCCACCGTCTTGTCGGTGTAAGGCTGCAACCATTCCTGTGCGCCAAAGCGCGACTGGAACGTGGTCTTCAGGCGGCCTTCGTCCCATCCCAGCTTCTCGCGCAGCAACCGCGTCGTCTTCACGCAGTGGCAATGATAGGGGTCGCCCTTCTCGAAATAGGGTTTTGGGATCCCGTGATAGGAGGCCAACACCACTTCCGGCTCAAAATCGAGTGCGGCAAGCTGGGTGGTAAGCGAATTGGCCAGCGCGTCGATAAACACCGGCTCGTCAAAATAGCGCGGCACCGAACGCACCGTCGGCTGGTCCCGCATGGTCATCAGCTTGCGGTAGAGCTTGTCATTGGCCGTGGCGGTCGTCGTCGCCGAATATTGCGGGTAGAGCGGGAAATAGACGATGCGGTCGCAGCCTTGAGCCTGCAAACGGTCGACAACTTCGGCAATCGACGGATTACCGTAGCGCATCGCCCAGTCGACCACCACCTCTGGAAGGTCAGACAGGCGTTCGGCCAGCCGCTCAGCCTGGCCGCGCGTGATCGTGCGGAGCGGCGACTCGTCCTTTTCCGTGTTCCATATCTTCTTGTAGTTCGCTCCGGTCTTTGCCGGCCGGGTCGTCAGTACGAACGCGTGCAGGATCGGCTGCCAGATCAGCTTGTTCAGCTCAATGACGCGCGGGTCTGACAGGAATTCTCTCAGATAGCGCCGCACCGATGCATTGTCGGTGCCGTCGGGCGTGCCGAGATTGGCGAGCACGACACCGATCTTCCGCCCGGGCACGGGCGGGTGGTTCGCTGGCCGCGCGGCCATATCTGCATTCGATTTGTTGTCAGTCGCCCGATTGTTCATCGCCGATCATCCGGTTGCGCCCCAGACATAGAGCCGGGCGCGTCGATTGCAATCTTTGCCGGTGCGGCAAAACGCTGCCCAGCCAGAGTTTTCAGAAACAAGGCCCGCACTCAAAAGAGCACGGGCCTCGCAAATGCTAGGGCTCAGGTTAGCTGAAATCAGCCGGGAACCTTCAATGCGCCGCCAACCGGCAGGTCGGCCGGGTCATAGGTCGGGTTGGCCGCCTGCAGTTCTGGCCAACGCTGGTGTGCGCCGAGCAGGCGCTTGGCCAGCCACCAGTAGGTGTCGCCCTTGCGGATGATGTAGTCAGCCTTCGCCGGTTCAGCAGCGGGAGCCGCCGGAGCTGGCGTTGCAGCCGGAGCGGGCGCTGCAGGTGCAGCAGGCGCTGCAGGTGCAGCAGGCGCTGCTTCGATTTTCGGCGCCTGGTTGGCGATGTCGTTGGAGCCTGGCGGCGGCGCGGGCACGACGACGGGAGCCGCTGGCGCTGCCGGAGCAGGAGCCGCCGGAGCGGGAGCAGCGGCAGGCGCTGCGGCTGCCGGTTCGGCTGGCTTGGCTGCAGCTTCGGCAGCCGCCTTTTCAGCAGCTGCCTTTTCCTCAGCAGCCTTCTTCTTGGCTGCAGCCGCCTCGTCGAGCTGCTTTTGCACGTCGGCAGAGGTCAGATCGGTGATGCGGCCTTCAACCTTTGGCGTGTAGGGGCTGTTGGCGGTAATGTAGGACGCGACAACCTGTTCCAGACTCGGGCCAAAGTCGTAGGCGTTCTGGCCATTGCTTGCGAACAGCTTGTAGCCATCGCCGCCGCTGCGTACGAAGTTGTTGGTGACGATTGAGTAGGTTTTGGCATCGTCAAGCGGAACCCAGGCGCCACCTTCCATGGTCTCAATCGACTTCAGGCGGCCTTCGTTCGGCTTGACCGCCTTGTCGAAGGAATATTTCAGGCCCGCCACCTGCGGGAACTTGCCCTTGATTTCCTCGATTTCGGACAGGCCTGCTTCGATCGATGCGCGCAGGTCCTTGCCGGTCATCTGGAACGTCGCCACGGTGTTCTGGAATGGCAGCACGGTGAACACTTCGCCCATCGTCACTTTGCCCTGGTCGATGGAGGCGCGGATGCCGCCGCCGTTCTGGATGGCGATGGTGACGCCCTGATCCTTGACGCGGTCGAGCATTGCGTCGGCGATCAGGTTGCCCATCGAGCATTCCTTGACGCGGCAGGAATTGCGGTCGCCGTCGATGGCCGCGGTCGTGTCGCCAACCTCGACTTTCATCGCCTCTTCGATGGGCGCGCCGAGTTCCTTGATCTTTGCCAGAGCCGCCGCATCCGGCGTCACTGATTTGTCGAGCCAGATCGGGTCGCCCTTGGCTTCCTTGACCACGCCCGCGTCATCGAAGGTGACGACAAGGTCGCCCAGAACCTTGGAGTAGGACCCGGCCTGCACCACCGGCACCTTGTAGCCGCCGGGGTTGTCGACCATCGTCGGGTAGGGGCCAGCAGCCTTGTCGTCCGGATTGTTTGACAGAAGCGTGTGCGAGTGGCCGCCCACGACCACGTCGACGCCGGGGATCTTGGCAATCGCATCCATTTCGCGCGGATAGCCGATATGGGTCAGCGCGATGATCTTGTTGACGCCTTCGGCCTCAAGCTTCTTCACTTCGGCTGCGATGTTGGCGACATCATCCTCGAACAGGATGTTGGGGCCAGGCGAGGCGACTTCAGGCGTGTCGGTGGTCACCGCGCCAACAATGCCGACCTTCTGGCCGCCAATGTCGAGAACGACCGACGGCTTGATCTTGCCGCTGGCCTTGGACTGGTTGTTCGGCTTGATGTTGACGCCCAGGATCGGGAACTGCGCCTTGTCGATGAACGGCACCAGCACATCCTCGCCATCGTCAAACTCGTGATTGCCGAGCGCCAAGGCGTCGAATTTCATCTGGTTGAGGAAGTCGCCTTCAACCGTGCCCTTATAGGTGGAATAGAAAAGCGAACCCTGAAAGTTGTCGCCGGCGTTAAGCAGCACAATGTTCTGGCCCTGCAAGGCCGTGCGGCGGTCAGCGATGGCTGTCAGCAGGCGTGCTGCTCCGCCAATGCACGCACCCTTGCCCTCGTCTTCGGCCGAGCAGGTCGATTCAAACTTGTTGTTGGATTCGATGCGGCTGTGCCAGTCATTGATGTGCAGGATATTGAGCGAGTAGTCGGCAAAGGACGCGCCTGTCGACAGGGCGATGGCCGAAGCCGACATGGCCGCCACAAGTGAAAGTCTCTTCATAATGGTTCTCCCAATCAATGCGCGGGCTCTTGATAGAGCCATTCCGGCTGCATTCTCAACGGTCAATTTCACATTGGTGTGACGGCTGCGCAAGCTTTTTGGTGATGCCGGGATTCAGGAATAGTTCCGCTCATCGGCAATCACCTTGCCGTCATTGGGCAGTGAGGCGGCGGGGACTAGTTTTGCCTCCCCGCCAAGCTTGGTGACATCACGCAAAGTGGCGGCAATTGCTGTAATATCCGGCGCAGAACCTGGCTTTGGCTCGACATGCAGGGTCATCAAATCGCGTTCATCCTGGCGGGTGACAACGAGGCGGCCGCGCGCCACATCGGTATGGCGCGCCAGCACCTGCGCCACCTGTTTGGGGTCAACAAACATGCCCTTCACCTTGGTGCGCTGGTCGGCGCGGCCCATCCAGCCCTTGATGCGCGTATTGGTGCGGCCGCAGGGCGATGGTTCGGAAATCGTCGCCGACAGGTCGCCGGTGCCCAGCCTGACCAACGGGTAGACCGGATTAAACGATGTGACGACCACTTCACCGACCTCGCCATCGGCGACAGGATCGTCCGTGCCCGGACGCACGATCTCGACAATCAGATTCTCGCTCAGAACCATGCCGGGGATCGGCTCGCCATCGGCGCCGGCAGTCTCGTAGGCGATGACGCCAAACTCAGCGGTGGCGTAACATTGCATGATCTTGACGCCGCGCGCAGCATATTCGGCCCTGAGCGAGGGAAACAGCGCCCCGCCCGAGACCAACCCACGCTTGATCGACGACATATCGCGGCCCATCTCGTCCGCCTTGTCGAGCAGCACTTTGAGATAGTCCGGCGTGCCGGCAAAGACGCTCGGCTTCAGATCGGCAACGGCGTCAAGCTGCATTTCGGTATTGCCGGTGCCGGCTGCAAAGACGATGCAACCCAGAGCCCGCGCACCCTCGTCGATGATGAACGCGCCGGGCGTCATGTGATAGGCGAAAGTGTTGTGGACGATGTCGCCGGGGCGGGCGCCTGCCGCAAAGAAGGCACGTGCACCCTGCCAGTGGTCGATGCCGTCAGCCTGCGGCTCCCAGATCGGGCCGGGCGACAGATAGATGCGCTTGCCACGCCGCGAGGCGAGGTTGGCAAAGCCGCCAAAGGGCGGGTTGCCGCGCTGGAACTGCATCAGCTCCGGCTTTCTCAGAACCGGCAGCTTCGCCAGTGTGGCGCGGTCTTTGACAGCCGAAACATCGTGGCCCTCAAGCCATTTTGCCAAACCGGGCATGTTCGCTACCGCTTCGGTCAGGAAAGTTGGCAGGCGTGCGAACAATTCTGCCTCGCGCGTCTTGGGATCGCGTGTTTCCAGCGCGTCGAAATACTCGGCCATTTTTCCTCCCGGGATCATGTCGACACTATCGCAGCAGGCGGACCCACCTTGCAAGATTGACAAGTGATAACAATGCGGCAGCGACATAGGTCAATGCGGCTGCGCGCAGCACGGACTTGACTGCCGGCAGATCGCTGTCTTTCAGGTATTTGCCTTCACGCAGGATCGGCAGGGCCTTGCCAAAACTGGCGTCGAACTCGACCGGCAGAGTTACAAGGTTGACAATCACGTCGATGGCGAGCAGCGCAATCCCGATGGCGACAAGTGCAATGAACGCTGCCGGTGTGCGGGCCAGGATGGCAAGCACCGGCGCTGCAATGAAAAACCAGCCAGCAATTTTGTTGGTCCCTGACGCAAACCGCGCCAACGTCTGCCGCAGCCGCAGAGCGCGCTCGTCCCGGGCGTCCTGGATGGCGTGCCCGACCTCATGTGCCGCGACCGCCGCCGCAGACAGCGAGCGTCCGTCAAAATGGTTTGACCGGAGGCGGACTGTCTTGCTTCCGGGGTCGTAGTGGTCCCCCTCGTCAGTGCGCTCCACACTGACCCCGGCAAGCTGATAATATTCAATCAGATGCTTGGCGAGTTCGCCGCCGGTGCCGGGCAGATCCTGGCGCTCGGATCCATGCCGGGCCAATGTCCAACGTACCCACGCCGTCGGCAGCAAGATGATTGCCACCAACGCCGCAAGGCCAATTGCGATCAGCATTCGCTACAGCTGGCCGGGCCGTCAGGCCGCGCCAGCCTGCTTGCGCACCAGCACAAACTGCTGGCCAGCCGAACTGGTGCAGTTCATTTGCGATGTCGTCACCAGCGAGCAATTCACACTCGACGTGGTCTGGCGGATGATCGACGTCACCGAAATCGTGACAGCGGTCGGGCTGGTATTCCGGTAGGTGCCCGTTGCGAGCTTGTTGCCGGTGTCGACCGCCAGCGTTTCAAACGTGCCGCCAGCAAAGCGCGACATCGCAACACCGTCGGTCGACAGCCATTCACCCTCGACGCCCTGAGGGGCTCTGACGACCGGACCTGTCGAGCCGGGGCCGGGGCCGGTTTGACAACCGGCAACAGCCAAAAGTGCAAGCGCAGCCCCCGCCAGCGCGGCCTTCCGTGCAATCAGCATGGTATTTTTCCCTGTTTTTATCCCCACGCCTCCTGAATTGCGCGTTATCGCCGCGAAATCAATAGCGTTTGGACCTCTGTCAACGTACGAGAATGTTGCGGAACTGCCAGGGGTCTTTCTCGTCAATATCTTCGGGGAACAGGCCTGGCCGTCCTTCAAGCGGAGTCCAGTCCGTGTAGTAGCCATTGACTGGCCCGAGATAGGGGCGCTGCACTTCAAGGCAACGGCGATAATCCATCTCGTCGGCCTCGACGATGCCTTCGTTCGGGTTTTCCAGCGCCCAGACCATGCCGGCCAGAACCGCTGACGTCACCTGCAGACCGGTCGCGTTCTGGTGCGGGGCCAAGCGCCGCGCTTCTTCGAGCGTCAGCTGCGAGCCATACCAGTAGGCATTCTTCTTGTGGCCGAAGACCAGCACACCGAGTTCGTCGGAACCGTCGACCAGCTCATTCTCGTCCAGCACGTGCTGCACCGGCTGCGCCTTGCCTGCTGCGCCAAACATCTCGTTCAGCGACAGGATCGCGTCATTGCACGGATGATAGGCATAGTGGCAGGTCGGGCGGTAGGTCACTTCGCCTTTCTTGTCGCGCACGGTGTAATAGTCAGAGATCGAGATCGCTTCATTGTGCGTCACCAGCAGGCCATATTGCGGGCCGGGCGTCGGGCACCAGGTGCGGACGCGGGTATTTGCGCCAGGCTGTTCCAGGAAAATGCCGGCCTGCGAACCCTTCTTGTGGGTCTTGGCGTTCTTCGGCATCCATTTTTCATTGGTTCCCCAGCCAAGCTCTGCTGGCTGCAGCCCTTCTGAAATGAAGCCTTCGACCGACCAGGTATTCCAGAACACGTTGAGCGGTTTTGGACGCTTGGTGCGCTGGGTGTCGCGCTCGGCAATGTGCACGCCCTTGACGCCCAGCTTTTTCATCAGCTTGGCCCAGCCTTCGCGGTCGTTCGGGCCGGGCTCCTTGACGTCCAGCTTGGTGTCTTTCGCCAGATTGACCAGCGCCTGCTTGACGAACCAGGACACCATGCCGGGATTTGCGCCGCAGGTGGAAACAGCCGTCGGGCCACCCGGGTTCTTGCGCTTTTCGGCCAGCAAGGTCTCGCGCAGCGCGTAATTGGTACGGTCGGCGTTTTTCACCTTGTCGTCGAAATAGAAGCCCAGCCACGGCTCGATGACCGTGTCGACATAGAGCGCACCGAGTTCGCGGCAGAGCCGCATCAGGTCAACCGAGCCGGTGTCCACCGACAGGTTGACGCAAAAGCCCTGGCCGCCGCCCTTGGTCAGAAGCGGCGTGAGCACCTTCTTGTAATTGTCCTTGGTGATGTCCTGCTTGACGAAGGCGACGCCGTGCTCGTCGAGGATTGCCTTGTTTTCCTCGCTCGGGTCGATGACCACGAGGCGGGATTTGTCGAATTTGAAGTGGCGCTCGATTAGTGGAAGGGTGCCCCTGCCGATCGATCCAAAACCGATCATCACGATTGGGCCGGTGATCTCACCGTAGACAGGCCATTTCGCATTCGCCAATTTTCAGCACTCCATTGCTGTTTCATCTGGCCAAAGACAAACCACATCGGCGCGTCATAATAAACAGGATTCAGCAAAAGCCGCCGTTCTGCAGCGTTTCTCGCCCGAATCGAGACGTTTCTGGTTAATCCGGGCGGATCTTGTTCACAGCAGCACGCTGAGGATGATGCCACCCAGCGCGCAACCGGCAAGTGTTGCCGCCATGCCAAGATGGAAGCGGAACATCGCGATCATCGCTGCGGCTGCCAGAAGCGCCGCCCGCCAGTCGAGCGACGACAGGACCGGCAGATCGAGCCGGACCGGCCCAAATCCGACGCTCGCCATCTCCCGGAACAGGACATGCATGGCAAACCACACCGCCAGATTGAGGATCACCCCGACAACCGCAGCCGTGATCGCCGACAATGCGCCTGCAATCGCCTTGTTGCCACGCAATGTCTCGACAAATGGCGCGCCGGCAAAAATCCAGAGGAAACACGGCGCAAATGTTACCCACACCGTCAGTGCCGCGCCGAGCGCGCCGGCCAGCATAGGATCAAGCGCCCCAGGCGCGCGATAGGCGGCCAGAAAGCCGACATGTTGCAGCACCAGGATCAGCGGCCCGGGCGTGGTTTCGGCAAGGCCCAGCCCGTCGACCATTTCGCCCGGCGTCAGCCAGCCAAACCCGTCCACCGCCGACTGCGCCACGTAGGCCAGCACGGCATAGGCGCCGCCAAAGGTCACCACCGCCATGGTCGAAAAGAACGTCGCTATGCGCGTCCACACGCTTGTGTCCCCTGTCTGAGCCCAGAGCAAAGCCACCGGCAGCAGCCAGACCGGCAGCCAGATGGCAAGCGTGCGCAACGCGCGAGCCGCCGACGGCCGGGTGTGGTCCATCTCGCCGCGCGCAAACATCGCCTCCACAACATTGGCAGGTTCGGGCGCTGCCCCTTTTCCGGCTGCTTTCGACGGATCCGAGACGCGCGACATCAGCCAGCCGGTCAGGCCCGCCGCCAGAATGATGAACGGAAACGGAATGTGCAGGGCGGCAATCGCCACAAAGGCAAGCGCTGCGATCACATAGGACGCTCGCGTTTTCAGCGCCCGGCGGCCAATGCGCATCAGCGCCTCGACAACGACGGCCAGCACCGCCGCCTTGACGCCCAGAAACGCGGCGTCGATCAGCGGCACGTCGCGGTAGAGCACGTAGAGCATGCTCAGGCCCAGCATCACCAATGCGCCGGGCAGGATGAACAGCAGCCCCGCGATCAGGCCGCCCGCTGTTCGATGCATCAGCCAGCCGATATAGGTCGCCAGCTGTTGCGCCTCGGGGCCGGGCAGCAACATGCAATAGTTCAGTGCATGCAGGAACCGCTGCTCGCCGATCCAGCGCCGGTCCTCGACCAGTTCCTTGTGCATCAGCGCGATCTGGCCAGCCGGCCCGCCAAAAGACAAAAGGCCGATCTTCAGCCAGACACGCGTGGCCTCAGCCAGCGAAGGCGGGGCAGGATCGGCCTGGCTGCTCATGGCTCTTTTCTGACCCTACCTGGATCGGTGATTTACGGGATGTTGCCGACCTGCGGCGGTCCGCCCTGTCGCCCGGCATTTCTATATCACTACGACCTGAAAGGGTCTAATCGCCGTGCTTCTTCTCCAGATGTCCGCCAAAAGCGAAACGCATAGCCGACTGCATCTTGTCGGCGAATCCAGCATTGCCGCGCGAGGAGAAGCGGTCAAACAGCGCCGCCGACAGCACCGGGGCAGGGACGCCGGTGTCGATGGCCGCCTTCAGCGTCCAGCGGCCTTCGCCGGAATCAGATACCCGGCCGTCAAAGCCATCAAGTTTTGGATCAGCGGCCAGCGCCTGCGCCGTCAGGTCGAGCAGCCAGGAGCCGACAACGCTGCCGTGCCGCCACACTTCGGCCACCGCAGGCAGGTCGATCTCCATCTGGTAATATTGCGGCTGGTCGAGCGGCGTTGTCTCGGCGTTGGCCTCACGCTTTGTCGCGCCGTCATTGGCGGATTTCAGAATGTTGAACCCTTCGGCGTAGGCCGCCATCAGGCCGTATTCGATGCCGTTATGCACCATCTTGACGAAGTGGCCTGCGCCGCTTGGCCCGCAATGCAGAAATCCTTGCGGCGCGGTGCCGGTTTCGGGCGAGGGGGCGGCATCGCCATTGGGGGCCAGCGAGGCAAAGACCGGGTCAAGCCGGTGGACGGCGTCCTTTGTGCCACCGATCATCAGGCAATAGCCGCGCTCCAGTCCCCAGACGCCGCCCGACGTGCCGACATCGACAAAGTTGAGGCCGGCCGGAGCCAGCTCGGCAGACAGATCAATGGCGTCCTTGTAGTTGGAATTGCCGCCGTCGATGATCGTGTCGCCTGGCTGCATCAATCCTGCCAGTTTGCGCACATTGTCGCCGGTGATTGCGGCCGGCAGCATCAGCCAGGCGGCGCGTGGCGGCGCCAGCTTCTGGACAAACTCCTCCATCGACGCCGCGCCTGTCGCGCCGGCCTCAACCAGTCCGGCAACCGCCTTTTGATTGATGTCATAGACGACGCATTGATGGCCCGCGCGGAGCAAGCGATGCACCATGTTTGCGCCCATCCGGCCAAGGCCAATCATTCCGATCTGCATGTCATTTTTCCAATCTGCAAAGCTTTTGAGCCCTTTGTGCATCCCATCGGGATCGCATTGCAACAGTTCAGGCGCGACGGACCGAGACCTGTCAACCGAAGGCCTCACTACTTTTTTTGTTCAATTCGCTGCCAATCGGCGATAATGAAATCCGACCTTTTGAAATGAAAGCCGGATTGATGCCTGCATATCGTTCGAGAACCACCACCCATGGCCGCAACATGGCCGGCGCACGCGGCCTGTGGCGCGCCACCGGCATGAAGGATGGCGATTTCGGCAAGCCGATTATCGCGGTGGTCAACTCGTTCACCCAGTTCGTGCCGGGCCACGTGCACCTGAAAGACCTCGGCCAGCTTGTTGCGCGCGAGATTGAGGCCGCCGGCGGCGTCGCGAAGGAATTCAACACGATCGCCGTCGATGACGGCATCGCAATGGGCCATGACGGCATGCTCTATTCGCTGCCCTCGCGCGAAGTGATCGCAGACGCGGTCGAATACATGGTCAATGGCCATTGCGCCGATGCGATGGTCTGCATCTCCAATTGCGACAAGATCACGCCCGGCATGCTGAACGCAGCCATGCGGCTCAACATCCCGGCAGTGTTTGTCTCCGGCGGGCCGATGGAAGCCGGCAAGGCTCTGGTCAAGGGCAAGCTGCAGGCGCTCGATCTGGTCGACGCGATGGTGATGGCGGCCGACGACAAATACACCGACGAAGAAGTCGCGACTGTCGAAGAGGCGGCATGCCCGACCTGCGGCTCGTGCTCGGGCATGTTCACCGCCAATTCGATGAACTGCCTCACCGAAGCTCTCGGTCTGTCGCTGCCTGGCAATGGCTCGACGCTGGCTACGCACTCCGACCGCAAGCGGCTGTTTGTCGAGGCCGGGCATCTGATCGTCGACCTCGCACGCCGCTATTACGAGCAGGACGACGCATCCGCCCTGCCGCGTTCCATCGCCACCAAGAAGGCGTTTGAGAACGCCATGTCGCTCGACATCGCCATGGGCGGATCGACCAACACCATCCTGCACATTCTGGCGGCTGCCTATGAAGGCGGGGTCGACTTCAATCTTGATGACATCAACGCGCTGTCGTTGAAGGTCCCTGTGCTCTGCAAGGTCGCCCCCGCAAAGAGCGACGTGCACATGGAAGACGTGCACCGCGCCGGTGGCATCATGTCGATCCTCGGCCAGCTCGACCGCGCCGGCCTCATCAACCGCGATGAACCGACTGTTCACGCCGTCACGATTGGTGATGCGCTCGACCAGTGGGACATTTCGCGGACCAATTCGGAAAACGTGCGCCAGTTCTACATGGCGGCGCCTGGCGGCGTGCGCACGACGCAGGCGTTCTCGCAATCAAACCGCTGGAAGGATCTCGACCTCGACCGCAAGGCAGGCGTCATCCGCTCTGCCGACAACGCCTTCTCGAAAGACGGCGGCCTGGCCGTGCTGAAAGGAAATATCGCGCTCGACGGCTGCGTGGTGAAAACCGCTGGCGTTGACGAGTCGATCCTGAAATTCACCGGGCCGGCAATCGTGTATGAAAGTCAGGATTCGGCGGTGAAAGGCATTCTGTCCAACGAGGTGAAGCCCGGCGACGTTGTCGTCATCACCTATGAGGGACCGAAGGGCGGACCTGGCATGCAGGAAATGCTCTACCCGACCAGCTACCTCAAATCGAAAGGTCTCGGCAAAGCCTGCGCTCTGTTGACCGACGGCCGATTTTCGGGCGGCACGTCCGGTCTGTCGATCGGCCATGCCTCGCCAGAGGCTGGCATGGGCGGCGCGATCGGGCTGGTCAAGACTGGCGACATCATCGAGATCGACATCCCGGGCCGCACCATCAACCTGAAGATCAGCGATGCTGAGCTGGCCGAGCGCCGCAAGGCGCAGGACGCCAAGGGCTGGAAGCCGGCCGAGAAGCGCAAGCGCAATGTCACCACGGCGCTCAAAGCCTATGCCGCCTTTGCATCGAGCGCCGACAAGGGCGCGGTGCGCATCCTGCCCGAGGAGTACAATTGATGGCGGTTCCAAGCGGCTGGCGGCACATTTCGACTGCGCCGAAGGACGGTTCGCGACTGCTGGTGACGGTTGGCGAGAGCGAGCAGGGACCGGCGCAGGTCGATGTCGCCTATTGGGCGAGGGCCGACCAGTTCGGTATCGAGGGCTGGCGCTCGGCGGATTCGCATCCGGGCCAGATATTCTCTTATGCGGACACGGAACTGAAATGCTGGATGCCGATGCCCGGCGCTGGCGAAGCGATCATGCCTGCGCCATGGACGGCTGAATCAGGCGAAGAATTGTACGGCTCGGGCATCTGACCGAGCCGTCTTTCCTGTCTGCTGTTTGCCGCAACTCGTCCATCAGGACGCCACGGAGTTCGTTGAAAGGAACCACTCGTTAACCCTGTTGATTCACACTGAGGATGGTTGATTGGCTGCATTCAACTGCGTTGTGTTCTCAGTTTGGTACGAGTTGGTGCGTCATCCGTTTTTGCTGCCGCGCGTGTCGCGGCTCCCCCACATATCCGGTTCTATTCTGCTTGCCTGTGTAGCAACTGCACTGCCCGGCGCTGCCTTGGCCGGAAAGGCGTTTCATGCGCCGGCATTTGCTCTGTCGCTCGTGAAGCCCGGAACGCCTGCAACACAGTTTCACGGATCGGCGAGGTCAATTGCGCCGTTCCTGCATACCCCTGACGATAAATGGTACCATCATCTTGGCCACTCGGCAGCGCAGCCGGAGCGGGTTGCAACGCTTGATAAACGTCTGGCTCCCGAGCCGCGCGTCGCGAGGCTGAACGATCAAACAGCCGAACAGCAAGCGGTTGAAAAGACGCCCGCACCCGGACTGGCCGCTTTGCCTCCGGCAAAGGCATCTGCTGCAACGGTGCTGGCCTTTGCCCCTTCATCGCCGAAGGCGGAAGGCGGAGCGATTGCTGCGCTTCGGACGATGAGCGAGGATGCCGAAGGTGGTATCGACCTCGGCGCGCTGGAGATCGAGAATGTTCCGCTGCCCGAAGCCCGGCCGCAGCGCGATGAAGCAGTTGCGAAGCCAGAAGCTCCGGCGGCGAAACTCGTGCCTGCGCCAAAGGCAGTCGCATCCTTGCCGCCACCGGAGAAGCCCACCGTCGCCGAAAAGCCAACAGGCGGGTTGTTCAAGAATTTGTTCAACGGCAGCGCCAAACGCGGCAATAACAAAATCGCCGTCTATGACATCAGTGCGGCAAAGGTCTACATGCCGGACGGTTCGGTGCTTGAGGCGCATTCGGGCATCGGCAAGATGGCCGACAATCCACGCTATGTGCATGTGAAGATGAACGGGCCGACGCCGCCGCAGACCTATGATCTCAGGATGCGCGAAAGGCGGTTCCACGGTGTGGAGGCGGTGCGCATGCTGCCGGTCGGTGATCAGACGATGCATGGCCGCGACGGCATTTTGACCCATTCCTACCTGCTGCGGGGCCGAGCTGGCCAGTCGCATGGCTGTGTCGCGTTCAAGGAATATCACAAGTTCCTGGCGGCGTTCAAAAAGGGCCATGTGACACGCATCATCGTCGTGCCGGGCGGCGGGGCGGGCGCATTTGCGCGGGCCAATTCGAGGGCCGGAGACGACGCGTAGTTCAACCGGTCGCGGCGATCTTCTCGAGCGCCGCGACCAGCCGGTCACGGTCGGCGGTCAGTCCCTTGTAGTCCAGCTGATCGCCGTTCATTGCCAGTAACTGGCTTGCGAGCGAGCGGGCGATCTGGGCCCGGTCAGAGTGTTTTGCGATTGCGCCCAGCGGATCGAGATAGATGCGAATCGTGAACAGGATGTCGCCCGAGACCGGCAGCTTGCGCAGCGTCTGGCGCTCGACGCGGATGAACGCCGCGTCGTGGACATCTCGTCCGCCAAATCGTGATGGTCTGGTTTCCGCCCGCTCGTCGCGCCCGGCATTCGACATCGGGTGATAGAGGTTCGGGTTCGCCTGGATCGACCAGTTGAAGCGAAGCACCGGCTGATGCAGCCGGTCGAACATGCGGGTGATGAGTTCGTTGTTGCGCGAGCCTGCGCCAAAATCGGGCACCGGCTGGTGGATTTCATGGATCGGCAGCCCAAATTTTTCAGTCAACGTCCATGACGAGGGAAAGCACAGCGATCCGGCGGCCAGCCGCCAGCCAGTCTCACCCTTGCGCATCAGTATCAGGTCTTCCTGCACCAGCAGCGACGCCCTGTGCAGTGGCGGCAGGCTTGCGTTTGCGGCTGGGCCAGCGAGGCTCGCCGCTATCCCGTCCGGCCCGATCGCATATCGCTGCGGGAATTGCGCGACCAGGTGTTCGGACAACAGGTCGAGCACCTCCTGCTGCGCGTCAATCGTATCGGCCTCTGCGACCAGCACCTCTGGCGTGCGCTCAGAATACTGCCGCTGCTTTTCCCCCAGCTGCAGATCGAACGTATCGTCGATGTCGATCCAGCCAGCCAGATCGAGAGGCTTCAGGCCGATGGTGAACGGCGACGTTGAACCGTCATAGGGAGTTGGTGAAAGTGCGGGCATGGTTCGATCCAAAACAAAAGGCCGGCTCCTTTGCAAGAGCCGGCCTTGAACTGAAATCAGTCCGATCAGGTGTTGCCGCTGCCGCCTGCTGTCGGGAAGCGTCGCAGGAACTCCTTTTCGTTGCCAGCCGCCAGCAGTTTGGCCTGCTCGATCCAGCGTTCGCGTTCGATGCGGCCGTCGAATTCAAGAACGTCCTCGACGCGCTTGATGTCCGCCGCGGTCCAGGCGGCGATCTGCTTGAAGGTGGTGATGCCAAGGCCGCGCAGTTTTTTGTCGTTGACCGGACCGATACCGATCATGCGGCGCAGATTGTCGGGTTTCGCAGGCTTGGCGGGCGCTGCCTTGACAGCCGCGGGCTTGGGTGCGGCGGCCTTTTTCGGTGCGGGCTTCTTGACCGGGGCAGACATGAGGGCGACCGGCGCTGGAGCAGGACGTTCGCGCAGTTCTGCAAGCTGGGCGTTGAGTCCGCGAACGGTTGCGTCGAGATCGGCGCGCGCCTTACCGCACGCCTCAAGGTCGCGCTTGAGGCGGTCATTTTCGGCGCGAAGCCGGGCCAGGTCGCTTTCAAGCTCGACGATGCGGCCGCGCAGACGGCCCCAGATGATCCAGCCAAGCAGAAGACCCAGCAGGAACGCGCCGAGGATATAGAGGAACATCTGTGTGAGGAGGTAACCCATTCACGTGTCTCCGGATTCAGGAAAAGGGGTACGCGCCGCGATCAGGGCAGCGACCATTCCATGGTGATACGGCGGTTTTCCTGCCGGCCCGCATCGGTTGAATTGTCGGCAATGGGCTGGCGTTCGCCGTAGCCAAGTGCGGTGATGATCTCGTCCTTGATGCCACGTTGCGCCAGCGCTGTCTTGACGGCATCGGCGCGCGACTGACTGAGGCGCAGGTTTGCGTCGTCGTCGCCGACATTGTCGGTGTGCCCGCCGATGGCGACCTTGAGGCCGGGCAACTCAAGGCAAGGCTTCGCAACAAGCATGATGCGGTCGATGACGCCGAGGCCATAATTCGTGATGGTGGCGCTGCCCGTCTGGAACTGGATCGACGCACCTTTGAGCAGGCCGGCAATGGCTTCGTTGCAACTGCGCGCGACGTCGATGGCGGATGGTGCGCCTGGCAGGGCTGGCGCCGGTTTGGTGGCCAATTGCGCCGTCAGGTCTTCGATCTGCTTGCGCGCTGCATCAAGGTCTGCCTGCAGCGTGCCGGACGATTTTTCAAGTTCTGCCAGACGCGCTTTGGTGGCTTCAAGTTCGGCGGCCAGTTCGTCAGCGCGTTTGCGTGCCGCGTCGAGATCAGCTTGAGCGCTGCCACTATTGCCCTCCAGATCGGCCACACGCTTCTTGGCGGCGGCGAGTTCTTCGGTGAGTGCCGCAGCGCGCGCTTCGAGATCGGCCAGAAGCCTGGCGCTCAGGTCGTCGGGGCGAGGCGTGATAGCAGCTTCAAATGTGTTGCCGAGCCCGCCGGTTACGCCGGCGATAGCGTCCTGCGGGGCGCTACCCGTGAGGTACGATTTTTCGCCTTCAAGCGACAGGTTGCCCCAGTCGAGCGCACTCAAGCCCTTGGCGCCAGCGGCAGCGCGGTCAAGCCAGTTGCTGTCAAGACCCTGTTCGCGAACAACGAGGCGGTCGACAATATTGGCCGATGGATTGGCGGTTCGAAAAGCGTCCAGCACGGCTGCGCGGCCGGCTTCCGTGGCAATTTCACCAGAAGCGATGATCGTGCCATCAGGTGTTTTTGCGATACCCAGACGTCCAGGCGCTGATGGCGCGGCAGGGGCGGGGCCCTTGACGACGACCTGCCAGAGATCCGGCGCCGCGCCGGCGAGCGCATCAGCCGCAGATGCGGCTGCATCATTTGCTGTATGGCCAAAAAGTTTGAGCTTGCCTTCGGTTGCGATGAGCGAACCAACGTCGAGCGCAGCAAGCTGCTTGAAGGCGTCGCCGAGTGAGCCAAGGGCAGTGTCGCCGCCTTTGCCGGAAACTTCGATCCGGTTGTCAATGGCGCCAGTGAACGAGGCTTTTGCGGCGGCTTCGGTCGCAGCCTTGACGTCATCACTCGGAGCAAGACCGGTCAGCACGAGGCTGCCGTCAGACCGCTTTTCGGCAGAGATGAATTCCAGCACCTTCGTCTCGGCGGCCGCGACAGGAACCCAAAGCCCGTCATATGGCCCAAGCGCGCCATAGACATCATCGGCTGCGGCAAGGGTTTTCGACTTCGATGCATCGTCTGGTTCAGGTCCGCGGACAGTGACAAAACGTCCATCGACGATGACTTCGGCATCGGCATTCAGCGCCTTCACCGCGTCGCCTGTTCTTGTCAGGATGTCCTGCTCGATAGCTGGAGCCTTGTAGCCATATGCCCGCCAGCACAACAACACAGCAAGAATGGCCCAGACAATTGTCAGCAAACCTCTCATCAACTTCCCCCGGTCAGGCGATGTTCCGCAATTTGAACGCGCCGAACCTAACACATGCTACGTAGAGGAAAGCAAGTCTAACGGCCTGGACAAGCAGTTTATTCACGATCGGCAAATTATTCAGACGTCAAGCGCCTCAAGTTCGGCGATCAATCCCTCGATCACCGACAGACCCTGTTGCCAGAAACCGGGGTCGGCGGCGTCGAGGCCAAATGGTTGCAGCAACTCACGATAATGCTTCGTGCCACCTGCACGCAGAAGCTGGAAATACTTGTCCTGGAAGCCTGGTCCGGCGTTCTGGTAGACGGAGAACAGCGAATTCACCAGACAGTCGCCGAAAGCATAGGCATAGACGTAGAAAGGTGAATGGATGAAGTGCGGAATATAGGTCCAGAAAGTTTCGTATCCAGGCTGGATGCGGATCGCCGGGCCAAGGCTGGCCGACTGAACGTCCAGCCACAGCTGGCCGATACGCTCGGAGGTCAGTTCGCCAGACTTGCGCTCGGTATGCACCTTGCGCTCGAACTCGTAGAAAGCGATCTGGCGCACGACGGTGTTGATCATGTCCTCGACCTTCTGGGCCAGCATTGCCTTGCGTTCGCGCCGGTCAGTGGTGCGGTCGAGCAGCGAGCGGAAGGTGAGCATTTCGCCAAAGACCGAGGCGGTTTCAGCCAGTGTCAGCGGTGTCGGCGCCATCAGTGCGCCCTGGTGGGCGGCCAGCACCTGGTGCACGCCGTGGCCGAGTTCATGCGCCAGCGTCATCACATCGCGCGGCTTGCCGAGGTAGTTGAGCAGCACGTAAGGGTGCGCCGAGGGCACGGTGGGGTGAGCGAATGCGCCTGGGGCTTTTCCGGGACGAACGCCGGCATCGATCCAGCGCTTGTCAAAGAAGCCGCGTGCGATGTCGGCCATTTCCGGCGAGAAACCACCAAAGGCAGACAGGACGGTCGTCTTGGCCTCATCCCAGCCGATCACCGCCTGTGGCGTGTCGGGCAGGGGGGCGTTGCGATCCCAGCTGTTCAACTGATCGACGCCTAGCCAACGTGCTTTCATGGCGTAGTAGCGGTGGGAGATGCGGGGGGCGGCATCGTGCACGGCGGACGCAAGCGCATCCACGACACTTCGCTCGACCCGGTTGGCCAGGTGGCGCGCGTCGGCAATGTCTTCAAAGCCGCGCCAGCGGTCGGAAATTTCCTTGTCCTTGGCGAGCGTGTTGGTGATCAGTGTGAATGTCTGGAGATTCTCGCCAAAGGTTTTGGCCAAAGCTTCAGCGGCGCGGCGGCGTGCGTCGGGATTCGGATCCTGCAGCCGGTTGAGAGCCGGTTCGATCGACAGGTCTTCGCCGTCGATGCGAAAACGCAACGCTGTCATTGTCTCGTCGAACAGGCGGTTCCAGGCGGCGCGGCCGCTAACCGACTTTTCGTGGAACAATTGTTCGACGCGGTCTTCGAGCTGGTAGGGTTTGTCTTTGCGCAGATCGACAATCCAGGGCCGGTAGCGCGCAAGTTCGGTGTCCCTTTCCATGGCCGCATCGACCAGAGCGTCGTCGACCTTGTTCAGCTCAAGCGCGAAAAACAGCAGATTTGCGCCTGCATTTGTCATCTTCTCTTGGATGTCGCCGTAGAGTTTGGCGTTTGCCGGCGCAGATGTGTCGCCCGCATAGACCAGGCCGGCAAATGACAGCAGCCGGCCAATCAGTTCCTCGAGCTCTTCATATTCCCTGATTGCCTGGACCAGTCCGCCTTGCTGCGGATCACTCGTTTCATCGGCCAGCCTGCCTTTCCAGCGGCGCTCGAATGCGGCGGCGCGCTCGGCGGCGCGCGCCAAGTCGTCATTGATCTCCGGTCCATCGATTGACGGATAGAGATCTGCAAGGTTCCACTGCGGCAGGGCCTCAGCGTCGAGACCGGACGACGACACTGCCGCGATGTTCATGGGGACGGGCTTTTGAGTGGTCGAGAGCATAGACGGTACCTGGTTATCAAGCTGAGGTCTAACGCCCAATACTGCGTACGTATACCAAGTTTGTTGTACCCTTGTTTAGAACCCTGTGTCATTACGATGCACCATGACACTTGCGAAACCGAGTTCGGCCGCCGGAGGCCAGGGGCAAACAATTCTTGTCGTCGACGACGATCCGGTGCAACGCCGCCTGATGGAGACGGCATTGTCCAAGATCGGCTACCAGCCGGCAGTGGCCGCTTCCGGCGCCGAAGGGCTGGCTGCGCTGTCGGCTCCTGACGGGAAGATCGCAGCGGTGCTGCTTGATCTTGTGATGCCGGAAATGGGCGGGCTCGACGTGCTTGCACGGATGCGCGACGGCGGCATTGATACGCCCGCGATCGTGCTGACCTCGAATGGTGGCATGGAGACAGTGATCTCGGCGATGCGCGCCGGAGCGTTTGATTTTCTCGTCAAGCCCGTTTCACCGGATCGATTGAAAGCATCGCTTGCCAATGCGATCAAAGTGGAGGGGCGCGATGGCGCGGCCCGCCAGGCGCGGCGTCAGCCTTCTGCGGCGCTGGGCTTTCGAGAGATGATTGCGCAAGCGCCCCGAATGGAGCGTGTGCTGCAATTGGGCCGCAAGGCGGCAGGCTCTGACATTCCGATCCTGATCGAAGGCGAATCGGGCAGCGGCAAGGAAGTGATCGCCCGCGCCATCCAGGCGGCCAGCGATCGCAAGGGCAAGCCATTCATCACAGTCAATTGTGGAGCGATCCCCGACAATCTGGTCGAAAGCATCCTGTTTGGCCATGAGAAGGGTGCGTTTACCGGCGCGACCGAGAAACATCCGGGCAAATTTGTGGAAGCCAATGGCGGAACGCTGTTTCTCGATGAGATCGGCGATCTGCCGCTCGACGTGCAGGTCAAGCTGCTGCGCGCCGTGCAGGAAGGCGAAGTCGAAACAGTGGGGGGGCGCGGCGTCCAGAAGGTCGACATAAGGCTGATCTCGGCAACGCATCGCGACCTGCTGCAACGGGTGAAGGACGGGCTGTTTCGTGAGGACCTTTACTACCGGCTGAATGTGTTTCCGATCCAGGTGCCGCCGTTGCGCCAGCGGGCGGGTGACATTCCGGCGCTTGTGGCGCATTTCATCGCACGGCTTGCCAAGCGTGAGCGCAGCGCAATTTCCGGCATTTCGCCGAAAGCGCTGTCGATGCTGATGGCCTATGACTGGCCTGGCAATATCCGCCAGCTGGAAAACGCAGTGTTTCGTGCGTTTGTGCTGGCCGACAGCGGATTACTTGACGTTGACGACTTCCCCCAGATCCGGCTCGAACTTGAGAATGGTGATGGGGAAGCCAGGTGGGCCGACGATGCAGTCAATGTCCGGCGCGGCATTGACGCGCCAAGCTTGCCGCGGATGATCGGCAAGCCGACAATGATTGCAGAGGAAGCGGTTGATGTTTCGCCGCCGGCAAGTGTCAGTGCGCTTGATGGCAGCGGCAATGTGCGCACGCTGTCTGATATCGAACTTGAGATGATCCTGTTTGCCGTCGACCACTATGGCGGGCAGATGAGCGAAGTGGCGCGGCGGCTTGGAATTGGCCGATCCACGCTTTATCGCAAGTTCAAGGAATACGGGATTGATCCTGATTCCGGGCGTTTGATCGCCGAAAACGCTGCAAGCGCGCAAATCGCCGAAATCGGCCGATAAACCAATTGTTTGCCATATCCGGGCGTGGCTGGGCCAGGTGTCTCCGCTGCCATCGTGTTACCGCATTTGGGCTTCACTAAGCTGTGATTAACCATTAGGCACGATAGTCACAGACTCATACCCTGTGCAAAGTCGTTGTCAGGGACCAAAATCAGCCGGCAAGGCGGGGCGATTTGACCAGGATCGTAAGTGTCCATCAGGGACAGAGTGGCAGTAGACTAGATTGGCGGCGTCCATTTGCGGCGTTGATGCTGGCTATGGCTTGCCTTTTTGCAACTGCTCCGTTTGCTGCGGCCGAGACGCGCACGCTGAAGCTTTACTACCTGCATACGAGGGAGAAGGCTGAAATCACGTTCAAAAAGAACGGCCGCTATGTTCCCTCCGGCCTCAAGCAGCTGAATTATTTCCTGCGCGACTGGCGCCGCAATGAGCCGACCAAGATGGATCCGCGTCTGTTCGACCTGGTGTGGGAAGCCTATCGCGCCGCTGGCGGCCGCGACTACATCCACGTTGTGTCAGCCTATCGCTCGCCCGCCACCAATTCGATGCTGCGCAAGCGCGGCCGTGGCGTGGCCAAGCAGAGCCAGCACATGCTCGGCAAGGCGATGGATTTCTTTGTCCCAGGCGTGAAGCTGAAGAACCTGCGCAACGCCGGTTTGCGCATCCAGGGCGGTGGTGTTGGTTATTACCCGACTTCTGGCTCGCCGTTCGTTCATATGGACGTCGGCAATGTGCGTCACTGGCCGCGCATGAGCCGTAGCGAACTGGTTTCGGTGTTCCCGAACGGCAAGACGCTGCATGTGCCGACGGATGGCAAACCGCTGCCTGGTTATGACGCGGCTGTCGCAGCCTATGCCAAGCGCAAGGGTGCGCCGATCGCCATGGCCAGCAATGACAGCTCCGGCAAAAAGGGTGGTTTCTTCGCGAAGCTGTTCGGCGGCGGGGCTGATGAGGAAGAAGAGACCGGGACCGCATTTGCAGACGCAACGCCTCGCGCGGCGCCTGCTCCCAAAGCGGTTGTCGTAGCTGAAGCAAAACCTGCTGCGCCAAAGCCCGTGCCAAAGGCGTCGGTGCTTGAAGATTCTATGGGTTCGGCCCAGCAGCCTGTTGTGGCAGCGCCTCAAGCGCCAGCCGCAGCAGAACCGGTGGCGGCTGAACCGGCTGCGCCTGAGCCAGAAGCGCCGAAGACCGCAGAAACCATCGTGGCGGCACTGCCGCTGCGTGACGTGCCACGCCCGATGCTCGCACCTCGGCCGTCTGCTGATGTGGGTATTGCCGAGGCCGAAGTTGCGCCGATGACCGAACAGGCGGCGGCGGAACTCGCGGCAGTCAATGTCGAGCAGGGCGTTGTCGAAGAGGGTGTGCCGATCCCGATGGCGCGCCCGGACCATACACCTGAGGTTCAGGTTGCGGAAGCCGCACCAATTGCTGTTCCTGCGGCGCCAAATGCCCTGGCTCCACGTGCTTCGGCGACCAAGGGCGAAATGGCGATTGAAACCATCCTGTCCGGACAGGAAAACAATGACGTGACCGGCATTCCGGTGCCTATGGCCCGCCCTGCTGCGCCGGTTGAAATGGCGGCACTTGCTCCGGCGCCCAAGGGGCAGACGGATGAGGCGCCGACCCGCAAGACTGATCGCATGGCACTTGCCGGTACCAAGCCGGCCAGTCCACGTCAGGCGCTACGCGGCATCGAGGCTGATCCTGTGAAAGCCGTGACAGCGGGACCTGCGACCACCCCGAAAGGTGCGAAGCCGGTGGCTGGCGACCAGAAGCGCGAGCCGAAGGTTGTGCAGAAGCCGGTGCAGACAGCCAATGTCGGCCGCGCGCTGTCGACCAAGAAGACGCTGTCGGCCAAGCCGGATGGCAAGGCGTTTGCGGTTGCGTCACTGCGTGATGCGCCGAAGGAAGTTTACACCGCCGGTTTCCGGCGGGGTGCTGTAACGCCCGACCCGCAGCGGTTTGGCGGTAAGGCTGTGACCTTCATGCCGGTGGCAAAATTCGGAACGAACTGAGCAAAATGATCGAGAAAAAACGCCCCGGAGACGGGGCGTTTTTTGTTTGCGTTGATCTCTGTTGCGATCAGCCTTTTTTCAGGCCGGACGCCTGACGGGCCAGCTTCTCAATTTCATCCCATTTGCCGTCGTTGACCAGTTCGTCTGGTGCAACCCAGGAGCCGCCGACGCACAGAACGTTGGGCAGCGAGAGATAGGTCATGGCGTTCTTTTCCGAGACGCCGCCAGTGGGGCAGAAGCGAATGCCTGCAAACGGCGAGGAGAGCGACTTCAGGTAGGCGGCACCGCCGGCCTGTTCCGCAGGGAAGAACTTTAGAAGCGAATAGCCGTGTTCCAGTGCGGCCATGATCTCGCTCGACGTAACCGCGCCCGGCAGCAGTGGCACATCGCCCTCATTGGCGGCGGCGACCAGTTGCGGCGTCAGGCCGGGGCTGACGATGAATTTTGAGCCGGCCTCAGACGCCTGTTCGAACTGGCGAGCGTTGAGGATTGTGCCTGCGCCGGTAACCGCCTCCTCGACTTCGTTGGCCACAGCGCGGATGGCGTCGAGCGCGACGGGAGTCCGCAGTGTGATCTCGATGGCTGGCAGGCCGCCACGCGCCAGCGCTCGCGCTAGCGGTATGGCATGTTTGACGCTGGCGATCTTGATGACCGGAATGACCGGCTGGCCAGTCATCACTGGCAAAAGCCGTTCGGTTTTCTGTGCCATGTTACGTCGACCCCTCTGCCTGACTTTCCACCATGCGCTAACATCCCGATCATCAGTTGTCGATTGCTAATCGATTTAGATTGCTATCTTGGCAATCCAGTCAACCATCCGGCGCCACCAGTGGCGACCGCCCCTTGCGGTTGACAGCGCTGCCATGGTCAACGGACCCGCAATGCCATCGGCGTCCAGCCCCTGTGCTGTCTGGAAACGCCGGATTGCAAGCTGGGTCTCGAGCCCGAATATGCCATCGCGGGCGACTGTCTGGCCGGCGGCGATCAACATAGTCTGCAGATCAACGACGTCTGGCCCGGTCGCGCCACGCGCGAGGGTGGGTATGGCGGGGGGGTCGACCGTGGCGCGTGGGGGCAGGCGGGCGTAGCGCGCATAGGCAGCGGCGATCTTGCGGTCGTAGCCGTGGCGTTTGTAGTCCGGGCCGTTGTAGCCGCGCGCGAACGCCGCCCAGTCGTGCCTGCGCAACGGGCTGACAAGGCCGGCCTTTTCGATGTAACGCGCCATCAGCTCGATCTGGCCGGCGACCGAACGGCGGGCCTCGGCGACAAGCGCGTCGACATTTGTATAGCCGAGCCAGGCCCAATGCGCTCCCATGACCTGGCCGACGCCCCACGAGACTGACTCATAAGCTGCCTGACGGTCTACTGCGGCTGCGCGGCGTAGCAGGGTCCACCGTGCGCTTTGCGTTGAGGGATTGGCCACTTTGCCAGCGGCCGGATTGGCGAGGCCAGCCTGCCGCGCGCGGTCGCGCTTTTCGCCGGACAGGCGGCGGTCGAAATAGTGGCCTTCGAACCTGATCAGCGGCTCTTCGCGCCCGTTGACGCGGGCGAATGTCTTGCCGCCTGATTCCACTTCGGCAACCGCAAGCATAGCGGCTGGTTCCACGCCAAGCCTCAGCGCCGTGCTGTTTATGTCTTCGATAGTCTGTCTGCTGAACATGTTTTCTGTCTCCGCTGCTCGACCCATGATCCGGCGGTTTGGGGGCGGGAGGACAAATCGGCGTTGAATTTCTTCGGACGAGCCTGTACGCGCATCGGCATGAGCGACAATTCCAACCAGATGCAGGTGCGCGTGGCGGCGCTTTACCGCTTTGTAGCCGTGGCCGATCCCGATGCGCTGAAAGCAACGCTCGCCAGCTATTGCAGCGGTAACGGGCTGAAGGGCACGCTGCTGGTTGCCCGTGAAGGCGTTAACGGTACGGTTGCAGGATCGCAGACTGCGCTGGACGGGCTGGTTGCCCTGCTGGCGCGACATGGTGTCGACCAGCTGGAGCTGAAATTCAGCGAGGCGGCCGAAATGCCGTTCCACCGGATGAAGGTGCGGCTGAAGCGCGAGATCGTAACAATGGGAGTCGAGACGCTCGATCCGGCGGATGCAGGATCTTATGTGGACGCGGCCGACTGGAATGCACTGATTTCTGATCCCGCTACGATCATCATCGATACCCGCAATGACTACGAAGTGGCGATTGGCACGTTCCGCGATGCGGTCGACCCGGCAACGACGAGTTTCCGCGAGTTTCCCGAATGGGCAACTGCGCATCGAGACGATCTGGCGGGGCGCAAGGTGGCAATGTTTTGCACCGGCGGCATTCGCTGCGAAAAGGCGACTGCCTATGTGAAAACCCTCGGCATTGACGACGTGTTTCACCTGAAGGGCGGGATCCTCAAGTATCTTGAGACTGTGCCGGAAGATGAAAGTCTGTGGCAGGGCGAGTGTTTTGTCTTTGACGAGCGGGTGTCGGTGGGCCACGGGCTGGTGGAGGGCGAGGCTGAGCTATGCCGCGCTTGCAGGCGGCCGCTGACGCCGCAGGATCGCGGGTCGCCACTTTATGTCGAGGGCATTTCGTGCGCGGCATGTCACGATGAACGCAGTGAGGCGGACCGGCAGCGTTATGCCGAGCGGCACCGCCAGGTGGGTTTGGCCAAGGTGCAAGGCCGCCGTCATGTCGGCCAGCAAGGCTGAAAATTCTGCGAGCCTGTTTGGCGCTTCCACGTTTTTGACTCACATCCGCCCCGGAATTGGCCGGGTATCATTGCAATGGGGGCAGGCGTTGCCTACGTCAAAGGGACAGGCGCGTGCCGACAACGACCTAATGAGGAGGTTCCATGTTCGACCCGAAAAAGCTTCTCGACGACCTGTTGAACAGTCAGGTTCCAGGCGGACAGGGAAGTGTGCGCGACAAGGCCGGACAGGCAGTGCAGATGGCCAAGGACAATCCACTAGCGACAGGCGCAATCGCTGCTGTGCTTTTGGGCACGGGAGCGGGACGCAAGCTGACCGGCAGTGCGGTGAAGATCGGTGGCCTGGCGGCAATCGCAGGCCTCGCCTACAAGGCATATCAGAACTATCAGAACGGCCAGCAGCCGCAGGAGACGGCGGCAAAGGAGCAGGACCTGCTGCCGCCGCCGGACAATACGAGCTTTCACCCGTCGCAGGCCCCGCAAGGCGAGACCGAGTTTGCGCTGACGCTGGTCCGGGCAATGATCGCCGCCGCTCGTGCTGACGGCCATATTGACGATAACGAGCGCAGCCGGATTTCCGACCGGTTGAAGGTGGCCGGTATTGGCGAGGAGGCACAACAATTCCTTGCGCAGGAGCTGCGCAACCCTGTGGACGTAGACGTTCTGGTGGTTTCGGCACGAACGGATGCGCAAAAGGTTGAACTGTACACAGCCTCGCGGCTGGCGATCGAGCCCAACAGCCGCGCCGAACGCGGCTATCTCGACATGCTGGCTGGCCGGCTTGGCTTGCCGGATGCGCTTGTCGATCATGTCGAAGCAACTGTGTCGTCAGCCAAGGTGCCGGTTTGACCCCCTGTGAAGCTTTTGCAGTGTTAAGCTTCGGTTAAGTTTCGTGCTGTAAATTTAGGCAATCGGATCCGCTATCTCCTCCCAAGCAGGGTCCTAAATTAGGGCGGCCGCCAATGGCCGCCCGCTTTGTATCCAGCAACTTGCAACGTTCGTCTCACTCTGCTTCCGTTCCTGAAAAGGAGACGGAAATGGCAGATCGAATCGCGCTGGTGACCGGCGCTGGCAGCGGAATCGGCACGGCGGTGGCGCATGGATTGCTGGCCGACGGCTGGACAACGGTGATGGTGGGCCGCCGCCAGGACAAGCTTGACGAGGCGGCTGGGACCAGCCCGTCGCCGGAACTGGCGCGGCCAATGGGCTGTGATGTCTCGAATCCCGGGCAGGTGGACGGACTATTTGCGCGGATCGAACAGGAGTTCGGGCGGCTTGACCTTCTGTTCAACAATGCCGGCATTGGCGCCAAGGGCGCACCGATCGACGAGATACCGGTCGAGACCTGGCTGGATGTGGTGAACGTCAATCTGACCGGTTCTTTTCTGTGCGCCCGTGGCGCATTTGGCCTGATGCGGCGGCAAAAGCCGATGGGCGGACGTATCATCAACAATGGCTCGATCTCGGCGCATGCGCCGCGTCCGGGATCTGTACCTTACACGGCGACCAAGCATGCGATCACGGGCCTGACCAAGACGATTGCTCTGGATGGCCGCCCCTTCGACATCGCCTGCGGCCAGATCGACATCGGCAATGCGCTGACCGAAATGGCGATGCCGATGACCAAAGGCGTGCCGCAGGCCGATGGCCGCATTGCGGTTGAGCCGACGATGGACCCCGTGGAAGTGGCGCAAGCGGTGATGCACATGGCCAACCTGCCGCTGTCGACCAATGTGCTGTTCATGACCGTGATGGCGACCAAGATGCCGTTTGTGGGACGCGGATGATGGCGGATAGTGTGACAATAGCGTTTGAAGCGGCGGGCAGCGAGGATGCGCGCTGGTGCCTCGGGCAATATTATGCCGAACTGGCGGAGCGGTTTGACGACGGGTTCGACCCGCTGGCCGTCAACAATTTCGATCCGGCGGAGATGACGCCGCCAAAAGGCTGGTTCCTGATTGCGCGGCGAGGCGGCAAGGCGGTTGGCTGCGGGGCGCTGAAACGCATGAAAGACGGGCGCGGCGAGATCAAGCGCGTCTGGATTGACAAAAGCGCCCGGGGAATTGGTCTTGCCGGACGGATCATGGACCGGCTGGAAATGCAGGCCGGCGAGGCGGGTTTTTCAGCCGTGGTGCTCGATACGAACAAGACGCTGGTCGAGGCGCGAGCCATGTATCTGAAGCGCGGCTACATCGAGATCCCGCGCTACAATGACAATCCCTACGCCGACCACTGGTTTGAGCTCAGCCTGTAGCAGCTCAGCACTCGCCGTCCTTCAGTTTTGACACGCCTGCGCCGCGCCGCATGCAGTCATTGCCATATGTCTTGCCGTCACAGCCGCAGACGGGAACGTATTCGCGGGTGCATCTCAATGTCTTTTCGACGCAGCTGCCGGATTTGCCGTCCTTACCGCATTGGCCGGCCTTGTATTCGCAGAAATCTTTCGACGAGCACTGGGTGGCGGCAGCGCCGCCACACATATTGCCCTTCGAGCCCATCGCCAGAGCTGGCGGTGACAGGGCGACGCCAGCCAGCGTGATGATCAGGACCAGTTGCGGCCGCAAACCGGCAAGGCGTCGAAGCATGATTTCCCCCCCCCTCTGTCTCTGGATCATTTTCTTGGTCCAGACTGGAGCTAAGCGATAACGGAAGTTTCCGGGGATTGTCCAGCCCGTCAACGCAAAGGAATACCCATGTCCGAAGATCTGTCGAACTGGACCGGCCGCCCAAGACCCGAACGCAAGGTGCTGGACGGGCGCTACGTGCGGCTGGAACCGCTGAGCGCGGCAAAGCATGGCGACGGTCTGTTTGAGGCGGCAACCGCCGGAAATTCGGACGAGCGGTTCCGCTGGCTGGGAGAGGTGACGCCTCAAAGCCGGGCCGAGTTCCAGCCCTGGCTCGAAAAGGTGGAGGCAAGCGACGACCCGATGTATTTTGTCTGCATCGACAAGGCGACCGGCAAGGTGGCTGGGCGGCAGACGCTGATGCGCATGGACCCGGCCAATGGCGTGGCCGAAATCGGCCATATCCATTGGGGGCCGCTGATGCAGCGCAAGCCGGCGGCGACCGAGGCGCAGTTTCTGTTCATGCAATATGTGTTCGATGAACTTGGCTACCGGCGCTGGGAGTGGAAATGCAACAACCGCAACGAGCCGTCGAAGCGGGCGGCGCTGCGGTTCGGCTTTTCGCCGGAGGGCGTGTTCCGGCAGGTGATGGTGATCAAGGGCGAGAACCGGGACACTGCCTGGTATTCGATCATCGACAAGGAATGGCCGGCGTTGAAGGCTGCCTATGAGGCATGGCTTGATCCGACCAATTTTGCCGCAGACGGGTCGCAGAAGAAGCGGCTGGAAGAATTTCGCGAAACGCTTATGTAGAGGGCATGGACGCACAAACCCGCAACTCTGCTATTGCCGCTGCCATCATTATGATCGGCTTCGGGCTGACGGCTTATTTCCTGCCGACAATCATGATCGCGGTTGGTAACTGGTCGACGGCGGCGGCGGCAGTGATTGCTGTCGCGTTTGTGGCCGCGTTTTTTCTGCTGTTCTGGTGGCGGGGCAAATCGCGCGGCGGCTGACGCCAGCTATTGAAGGCTGGCGGCCAGCAGCGTCAGGCCGATGAGCAGGATGAACAGTGCCCCGCCGATCTCGATCACCTGATGCACGGTATTGCCGGCGCTGCCATCGCCAGCCAGGCGCACCGCGACGTTCTTGGCGGTGACGGCAAGCGTTGCCAGAATGGCGACCGTGATGCCGGTGCCGAGCGCCATTGCAAACACCGACGCGATGCCGGCGACCCAAAGACCGTTGAGAAAGGCGAAGGTGAGCACGATGAGTGCGCCGGAGCACGGCCGGATGCCGACGGCCGCAATGGCTGTCCAGGCCGAACGCCAGGAAAAGCGGTTGGCTGAAAGCAATGCCGGGTCCGGCGCATGGCTGTGACCGCAGGTTGAACAGACTTCGTCATGGTGATGGTGATCGTGGTGGTCGCGGGAATGGGCATGTCCGTGGTGATGGTGGCTATGCCCGTGTTGGTGCTGGGAGTGGTCATGAGTGGCAGCTGATGACAGGCTGGCGGCGCGGCGGAACAGAAGTGGCTGCAACTTCTTCCACAACAGCCAGGCGCCGAAGGCGGTGATGAGGGCGTAAGACGAGATTTCGAGGAAGCGCGAAGCGTCGCCCATCGAGATGGAGGTGCCGCGCAGCAGCAAATAGACCAGCGCCATGACGACGATTGCTGTTACTGCCTGCAGGAACGCCGAAACGAAGGACAGCATGACGCCGCGGCGCAGCGCGACCTCGTTGGCCAGCATGTAAGACGAGATGACCGCCTTGCCGTGACCGGGGCCGGCAGCGTGGAAAATGCCGTAGGCGAAAGACAGGCCGACCAGCAGCCAGCCGCCCGATCCGCCGTCACGCATGGATTTCATTGCGCCGGTGAGCGAGCGGTAGAAGCTCTGCTGCTGGGCGTTGACCCAGTTGAGCAAGTCGCCAAACAGGCCGGTGGAGGGCAGGGCGGTTTCGCCCGTGCCGACGCCGAGCGGGCTCTGGGCGTGGGCATGGCCGATGACATGGGTCAGCGCATAGGCGGCGACGAGACCGGCAAAGACGATGCGGACGGTTCTTGGCTGCATGACCCGGTCCTGTTCAGCCATGCTGCGGGCAGTCGAGTTCGAGACGGGTGGCGAAGATCTTGCTCATGTCATTGCCGCCGGGCTGATTGAAAAACTCCTCCGTCAGCTTGTCCTGATTCTCGGCGATGGCTTCATCGGGGTCGGGCCGCACGACATGATGCTTGCAGCCGCCGGGCAGATTTTCAACGTGCATGTGGCCGTCTTCGGTGAAATCGATCGCCGTGTAGAAGGTCGGGTCGTAGATGCCGAAATCGACCTTGCCGGCAAGTTTCAGCGGCTCCTTCGGCGCGGTCTCGAACAGGACGACGAGCTGGTTCTGCTCGAAGGTGGCGATCAGCTGCTTTGGCTGCTGGATGGCGACGTCCTTGCCATTGGCCGAGACAAGCTGGAAATAGTCGAAGTCGGCGAGCGATTTGTAGATGGTGTCGGCGATTGTCTGAAGTTCAGCGTCATCGAGCTTCAGGTCCTTGTTCTTGTCGAACTCGACCAGAACGGTGGACGAAAACAGGTCGTCGAAACGCCAGAGATTGCGGAGCGCCGTGACAGTGCGATCTGTGCCGACCATCACGTCGAGACGGGCCTCGGCAAAGATGTGTGGATGGGCGAGCGCGGACTGCGTTGCGGCAAGCGCCAGGGCGGCAGCGATGGAACATACGGCGGCGCCGCGGGCAAAGGCTGGCATCTAAAAAGTCCTGAAACAGAAAAACGAAAATGCGGGACAATGGCGGCGGAATTGGGCCGGCAAATCAGGCTTCCCCGTTCTGCTTGAACCAGAGGGTGAGAAAATCGACAAGGGCGCGGATTTTCGCCGGCAGGTAGCGGCGATGCGGGTACACGGCGAAAATGCCGCCACCGGTGGTGACGTATTTGTCGAGCACCGCAACGAGACTGCCATCCTGCAAAGCGGGGCGGGCGATGAAGTCGGGCAGGGTGGTGAAGCCGAGACCCGCGATGGCCGCGGCGCGCACAGCGGATGGGCTGTTGACCTCCAGCCTGCCGGTTACGGCAACGCTGGTCGGCTCGCCGTCTTCAGTAACGAAGGGCCAGTTGTAGAGCCAGCGGCCATTGGTGTCGACAATGCAGGGCAGTTGAGCCAGATCCTGCGGCGTTTGCGGCGCGCCGACACGTTCGATCAACTCTGGCGAACCGCAGATGCGGATGCCGAAGGGCGACAGTTTCTTGGCGATGAGGGAAGAGTTTTCCAGGCGGGTGATGCGGATGGCGAGGTCAAATCCTTCCTCGACCAGATCGACCATGCGGTCGTCGAGATGGATGTCGAGCACGATGTCGGGATGGGCCTTAGCGAAGTCGATCAGTGACTGGCCGATGGGAGCGTCGGCAAAGGTGCGCGAGGCCGAGAGTTTTATGCGGCCGCGCAGATCGCCGGCGGAATCACGCACCGTGTCAGCAAGCGAGTCGATCTCGCGGATGATTTCGGAGGCGCGCTTGAAATAGGCGTGGCCGGCTTCGGTCAGCGAGAATTGACGGGTTGTGCGGTTGAGCAACAGCGCGCCGAGATCGTCTTCGAGTTCGCGGACATATTTGGACAGCAGCGCCTTGGAGCGCCCGACCTTGCGGCCGGCGGCGGAAAAACCTTCAGCTTCGACCACGTCGATGAAAGCGCGCATGCGGGTGAGCGTGTCCAATGCAAACCTCGTCGTTCAGGATTCGCGAACAGGTGTAGCATGGTTGTTCATGATGTGAAGCGTTGCAGCCTTCCGGCCACGCCGAAAAACCCTTTCGGGCAATGGCATCGGCTTTTCAAAGAACGCTCCCTTTCGGGGGAGAAGGAAGCCGGGCGCGGTGACCGTGCGGGTGGTTTCCTAAGTGATACTGTAGCGCGGTGCCCCGCGCCCGGCTGGCGTTTGACCTCCGGCGTTTGCCGGCCAGCAGGCATTGGCGCCTGTCAGCTCACGGGTCCCGCCTGGCGAGGCTGGAGCTTTGCGGTACCGACCCGCTCTACCCCAGCGCCGCATCTGCCTGGATGCTCGGTGTGCACACCCGTTCCCGAAGCAGACTGCGAGAGGAAGGATAGTGGAGGCGCGGGAGGTGGGTATAGAAATGGCGATTTTTGCCGATCGGTTTTTTCTATGTGATTGAAAAGAATAACCAATTCTTACGTTGGTTCTTTCCGTTTCACCGAGTTTGTCCTCTGCTTTGCTCTGCCGCATGCCCCCTCCACCACTACGTGGTCCCCCTCCCCCGTAAACGGGGGAGGATCAAGGTCGAGGCCGGCCGCAACGCAGTATCCTCCCCTGCGAAGCGGGGGGTCCGAAGGACGGGCGAGACCCGTGGCTCGCCCCGGCAAGGGACCACGTAGTGGTGGAGGGGGCGCAATGGGCGATTGCGGACAATTTACCTTTTCCAGCCCTGCGGCGTGAGTGAGGGCTCGTGGAAAAAGTAAACTGTCCCCGTCAGACCCCGCGTCTCAAGACGAGATGAAGACCTTGCGCTCCACGACTGTCCAGTTGATAGATCCCCGGAACAAGGCCGAGGATGGCGGCGGTGCGAGGTGGGTGCGCCGCGACCCCCTCTCTGGCAAAATCTAGCACTTAGCTCCGCTTTGCTCCCGCTAAGTTATTGATTTTGCTTTCTCTCCCTCCGGGGGAGAGATAGAGGCGCTGCGTCTAGCGTTCGACCTTGGGGCCTTTTCTGTGCGGCTTCTTGGGCTTGAAGTCGCCCTTGGGCTTGAAATCACCCTTTGGCTTGAACTCGCCCTTGCCCTTGTAGCCGCCGGCATTGTCGTCGCGAGGTTTGAAGTCGGCGGGCCGGTCGCCGGAAAAATCGCCCTTGGGCTTGTATTTTGACTTCGGCTTGAAGTCGCCAGACGGTTTGAAATCGCCCTTGGGTTTGAAGTCGCCCTTCGGCTTGCCCCAGGCGGGTTTGCCGCCAGCAGGCCGGTCGTCGCGGCGGTCAAACTTGCGGGCAGGGCGGGCCGCAGAGCCGGCCTGGCCGCCGCGCGAGATGGTGATGCCGCGTTCCAGACCCGCGCCGCTGGCGAGGTGGGCAGCGTAAGCGTCGGCCTTGTCGCCAGAAATCTCGAAACGGGTTTCGTTGTCGTCGATCTTGATCGAGCCGACATCACGCTTGGTGACGCCGCCGGCCTTGCAGATCATCGGCAGCAGCCATTTTGGATCGGCGCGCTGCTTTCTGCCAAGCGACAGGGTGAACCAGACGCCGCCTTCCATCTGGGTGCGCGGCTCGCGCGGTTCGCGCGGACCGTCATTGTCTTTACGCTCGCGGCGCGGCTTGACCGCCATCTGGTCGACCGGCAGTGGCACGATGTCTTCGGGGATGGGTCGTGAAGCAAGCTGCTGGCGCATATAGGCGAGGGCGATCTGCTCGGGCGTCAGGTCAGCCAGGAGCTCGGCGACAAAGCCGGTTTCGGCCTCGTCGGCGGCAGGCGCGGACGATGCGGTTTCCAGGATCTGGCGGCGGTAGCGCGCCTCGATCTCGGCTATGCCGGGCGCGGCAACCGTGGCGGCGGTGAGGCGCGCCAATGACAGGACGCGGGCGGCCTTGCCGCGCTGGAACTCCGGCACGATCAGAACGCAGACGCCCTTGTTGCCGGCGCGGCCGGTGCGGCCCGAGCGGTGCAGCAGCGTGTCGGGGTTGGACGGTACGTCAGCATGGATGACCAGACCGAGATTGGGCAGGTCAATGCCGCGTGCTGCAACGTCGGTGGCGACGCAGACATGCGCCCGGCCGTCGCGCATGGATTGCAGCGCGCTGGAGCGTTCGGACTGGGACAGCTCGCCTGATAGAGCAACCACGGCAAAACCGCGATTGGCGAGGCGGGCGGCCAGGTGCCGGACAGCTTCGCGGGTGTGGCAGAAGACCAGCGAAGCGGGTGAGTCGGTGTTCAGCAGGGTGTTGATGATGGCGTGTTCGCGCTCGTCTCGGCGCACCAGCATAACCTGATAGTCGATGTCGGCATGTTGTTCCTTGATGGCGCCGACCTCGACGCGCACGGCGTCGCGCTGGAACGTCTTGGCCAGTTCGGCAATGCCGCGCGGCACGGTTGCCGAAAACATCAGGGTGCGGCGGTCGTCGGGGGCTGCCGCCAGGATGAATTCGAGATCGTCGCGGAAACCGAGGTCGAGCATTTCGTCGGCTTCGTCGAGAACCACGGCGCGCAAATCCGACAGGTCGAGTGCGCCACGCGTAATGTGGTCACGCAGGCGGCCGGGTGTGCCGACAACCAGATGCGCGCCACGTTCGAGCGCGCGCCGCTCATTGCGCATGTCCATACCGCCGACGCAGGTGGCGGTGACGATGCCGGCGTCTGCGTAGAGCCAGTTGAGCTCGCGCTGCACCTGGATGGCCAGTTCACGCGTTGGCGCGATGACCAGGCCAAGCGGCAGGGCGGCGGAAGAAAAACGCGCGGCGTCGCCCAGCAGGGTTGGCGCAATGGCGATGCCGAAGGCGACCGTCTTGCCCGAGCCGGTCTGCGCGGAGACGAGCAGGTCGGCGGCCGCGTTGCTGTCGTCGAGCATGGCGAGCTGAACCGGCGTCAGCTGCGAATAGCCATGGGCGGCAAGCGCCGAAGCAAGCGGGGCGGGAACCGCGTCCGGCAAAGCGGCGGGCGCGGGGGAAGTGTTCAAATCTGTCATGATGGCCTCGATTAGCCCGCGCAATAGCAGGGAAAGGGCCGGGGCGGAAGGGTGGTGTTGGAAAGGCGGATGCGGACGCGCCATCAGGACGGTCTTCCCCCTCTCCGTCTCGCTACGCTCGCCACTTAGGGCGAGCCACGGGTCTCGCCCGTCCTTCGGACCCCGCCCTCCGGAGGGAGAGGATAAGGGTAATCAGCCCCGCCTTGCGGCGTCGATCCTGGCGACGTCGATCTTGCCCATTTCCATCATCGCCTCAAAGGTGCGGCGGGCTTCGCCGCCGCCGGCCAGGAGCCCGTCGGTGAGGGTGCGGGGCGTGATCTGCCAGTTGACGCCCCATTTGTCCTTGCACCAGCCGCAGGCGCTTTCAGCCCCGCCATTGGAGACGATTGCGTTCCAGTAGCGGTCGGTCTCGGCCTGATCGCCGGTGGCGATCTGCATGGAAAAGGCTTCGGACTGGGGGAAGGCGGGACCGCCATTGATGCCGATGCAGGGAATGCCGGCGACGGTGAAATAGACCGTCAGCACATCGCCCGCCTTGCCGGAAGGGAAGTCGGACGGAGCGCGGAAGACGGCGTTGACCGAACTGTCGGGAAAGAGCGAGGCGTAGAAATTTGCCGCCTCTTCGGCGTCGCGATCATACCAGATGCAGATGATGTTCTTCGGGATTTGCATTCTTGTTGCCTCCTTCCCAGAGCCTGACGGTTTCAAAACAGACTCTTATGATCGCTGACGATAGCGGCCAATCTTGCCGAAAAGGAGAGGGCGGCTGCAATGAGCCGCCCTGTAAATGTCAAGCGCGCGAGACCGCCATGAGGCCTAGTGTGGCGAGCATGAGGGCAACGCCGGAGGCGATGGTGCGGACCGTGTTCCAGAACTGCCATGGCTGGGAATAATTGGCCCAGACGACGCGGGCGGCCTCAATGTCGGTCGGGGTTGGCGTGGCGGCCAGCGCCTCATTCATCGGCACGTTGATCACCGTCGTCAGGATGAGGCCGAGTCCCAGATAGACGGCGGCGGCTGCGCCAAACAGAATGGTCGACATTGGCTGGCCAGATGCAAACCATGCCCATGAGGCGGCGGCAAGTGCAACGGGGGTGAAGAAGAAGGCGGGCATGAAGACGACATTGCGGACCGAGGCGTTCATCGCCTTCATTGCGTCAATGGCGACGCGCGGGTCGGCCTGGTCGAGCCCCCACATCGTGGAGCATACCCAGGCATAGAAGAAGCCGAAAATTGCGCCGGCGAGTAGAATAGCGATGGCCGACAAGGTGGCGGGAAGCGTTGTCATGATGATCTCCGTATATATGTATACGCCTTTTCAGTTGCCGTATATTTGTATACGGTAGAGGAGTCAACAGGAGTTCGCATGAAGGAAGAAGCACGGGCAAAGCGTGAACTTGAGATCCATCAGACCGCAGCGCGGCTGGTGGCGGAGCGCGGCTATGCGGCGACGTCGATGCTGACGATTGCCAAGGCTGCAAAGGCGTCGAACGAGACGCTCTATCGCTGGTATGGCGACAAACGCGGCCTGTTCCTGTCGATGGTCGAGACCAATACCAGCGCGACCAAAGCGAAGCTGGCGAAGGCGCTGGCGGGCGGCACCGATCCGGTCAGGACGCTCAATGATTTTGCGCCGCTGCTGCTGAAGCTGGTGCTGGGCGAGCGGGCGATCATGCTGAACCGGGCGGCGGCGATGGATGATACGGGGGAACTGGGCGCGGCGATTGCGGCCGCCGGGCGCGAGGCGCTGCTGCCGCTCATCGAAGGCGTGATCGAGGACGCAATGCGGCATGGGATGATTGAAGCGCCATCGGCGCTTGCAGCGACCGGCTGGTATTTCTCGCTGCTGATCGGGGATCAGCAGGTAAGACGGGTCAACAGGGTGCTGGATGAGCCGACACATGAAGAAATTGCGCAAAGATGCGATGATGCAATGGGCGCATTCTGGAAACTTTGCGCTCCGCGCGTCTGATAAATGCCGCAATGCAAGGTGATTGCCTGGCATAGCCAAGGTTTCGTTAGTGATCTTTCCGTGTCGGCGAAAACCTGTGATATGCAACGTCCCGGCGTGGTGCGGCTTGTTACCGGTTGAACCGGATAGCAAGGGCATTGCCGTCAATCGTCACTCGAACAATTCGCCGGCCGACCAGATGTATGCTGCAAAAATCTCGCGATGGTGTGCCCTCGCCCTGACCTGTTTGCTGGCCGCTGCCTGCGCCGGCCTGCCGGAAGGCGTGCTGGAGCCGACCGGCAAGACCGCGACGGGCGCGACATTACTGCCAATCATGGTGGCGACGACACGCGCACCCTCGACGACACCCGGCGTGCTTTATGGCGGTGAACGCGGCACCAATATCGATCTGACCGAGATTGTCGTGTCGATTCCGCCGGATTCCAGCCGCCAGGTGGGGCAAGTGCAGTGGCCGAAGAAGTTGCCGGCCGATCCGGCGATAGATTTTTCGACTGTGTCTGTGACGCCGATCAAGACGATTGATGCGGGGCAGAACTGGCTGCGGCAGCACCGTTCGACCAATGGGCGGCTGCTGATCTTCGTTCATGGTTTCAACAATCGCTATGAGAGCGCGGTCTACCGCTTTGCTCAGATCGCTCATGACAGCGGCGCGTCGGCGACGCCTGTCCTGTTTACCTGGCCGTCGCGCGGCTCGGTGTTCGCCTATGGCTATGACAAGGAAAGCACCAATTATTCACGCACGGCGCTCGAATCGCTGCTGACGGCTGCGGCGCGTGATCCCGAGATCAAGGAAGTAACCGTGCTGGCGCATTCGATGGGCACCTGGCTGACGGTGGAGTCGCTGCGGCAAATGGCGATCCGCAATGACGGCGTGCCCTCAAAGATCCAGAACGTGATCCTCGCCGCGCCTGATCTCGACATCGACGTGTTTCGCGTGCAGCTGGCAGATATGGGGCCAAAGAGACCCAAGTTCACAGTGTTTGTGTCGCGCGACGACCGGGCGCTGGACCTGTCGCGCCGGATTTCCGGCAATGTGCAGCGGCTTGGTCAGATTGACATTAATAGTGCTGAATATAGTGCGGCTCTGGCTCAGGAGGGCATCACGCTGCTCGACCTCTCCGCGCTACAGGCGGGCGATAGTCTGAACCACTCGAAGTTTGCCGAGAGCCCGGAAGTGGTGAAGTTGCTGGGTGACCGGCTGATCGCCGGCCAGACGGTGACCGACCAGCAAATTGGGGTGGGCGAGAAGATCGGCGCGGCGGCACTGTCGGTGTCAAACACGGTTGGCTCGGCAGCGGGCATTGCAGCCTCGGTGCCGATTGCGATTGTTGATCCGGCGACCCGGCGCAGCCTTGGCGATCAGGGTGCGCGCCTGGGTAACAATCTCGGCAATGCGATGACGGGTATTGTGCCGCTGGTGCCGGGCCAACCGGTCAGGCGATGCAAGACGACGTCGACCGATTGCCTGCCGATCAACGCACCCTGATGGGCGCGCGAATCTTGCGGCAATCCTGAAAGGTTCAAATCCTCAGTTTTGCAGGCAGTTCGACGGCGGGCGGCGCCGGAATTCGCCGTGTCAGGCGATGCGGTCCGGTTCTTACCCATTTTGCGGCCGTTTCGGCGGCAGAAGACCGGGCGCTCGCAAGCCTTTCCCGAAAATTGTCTGGTTCATAGCCCGATTTCATCCAGACATAGACCATTCTGTCATGCTGCCATGACATAAGATTGAATGAATGTCAGACAATCTTGTTGACTTGGGTCTGTTCTGTGTCATGATTTTGGCCGGACCAGAGAGCGACAGGCGGGTTAAGACTCATGGCGGCACACATCTCATGCGACCAGATGAATTTGCGCCTTGCCGAAGCTGATCGCATTTTAGGGCCTGCCCTTCTGGCAGCCCGTGCGCCGCAAACGCCAAAGTTCAGGACCGTGCCGCCGGCCGGCAACAGGTCAGGTGCGGATGCCGCTGAGTACGGCCGATGAAAAACGAGGCGAACGAAGCCGGCACCCTGGAAGCGGTGGAAAAGAGCACCTTCGTGCGATTTTCGCACAACATACTTGAGTGGTTCTCTTCGCTTTCGCTGCTTTTCATGATGCTTCTCACCTTTGCTGACGTGATTGGGCGCTATTTCTGGAATGCTCCAATATTCGGTGCAACCGAGGTGCTGCAATTCCTGCTGATCGGAATGATATTCTCAGGCATGGGCCTTGTTGTTCTGTACGACAAGCACATCTCTGTTGATATATTTTCGCCTGCCATTGGCCGCCGATTTCCACGGCTTCACGCGATCTACACGGACATTTTTACTTTTGTCGGCCTTGGCATCGTCGGTGTTCAGCTTTTCAGAATTGGCATCAATGATCTGGAGAGGAATGTTACGACGATTGTGTTGGAACTTCCTCGCGCCGCAATAATACTGCCTGTTTCCATTTTTTGTCTGCTTGCAGCCTTACTGCAGCTATGGATTATTATTAATACTGCAGTAAAAAAGGTTGCAGCGCCATGACGGTTGCGTTGTTAGGGTTTCTTGCGGTCATATTGCTAGCTTTTTCTGGCGTCCGTATCGGTATTGCCTCTCTTCTTGTCGGTCTATCTGGCGTTATTTATTACAGAGGCGTCAAATCTGGCTTTGCATTGCTTGGGCAACAGATCGTTGACGATGCAATGAATTACAATTTTACTGTAATTCCGTTGTTTATATTGATGGGCGTATTTATCTATCACTCGCAGATATCGGACGATCTTTTCAATGCGGCGCACTCGGCGTTCTCTCGCCTCAAGGGCGGGCTGGCGCATTCGACGGTTGTGGCTTGCGCGGGATTCTCGGCGGTGTGCGGTTCGTCGCTGGCTACGGCTGCAACAATGACCAAGATCGCGTTGCCCGCGATGCAGCGATACAAATATTCAAACGGCCTGGCAGCGGGAACAATTGCAGCTGGCGGAACGTTGGGGATCATTATTCCGCCGTCGGTGCCGCTGGTAATTTACGGTATCGTGGCGGAACAGGACATTGGCAAGTTATTCATCGCCGGCATCATTCCCGGGTTGTTGCTGGTGTTGAGTTTTATGGCGACAATTGCCCTGATCGTGCGCTGGAAGCCCGATTATGCGCCAAGCCAGGGCAAGGATGAAAGCGTCGCTGTGGCGGGTTCCGCCAAAGGCATATTGCCGGTTTTGTTCCTGTTCATTCTGGTGCTGGGCGGGATCTACGGAAGCATCTTTACACCGACGGAAGCGGCTGGAATCGGCGCATTCGGCGCAGCCTTGATTGCGCTTTCAAGAGGTTACCTGCGCAGCGTGAAAGACTGGCGCGCCCCGCTCAGTGAAGCGGTCATGAGTACGGCGTCGATCTTCATGGTGATATTTGGAACCCTTGTCTTCGCCCAGTTCATCAATTTGTCGGGACTGCCCTATGAGCTCGTCGGCGTTGTGGAGCGAATGGATCTGTCGCCGACAGGGCTGGTCATTTGTATCGCCTTGATCGGCATAGCGATGGGCATGGTGTTCGACGCCATCGGAATACTACTGCTCTTGGTGCCTGTGTTTCTTCCGGTGCTGATTGATGCAGATGTGAACCTGATCTGGTTTGGCATCATCGTTGTTCTGGTGTCGGAACTAGGCCTGATAACCCCGCCCGTTGGCATGAATGTCTTCGTCGTCAAGGCAACAGCGCCGGATCTTGATCTGACGGAAGTGTTTCGCGGGGTCATTCCGTTTGTATTTTCGATATTGGTTGTGTTGACGGCGCTGATTTTTGTGCCAGCTGTCGTGACAGTATTTATCGAATAAATACGAACATGAATTAATTTTTTGCCGCCGCTTTTTTGGCCGGTGGAATGAAGTTTCAGAATATCTGATCAGGAGGAGGAAGATATGAAGTCTATATATGGTATAATTGGTGCATTATTTCTAACATTAACTGCGACCAGCGTGTACGCCCAAACGACGCAATTGCTTGTCAATTGTCTTTGGCCGCCACAGCACTTTATGTGCAAGGCGTTGTTGCCAGCGTGGAAGGCGGATGTTGAGAAGGTTACGGAAGGGCGCGTCAAGATATCGTTTCCAGCGTCCAATCTTGCGCCGGCAGCCGAGCAGATGGCGTCAGCGCGCTCCGGCATCTACGACGCGGCGATCCAGGCCAACAATTTCATCGCCAACGAAGTCGTGGGCCCGCGGGTGGCGATGCTTCCGCTCATTTCCGATAACAGCAGTTATGCAAATTCCGTAGCGCTATGGAGAACCTATGAGAAGTTCCTCAGCTCGGCCGACGAATATGACGGTGTTCATCTGCTCAGCCTTGTGGTTCTCCCCGGGTCCGACTTCTTTTCGTTGACCAATACGCCGATCACATCGGTCGAGACGGCGACGAACCGGAAGATCTGGTCGCCTCCCGGCGCGATCGCGGACATCTTGAAGAAGCAAGGCGCGGGTATTGTCGCCGGGCCGGCGATCCAGATGACCGAGCTGGTTCAGCGTAAGGTTGTCGACGGCTTTGTCGGACTCGATCCGACCAGCGCGGCGGCTTTCGGCGCGCTGTCCCACGCCAAGTCGATGACGATCTCCAGCCCGTCTTTGTTCACCGCATCGTTCTCCTTCGTGATCAACGAAGACAAGTGGAACGAGATCTCGTCCGCGGACCGCGACGGTATCATGTCGGTATCGGGCGAAGCCTTCGCTGGAGCGTTCGGCCGTATCTGGGATGAAGCAGGCGTTGCTACACGCCAGTCGTATCCGGAAGGTTTCCAGGTCCTGGAGGCGAGCGACGCATTCAATACCGAGCTGGCCGGACTTGCGCAGCCCTATGTGACCGAGTGGATCGATCAAGCCGACAAGAAGGGGATCGATGGAAGCGCTGCCCGGGAATTCTACCGGGCGACCATCGAATCGCTCGTCAAGAAATAAGGTCAGGGCCGGAAGCGGGACAGGTATTTACGTTATGAAAAAAGCCAACAAAGTACTTTGGATAATGGCCGATCAACTGCGTTGGGATTATCTGTCCTGCTACGGCCATCCTCATCTCAAGACGCCCAATATCGATGCACTGGCGGCGAGGGGCGTCAGGTTCAACCGCGCCTATGTGAACTCGCCGATCTGTGGCTCGTCGCGCATGAGCTACTATACCGGGCGATATTGCCGGTCGCACGGCGCGACATGGAACGGGATACCGTTGCGGATCGGCGAACCGACGCTCGGCGATCATCTTAATGAAATCGGTGTGCGAAACGTTCTGGTCGGCAAGACGCATATGGTCGCCGACGAAGACGGAATGGACAGGCTGGGCATCGATCCCGGCTCTGACATCGGGGTTCATCACTCACAGGTCGGGTTTGAGGCATTCGAACGCGACGACGGGATTCACGCCGCAGATTTTGATCCCGATTGCAGATATAACGACTATCTCCGCGAGCATGGCTTTACGGCCGAAAATCCTTGGCATACGTGGGCGAACTCCGGAGAGACCGAAGACGGAGAGGTTCTGTCGGGCTGGCTGATCAAGAACAATGTCCTCGCCTCCCGGATCCCGGAGGAACATTCGGAAACGGCATATCTCACCAACCGTGCGATGGACTTTATCGGGTCCGCCGGCGATCAACCCTGGCTATGCCATCTGTCCTACATCAAGCCGCACTGGCCCTATATCGTTCCGAGTCCGTATCACGACATGTATCCTCCCGAGACCTGGCTGCCCGTGGTTCGCGCTGACGGAGAGAAGATTGATACGCACCCTGTCTACAAGGCATTCATGGACTCGCGGGTTTGCCGGGCGTTTTCAGATGACGATGTCAGGAGCTCCATGCTTGGCGCCTATATGGGGCTGATCAAGCAGATCGATGACAATCTGGGCCGGCTGTTCGCCTATATGGAAGAGATCGGCGTGCTCGACGAGACGATGATCGTGCTGAGTTCAGACCACGGCGACTATCTTGGAGACCACTGGATGGGCGAAAAGGATTTGTTCCACGATCCGTCGGTTCGCGTTCCGTTGATTGTCGTTGATCCCAGGCCGGAAGCCGATCAGACCCGCGGGCAGGTGAGTGAAGATCTGGTCGAAGCCATCGATCTTGCGCCGACCTTCCATTCCTTTTTTGGAGGCGAGCCAAAGCGGCATATTCTGGAAGGCCGCGATCTCAGCCCCATCCTGCATGGGCGCGACGTGAAATGGCGGGATTTCGCAATTTCGGAGTATGACTACTCGATGCGCGTGGCAAGGGTGACGCTCGACGTGAAGGCTGAAGATGCGCGGCTGGTCATGTGCGTGTCGCGTGAATGGAAATACATTCATGCCGAGGGATTCCGGCCGATGTTGTTCGATCTGGTGAATGACCCGAACGAACTGGTGGACCTGGGCGCGAGCCCTGATCCTCGTCATGTCGAGGCTCGGGCACTGATGTTCGAAAGGCTGTCTGAATGGGCGAGAAGGCATCACAGCCGCATTACGCGATCCTACGAAGAGCTCGACAAGTTTGTTGATGTTGACCCCCCCGGCATTGCGATCGCGATCTATGACGATGCCGATTATGAGTCGGTTTTCCATCAACCGTTCTCGACGTATCGCTAACCAGTCGCCGGGCGAAAAAAATATCGCCGCAGGACGATTATTCATTGAATGGTAAGGACGAATCCCCTACATGCGCCCTTGCCCAAAGTCGCACGTGCCTGTGGGCGTCCCCCGACCTCGAAATGGAGAGGTATCGGGCAGGTAACCGGGACCTAACGAGCCCGGTCGGTTCAGCGGCCAACCGCAGATCCGAGGACGCCTTGAAGCAACGACGGTGCGGGCCTTTTTGGAAGCCGGTTGTCCATATGCCGGTCTCCTTTGAGGCACACCCTCATTGCCGGCAGTGCGGACGGGAATCCCATCCAAGCCAAGGCAGACAAAGCGATCGAAGAGCCGGGCGGCTCAACGATCACCGCCGCGAGACGGCGTTTTATGGTTCCGGGGTCTCCACCGGCTGGATCCATGAAGCAGTCTTCTCGCCTTTGTTTGACCGCGAAACGATCCCCGCACGGGACGGTTCGCAGCTTGAACGCGCAGCCCATGGCTGCGTGACTGATGGAGAGACCAATGGCCGCCACCCAGCGCATCATCGACTTCCTCGCGACCCGCCGTCCGGAAGGCCCGTGCATGATCCTTGACCTCGACGTGGTGCGTGACAATTTCCGCGCCTTCGAGAAGGCGTTGCCGCAGTCAAAAATCTACTACGCGGTGAAGGCCAACCCGGCTCCGGAAATCCTGCGCCTGCTCGCCTCGATGGGCTCGTCGTTCGACACCGCTTCGGTGGCCGAAGTGGAGATGGCGATGAATGCTGGCGCGCCTGCCAGCCGCATCTCGTTTGGCAACACGATCAAGAAGGAACGCGACATCAAGCGCGCCTTTGAACTGGGCATCCGCCTGTTCGCCGTCGACTGCGTTGAAGAGGTCGAGAAGATCGCCCGCGTGGCTCCCGGTTCGCAGGTGTTCTGCCGCGTGCTGACCGATGGCGAAGGCGCTGAATGGCCGCTGTCGCGCAAGTTTGGCTGCGTGCCGGCGATGGCTGTCGACGTGCTGCGTCATGCAAAGCAGCTCGGCCTCGACGCCTATGGCGTGTCGTTCCACGTCGGCTCGCAGCAGTGCGACCTGTCCGCCTGGGACCGCGCGCTGGGCGACGCCAAGAGCGTGTTCGCGACGCTGGCCAATGAAGGCATCGTGCTGAAGATGGTCAACATGGGCGGCGGTTTCCCGACCCGTTATCTCAAGGACGTGCCGGTGGCCAAGGCTTATGGCGAGGCGATTTTTGCCGCGCTGTCGAAGCACTTTGGCAACCAGATGCCGGAGACCATCATTGAGCCGGGCCGCGGCATGGTTGGCAATGCAGGCGTCATCAAGTCGGAAGTCGTTCTGATCTCGAAGAAGAGCGACAATGACAATGTGCGCTGGGTGTATCTCGACATCGGCAAGTTCGGCGGCCTGGCCGAGACGATGGATGAGGCGATCCGATATGCCATCGTCACGCCGCGCGACGGCGACGAGACAGCGCCTTGCGTGCTGGCTGGCCCGACCTGCGACTCGGCGGACGTGCTCTATGAAAAGACGCCGTATCCGATGCCGCTGTCGCTGATGATCGGCGACGAAGTGCTGATCGAAGGCACTGGCGCATACACCACCACCTATTCGGCGGTGGCGTTTAACGGGTTCGAGCCGCTGCGATCCTACGTGATTTAGCGAACCGTCCGGTTCGCTAAATGACCCTGCTCCGGGCGCTGCCGCGCCCGGACGGGTTTGCTTGTGGAAATTTTTCTCTGCGGGTGAAGGATTTTTCGAAGTGAACGCAGCTATCGACATTGTTGGCCTGGGCGTGGCGTTGCAGCTGCCAATCTCCCCCTCAAAGGTGGAGATTGGCGGCTTGACGGTCGCCGCCGAACAGGCAGGCGACGTGCAGGCGCGTGAGGCGCTGCTCGACCGCGCCATGGGGCCGAAGCGCAAGAAGAAGTCGTCAGAAAAGCTGCGGCGGGGCAGAAAACCGTCGGAAGGGCTGGCGTTTGTTGCGCGCGGCGAAAGCGGCGTGGCCGGGACTGTGCGATTGTGGGATGTGGCGGTTGGCCAAACCCGCGCTCTCCTCCTCGGCCCGCTTGCGGTTGATCCGGTACAGAAGTCGGCGGGCATCGGCTCGGCGCTGATGCGGCATGCGATATCAGAAGCAAGGCGGCTCGGCCACGGCGCGATTCTGCTCGTCGGCGACCCGGAATACTATGCCCGCTTCGGTTTCTCGGCCGAGAAAACCGGCCGGCTGGCAATGCCGGGTCCATATGAAAAACACAGGTTCCTGGCGTTGGAATTGATTGAAGGCGCGCTCGACGGGGCACATGGGGTTCTGCGTGCGGCAGGACGCCGGGCAGAGCTTAAAGGCTTGCGCACAGCAGCCTGAACAGGGTTCCCAGACGCCGGATCGCTTGAGAAGGCGAACCCATCGTAGTCGGGGGACAGATGTCGTGCGTCGATCGAGCGGAGGGAGGCCGGGACCGGCCGGGGCCCGCTCAAATCGGCCGGAGATCGCGTGCGGCGGTCTCCGGCCGTTATTCGTTCTGCAGCAAATCGCGAACGTCCATCAATGCGAAACCGGGGAGGTTTTCGCCACGCCATTGCAGCGGATTGGACGCCTGCCGTCCCTTGCCTGCAGATTACTTGCCCGAATAGTTGCCGGACGCGTTGATGTTGAAGCCTTCAGTTGCCGACTGGGCGACGATGCCGCGGTCATGAGCCACAACTGGCTGTGAGGTCTGGACGTCAACCGTCTGCGACAGGCTCGAAGGAGCTGTGCCGTAGAAGCCCGGGACTTCCTGAGCGATGGCGG
>Ga0209793_1000177_pt1 | contig 111547 bp, 107 predicted proteins | sample EBPBio122009_DNA_FD_185863 | JGI IMG/M metagenome (GOLD analysis project Ga0209793, IMG submission 185863) | Wastewater treatment Type I Accumulibacter community from EBPR Bioreactor in Madison, WI, USA - Reactor 1_2/2/2009_ DNA (SPAdes) (version 2) | ecosystem: Engineered > Bioreactor > EBPR... | reverse complement strand
TGGACGTCCTCGGCGTCAAGCGAGCAGGGCAGTGACCTGGTGGCACCCGGGGTGCATCAGCGCTCCATCGGAGAACGCCGACACGAGAATGGTGGACCAGTGAGCACCGCCGTACCGGCCCCGGCTGCCCCCGCCGCCGGCGACCCTCCTGGCGGGGGCGACGTTCTCGTCGACGTCCGCGGCCTCAAGGTGCACTTCCCGATCAAGCGGGGGGTGATCCTCGATCGGACGGTGGGCTATGTGTACGCCGTGGACGGAATGGACATGACGATCCACCGCGGCGAGACCTATGGCCTGGTGGGCGAGTCGGGGTGCGGCAAATCCACCTTCGGGCGGGCGCTGCTTCGGCTGGAGCCGCTGACCGACGGGCAGGTGTTTTTCGACGGGGTGGACGTGGCGTCCTTGAAGGGCGAGGCGTTGCGCAGCCGGCGCAAAGACATGCAAATGGTCTTCCAGGACCCCCTGTCCAGCCTCGATCCGCGGCAAAGCGTCGAATCGCTGCTCGTGGAGGGCATGCGCGCCCACGGCCTCGGCAAGGACGCGGCGTCGGCGGGCAAGCGCTTGCGGGAGTTGCTGGGCGCGGTGGGTCTACCGCCGGCGGCGCTGAAGAAGTACCCGCACGAGTTTTCCGGTGGGCAACGGCAGCGCATCGGCATCGCCCGGGCGTTGGCCGTCGACCCCAAACTGGTCGTCGCCGACGAACCGGTCAGTGCCCTGGACGTGTCGGTGCAAGCGCAGGTCATCAACCTGCTGGAGGATCTGCAGCAGGAGTTCGGGCTCACCTATCTGGTGGTGGCCCACGACCTGGCCGTGGTGCGCCACATCAGCGACACGGTCGGCGTCATGTACCTCGGCGCGCTCGTGGAGGAGGCCGACGCCGACGACCTCTACGCGGCGCCCCTGCACCCGTACACCCGCGCGCTGATGTCGGCCGTGCCGGTGCCCGACCCGCTGGTGGAGGACCGCCGCGAGCGCATCCTGCTCACCGGCGACCTGCCCAGCCCGGCGAACCCGCCGACCGGGTGCCGGTTCCATACGCGCTGCCCATGGCGGCAGCCGGAGCGCTGCCACACCGAACGACCGGAGCTGCGCGCGCTTTCGATCGAGGCAGTGGCACCAGGGCACCGAGTGGCCTGCCATTACGCCGAACAGATCGCGGCTGGGGCGCTGCGCCCGCACGGGGTCGCGGCCGTGTCGACCGATCCGACGCTGGTCGTGGACGATCCCGGTGGCGACCTCCTGCTGGGCCCAGCGTCGGTCGGCGAGATCGGCTGAACGCGCCCCGACGCGAAAAGGGCCCACCGTCGCGCAGCGACCTGGGCCCGTGTGCCACCGCCCAGTGGCGGGCGATGGTCCGTGGCGGGCGGCGGCCCCTCCTCCGCCGCCCGCCACGTTCCGCAGTCCCTATCGACCCTTGGGCACAGTTCGCAAGGTTTTTGCGGGGCAAAGACTGGACGGTCGGTGCAACTCGCGCAGGCGGGCCTCGCAGGCATCCCCCGGGCTTGCGCAACGACCGCCGTTAGGCCCCCGCCGCACCCTCCCGGCCGGCCCCGGACGCGCCCCTATCGCCGCTCTGACGTGGCCTGTCGCGGCAGGACGGCGCAACGCCGTTAACAATGTCGACGACATTGAATCTTGGCCGGTCCGGCGCGAACCACGCTCGGCCCCCTCGCCCCGGTGGCGTCCTTAGGGTGCCTGTATGCCCCGCGCCCGACCCATCCTCGTGGTCCAACACGAGGGCGGGTGTCCGCCGGGACATCTGCTGCCGTGGGCCCACCAGTGCAACGTCGTCCTGGACGTCCGGGCCTGCCACCGCGGCGCCCCGCTGCCGCCCTCCCTGAGCGAGCACAGTGGCCTGATTCTTCTCGGTGGGGAGATGGGCGCCTACGACGACGCTCGGCATCCGTGGCTGTCCGCCGCGAAGTCTCTGGTCATCCAGTCGGTGATCCAGAGCATCCCGTTCCTCGGGCTGTGCCTTGGGCACCAGCTCGCCGCCGTCGCCCTGGGCGGCCGGGTCGGCGCCAACCCCGAGGGACCCTCTCGGGGGATTTTTCCGGTCCGGCCACTCGCGCTGGCCGGTCACGACCCGATCATGGCGGCGCTGCCGGCGAACGCCGCCGTCGTGCACTGGAACAGCGACGTGGTCACGACCGTGCCCGGTGGGGCGACCGTGCTGGCCCGGGACGCCCAGGGGCAGGTGCAGATCCTGCGGTTCGCCGAGCACGCCTGGGGGATCCAGGGGCACCCCGAGGTGGACGCCGCCATCGTGGCGGGCTGGGGTCGCGATCCCGCTCCACCTGCCGCCGCTGGGGGCCCTGGCAACGATGACATCGTCGCGCTGCTGGAGACTCGCCAGGACGAGTTGGAGCGGATCTGGCGGCCCGTGGCGAAGCTCTTCTTCGCCGCCACGCGGCGGCCCGGCCTGGGCCCGGGCGGTCGCAGCGTCGTCCCGCTGCCCCCGCCGCCCAACACCCCGTCGGTCGGCCGCATCCACCACCGCTGATCCGCCTCGCGGGCCGTCCGCGCCCGTCGTGCTGGACCGGAAGCCCGACGCCGGTACGTCGCCCCGGAACGCACCGGTGCCCCCACCCGGAGGGGGGTGGGGGCACCGCGGGCGGGCGAGCGACCGGGGGGCGCCGGCCCAGGGTCGCTCGCGCGCCAGGTTGCGCTGGTGGGCCTAGAGGATCCCGGCCTTGCCCGACTGGAACCGTTCCAATTCGGTGGTCAGCAGGGCCACGTGCTCCCGCTCTTCGGCCGCCAGCTCCTCGTAGAGCTCGCGCTCGACGGAACCCTCGGGGCACTCCTCCATGTGCTTGCTGAAGAAGTCGACGGCCCTCTTCTCGAAGCCGATGGCCACGCGGAGCAGGTTCGCCGGGTCCTCCGGGTGGTGGTCCAGCCCGGCGTAGATCGCGGCCCGGGTGGTCTCGAAGTCGGGCGACGGCGCGGGCACCTCGGCGTGGTAACGCCGCTGCAGCGTCTCCAGGTGCTCGTCCTCCATCTCGGACATCCGGCTGAACAGGTCCTTCAGGACCGGCTCGTTCGCCTCCTCCGCGGCCTTGCGGTAGTAGGCGCCGCCGCCGAGCTCGATTTCGAAGGCGGTCCGGATGGCCTCCATGGCCTTCTCGTTGTCCTCGTCGATCGGGCCGGCGCCCGCGTCGCGGACCAGCGTGCCCTGGCACATCGGGCACTGTCCGTAGGGGAACGCGAAGCCCTCGGAGACCTTGCCGCAGCTGTCGCAGCGCCACGTCAGAGTCTGCCCAGCGCAGCAGATGTAGGACTCGTCGCCGTCAAGGGGCTGTTGGCACTTCGGGCACAGCAGGTGGGACTCCATGGCGGCCTCCTCGACCGGGGTGGGTGCCGGCGCGTCGCCGGGGGCGGTGGCAGCAGGAGAGGGGGCCTCGTCCTGCGGTGCGGGCACCTCGGCGCCGAGCGTGGCCGCGGATACCTCGGACAGCGATTCGCCGGCTGGTGCGGGCGCGGAGTCGACCGACCCAACCAGGACGGGGGAGACGAACTCGTCGGCCATCTCGGCGGTGATCGGCCAGGTCCGGGCGTCGTTGCCGTCGCCCGAGGCGAGATAGGCACCGATCGCCTTGGCGGCCCGCCGACCGGCGCCCATCGCCAGGATGACGGTCGCGCCGCCGGTGACGATGTCGCCGCCGGCGAAGACGCCGGGCAGGTTGGTGGCCTGGGTCTCGGGCTCGGCCACGATGTAGCCCCACTTGTTCAGGGACAGGTCGGGCGCCGATTGCCCGATGATCGGGTTGGCATTGGTGCCGAGCGCGTAGATGACCGTGTCGCACGCGATGTCCTCGAAGACGCCGGTGCCGACGGGCTTGCGCCGGCCCCGCTCGTCCGGCTCGCCGAGCTCGCAGACCTCGGTCTTCATCGCGGTGACATTGCCGGCCTCGTCCAGCCGGATCTCCACGGGGGCGTGCAGGAAGCGGAACTCGATGCCCTCTTCCTTGGCGTGCCGCAGTTCCTCGATGCGGGCCGGGGCCTCCGCCTCGGAACGGCGGTAGACGCAGGTGACCTTCGGGACGCCGACGCGCTTGGCCACCCGCAGGCAGTCCATCGCGGTGTTGCCGGCGCCGATGACGATGACCGACTGCGACTTGGCCACGGGGGTGTCCAAGTAGGGGAACTTGTTGCCGCCCATCAGGTTGATGCGGGTGAGGAACTCGTTCGCCGAGAGCACCTGCCCGGCGTGCTCGCCCGGGATGCCGAGGAAGCTCGGCGCGCCGGCGCCGGTCGCGATGTAGACCGAGTCGAAGCCCCGATCCTTCATCAGCTGGTCGATCGTGAACGTCTTGCCGACGACCTTGTTGGTGTCGAACTGCACGCCGAGGTCGCGCAGGCCGGAGACCTCGCGGTCGATGATGTTGCGCGGCAGGCGGAAGCTCGGGATGCCGTATTGCAGCACGCCGCCCACGACGTGCAGCGCCTCGAAGACCGTCACCTCGCAGCCGGCCTTGGCCAGGTCCGCCGCGGCCGCCAGGCCCGACGGGCCGGAACCGATGATGCCGACCTTGCCCAGGGTGCGGGTGACCTGCGGCGGGGTGTTGCGGCGCGGGACCGCGTTGTCACCGACGAAGCGCTCCAGCCGGCCGATCCCCACGGCCTCGCGGCCGCGCTTCTCGTTGCGCACGATGCACTGGCTCTCGCACTGGTTCTCCTGCGGGCAGACGCGGCCGCAGATCGAGGGGAACAGGTTGGACTCGTTGATGACGCCCAGCGCCCCGTCGAGGTCGCGCACCAGCACGTGCCGGATGAACCGGGGGATGTCGATGCTCACCGGGCAGCCGGCGATGCACTTGGGCTTCTTGCACTGGATGCACCGCTCCGCTTCGGCGAAGGCCTCCGCCATGCCGTAGCCGAGGTTGACCTCCTGGAAGTTCGTGGCGCGGATCTTGGCGTCGGCCTCCGGCATCTCCGTCTGGTGGGGGACCACCTGCATGGCCGTGCGATAGCCCCGCTTGCCCTCGACGAAGAGTTCCTGCTCCAGGTTGCAGATGTGACCGTAGGACTCGTTCGCCTCGGCCTCCAGACCCTTGAAGCGGGCCTGTCGGGTCATCAGCTCGCCGAAGTCCACCTGGTGGCCGTCGAAGTCGGGGCCGTCGACGCAGGCGAACCTGACCTTGCCATCCACGGTGACGCGGCACGATCCGCACATCCCCGTGCCGTCGACCATGATCGAGTTCAGCGAGACCATCGTCCGCGTCCCGGACGGCCGGGTCGTCTCGACGCAGGCGCGCATCATCGGCATCGGACCGATCGCGACGACCAGGTCGGGCTTCTCGCGCTCGATGACGTCGGCGAGCGCGTCGGTCACGAAGCCGGGGCGGCCGTAGCTGCCGTCGTCGGTGCAGACGATCAGGTCGTCGCAGTACTCCTTGAAGCGGTCCTCCCAGAACACCAGGTCCTGGTTGCGGAAGCCGATGATGCCCGTGGTGCGGTTGCCGGCCTCCTTGAAGGCCCGCAGCTGCGGATAGACGGGGGCCACCCCGAGGCCGCCACCGACCAGGACGACGTGCCCGACCTTCTCGACGTGCTGCGGCAGCCCGAGCGGACCGACGAAGTCGGCGAAGTGGTCGCCGGGCTTGTAGCGGTCGCGCATCTCCTGGGTGGTCTTGCCCAGCGCCTGGATGACCAGGGTGATCGTGCCCTTGTCCCGGTCGTAGTCGGCGACCGTGAGCGGGATGCGTTCCGAACCCTCGTGCAGCCGCAGCATCACGAAGTGCCCCGGCTGAGCCGACGCGGCCACGTCGGGCGCGTCGACGTCCCACAGGAAGGTGGTGTCCGAGAATTGCTGGCGATCGACGATCGTGTACACGGATCTGGACCTCTTTCGTCCCTCAGCTCTGCCCCGGGAACGGTCCGTTCCCTCGCGAGCACGACCAACACTGTCTGTGTGTTGGGCCACACTCTAGGCGCGCCGTTTGCGCCGCGGGGCGTGCCGAAGGTCCCCTACCGGGAGGTTCACCTGAAATCCCAGGTCAGCGCGCCAAGCCGGGCGCGCGAAGTCGGTCAGGTCCACCGGGTCAGACCGGCCCGGTCGTGCTCCCCGCCCGGCCAGACCGCGCGGACGATCCCCGCGGCCGCCAACGCCTTGCGGCAGCCGGGACAGGGTGGATCGGTGATGTACGCCGTGGCGCCCTTGGTGTCCCGGGTCGCGAAGAGCAGGGCGTTCACCTCGGCGTGGATCGCGATGCAGAAGCCGTCGGTGCCGGGCCGGTCATAGTCACCCAGCTCGGCGACCACGTCGTACCCGAGCCGGCCCCGCGGACAGGCACCGTCCAGGCAGTCCGGCTCCCCCGGCGCCGCCCCGTTGTATCCGGTGGCGATGATGCGTCGCTCGATGACCAGCACCGCCCCGACCCGACGCCGGGTGCACTTGGCCCGCGCGGCGACGGCGGTGGCGATGCCGAGGAAATACTCGTCCCAGCCGGGGACCTGCGCACTCGCCATGCCGACAGCCTCAAGGATCGGTCAGCCGACGACCAACGCGGCGTTCCAGATGGTCTCCTGCAACGTCTTGATCCCCTTCCAGGCGCCGGGGCCGTTGGTGGGGTAGATGTATGCCGATCCGGTCGCGGTCACCGCCAGGACGTCGTCCAGACCGTCACCGTCGAAGTCGCCGACGCTGCCCACCCGGGGGAAGAACCAGCCGTTGCCGACCTTGGTGCCGGTGCCATACATGTCGCCGGTCTTGGTCACGGTGTAGGAGAGCATGTCCCCATTGGCCAGGATGCCGTAGAGGCGGGTGGGGGTGCCCGGCACCGCCGTACTGCGGATCGCCACGATGTGCCGGAAGACGTTCCAGACCGTGCCGACCACGCGGCCGCCGGTCATCGTGCCGTCCGAGCGGTAGGTGTAAAACCGCATGTTGCCGGCCGGGTCACGGGCGATGACATCCTGCATGCCGTCCCCGTCCACGTCGCCGACCGGCAGGATCGCGGTCATCCCCTGCCACCCCCAGCCGACCCGTTGCGAGCGGCCGAAGCTGCGCACCCCGTCGCCGAAGTAGACGAGCATGTCCCCACCGGCGGTCCGCGCCATCAGGTCGGTGTAACCGTCGCCGTTGGTGTCGCCCACCGAACCGATCCAGGTCATCGACTGCCAGCCGTTGCCGGCCTTCCACAACGTGGCCGACCGGGTCGGGGTGCCGCCGGACATCAGCAGATCGCCGTTGCGCATGATGAACTTCGCATCGGCGAACCCGTCGCCGTTGAAGTCGCCCGGCTCGCCCATGAGCGGCGGCGTGCAGGCGTACACCGAGAGGTTGTCGATGTCGACGGTCCCGGTGCCGGCGTCGCGCGCGATCACCACGTTGAACGGGTCGCCGAGGGTGCGCTCATTGGCGCCGTCCGTGAGATCGAGATGCACGGTCCGCCAGGTACTCGCGGAGACCTGGGCCTGCGCGGCCGAGGCGACGGCCCAGGCGGTCCCGCCGTACCGCGGGGTCACCACCAGGTCCTGGGCCGCGAAGTCACCGCGCACGTCCATCTTCACGTAGACCCGCCAGGGGCCCGTCGGCGCGAGGTCCGGCGAGGCGATGAGATCGGCGACCGGGGCGCCACCGCCGGCCTGCCGGACGAACTGCGCCCCGCCCTCGCTCGTGAAGGCGCCGGTCACGGTGAACGGCGCGCCCGTGCCCCCGTCGAAGGTGCTGCTGGCGAGAGTGGTGGTACGCGTCGATCCCGCGGGGCAGTCCTGCCCGGGCGCCGGGTTCAGGCCCCACGCGGGGGTGGCCCGACCCGTTGTCCCGCTCGCGGGGGGCGGCGCCGGCTGGGCGGTCGCGCGGGGCCGCGGGGTCGGCGGGGCATCGACGGCTGTGGCGGGGGGCAGCACCACCCCGTACGCCGCGAGCGCGGTGACCGCTGTCGCGGCGAGCAGGCGCAGGGGCTTCGCGGCGGGCTTGTTCACGGGTCCTCCCGGGGATGCGACGAGGTCTGCCAGCGTACGTCGTACCGCCTTGTCCCCCAACAGTTCCCGGACCGATCCGGCCCCGGCCGCGGCGACGCGCTGCCCGCAGTCTGCTCCCTGCCCGGCCCGACGTCACGTCCGGCACGCAGGAACCGACCGAAAGGACAGTTTCGCACCGTGCGCCGGACCGCCGCGGCCGTTGGAGCGGCCCCCGAATAACCCGTCTACCCTTCGGCCATGAGCGAACGCCCCGCCCTCCTGCTGGTGACCGAGAAATCCCGCGGGAGCGTGGAGGCGGAGTTCCGATCCCGGTACGACCGGGACTACGAGATCGTGATCGCCACCACCGGCGAACAGGCCCGCGAGCGAGTCCTCGCCCTGCGCACGGCGGCCCGGCCCCTGGCCATGATCGCCGCGGAGCTGGTGCTGGGGGACGGCTGCGGCATGGACCTGCTCCGCCGGCTGCACGCCGACTGCCCGACGGCGCGCCGCGTCGCCCTGGTGGCCCCCGGCGCGGAATACGCCGCCCGCCGCGACGAGCTGCGCCGCCGCTCGCTGGAAAGCGACTTCGACACCTTCCTGGACATCCCCCGCGGCCCGCGGGACGAGGAGTTCCACACGGCCGTGATCGAACTGCTCTCGGAGTGGGGCTGGTCGGTCGGCGGCCCCGTCGTGTCCAGCGCGGCGGTCGTCTACGACCGGTACACCCCGGTCGAGGCCGGCCTGCGCGACTGGATGGACCGGGTGGGCATGCCGGCCTCCTTCCACCCCGCCGGCTCCCCGGAGGGTCAGGAGATCATCGATGCCGCCGGCCCTGGGGCCCGGCTACCGATCCTGCGCACGTTCACCGGCGCGATCCTCCCTGCGGCGACGGCGGCCGCGGCGGCGGAGGCGATGTACGGCGGATACGACGAGATCCCGGCCGGTCAGGTGGCGGACGTGCTCATCGTCGGGGCCGGCCCCGCCGGGCTGGCCGCCGCCGTGTACGCCGCCTCCGAGGGCCTGTCGACCGTCGTCGTCGAGTCCGGCGCGATCGGCGGGCAGGCCGGCTCCAGCTCGATGATCCGCAACTACCTGGGGTTCCCGCGCGGCATCTCGGGGATGCGGCTCACCCAACGGGCGCGGGTGCAGGCGGCCCGGTTCGGCGCGCGGTTCTACACCGGTCGGCCCGTCGACGGGCTGGCCCCGGCGCCGCCGCAGGAGTCGCCCCATCACCACGTGCTCGTCGGGGACGTGCGCATCTGCGGGCGGACCGTGGTCCTGGCCACCGGCGTCGCCTACCGGCGCCTGGCCGTGCCCGGGATCGAGGAGCTGGTGGGCAACGGCGTCTACTACGGGGCCGCCACCGCGGTCGCCCGGGAGAGCACGGGCCGCCACGTGTTCGTGGTCGGCGGCGGCAACTCCGCGGGTCAGGCGGCGGTGCACCTCGCCCGGTTCGCCGCCTCGGTGACGATCGTCGTGCGTCGGGAGTCCCTGACCGCGACGATGTCCGCCTACCTCATCCGGGAGATCGAGGCGACCCCGGCCATCCGGGTGCTGGCCGCCACAGAGGTGGTGGGCGGCGGCGGGGACCCCCGCCTGGAATGGCTGGAGCTGGCGGACGCGGGATCGACGGTCGGCAGGGTCGTGCCGGCCGACGGGCTGTTCCTCCTGCTCGGGGCCGACCCGGCCTGCGACTGGCTGCCGGAGAGCGTGGCGCGCGACCCCGAGGGGTTCGTGCTGACGGGTCGCGACGTACCGATCGAGCGGTGGGTCGACGGGCGTCCGCCGGCCAGCCTGGAGACCAGCCTGGCCGGGGTGTTCGCCGCCGGCGACGTCAGGGCCGGGTCGATGAAACGGGTGGCGTCGGCCAGCGGCGAGGGCGCCTCGGTCATCCCCTTGGTGCACGCGCACCTGGACCTCCTGCGCGAACACGGGTCCGCCCGCGAGGTCGCGGCGGACGGGGCTCAGCCGGTGCGTTGGTGCACGTAGCACCAGCGCCAGACCTCCCCCGGCTGGGCCGACTGCATCACCGGGTGGCCGGTCGCGTGGAAGTGCGCCGTCGCGTGCCGCTCCGCGGAGGAATCGCAGCAGCCGACATTGCCGCAGGTCAGGCAGCGACGCAGCGCCACCCACGGCTCATCGGCGGCCACGCATTCGCGGCAGACGGGTTCGGTGGAGCCGGCCGGCTCGGCCGGGTGCTCGGCCAGGTCCGGGCATTCCTGACCGCCGACGACGTGCTCCCCCGCCGGGCCATCCTGCTCGTGGGTCAGCATGCTGCCCATGATGATCGACTCCTCCACATCCAGCATGGTGAGGACCTCGCCGACCACCTCGGAGGGCGCCGCCCCGCTACGACGTACCTGCAGCACCCGCTCCCGTTCGGCTTCGAGCATGGCGAGCCGGGTGCGGGCGTAGAGCCGCGACGGCGCCTCGTCGCCCGCCGTCGAGAGCCGCTCCCAGGCGGCGAAGTTGCGCTCCTCGATCCGGCGGCGGATGAGGTCGGCGACGCCGTGGGGGTCCGCCTCCATCGCCGCGAGCCGGGCCAGTCCGGCCCTGCTCGCCTCCTCCAGGAGCATGGCGCGGGCCAGGGCGTCGGCGGCGGGATCGGGGGCCGGTACGTCGAGGCGGCGCAGGAACACCGGCAGCGTCAGACCCTGCAGGAACAGGGTTCCTGCGACGACCGTGAAGGCGATGAGCAGCAGGACCTCCCGGTGCGGGGTTGCGGCGGGGATGACGAACGCGGCCGCCAACGTGACCACACCGCGCATTCCGGCCCAGCCGATCAGGAACGAGTAGCTCCACGGGAACGCTTGGGACCGGGCCCGGGTGAGCAACAGCGAGGAACGCGCGGTGAACGTCCAGGCCAGGCGGGTGAGGATGACGACCGCCAGGGTGGCGGCGCAGACGAGCGCGATCCGGCCCGGGGACAGCGGTGAGCGCGCCACGTCGGTGAAGATCCACTTCGCTTGCAGCCCGATGAGCAGGAAGACGGCGTTCTCCAGCAGGAAGGCGATCGTGCCCCAGGTGGTCCGCTCGGTGATCCGGGACTGGGCGGTCTGGATGATCGGGGCCTTGTGCCCGAGCAGGAGCCCGGCCACGACGACGGCGATGACGCCCGAGGCGTGCAGCCCGGTCCCCTCGGCCAGGAGGTACGCGGCGTACGGCGTGACGAACGAGACCGAGGTGTCCAGCAGCGGGTCGGTGATCCGGCGCCGCAGCCGACCGACGATCAGGAAGACGACGAAGCCGCTCAGCGCGCCGCCACCGGCCGCCCGAACGAAGTCGAGCCCGATCGCGGGGGCGGACACGGCGGCGGCCATGCCGACGATCGCCGAGCGCAACGCCACCAGCGCGGTGGCGTCGTTGAGCAGCGATTCGCCCTCCAGCACCGTGACGATCGGGCGGGCCAGGCCGATCCGGCGCGCGATGGCCGAGGCCGCGACGGCGTCGGGCGGGGCCACCACCGCGCCGATCGCGAGCGCCCCTGCCCAGCCCAACCCGGGCAGCAGCCACTGCACCACCGCACCGACGGTGATCGTGGTGGCCACGACCAGGCCGATCGACAGCAGCAGGATCGGCCGCCGATGCGCGGCGAAGTCGATGAGCGAGGTCTGGATGGCCGCGGAGTAGAGCAGCGGCGGCAGCAGGCCGAGCAGCACCACCTCCGGTTCGAGGTGGATCGTGGGCACCGCCGGCAGGTACGACCCGGCGATCCCGACCGCGATGAGCAGCAGCGGCGCCGGTGCCCGCACCCGGTCGGCCAGGGCTACCCCGGCCAGGACGACGGCCGTGAGGGCCACGAGGAGTGCGGCGGTTTCCACGGGGCCATTGTGGTGCCGTCCTCAGGAGGTGACCAGCGCGTAGATCACCGCTGGACAAGAGCCCTGAAGACCGGAATCATCACCAGCCGACCAGTCACGCTACCTCTAGCGGCTTGATGGCATCGATCTCGTCAGCGGCCCGGTCGTGGGTCAACTCGATCTCATAGCGCGACTGGAGATTGAGCCAGAACTGCGGGTCAATGCCGAAGTATCTGCCGAGGCGCAGAGCCGTGTCGGCGGTGATGCCGCGCTTGCCGTGCACGATCTCGTTGATCCGACGCGGCGGAACGCCAATCGCGACGGACAGCCTGTGCTGGGTGATGCCGAAGGCCTCGATGAAGTCCTCCATGAGGATCTCGCCGGGATGGATCGGCGGATAGAGCTTGTCAGTCATCATGCCTCCTCAGTGGTAGTCCTCAATGAGCACGTCTTCCGGACCACCATCTGTCCAATGAAAGGTGATCCTGCACTGGTCGTTGACCCGGATGCTGTGACGACCTTTTCGGTCGCCCTTCAACGCCTCCAGCCGATTCCCCGGAGGCACCTTGAGTGCGGCCAACGTGCGCGCGGCGTCGAGCATGTGCAACTTGCGGTTGGCAGCCCGGTGGATCCGCTGGTCAAGTCGCGGGACCGCCTCACGCAACCACACCCGTTCCGTGTCGCGGTCAGCGAAGGACCTGATCACGAGTCAAGGATGTCAGAGATAACGCGGCGCGTCAATAACGCTAGGCGTTACCCCTGGGCCCGACGACGTCGCCATCGTCGCGGCACCCGCACCAACAACACGGGCACGTGCATCACACACACCGACCGCGCCAGATCGGGCTGCTGTCCCGCCAACCGACGGGCACCCCCATGTGCGAGAGGGGGAGAAGACGAATCTCGGGGAAGGTCGCGACAACTTCGGGGAGCAGCTCAGCCGAGCCTACGCCGAGGCGATCGAGGAGGAATTGGATCAAGGTCAGCTGCCCGAAGGTGCGAGTCCAGTCGGCATCAACAGCATCGAGATCTCGATGCACACCTGCCCGCGGTAGCTTCGGCGTGAGGGCGTGCACTCGGTTGAAGTAGCGTCCGTGGTGCGCACAGGTATTGCGCGCGACGTTGAGCACCTTTAGCCAGCTGCCGAGCTGCGGCGCCCGGAGCGAGCACGCACCGGCGACCGCCTCCTGCACAGGGCGCGGAGAGAAGTCATACAGCCGGCTGAGGCTTCCCCAGTCGAGCAATTCCACGGCCACCCACACGGGCATCTGCCCGCCGTACTTCTGCTGATGGTGTGCGACGAAGTCCTCACGTGAACGTTCGAGCACCGCCTTGTAGCGCTTCATCCACTTCGCGTGATCCCACCCCTTCCGCGCCACCGCGCCCAAGAGACTCGGGTCCAGGTGCGCCTGTGGATCGACTCTCCCGAGTTCGTGCCCAAGAAGTGTTCGGACCGCGAGCTCGATAGGCATCAGGGCCTCAAACGTCGCGGCTCGCAGCCGTGCGTCGAACTCATAGAGAGCGACAACGTCGTCGAACCTGGTGCCGGGATAGAACGCGTCAGCGCGCCCCCCGTCACGCAGCACGCGGAAGGGGTACCAGTAGCCGCTGAGCCGGTAGTAGTTCACCCGTGCCAAGACAGCAGCGGCAGAAGCCTCGTCGTCGATGAGCATCCCACGCTCGCCAAGAAGCGCCACCTGCTCCGCGTACGTCCTGTAGGCCTTCAGCTGCCCGCCCACACGCACCAAACCCCAGAAAAGATGAGGACCGGCCCTGGACCTACCGAAGTAGGCGGAACCGGTCTTAGTGGATCCAACCTTACCCCGTTGGGCGACCACCTTCAACGGCCGACGCTCGCCAAGTCAGCGACCACACGTCGAGACGGAACTCCCGACGCAGTGGGCAAAACACGCCGAACCGCCCCGAACAGCGGCTTTAGACATTAAACCTGAACTCGACGACGTCGCCGTCCGCCATCACGTAGTCCTTGCCCTCCATGCGGACCTTGCCCGCCGCCTTGGCCTCGGCCATCGAACCGGCAGCCATCAGGTCCTCGAAGCCGACGATCTCCGCCTTGATGAACCCCCGCTGGAAGTCGGTGTGGATGACGCCCGCCGCCTGCGGCGCGGTCCATCCCTGCCGGATCGTCCAGGCCCGGGACTCCTTCGGGCCGGCGGTCAGATAGGTCTGCAGCCCCAGCGTCCGGAACCCGCTGTGCGCCAACTTGTCCAGGCCGGGCTCGTCGACCCCGACCGACTCCAGCAGCTCGCGGGCCTCCTCCGGGTCCAGCTCGGCCAGGTCCATCTCCAGCTTGGCGTTCAGGAAGACCGCCTCGACGGGAGCGACGAGCGCGGCCATCTCGGCCTGGACGGCGGCATTGACCAACTGGTCCTCGTCGACGTTGAAGACATACAGGAACGGCTTGGTCGTCATCAGGCCCAGCTCCCGCAGCAGCGCCAGGTCGACCTCATCGCGCCTGCTGAACAGGGTGTCGCCGGCCTCGAGGACGGCCTGGGCGGCGACCGCGGCGTCGTACCCGCTCTTGTCGGCCTTCTTGCCCTTGACCTCCTTCTCCAGCCGCGGCACGGCCTTCTCCAGGGTCTGCAGGTCGGCGAGGATCAGCTCGGTGTTGATCGTCTCGATGTCGCCCTTCGGGTCGACCTTGCCGTCGACATGGGTGACGTCGTCGTCGACGAAAGCCCGGATGACCTGGCAGATCGCGTCGGCCTCGCGGATATTGGCGAGGAACTTGTTGCCCAGGCCCTCGCCTTCGCTGGCGCCGCGGACGATGCCGGCGATGTCGACGAAGGACACGGTGGCCGGCACGGTCTTCTCGCTCTTGAACACCGCGGCGAGGCGGTCCAGTCGCGGATCGGGGAGCGGGACGACGCCCACGTTGGGCTCGATCGTCGCGAACGGATAGTTCGCCGCGAGGACGTTGTTCTTCGTCAGCGCGTTGAACAGGGTGGACTTGCCGACGTTGGGCAGACCGACGATGCCGATGGTGAGGGCCACGAGGGGGCAGTCTACCGGCGCGTCGGGACCGGCCACCGCGCCCTCCCGAGGCCTCCCGGTGCCTCCCGAGCGTTGTCGGAGGTCCCTGCCACAGTGGGCCCATGACGGTTTCCCCGACGGTCCTGGTCACATCGTTGCTGTTCGCGGCCCTGCTGGGCGCCGCGGGTGGGTGGCTGACCGCGGCCGGCCGATGCGCCGCACGGGTGGCGGCGCTGCGCACGGAGCGCGACCTGCTGCGGGAGCGGGAGCAGGAGTACGCCGAGAGCCTGGCCGACCTGCGCGCCCTCGGGGCGGAGGATTCGGCGACGGCTGCCGCGCTCGGCCCGCTGCGCGAGGCGATGACCCGTGTCGAACGCCAGGTGGGGGTGCTGGAGCGGGACCGATTGGAGCACTTCGGCCAGCTGGCGGAGCGGCTGGCCGAGGTGACGGCCCAGACGGGGGCCTTGCGTCGCCAGACAGCAGGACTCACCGGGGCGCTCAACGCCTCGGCGGTGCGCGGCGCCTGGGGCGAGGCGCAGTTGCGCCGGGTCTGCGAACACGCGGGCATGCTGCCGCACTGCGACTTCGAGGAACAGGTCAGCGCCATCGCCCCGCACGAGGCCGCGGTGCGCCCGGACGTCGTGGTGCGCCTGCCCGGTGAGCGGTTGCTCGTCGTGGACGCCAAGGCGCCGTTGGCCGCCTTCCTCGCCGCGCAGGCCGACGGGGTCGCCGAGGACCGGCGACGGGAGTTGCTCACCGAGCACGCCCGGTCGCTGCGCCGGCACGTCGACGCGCTGGCCGCCAAGCGCTATTGGTCGGCGTTCACCACCACGCCCGAGATGGTGGTCTGCTTTGTGCCGACCGATGCGATGCTCGCGGCGGCGCTGTCCGCGGATCCGGGCCTCTACGACGCGGCTCAGGCCCGCAAAGTCGTGCTGGCCAGCCCGGCCACCCTGCTTGCGGTGTTACGCAGTGTGGCCTTCGCCTGGCGGCAGGATGCGGTAGCCAGCAACGCCCGAGAACTGTTGCGCCTGGGGGAAGAGCTCTACGAGCGGCTGGGCAGCGTGGGCAAGCACCTGACCACGATGGGCGGGTCCCTGCGTCGCTCGGTGGAGGGCTACAACGCCCTGGTCGGCGCGCTCGAGGGACGCGTGCTCGTCACCGCCCGTCGCATGCACGACCTTGGCCTGGCGGACGAGCCGGCCACTCCGACGCCCGGCGTGCAGGTGACACCAAGGCCGTTGACGGCCGCCGAACTCATCGCCGCCGTGGAGCAGGAGCTGACGAGTCCGCCCGAGGAGACCGAGCGGGACCTCGCGAGCCGGGTGGATCAGGCCATCAGATCGCGGTAGACCCGCTCGAGGTGCCCAGCCACCGCCGCCGGACCGTAGCGGTCCTCGGCCACAGCCCGACGCTTCTCATCGGAGGCGACGGTGGCGGGCGTGCGCAGCTTCACCGTCATGGCCTCGGCCAGGATCAACGGATCGTCCGATTCCACGATGTCCCCGAGATCGGGACCGGCGATGTCGCGCGGCCCCCCGGAGTCGGTGGCCACGAACGGCACCCCGGCCGCCAGCGCCTCGATGAGGCTCACCCCGAACGTCTCCACGCCGCTCGCCGACACCACCAGCGCCGCTGCGGCCATCTCCTGCACGACCCCCTCGCGCGGCAGCCGGCCCACCACGACGGCCGGGTCGAGATGCAGGGTCTTGGCCAGCTCGACCAGGCGGTCCCGCTCCGGGCCGGCCCCGACGATCCGCAACGGATGCCAGGTGCGCAGATCGTCGGGCAGCTCGGCATAGGCCCGCAGCACGAGATCCATGCGCTTGTTCGGGGTCAGCCAGCCGACCGAGAGCACCGCACCGGACGTGCGCGCCTGGGCGTCCCGGAGCCGGAAGTCGGCGATCGGCACGATGTTCGGCACCACCGTCACCCGGTCGGTCGGGATCGGCAACGCCTCCGCCTGGGCGGCGCTCACCGCGATCACGGCGGACGCCCGGTCGAGCACCCGGATCGCGGCGGCCAGCTCCACCGCGGAGTACTGATGGCGCAGATACGCCGAGATGTGCTCGGTCACGACGTACGGGATCCCGCGGCCGACCGCCCACTGACCCGCGGCGATGCCGGCCGGGAAGACGTTGTGGGCGTGCACCACGTCGGGGGTGCCGTCATCGCCCGCCAGCCGGATCATGTCCGCCAACAGCTTGGACACGGCGACGGTGTTGCCGACCTGGTCGTGCAGCACCCGAGCGGTCCCCACGGCGCCGCGCGCGGTCGCCTCGACCAGGGCCCGAGCACGACCGAGCGGACCCGTGGGCCGAGCGGCCTCCGGCGCATCCGGTCCCGCCACGACGACCGGCGGCACGGCGGCGGCCAGATCGTGGTCGTCCTGGCGACGCCCCGGCAGCCGTGCCGCCAGCGCGCGCACCCGCGGCCGGGCCTCGTTGGCCAGCGGCCGCAGCGACGGGGGCATCGCGTGCAGCACGTGTACGACATGGCCGCCGGCGCGCAGCGCCTCCACCTGGTCCCGGACGAAAAGCCCGTGCCCCGGGAATTCGGGGCTCGGATAATCGCCCGTGACGACCCAGATCTTCACCGCTGCCTCCATGTCGGTCCGCGCCTTATCTGGACGCTCGTTCATTGTTCAGGACCGCAACGCCCGCAGCACACCCTGTCCACCGAATCCCATCGCCGCCACCGACAGGGCGACGGCGACGACCACGTACGCCGTCTCCCCCAGCTGATCCCGCCCGAGCTGGGCGAACCCCCACGCGAGCAGGATCGCCACCAGCGGCCCCGTGACGACCCGCCAGGCGGTCCGTCGGGCCGCCCCCGACAGCCGCATCACCCAGATCGTCCAGTAGAGACAGATCAGCAGACCGGCCAGCGAATACGCCTGGATCCCCCACATCCGGTCCCCGACCAGCACCCCGAGACCCAGCGCCGGGATCCGCAGCCCGGCCTCGATCCAGGCCAGCAGGAAGAGCCGACGCACCTCGTTCTTGACCGTGGCATAGCCCGACAGCGGCGAGGAGACGAACTGGATCATCAGATACGGCGCCAGGATCCCCGTGATCAGACCCGCCGTCTCCCACTTCTGCGCCCAGATCAGCACGAACACCTCGCGGCCCAGCAGGGTGATCGGCACGAAGATCGCCAGCGCGATGCTCAGCAGGACCCCGGCCAGCCGCACCATATGCCGAGAGGCGTCCTGCTCCTGGCGGTGCATCGCGGCGAACCGCACGTAGAAGACGCTGGCCACGGCCTGCCCCAGCAGGGCGACGGGCGCCGCGAGCAGCATCTGGGAGAAGCCGAACTGTCCCGCGAAGCCCTGGTCGTAGAACACCGTGATGAGCGGGGTGACGGCCCCGACCGTGACGGCGTTGAGCACCGCCGGCACCAGGATCCACCGGGGAAACTGGGCCCACCGCCGCACCAGCCCCCAGCGCGGCCGGCGGCGCCAGGCCAGCCCGCAGGCCCGCAGCATGATCCCGGTCGACAGCAGCCGGCCCACGCCGTACCCGATCCCCAGCCCCGTGCCGGTCTGCCGGGCGGCGCCCAGGGCCAACTGCACCCCCACCGTCGCCACGGTGCCGGTGACGTTCGAGTTGCTCACCTCGCGAAACTGCTGCCGGCGCGACAGGTGACTGCGCAGGACGTTGAATCCGGCGCTCGCCCACAGCAGGAACGGCGCGATGAGCACGCTCAGCCGATACTCGGGCGGCACCGGCCGCGGCCCGTAGGCCAGCACCACGGCCACCGGGACGAGGGCCAGCGCCAGCACCGTGCCCAGCGCCAGGGTCAACCGCGCCAGGTCGTCGCCCTCCTCGTCGCGGTCGGCCAGCGGGATGGCCAGCTCGAGCCGCAGCGTGACGGCCATCGCGGCGATGGTCGCGAACGCGACGAGATTGCGGAACAGGCCCATCTCGTCCTCGTTGTACAGGTGCCCCAGCGGAATCTGGGCCCCCAGCTGCAGGGCCATCACCACCCCGGTCCCGGCGCCCAGGGTCGCGACGTGCCGGCCGGCCCCGCCCTTGCCGAGCCGGCCCAGCGCCATGAACCGGCTCAACCGCCCCGGATCCGGCCCGGGCAGACCCGGCGGAGGAGCGCTCACGACGGCAACACACCGATCACGCGAGCACCGCGCGGACCGTGTCGGCGAGGATCCGCAGGTCGCCGACGAAGCTGCGGTCCCGCACGTACGCCGCATAGAGCGCCGCCTTGCGCGGCAGGATCGAGGTGACATAGTGCCGCTCGGGGTCCGTCGCAATCGCCAGCTCGTCGGCCTCGTGCCGGAACGCGATGCTGCCCGGGTCGGTGATGCCAGGGCGCACCGACAGGATGACCGGGCGCAGGTCGGCGGGCCATTGCGCCACATAGACGGGCACCTCGGGCCGCGGCCCCACCAACGACATGTCCCCCACCAGCACGTCCACCAGCTGGGGCAGCTCGTCCAGTTTGCTGGCCCGCAACACCCGTCCGACCCGGGTCACCCGGGCGTCGCCGGTGGCCGAGATCAGCGAACCGTCGTGCACCGCGGCCATCGTGCGGAACTTGTGGATCCGGAAGGTCCGCCCGCCCAGGCCGACCCGCTCCTGCCGGAACAGCACCCCGCCGGGGCCCTCCGCGGCCACGGCCACCGCGATGGCCGCCAGGAGCGGCGATGTCGCCACCAGCCCGACCGCCGCGACCAGCGCGTCGAAGGTCCGCTTGGTCGCCGGAGCGTCGAGCAGGGCGCCGGCCCGCGACGTACGGCGGGTGCCTGCGGCCACGCTCATCCGAGCACTCCTCGCACCGCCGCAACCACCCGGTCGGCCTGCTCGTCGGTCATCGAGGAGAAGATCGGCAGGCTGACGACCCGGCCGAACTCGCGCTCGGCCACCGGGAACTGCTCCGGGGTCAACCCATACCGATCCCGCCAATACGGCTGCCGGTGCAGCGGGATGAAGTGCACGCTGCACCCCACGCCGGCCTGCGCCATCGCCGCGATGAACTCGTCCCGACTCACCGGCGCCTCGGGACGCAGCCGCAGGATGAACAGGTGCCAGGCGTGCGTGCTGTCCGGCACGGTCGGCTCATCCGGCAGGTCCACCGGCAGGTCCGCGAACGCCGCCCGGTAGCGCCGCGCGAGGGCCTGCCGCGTCGCGAACATTCGCGGCTGCCGCCGCAACTGCACCCGGCCCATCGCGGCGGCCGGGTCGGTGAGGTTGTACTTGTAGCCCGCCTCAACCACCTCGTAGAACCAGCTCGGCGCCGTGCTGCGGTAGCGGTCGAAGACGTCCCGGCTGATGCCGTGCAGCCGCATCGTGCGGATCCGCTGGGCCATCGCCTCGTCCGCGACCACGACCATCCCGCCCTCGCCGGTGGTCATGGTCTTGGTCGCGTAGAAGCTGAACACGACGGCATGCGGTCGGCGCGCGCCGCCGTCGCCCAGGTCGTCGCCCACGTCGCCCACGTCGCCAAGGTCGTCGCCCACGTCGCCCACGTCGCCGACCAGGCGACCGCGGGAGTACGTCGGGAGCGAGTGCGCCGCATCCTCCACCACGGCCAGGCGGTGGCGGCGGGCGAACTCCGCCGTGGCGAGCCAGTCGACGGCCAGGCCGGCCAGATGTACCGGCATGACGGCCTTGGTGCGGGCGGTGACCGCCTTCTCGGCGGCGGCATAGTCCAGGCACAACGTGGCCGGGTCGACGTCGACGATCACCGGATCGGCGCCGAGATAGCGCACCACCTCGGCGGTGGCGGTGAAGGTCCAGTCCGGCACGATCACCTCGTCGCCTGGCCCGATGCCACAGGCGTCGAGGGCCAGATGCAAGCCGGCCGTGGCGGAGTTGACGGCGATCGCCGTGACCCCGCCACCGAGATAGTCGGCGAACTCCCGCTCGAACGCCGCCGCCGCCGGACCGGTCGTGAGCCAGCCCGAGCGCATCGCCTCGACGACGGCCTGGATCTCCTCCTCGCCGATGTCCGGCATGGCGAACGGGATGTGCGAATCCCGGCTCACGACAATCCTCCTGCGCCTCGGCATGGCCACCGCATCACTGCGGGGCCCGCTGGGTAGGCTACCTTCGGCGCCTTGTCGCGGCGTACCGGCAGTTCCGCTCGCCGCGCCGAAGCCCGGGGGTCGCGTGGGCCCCCTTCCGACCAACGACGGTCGTCGCTGCCATCGACCGGAGGGTTCCCCGCATGAACACTGCCGCCCGACCCGCCGCACCCGATGCGGGGCCAGACCGAGGGCCGGGGCGCCTCGACCAAATCGTCGCCCGCGGCTACCCGGCCGCGCAGAAGGCCCTCGTCGCGGTGCCCCTGCTGGCGTTCGCGGGGCCGTTCGCGTCGATCCGGCCGGGGTCACCGGGATTCCCGTACTTCTACCGGATCCTGTTCGTGCTCGGGCTGGTCGTCGCGGTGCCCCTGTTCCTGACCCAGCTGCGCCGACGTCTCTTCCCCGCGCTGTTCACCGTCCTTGTCGCGGTCTGGATCGTCTGGGCCCCGGTGAGCCTGCTGTGGACGTCGGACCGGGCCGCCGGCCAACGGGAGGTCCTGGCCGGCACGTCCGCCCTGCTGGGCGCCTGGGTGACCCTGATCCTGACCAGGGGTAGTCACCGCAGCCTGCGCTACCTGCGCTGGGGGTGGGTGCTCACGTTCGTCGTCACCGTGCTGGTCGTGGCCTGGGAGATCGTCTCCTGGCGGCATCTGGGCGAGCTGACCGGCGCGGTCGAGTACTGGGCCTTCGACGCCTACACGGTGGCCGGGCTCGACACCAATCCCAACGGCCTGAGCAATGTCGTCAACGCCGTCGTCGCGGTGATGGGCGCGCAGCTCATCCGCGAAGTCCGGGCCCGCCGGGTGGCGCGGGCGCCGATCGAGGCCGTGCAATACGACGGGCCCCCACCCGATCGCGTCAACGGCCGGTTCACCCGCGGCAGCTGGTGGCGCATCGCGGCCCTGCTGGCGGGCATCGTGGTCGCCGGCTATCTGTCCCTGCTGACGAATTCCCGCTCGGGGATCCTGGTCGTGGCGATCCTGTGCCTGCTGGCGGCGGTGTTCTGCCTGCCGCCGCGCCGGTACGTCGTGGTCCCGGTGGCCCTGGCCCTGATCGCCGGAACGGTCCTGGCGTTGGAGCCGCTGCCCGCCGACGCCGTGCGCGCCCAGCCGACCGCGCAGCCGACCGACGTCGCCCAGCGGCCCTCGAAGTACAACCACGAGGGGATGACCCCGGAGGAGGCGGCGGCCGACCTGGCCGCGGCCGACTCGTTGCGCCGGGACCTGAGCCTGTCCGGATTGCGCCAGGTGGAGCAGCGGCCGCTGCAGGGCGCGGGCGCGGGCGCCGCCACCGAGCGGCTCGCCGCAGACCCGGACTATCAGCCCGGCAAGAGCACGCGCGAGCGTCGGATCCTCCCGCTGCACAACACCTTTCTGGAGCTGGCCGTCAACTACGGCGTACCGTTCCTGCTCCTGGTCCTCGCCATTCCCCTCGCGGCGGCGGCAGCGGTGCTGCAGCCGCGGGAGTTGCGCCGCTACTGGCCCGACCCGATCGTCTACGAGTGTCTCGGTATGCTGCTGTCGGTGCTGGTCATGAGCCTGATTTCGAGTTCCTCGATCGGCACCCCGGTGTTCTGGTTGATGCTCGCGTACGCCGCGGCCCTCGCCTGGAATTACACGGACACGCTCGCGGCCCTGCGCGCCACCGGGGCCCCCGTCAGCCCCGAGAGGGTGAGCCGCCGATGAAGATCTCGATCCTGTCTCCGGTGTTCAACGAGGAGTTGCACATCGAGGAGATGATCGAGTCCGTCCAGGCCCAGGACCATCAGGACTGGGAGATCTGCTTCGTCGACGATGGCTCGACCGATGCCACCGTCGCCAAGATCCAGGCGGCCGCGGCGCGGGATCCGCGGCTGCGCCTCATCGCGCACGGCAGCAAGCTGGGCAAGGCGGCGGCGTTCAACCGCGCGTACGCCGCAGCGACCGGCGAGGTCGTCACCATCTTGTCCGGCGACGACCGGCTGGCCCCCGGCGCCCTGGCGACCCGCGCCGCCGACCTGGCCACCTGCCGCCCGGGCGAGCTCGGGATGGCCACCTACAAGCTGCGGTCCTTCTCCGACGACCCGGCCTTCGACGGGATGGTGCTGCCGCGCGGCGACGCCACCAGCGCCTCCGGCGGCTCGCTGACCTTCACCCGGGAGCTGGCGCAGATCGTCTTCCCGATCCCGGAGGACCTGCCGAGCGAGGACATCTGGCTCGGGTGCGCAGGCCCCGCGCTGTCCCGGCGGCACATCAAGAACCCGACCCCGATCTGGGAATACCGCATCCACGGGGGCAACTCCAACCCTCGGCATCGCGACTTCGAGCGGATGACCGCCTCGATCGCGCCGCGGCACGAGGCCTGGCGGCTGCTGTTGGAGCAGGACCGGTTCGCGCTGCCCGAGGCCGATCGGGCGACCCTGCAGGCCCGCTATGCCGCCGAGCAGCACCGGCGCCGCGGCGACGTGCTGGGGATCTTGCGCACGCCGGGCCTGCCGCTGATCGACCGGCTCGGTTTCGCGGGCATGGCCGACCCACGCCTGTGGGCGCTGCGCCGCCGGTTCTACCGGCTGCTGTCCGGGCGCCAAGGTCGCTGACGTCACCGCGGTCGTGAAGATCCTCGTCCTGGGCCGGGGGCTGCCCGGTCCCGGCCAGCCGCTGCTGGGCATCTTCGAATACCAGCAGGCCCGTGCCTTGGCCGCGGCCGGCCACGAGGTCGTCTACGGGGCCCTCGACATCCGGTTCCTGCACCACCGCCGGCCGTGGGGCATCCGCCGGATGGACCTCGACGGGGTGCACGTGGTGGAGCTGAGCCTGCCGCTCGGGCGGCTGCAATATCGCGGCGGCTACCGACTCGTTCGTGGGCTGTGGGGGTTGCTCTACCGGGCCTGTGTCCGCGCGCACGGCCACCCCGACGTGGTGCACAGTCACTTCGTGGGATGGTCGGCCGCGGCCGCGCTCGCCAAGCCCGCGCACGGCTATCCGCTCGTGGTCACCGAGCACACCTCGGGCCTGATGGCCCCGAACCCGCCGCGGCGGATGCTGCGCGGCATCTCGATCGCGTATGCCGCCGCCGACGTCCTGATCGCCGTCAGCCCCGCGCTGGCCCGCCGGATCCGGGAGCTGACCGGCCGCGACGCGGTCTACGTGCCCAATCTCGTCGACACCGGCACCTTCGCGGGCGTGCACCCGGCGCCTCGACCGGGTCACCTCGTCACGGTCGGCAACCTGATCGAACGCAAACGCGTGGACGTGCTGCTGGAGGCGGTCGCGTGCCTGGCCGCCGCCGGCCGGCCGGAGCTGACCCTGACGGTGGTCGGCACCGGCCCGGAGCGGGCGGCCCTGCAGGCTCGCGCCCAGGCGCTCGGGATCGCCGACCGGGTCACCTTCACCGGCGGACTGGAGCAGCGCGCCATCGCCGAGCTGCTGGCCAGCGCCGCGGCGTTCGCGCTCGCCTCGCGGGAGGAGACGTTCGGGGTGGTCCTCATCGAGGCGATGGCCGCGGGGGTGCCCGTGGTGAGCACCCGTTCGGGTGGCCCGGACGGCTTCGTCACCGCGGCGACCGGCGTGCTGACCGGGTTCTCGGCGCAGGAGCTGGCGGACGGCCTGGCGCAGGCCCTGGGGCGCGACTGGGATCGAGAGACGATCCGCGACTACGCCGTACGGCACCACTCCCCCGCCGTCATCGCCGCGCGGCTGATCGAGCTGTACGAGACGGCCGTGGCGCGCTGGCGGGGCACAGCCGGACGGCCCGCGCCTCACGGCGAACCCGCGCCTCCCGGCGAACCCGCGCCTCCCGGCGAACCCGCGCCTCACGGCGAACCCGAGCCCCGGTGAGGACGGCGGGTCTGCCCGCGCCGCTGCGGGACCGGCGGTTCACCTGGTACTTCGCCGCCCGCCTGGTCGCCACCTTCGGCTCCTCGATGGCGCCGATCGCGCTGGCCTTCGCCGTGCTGCACATCGACGGTCAGGCGTCCTCGCTGGCCCTCGTGCTGGGCGTGCACACGAGCGCGACCGTCGCGTGCTTGATGTTCGGCGGGGTGATCGCCGACCGGCTGCCCCGGATCGCGGTCCTGCAGACCGCGCACGTGGTCACCGCCCTCACCCAGGGGATCGCCGCCGTTCTGGTCATCCGTGGGCAGGTGAGCGTGCCGACCCTCGCCGTGATCGAGGCCGTCAACGGCGCCGCGGGGGCGTTCGCGATGCCCGCGATGGCCGGCATCGTCCCGCTCGTCGTCGACCGCGCCGATCTGCAGGAGGCCAACGCGCTGCTCTCGTTCGCCCGAGGGACGCTGCGGGTGCTCGGGCCGGCGCTGGGCGGCGCGCTCGTGGTGAGCGTGGGCCCGGGCTGGGCGCTGGCCGTGGACGCGAGCACGTATGCCGTCGCGGTCGCCGCGCTCGCGATGATCAGGCTGCCGCGGGAGACGGCGCGGGCGCGGGAGGGCTTCGTCGTCGAGCTGCGCGAGGGATGGTCGGAGTTCGTTGCGCGGCAGTGGGTCTGGGTCATCGTGCTGACGTTCGGCGCCCTCAACGCCATCGGGATGGGCGTGGTCAGCGTCATCGGCCCCCTCGTGGCGCTGCGGACCCCCGGACTGGGGGAGGCCGGCTGGGGCTTCGCGCTGGCCGCCGACGCCGCGGGTGGCGTCGTCATGACCCTGCTGCTGGTCCGGCTCCGCCTGGAGCGACCGCTGCTGATCGGGCAACTCGCCATCGTCCTGATGGCCCCGCCGATGGTGTTGCTCGGCGTCGCCCCCGCCGTACTCCCCCTGGCCGCCACCTTCTTCGTCAGCGGTCTCGCGGTCGCGGTCTTCACCGTCGCCTGGGACACCGCCCTGCAGGAGCACATCCCGCAGCAGCTGCTCTCGCGGGTCGCGGCGTACGACAGCCTGGGTTCGTACGTCGCGATCCCCATCGGCACCGTCGCGTTTGGCTGGCTCGCGACGCGGTACGACGCGGGCCGGGTCGCCGTGGTCGGTGGCCTGGCGTACGCCGCGATCGCGCTGCTGGCGCTGTTGTCGCCGCAGGTCAGGGGGCTCCGGCGCGCCGAGACCCCGAGGAGGCCGGCGGGCTGACCGGCGGGCGCTCCGCCACCGATTAACCGACCGAACGGTCGCTCAGCCGGGTAGGCTTGGGCAGGAGACGACCGGGACCTGCCCGGCGTACCCCCCGAACCCGGAGTGAACGCCATGAACGTCAACGACAGGATCAGCGGAGCGGCGGAGAGCCTGCGCAAGCAGGCCCAGGACGTGGCGGGCGGGGTCATCGGCCAAGCCCACGGGGTGGCGGCCGCCGCCCGGGAGATGGCCGGCTCGGTGTGGGGCGGCACCGAGGACGACGCCGACGTGATGGACGGCGTCAAGGTGCTGGACGGCTTCCTCGACGTGTGGATGCACGGGGTCTCCAACGGGCTGCGGGCACCGGTGCTGCGCCGGCCGAACGAGGTCGGTCTGGACTACGAGGACGTCTTCTTCACCTCGTTGGACGGGGTGCCGCTGGAGGGCTGGTTCATCCCCGCGGACTCCGACCAGCTGGTCATCCAGAACCACTTCCTGCCGGGCAACCGCTATGGCTACCCGGGCCACCTGCCCGAGTTCAACTCGGTGGGCGGCTTCGAGGTCAACCTGATGCCCTGGTACAAGGCCCTGCACGACGCGGGATACAACATCCTCACCTATGACCTGCGCAATCACGGGCTGTCCGGCGCCGCGAACGGCGGAATCGTCGGCATGGGCCTGCTCGAATATCGCGACGTGGTCGGCTCCGTCCGCTACGCCAAGTTCCGTGGCGACACGGCCGCGATGACCACCCACCTGTTCAGCGCCTGCCTCGGCGCCAACGCCACCTGCATCGCGATGGCCAAGCACCCGGAGGACTTCGAGAACATCGCCTCCCAGATCCTGCTGCAGCCGCTGTCGGGCCACTACGTCATCGAGGAATACGTCAAGACCTATCGGATCCCGGCGGGCTACGGCCGCTTCGAATGGCTACTGCGCGAGCGCACCGGCTTCAACCTCGCGGAGCAGTCGCCGCTGGAGTCCGCCGCCGCCATCGGCACGCCGACGATGGTCGCCCAGGTCCGCGATGATCGGGTGACCCGACCCGAGGACGTCCAGTCGATCTACGACGCGCTGCCCGCCGCCGACAAGACGCTGCACTGGATCGAGGGCACCAACCGTCGCTTCGACGCCTACAACACCATCGGTGAACACCCCGCCGTGTACACCGACTGGTTCGGCGCCCACCGGTAGGGGCGCCGAAGGGGTACGTCGGGTGCCACACGCGCCCGACGTACTCCCCAGCCGCGCTCTCAGCGCAGGTGCCCACCGATGTCACTAGGCGTGATCTCCAGCGAGACACCCCGCGCCTTGAGGTCGCGGCGCAATTCGTTCGGCAGCGCGAAGAGCACCGACTCCTGCGCGGCGACGACCGGCTGGACATCGACGTAGCCGCGCCCGGCCAGGTCCGCGAGCACCTCGCGCACGAGGATCTCCGGCACCGACGCCCCCGAGGTGACCCCGATGGTGCCCACCCCCGCGAACCACTCGTCGCGCAGCTCGACGGCCTCGTCCACCAGATGCCCGGCGCGGGCCCCGTGTTCGAGGGCCACTTCGACGAGGCGCACCGAGTTGGAGGAATTGCGCGAGCCGACCACGATCATCAGGTCGCAGTCCTGGGCCATGATCTTGACGGCCTGCTGCCGGTTCTGGGTGGCATAACAGATGTCGTCGCTGGGCGGGTCGAGCAGCTGGGGGAAGCGCTCCCGCAGCCGCCGGACGGTCTCCATGGTCTCATCGACGCTCAGCGTGGTCTGGGAGAGCCAGACGACCTTGGCCGGGTCGCGCACGCTTACCTGGTCGACATGCTCCGGGCCGTCCACGATCGTGATGTGCTCGGGCGCCTCACCGGAGGTGCCGATCACCTCCTCGTGGCCCTCGTGCCCGATGAGCAGGATGTCGTAGTCGCCGTCCGCGAACCGGCGCGCCTCCCGGTGCACCTTCGTCACCAGCGGGCAGGTCGCGTCGATCGTGGTCAGCGAGCGGGCCTGCGCCTCCTCGTGCACCGCCGGGGAGACGCCGTGGGCGGAGAAGACGACCGTCGCGCCCTCCGGCACCTCGTCGGTCTCCTCGACGAAGATGGCGCCGCGCCGCGCGAGCGTCTGCACGACGTGCTTGTTGTGCACGATCTCCTTGCGGACATAGACCGGCGCTCCATAGAGCTCCAGCGCCTTCTCGACGGTGACGACCGCCCGGTCGACGCCGGCGCAATAGCCCCGCGGGGCCGCCAGCAGGACACGCTTCGTATCGGTCACGCGTCCATCCTACGAAAGCCCGCTGGCCGTAGCCTGGGCGAGTGCCCCCCGCCGAAGCCGCCGAAGCCGTCGAGCCGCTGCCCGAGCGGGCGGCGCAGACGACGGCGGAGCGACCCTGGCCGGTTCGCCTGCTGTCCATGAAGATCGCCGACTACGTCGACAAGATGTCCCAGCTGTGGGTCGAGGGCCAGGTCGTCGAGCTGTCCCGGCGCTCGGGCACGTTGTGCTTCCTGACCCTGCGCGACGCCGACGTCGACATGTCCTTGACGGTCACCATCTCGGCGTACGCCCTCGACGCCATGCCGATCCCGCTGCGCAGCGGCCAACGCGTGGTGGTGCAGGCCAAGCCGACGTACTGGCCCAAGCGCGGCACACTGCAGCTGGAGGGGCGCCAGATCCGCCCCGTCGGCGAGGGCGAGCTGCTCGCCCGCGTCGAACACCTCAAGCGGGTGCTGGCCAGCGAGGGGGTCTTCGACCCGGACCGCAAGCGGCGGCTGCCGTTTTTGCCACACACGGTGGGCCTGATCTGCGGGCGCGGCAGCGCCGCGCAGCGCGACGTCGTGGACAACGCCCGGCGACGCTGGCCGGCGGTGCGCTTCGAGATCCGCGAGGTGCCGGTGCAGGGCTCCGACGCGGTGCTGGCCGTGACCGCCGCGCTCGCCGAACTCGATGCGCTGGCCCACGTCGAGGTCGTCGTGATCGCGCGCGGCGGCGGCTCGTTCGAGGACCTGCTGCCGTTCAGCAACGAGGCGATGGTGCGGGCGGTGGCCGCGGCCCGTACGCCGGTCGTCAGCGCGATCGGTCACGAGGTGGACACCCCGCTGCTCGACTTCGTGGCCGATGTCCGCGCCTCGACCCCGACCGACGCGGCGAAACGCATCGTCCCGGACGTCGCGGCGGAGCGCGCCGGGCTGACCGAGGCCCGGCTGCGGGTGGGGCGCGCCGTGGCCGGGCGCATCGCCGAGCAGCGCCGGCGCTTGGAGATGCTCCGGTCCCGGCCGGTGCTGCACGACCCCGCCGCGATGCTGGCGCCGCATCGGGCGTATCTGGAGGCGCTGCAGGCCCGCGCGGACCGCAGCCTGCTGGCTCGCACGCGGCGCGCGGCGGACGAGGTGGGCCACCTGCGCGCCCGGGTCCGGGCGTTGTCGCCGCTCAGCACGCTGCAGCGCGGCTACGCGGTCGTGGAGCACGCCGACGGCCGGCTCGTCACGGGGCGCGATCAGATCGAGGCCGGTGAGCTGCTGCGGGTGCGGGTGGCCGACGGCGACTTCGGCGCCCGGGTGGTGGGCTGACCGAGGCCGGCTCGCGCCCCACGGGCGTCCGTCACGGGGAGTCGGTCGCTGCCTGGGCGAGCGCGCGACTGACCTCGGCGACATAGGCGGAATAGTCGCGGACAGCGACCGCGATGCTGCCGGCGACGCGAGCCAGGTCGATCTCGGCGTATTCGTGCACCAGCAGATTGCGCAGGCCCACCGACGGCGCCAGGGCCGTCGCCAGGGACGCGGGCAGGAAGCCGGCCCGCATGGCCAGCTCGAACGATTCCCGCTGGGTTTGTGGCGAGCGACCCACGACGCGCACGGCCAGATGGGCGTTGATGTCGACGGCCTGATCCACCAGCTGGCACAGCGCTCGCTCCACGGCTAGGCGACGCTCGAGGTCCGCTCTGAGCTCGTGATCGGAGACGTCGACCCGGGATCGCAGGTAGCCCAGGAGATCATGCATCGTGGCCAAGCGAGCGGTGACCACGGCGCGGTTCACGGTCACGACGCCAGATCCCGCAACAGTGCCTCGCGAAGATACGCGGTCTCGACGTACTCACCCATGGCGAACATCTGGCGGCGAGCGAAGGCACCCGGCGTCGTCTCCAGCAGCACGACGCCCTTGGTCAGGGACTCGACCCGCGCCACCGGTCCGGCCCGGTCGAGGTCGAGCAGGTCGATGTGATCCCCCGGAGCCACGGCGGCGACCGCGTCCAGGACGGCGAGCGGATCGCCACTGACGCCGGGCTGGAAGCCCACCGCAACGTCCACATCCCGCGGCGCAGCACCATCGAGCGCGCTGCCGAAGAGCACCACCAGCTCGACGTCGAGTCCTGCGAGAGCTGATCGCAGCGCGCCGGACCCTGCGGCGGCGCGCAGGGCAGCCGCGGTGGCTGCGGGTTCGATCAGCATGCCTCGATCGTACGGGCCTGCGGCGCGATTGTTGCGGGCCGCGCAGCGCCCCCGACTCGCGGGCTCCACGCGACGTCGGCGTCGGCGTCGGCACGTAGGGTGTGCCCGTGACCCCTGCGAAGCAGCCCGTCCCCCCGGCCGACACCCAGGGCGACGCTCGGAATGCCGACATCGCGGATCTGCCCTACGAGGCCGCCCGCGACGAGCTGGTCGGGATCGTCGGTCGGCTCGAAGGGGGTCAGTCCGGGCTGGAGGAGAGCATGCGTCTGTGGGAGCGCGGCGAGGCGCTCGCCGACCACTGCGCCGCGTGGCTGGACGGCGCGGAGCGGCGGCTGCGTCGCGAGAATGCCGAGGGCGCTGAGCACCCCGACACGAACGGCGCCGCGGAGAACCCTCAGGACGTGGGCGAGGGCTGACCGGTCGGCGCACTCGGCGTCGCGGCAGAGACCGGCTGCAGCGACAAGGCTGCGGCGAACCACTCCAGGTCGGCGTTGTCGACCTCGCCCGACAGCACCGTGACCAGTCCACCGGGCGCGCCCGGGCCCTGGGCGATCAGGCTCCGGTGGGCGCGTGGTGTCGTGTCGCCGACCGACGCCGTACGCCGTGTCCATGTCGTCCCGGCCACAGAGACGGTGCCCTCCTCGCGGCCGGAGCGGCTCTGCCGACCCACCCACGCGGCGACCTGCTCGGCGCCCACCCCATCGCCGGGCCGGGTCTGGGCCAGCACGACGTACCGGTCGTCGCCCGGCCGGTGGTGATAGCCGACCTGCCAGGTCGGCACTCCCTTGTCGTCGGCCGTCAGGGCCACCGAGGTGGGGTGCCAGTCGTCCCCCGTGCGCACGGTCGCGAGCGGCCAGCCGCGCTCGACGGCCAGCTGCGAAGCCACCCGAGCGACGTCCACCGTGGCCCGCTCCCGCTGCGCCGGGCGCGGCATCAGCGCGACGAACGCGAACACCACGACCGTCATGATCACCATCGAGATGATCAGGCTGCGCCAGTTTCCCCGGCCGTGCGTGCTGGTCCGGGCGGTCGACGCCGCGGGGGTGGGCGAGCCGCCCGTGGGCTGGTCGGTGCTGGTCACCCGGCCTATCGTAGGCGGCCAGGCATGACGACGGGGCGGCCGGTCGTGGTGACCCGGCCGCCCCGTCTCGGCGTACGGACTAGGCGTCCTGCGGCTGCTTGCTCGCCGCCGCCTCGCGGGCCTTGGCCCGCTCCAGCGCGCGCTTGCGGTCCGCCTCGTTCTCCTCGGCGATCTGGCGCGCCTTGTCCTCGTCGCGGGTCAGGCAGGCGCCCGACTCGGGGTCGAAGACGTGCATCAACGCGGGGTCGAAGACCAGTTCTGCGTCGTCGCCCTCGCGGACCCGGCTGCGGCTGTCGAGATTGACGACCATCTGGGTCCGCATCCCCTCACCGTCCAGCTCGCGGTCCAGCTCCTCCAGCTTGGCCTGAACCCCGGGGTCGGCCTCGTAGGGGATGTAGGCGTATTGCTCGTTGCCCAGCCATTCGGTGACATCGACCGGCACGCTGAAGCGCACGGCGTTCTCGGCGTGGGCGTCGCCGAGGGTCGCGTCCTTGAAGTGCTCGGGACGAATACCGACGATGACCAACTCCTTGCCGCGCACCTTCTCGGCCAACGCACCCGCCAGCGGTACGTCGACGAACGGCAGCTTCAACCTGTTGCCCTCGACCCGGGCCGGCAGGAAGTTCATCGGCGGAGACCCGATGAACCCCGCGACGAACAGGTTGACCGGCTGCTCATAGAGCTCGCGGGGGCTCGCGCACTGCTGCAGGATCCCCTTCTTGAGCACCGCGACCCGGTCCCCGAGCGTCATGGCCTCGGTCTGGTCGTGGGTGACATAGACCGTGGTGATGCCCATCGTGCGCTGCATCCGGGCGATCTCGGTGCGCATCTGACCGCGCAGCTTGGCATCCAGGTTCGACAGCGGCTCGTCGAACAGGAACGCGTCCGCGTCACGAACGATCGCGCGGCCCATCGCCACCCGCTGGCGCTGACCGCCGGAGAGGTTGCCCGGCTTGCGCTCGAGGTGTTCCTTGAGCTCAAGCATCGCGGCCGCCTTGTTGACCTTCTCGCGGATCTGGCCCTCCTCGAGGCCGCCCTTGTTGAGGCGCAGCGGGAAGGCGATGTTCTCGAAGACGGTCAGGTGCGGGTAGAGCGCGTAGTTCTGGAACACCATGGCCAGGTTGCGATCCCGCGGGGCGAGGTCGTTGACCCGCTTGCCGTTGATGACCAGGTCGCCGGAGGTGATGTCCTCCAGACCGACGATCATGCGCAGCAGGGTCGACTTTCCGCAGCCGGAGGGGCCGACGAGGATCATGAACTCGCCGTCCTTGATGTCCAGGCTGACGTCGTTCACGGCCGGGAAGCCGTCACCGTATTTCTTGACGATGTTCTTCAGATCGATTGACGACATGGTTCGAATTCTCCTAGGTCTGTATGCCGAGAGCGTCGTGGAATTCTTAGCCCTTGACCGCACCCGAGGTGAGGCCGGCGACGATGCGCTGCTGGAACAGCAGCACGAGGATCACGACGGGGATCGTGACGACCACCGAGGCCGCCATGATCGCCCCGGTGGGCTGCTCGAACTGCGAGGCCCCGGTGAAGAACGCCAGCGCGGCGGGCACCGTGCGGGCCCGCTCCGAGGACGTCAGCGAGATCGCGAACACGAAGTCGTTCCACGCCGTGAAGAACGTGATGATCGCCGTCGTGAACACGCCCGGCGCCGCCAGCGGCACGATCACCTTGCGGAAGGCTTCCCAGCTGGTCGCACCGTCGACCTGTGCGGCCTGCTCCATCTCCCAGGGGATCTGCCGGAAGAACGCGGTCATGGTCCAGATCGCCAGCGGCAGCGTCAGCGACAGGTAGGGCAGGATCAGGCCGGGAATAGTGTCGAAGAGCCCGATCCGACGCCACAGGTCATACAGCGGCGTGACCATCGAGATGACCGGGAAGAACGACACCGCCAGCGCCGTCGACAGGATCAGGCGCTTGCCGTTGAACTCCAATCGGCTGATCGCGTAGGCGCAGAACATGGCCAGAATCACGGAGATCAACGTCGCGACCAGGCACACGATGAGCGAGTTGCGCAGCGCCGGCAGGAACAGGTCCTTCGCCCCGCCGTTGAAGATCAGGTCGTAGTTCTCCATGGTCGGGTTCTTCGGCCAGAAGTTCCCGAAGAGATTGGCGTTGTTGTCGGCCAGGTCAGCCGACTTCTTGAAGGACAGGGCGAAGGTCCACAGCAGCGGAACCAACGTCCAGATCATGATCACGATCGAGAGCGCGAAGAGCCCCCACTTGGTCTTCTTGGAGACGTTGCTGTCCATCGGGTCAGCCCCTTCCCTCGGCGAGATCGACCTTGAACCCCTTGATGAAGAGGAACGCGATCGCGACGACGCACAGGAAGAGCAGCACCGACAGGGCAGAGCCCATGCCGACCTCCACCCTGCTGATCGTCTGGTTGTAAGCCAACAGCGAGAACGAGCTGGTGCCGTTCGCGCCGCCGGTCATGATGAAGATGTTGTCGAAGATGCGGAACGCATCCAGCGTGCGGAACAGCAGGGCGACCATGATGGCCGGCTTCATGTTCGGCAGGATCACCCGGAACAGAATCTGCCGGAAGGTCGCACCGTCCACCTTGGCGGCCTCCTCCATCACCGAGTCGACCTGAGCCAGACCGGACAGCAGGAGCAGCGACATGAACGGGGTCGTCTTCCAGATCTCCGACAGGCAGATGATGGCGATGGAGGGCCAGAACCCCCCGAACCAGTTGTAATCCGCCGGGAACGCCCCGAACGTGAAGAAGTTGAGCCAATGGTTGGCATAACCGGTGGTCACGCTGAACCCGTAGAACCACGAGAACGCCGACACCACGGTGATGATCGAATAGGGGATCAGCACGACGGTGCGCAGCGTCTTGCGGGGGATCACGACCCGGTGCATGACCATCGCGATGATGAAGCCGAAGACCAGCTCGACGACCACGGTGATGATCGTGATGAGCACCGTCACCCAGATCGCCTGCCAGAACACCGCGTCCTTCAGCGCCGTGACGTAGTTGTTGAGGAAGACGAACTCCCGGTTCTCCGGGTCGGTGAGGCGGTACTTGAAGAACGACGTCCACGTCGCCTGCAGGATCGGGTACGCCGTGACGGCGAGCATGATGACGAAGGCCGGGCCGGCCAGCTTCCAGCCGAGCACCTGCTCCCCGCGCGCCCGGTCCGACATCGCCTTCTTGGCGCGACGACCCGCCGGGGCAGAACCGGCCGTGGTCTTGTCCACTGCAGTGCTCATAGCAGCGCCTCTCCCTTCAGGACGGCCTTGATGAGTTCCTCGGCCGCACGCCCCGTCGAACCGGGGTCGACGCTGTTCGGCGGGCTATAGGTCTTCTGGATCGCCGTCGAGACGTCGCCGTAGTACTGCGTCAGCGGCCGGGGGGCGCCGTCATCGAGCGAGGTGCGGATCAGGTCCGCCATCGGGAACATCTCCTTGACCTTCGCGTCGTCGTACACGCTCTTGCGGGCGGCCGGGTTGCCGGTGCCGAGCATGTACGTCTTCTGCGATTCCGCGCTGGTCAGGCACTGCAGCGCCTTCCAGGCCTTGTCCTTCTTGGTGCTCGCGGCGTTGACGCCGAGCACGATCCCGCCGAGCGGCGGCTTGGAATCCTCGCCGGCCACGGTCTGCGGATAGCGGGTGTAGCCGATGTCCGAGACCATCCCGGGGTTGGCCTTCGCGGTGGCGGCCCAGACATACGGCCAGTTCAGCATGAATCCCGAGGTGTCCTCGGCGAGGAAGAAGTCCAGCGAGGTCGTCTCGTTCGTCGACCCCACGGCCGGCCCGCCGACCCCGGTGTCCGCCACCTTCTTGATCACGGTCGCCGCCTGGCGCCCGGCCTCGCTGCTCAGCCCGAGTTCCATCGTCTTGGCGTTGTCCGGGTTGGCGGTGATCACATGCCCGCCGGCCCCCTCGATGAGGGCGTTGATCCACACCATGTAGCCCTCGTAGAGCCGGGCCTGCACCCCGATGAGCTTCTTCTGGGACTGCGCGGCCGCGATGATCTGGTCCCAGGTGACGGGCTTGGTCATGTCGAGACCGGCCGCCTGGGCCACCGACTTGCGATACCACAGCAACTGCGTGTTCGCCCACATCGGCGCCCCGACCAGCTTGTCCTTCCAGCGCGAGGACTCCACGATCGGGTTGACGGCGTCCGCGACGAAGGTCTGCTCGTATTGCGCCGGCACCGGGGCCAAATAGCCCGGCTCGGCGAACTCCGCGACGAAGACCGGGTCAAGGCTCATCAGGTCCATCGAGGAGTCAGCGGCAGCCAACCGCCGAAGAACCTGCTGGCGTTGGTCGCTGGCGCTGTTGGGCAGGATCTCGACCTTGATCGCATAGTCCCCGTTGCTCGCGGCCGTGCATTGCGCCGCCAACTGGGCCTGCCCACCACCCTTCGGGTCGGCGCCACCGCCGTCGGGGTTGATGAACCAGGTGAGCTGATTGTCGGGCCCGCTAGAGCCACACGCGCTGAGCGCCGTGACGGCGGTCAGCGCGCAGGCGGCTATCGCCGCCGCCCGTTGTGTCATCCTTCGATTCCGCACCACGACTCCTTTGTCTCGTCCGGTGCCGGGCCCGTCGCCGAACTCGCATGTTCGGTGCGAGAGACGTTGCGGCACACCAGGCCCGCCCGGTGGGGTCGGCGAACCTTGGGGCAACCCTGCCATTGGCGCTCGGACCGCGCCCGCCAGCGACACCGTCACGATTGGGCATCGACGCCGCGAGGCGCGTGGACATCCGGTCGACAGGGGCTTTCAGGGGTACCGGAAATGGGCCCGTCGACAAGAAAAGAGCCTGGTCAGGCCCCGGCACGGCCGAACTATTACGATTAAGCATGCTTACTCTGCCGAGCCGAGTGCGTCTTGTCAAGACAATCGTCCGGGAGGGGCGCGTCGATCCGCTTGACATCGCGTGTCCCGACGACCCTAGGGTCGTCCGATGACCCCCCGGCCGTCTCGCCGCCCCACCATGGCGGACGTGGGCCGCCTGGCGGGGGTCTCCGCCGCGACGGTCTCCTTCGTCCTCAACCCGGACTCCGACCAGAGCATCAGCCAGGCCACCCGGGCCCGGGTGCTGCAGGCCGTCGCCGACCTGGGGTACCGGCCCAACCGAGCCGCCCGGGTCCTGCGCCGCGGCAGTTCCGGCACGCTCGGGGTCGTGGTCGACGAATCGGCGGTGGAGTCACCGGTCGGCCAGATCCTGGCGGGGGCGTACGACGCCGCGGCCGCCGGCCAACACGTCCTGCTGACCATGTTCTCCGGGCGGGCCACCGAGATCCTGGCGACCTGCCTCGAGACGCTGGTCTCCCATCAGGTGACCGGGGTGCTCGTGCTGTGCAGCGGGACCCGCACCATCGACCTTCCGCCCGCCGCCTACGACGTACCCGCCCTCGTCGTCAACGGGCTCGACGCCACCGGGCGACTGCCCGCGTTCGTCCCCGACGATCGCGGCGGCGGTGCCGCCGCCGTGGCGACGGTGCTCGCCGCCGGGCATCGCGACATCGGCCTGCTCCTCGGGCGGGCGGGGGTCCTGGCGACGCGGGACCGGCTGGCCGGGGCGCAGGACGCGGTGGCGGGATTTCCCGACGCGCGGCTGCGGGTCCACTACGGGAACTACTACCTCGACTCGGGCTATGCCTTGGCGAGGGAACTCCTCGACCAACCCGACCCCCCCACGGCCCTGGTGTGTGGCAACGACCGGATGGCGCTCGGCGCCTATCTCGCGGCCGGCCACCTCGGCCGTCGGATCCCCGACGACGTCTCCGTGGTCGGCTACGACGACACCGATCCCGGCATCGAGTTGCTCACTCCCCCACTGAGCACCATCCGGCTGCCGCTGTATGACATGGGCCGGGCCGCCGCAGCGGCACTCCTGGCGGGGACGGCCGCCGACCTGCCCGCGGCCACCGCGCTGCCCTGCCCGCCCGTGCCCCGCGGGTCGGTGGGACCGCCCTGATCGCGCCCGGCTGCGGCGCCTGCCGCGCGACTAGGCTGGCCACGAACCAGCTGCCCGAGCGGATCAGAAGGGATGCGACATGGCCGACTTCGCGTACGAGGACCTGCTGCCGATCGGTGCCGACCCGACGCCCTACCGCAAGCTCTCCGACGCCGGCGTGCGCACCGTCGCGGGCCCGGGTGGGCGCACCTTCCTGGAGGTCGATCCCGAGGCGCTGACGTTGCTGGCCGAGACCGCCATGCACGACATCGCGCACTACCTGCGGCCCGGCCACCTCCAGCAGCTGAAGAACATCCTGGACGACCCCGAGGCCTCCAACAACGACAAGTTCGTGGCGCTCGACCTGCTCAAGAACGCCAACATCTCGGCCGGCGGGGTGCTCCCCATGTGCCAGGACACCGGCACGGCCATCGTGATGGGCAAGCGCGGCCAGCAGGTGTTGACCGCCGGGGTCGACGAGGAGCCGCTGAGCCTGGGCGTGTACAACGCCTACACCAAGCTCAACCTGCGCTACTCCCAGAACGCGCCGGTCAGCATGTTCGAGGAGAAGAACACCGGCAACAACCTGCCCGCGCAGATCGAGCTGTACGCCGACACGATCCCCGGCCACGAGACGACATACAAGTTCCTGTTCATGGCCAAGGGCGGCGGCAGCGCGAACAAGAGCTACCTGTTCCAGGAGACCAAGGCGATCCTCAACCCGACGTCGATCATGACGTTCCTGGAGGAGAAGATCGCCAGCCTGGGGACCGCGGCCTGCCCGCCGTACCACCTGGCCGTCGTCATCGGCGGCACCAGCGCCGAGTTCGCCCTGAAGACGGCCAAGTACGCCTCGGCCCGCTATCTCGACACCCTCCCGACCACGGGCAATGCAGCGACCGGCCGGGGGTTCCGCGACGTCGAGATGGAGGAGCGCGTCCTGGAGCTGACCCGCAAGCTCGGCATCGGCGCGCAGTTCGGCGGGAAGTACTTCTGCCACGACGTCCGCGTCATCCGCCTGCCTCGGCACGGGGCGAGCCTGCCCGTGGCGATCTCGGTGTCCTGCTCGGCCGACCGGCAGTGCCTGGGCAAGATCACGCCCGAGGGTGTCTTCATCGAGCAGCTGGAGTTCGAACCCGGCCAATACCTGCCCGAGATCACCCACCGCGACCTGGCCGGCGAGCTGACGGGCAGCGCGCAGGAGGCCGCCGCCCAGGTGGTGAAGATCGACCTCAGCCAGCCGATGGACGACGTCCTGGCCGAGCTGACGAAGCACCCGATCAAGACCCACGTCTCCCTGACCGGGACGCTGGTGGTGGCGCGCGACATCGCCCACGCGAAGATCAAGGAGCGCCTGGACGCGGGCGAGCCGATGCCGCAATACCTCAAGGACCACCCGGTCTACTACGCGGGCCCCGCGAAGACCCCGGAGGGGATGGCGTCCGGCTCGTTCGGGCCGACCACCGCCGGGCGGATGGACAGCTACGTCGACCAGTTCCAGGCCGCCGGTGGGTCCAAGGTCATGCTCGCCAAGGGCAACCGCAGCAAGGCCGTCACCGACGCGTGCGCCGCGCACGGCGGGTTCTACCTGGGCTCGATCGGCGGCCCCGCCGCCCGTCTCGCGCAGGACTGCATCAAGAAGGTGGAGGTGCTCGAATACCCCGAGCTCGGCATGGAGGCCGTCTGGAAGATCGAGGTCGAGGACTTCCCGGCGTTCATCATCGTCGACGACAAGGGCAATGACTTCTTCGCCACCGTCGGCCCCAAGGCCATCCAGCAGACCATCGCGACCCGGCCCGGCATGACCGATTCGCAAAGCGACGTGGACGCCGGCCCGGTCGACGGGGGACCGCGATGACCGTGGCCGGCGGCGGGACCCAGCCCAGCAATCCCGCCGAGGCGTGGCGGGCCCTGCTGGAGGGGAACGAGCGGTTCGTCTCCGGGGCGGTGAGCCACCCCAACCAGGACGCGGCCCGCCGCGGCGAGCTGGCCGGCGGGCAGAAGCCGTTCGCGACGTTCTTCGGGTGCGGGGACTCCCGGGTCGCCGCCGAGGTGATCTTCGACCAGGGCCTCGGTGACCTGTTCGTGGTCCGCACGGCCGGCCACATCGTCGGCGACGGCGTGCTGGGGTCGCTGGAGTTCGCCACCGAGGTGCTCGGCGTGCCGCTGATCGTCGTGCTCGGGCACGACTCGTGCGGGGCCGTCAAGGCCGCGATCCAGCACTACCGGGACGCCTCGATGCCGGAGGGCTACATCCGCGACATCGTCGAGCGCGTGACGCCGAGCGTGATCTCGGCGCGCCGGGCCGGAGCCACGTCACCGGATGAGGTCGAGGCCGAACACGTGCGCCAGACCATGCAACTGATCCACCAGCGCTCCCAACTCATCGCCAAGGGCGTGCGGGAGGGCCGGTGCGCGATCGTCGGGCTGACCTACGCGCTGGCGCACGGCCGGGCGACGCTGGTCGAGGCGATCGGCGACATCGGGGAGTAGTCGGCCGCTGAGGAGCCGGGCCCTGGCCCTCTTGGGGCACCCAGGGCTCGGCCCTGTAGGGCCAGGCCCGCTCGGCCCTACAGGGCCAGGCGCGCTTTGACGACGGCGGCGAGGCGCTCGGCGGCGGCCTGGGCCCGCTCCTGGGTGTCCGCCTCGACCATGACGCGCACCAGCGGCTCGGTTCCGGACTTACGCAGCAGCACCCGCCCGGTCGCGCCGAACTCCTGTTGGGCCTCGGCCACCGCGGCTTGGACGTCGCCATCGGAATCGACCCGGTCCTTGTCGACGCCCTTGACGTTGAGGAGCACCTGCGGCAACCGGGTCATCACCTTGGCCAGCTCGGAGAGGCTGCGGCCGCTTTCCACGACGCGGGCCGCGACGTTGAGGGCGGTCAGGACGCCGTCGCCGGTGGTGGCGTGGTCGAGCATGATGACGTGCCCGGACTGCTCGCCGCCGAGGTTGAACCCCTTGGCCCGCATCTCCTCCAGCACGTAGCGGTCCCCCACGCCGGTCTGCGTGGTGCGGATCCCCTCGCGCTTCATCGCCTGGAGCAGGCCGAGATTGCTCATCACGGTCAGCACCAGGGTGTCGTTCTTGAGCCGGCCGGTCGCCTTGAGGCCAACGGCGAGGATGGCCATGATCTGGTCGCCATCGACGATCCGACCGTCGGCGTCGACCGCCAGGCAGCGGTCGGCGTCACCGTCCCAGGCGAAGCCCAGGTCGGCGCCGCGGGCCACGACGGCCTCGGACAGCTTGTCGAGGTGCGTCGAGCCGTAGCCGTCGTTGATGTTGAGGCCGTCCGGCGAACCGCCGATCACATCGACGGTCGCGCCGGCCCGTTCGAAGGCGGCGGGGCCGACGTTGCTGGCGGCGCCGTGCGCGGCGTCGACGACGACATGCAGACCGTCGAGTCGGGTGGGCACGCATTCGCGCAGGTGGTGCAGGTAGAACTCGCGCCCCTGCGGGAACGGGCGAATCCGGCCCACGGCCGAACCCTGCGGCCGCTCGGTCCAGGGCGCACCCATGTGCTCGGTGATCTCGTCCTCGGTGGCGTCGGAGAGCTTGTGCCCGCCGCGGCCCAGGAACTTGATCCCGTTGTCCGGCATGGCGTTGTGCGAGGCGGAGAGCACGGCGCCCATCTCGGCGCGCATGCGCGCGGTCAGGTAGGCGATCGCCGGGGTGGGCAACACGCCGGCATCCAGCACATCGACGCCCGCCGACGCGAAACCCGCGCAGACCGCGGAACCGAGGAACTCCCCCGAGGCCCGGGTGTCGCGCCCCACGACGGCCACCGCCCGGTGCCCGCCGTACGCGCCCTTGTCACCCAACGCCCGCGCGGCTGCCACCGACAGGTTCAAGGCCAGGTCGGCGGTCAAATCCTTGTTGGCCAGCCCCCGAACGCCGTCGGTTCCGAACAGGCGCGGTGCCATGCGTGTCTCCGTTCTCGTGCTGCCCGGGCGGCCGACGCTGCCCCGGTACGCCGTACGTCGTGGTCCCCCCGACACGGCGCCGCGGCCCTCGCCTCTCGCGATAGCCGCGCCGCCCACCAGTGTACGGCGGGTGCGGACGGCGCCCGGACGCCGACCGCGTCACACCCGGACGCGCAGCGGGAGCATGTGCCGGCACCCCGACACGCCGCAGGGCCCCGGTGATCGTCCGGGGCCCTGCGGGGGGGTGCGTGCTCCAGCAAGCAGCCAATCGGCGCTGGTGGAGCCTAGCGCTGATAATCTCGCGCAGCGAGATCAGCGCTTGTGGAGCCGAGCGCTGATAATCTCGCGCAGCGAGATCAGCGCTTGTGGAGCCGAGCGCTGATAATCTCGCGCAGCGAGATCAGCGCTTGGAGTACTGCGGCGCCTTGCGCGCCTTCTTCAGACCGGCCTTCTTGCGCTCCGGGACGCGAGCGTCACGGGTCAGGTAGCCGGCCTTCTTCAGCGCGGGCCGGTTCAGCTCGGGGTCGACCCCGTTGAGGCTGCGGGCCACGCCGAGCCGGACCGCACCGGCCTGGCCGGAGGGGCCGCCCCCATGCACGCGGACGAGCACGTCGTAGGCGCCGTCCAGTTCCAGGATCTTCAGCGGCTCGTTGACGATCTGCTGGTGGACCTTGTTGGGGAAGTAGTCCTCCAGCGTGCGGCCGTTGATCTTCCACTCGCCGGTGCCGGGCACGATGCGCACCCGGGCGATGGCCTGCTTGCGGCGTCCGGTGGCGGCACCGGGCGAGGAGGCCGACGGGCGACGCGCCGGCTCGGCGGCGCGGGTGTCGGTCTCGGTGGTGTATTCGGACAGGGCGGGCTCGTCGAGCTCGAGTTCGGTGGTGATGTCGGACACGGTTCTCCTCGTGTGCTATCCGTCGGCTCAGGGTCGGCGGGGCCGACTACTGAGCGACCTGCGAGATCTCGAAGGGCACCGGCTTCTGGGCCTGGTGAGGGTGCTCGGCGCCGGCATACACCTTGAGCTTGCTCAGCTGCTGGCGCGCGAGGGAGTTCTTGGGGAGCATGCCGCGGATGGCCTTCTCCACCGCGCGCTGCGGCGACTTGGCCATCAGCTCGGTGTAGGAGGTGGAGCGCAGTCCGCCCGGGTAGCCGGAGTGGTGGTAGGCCTTCTTCTGCTGCAGCTTGCTGCCGGTCAGGGCCACCTTGTCGGCGTTGATGATGATGACGAAGTCACCGGTGTCGACGTGCGGGGCGAACGTCGGCTTGTGCTTGCCGCGCAGCAGGACGGCGGCCTGCGAGGCGAGGCGGCCGAGCACGACGTCGGTGGCGTCGATGACGTGCCACTTACGCTCGATCTCGCCCGGCTTCGGGGTGTAGGTACGCACGGATCAGCCTTGCTTTCTCTCGTGATGCTTGCGGGTGCTCCGCTGCGGAGCTGCCGTGCCCGGGAACCGATTCGGCCCACCCACGCGGCCATTCACCGGCCGTCGGCACAACGAGTACCTACTGTACCGGGCGGGCGCCGGCCCCCTCAAATCCCGCTATCAGGTCGTTGACCAGCGGCGACGCTCACGATGACTGCGTTCCCCAGGAATCGTGCATCGGTTCTATGCAAAACTTCTGTGCATGGTAGCCCGATCTGGAGACCCGACGGCGGACGAGGCCGCGCCGCTGCCGGCGTACCCGGTCGATGCCGCTGCCCTGCGCACGCTCGCCCACCCGCTGCGTGCCCGCCTGCTCGCCGAGCTGCGCTCGCTCGGCCCCGCGACCGCCACCGAGCTCGCCGCGAGCCTCGCGACGAACACCGGCGCGACCAGCTACCACCTGCGTCGTCTGGAGGAGGTGGGCCTCGTCGGCGATACGGGTCAGGGCCGGGGCCGCCGCCGGGTCTGGGAGGCGCGCACCGCCGACCGGGAGGTCGTTGCCGACGACGAGGACGCCGAGGCGGCGGCGGACTGGCTGGCCCGGGACTACGTGCAGCACTTCGCCGGCAAGGCCCAGGACTGGATCGGTCGGGCCGGGCAGTGGTCGCCCACCTGGCAGGACGCCAGCGGCCTCGACGACCGGCTGGTTCTCGTCACGGACGAGCAATTGGCCGCCTTGCGCGCGGACGTCGATGAGGTGCTGGCGCGGTATCGCCGGGTCGGGGCGGGCAATCCGCAGGCCAAGCGGGTGACCTTCTACACCTGCGCGTTCCCGCTCGACGCCCCCGGTCGAGGGACGTCCGGTGGCGGCTGACCTGGACCGAGCGCCCGGCTCCCCCGGGTGCGCCCGGTCGGTGAAGGCACGGTGACCGCGCCTCCCCCTGTCCAACCGGGCGACACCCAGGAGACCGCCAGGTCGCGTGCGGCCCGCACCGGGCCGCAGCGGCCCGGCCGCCGTCGCCCCCGCAGCGCGAACGCGGCACTGGACGATCGTCCTGAGGTGAGTATGCAGGATCGACGAGCACTTTCCCAGAGCGCTGCAACAGCCGTTTGCGCATTATCGCGAGGCGGCGCACATTGCGCACCGCTGCCTGAGAGTCACCGCCGCGGCTCGACGAACACGGCCACGGTGCGAGCCGGCACCGTCGCCACCCCGGCGGCGGCATCCCACGACGCGGTGCACACGACGTCATCGGCGCCGTCGGCGTGCACCGGCGAGAGCTGCAGATCGGCCCCGACCAGGCCGGGCACCCGCTGCCGCACCTGCCCAGGTGTCGCATTGAAGACCACGACGACCTGCCGGAACGTCTCGTCCACGGCTTCCCCCACGGTGTCGTCGAGGCGCATGACCACGACGCCGGGCACGGCCGCCTCGGTCCCCGAGGCGGGGAAGGTCACCTTGGCCGCGATGGCGTCCGCTCGGCCGAGCCGGAACAGCGGCGTCGAGGCGCGCAGTCGCAGCAGGTCCTGCGCCTGCGCCGTCGCCGCCGCGATGTCGTCCGGGGACGGCTTGAGAGTGGGGTCAGCAAGCAGCGGTTGCATATACGGCCACCGAGCGCCGTTGTCCGGCTCCGCCGGCAGGCCGCGACCGAATCCGTTGATCTGGCCGGTGAAGTCGAGCGGGTTGAACCAGTCGCCGGAGTCGTAGCTGTTGCGGTCCAGGCTCTTGCTACGCAGCAGGTCGGCGCCGGCGTGCCAGAACGCGACCCCCTGGGCCAACGTCGCGCAGGCCAGGGCGAGGGTGTTCATCCGGACCCGCTCCGCCATGGTGGTGGCCCGCGGCAGCTTGAGGGCGAGGGCATCGAACAACGTCTCGTTGTCGTGGGCGTCGACGTAGTTGACGACCTCGCCCGGCTGGTCGGCGTATCCGGCGGGTTGGCCGTTGTAATCGATCTGCGCCCCGGTCACCGGCGTGCCCGTGGCCTGGCTGACGAACGAGAACGTCCGCAGGTTGCCGGCCAGGCCCAGCTGGAGCAGGTCCGTGCTGTGCGCGAGCGCCGCGGCCTGGGCAGCCGCGTCGCCGTTGACGGCCGCACCGTTGGGGTCGGTCGACAGCCCGGTGCCCAGGCCCTGGATGCGCGGGTCGGCGTCAAACGGCCCGCCGCCTCGCACGGCGTCGCGCAGCCGATCGCTGAAGGTCCCGATGTCGGTGCCGCCGAGTTGACCCTGCCGGGCCTGGACGAACCGTGCGTTGTCGGCGACCTCACCGAAGTTCCAGCCCTCGCCGTAGAGGGTGATCGCGCGCCCGTCGACGCCGTCCGCGGACAGGGTCAAAGTGTCGAGGGCGGCACGCACCGCGGCCATGTCCGCCACCGAATGGTGCCCCATCAGGTCGAAGCGGAAGCCGTCGACCCGGTAGTGCCGCGCCCAGTGCAGCACCGCATCGACCATCAGCTTGCGCATCATCGCGTGCTCGGTCGCGGTGTTGCTGCAGCAGGTCGAGTTCGTCACGACGCCGTCCGCGTCGAGCCGGTGATAGTAGCCGGGGACGATCCGATCGAGCACCGACAGCGGGGACTGGCCGTGCGCGGTGGTGTGATTGAAGACCTGATCGAGCACCACGCGCAGTCCGTCGGCGTGCAGCGCGCCGACCATCGTGCGGAACTGGGCGATCCGCTCGCCCCCGTCGGCCGCGGCGGCGCTCGCGGCATAGGACCCCTCCGGCGCCAGGTAGTGCAACGGGTCGTAGCCCCAGTTGAAGCCGTCCGTGGCCGCCACCGCCAGCACGAGCTGCTGTTGCTGCGCGCTGTCCGGGGGCAGCGCTACCAGATCACCCGCCGGCCGCCTCTGATTCGCCGGGTCCTCCGGGATGGTGGCGATGTCGAAGCTGGGCAGCAGGTGGATCGTGGTCAGCCCCGCGGCCGCGAGCCCACGCAGATGGACCCGGCCGGCCCCCTCGTCGGCGAACGCCAGATAGGAGCCGCGGTGCTCCGGCGGGACCGCGGCGTCGTCGATGGAGAAATCCCGGATGTGCAGCTCATAGATGGCCTGGTCGACGCTGCGCGCCAGCCGCGGGGCGGCGGTGGTGCGCCACTGGTCCGGAGCCCAGCGCGGGTCGGTCAGGTCGACGAGCACCGACCGCGTGGAATCGAGCGTCAGCGCCACCGAATAGGGGTCGGTGACCCGGTTGACCTCGACGCGCCCGGTGCTCGGCGCGTAGACCGTCACCTCGTAGAGATAGCGCGACCCCGCCTCGCCCGCCTCGCCGCGAGCGGTCCACGACCCGTCGACCTCCCGGGTCATCGCCGTGCGTCGGGCCGTCTCGACCGGGGCATCGCCCGGGCTGCCGGCCGGCCAGGTCAGCAGGGTCACCGAGCGCGCGGTCGGCGCCCACAGCCGGAAGGTCGGCGCCGCGCTGCCGGGCGCCCAGCTCACGCCGTACGACGTCGTCGTCGCCGTCTCCGCATACAGCGCGTCGAGGACCGCAGCGATCTGCACACCGCTGACCTGCCGCAGTCGGCCCCACTCGTCGTACAGCGCGATCGCCAGCTGGCCCTGCAGCAGCGCCTCGACCGCCTCCCGCCCGGCCTGGCTCGGCGCCAGCCGAAGCGCGAGGTAGCCGGTCAGCTCCGGGTGCGCCGCGGTGACCTCCGCGGGCAGGCCGGTGCGCTGACAGGCCAGCTCGTACGCCGTCGTGGCCGGCCCGGTCAGCGCCTGGTCGTCGCGCACGAGGCCGCCCTGCGGGGCGCCGTACAGCTGCCAGTGCAGCCGGGTCGGATCGGCACCGGCCGGTACGGCGTCGGGCGGCCAGGCGATCAGGTCCGGCTCCACCCAGATCGCCCGCGCCCTGGTCAGCTCGGGATCCGGGCCGGGTGGGACGACGTGGACGGTGAGCTCGTGGGTGGCCAGCAGGTAGTCGAAGGTCACGGCCAGTCCGTCGCTCGGCACGGTGAAGGCCTGGTTGGGCCCGTCCTTGAGACCGCCGGCGCCGTAGTTCTCGGCCCAACTCAACCCGTGCGCGACCTTGACCTCGTAACGGCCCGCCGGGATCGCCGTCGTGGTCCAGGTGTAGCGGCCGGTCCCCTGGGGGTCCTGCAGCCACGGCCGCAGGCACGCCGGATCCCAGTCAGCGCCGCAGCCGAGCGCGCCCTGGAAGCTGCCGGGGGCGGTGATGACCGGACCCTGCGCCCCGGTCGGCGGCGGGGCCAGCGCGGTGTCCGGCATTCCGGGCGGACCCACGATCGCGAAGCCGGACGTCGCTGCCACGGCGCCGCGCCGGTCCTTGGCGACCGCTCGGTATTCCAGCATCGTGCCCGCCGACACCCCGGTGACGTCGTGGCAGATGCGGTACGGCGGGTGGTCGTCGGTGCCGAGATGAGTCCAGTCGATGGTCCCGACCGGGCGCATCGCGAACGAGACCTGCGCGAACACATTCCCCGGCACGCTGGCGGCGATCTCCGCGCGACCGCCGACCACGGCGCCGCGGCCCGGGCTGATCAGGTGCACCACCAGCGGTCCGATCGGGTCCGGGATGGCCCGCTCGGCCCGGAAGACCTGCACCGACAGCGGCGGCACCGTGAGGTGGACGCGGGCCTCGCGGTCGGCGGTCAGCGGCCGGTCGGTGCCGTAGATCGGGTGGAACGTCATCTCGGGGCCGTACGTCGCGAAGGCGGCGGGCGCCGCGGTCGTCGCGTTGTTGGCGATCACCAGGTATTCGATGCCGTCGGCGGCCAGCACCCGTGAGAACGCATAACAGCCGGCCGAATTCGCGGCGAAGCGAGGCACCTGGGCGCCGTCGGCGAGGGCCGGGTGCGCGGCGCGGAGCCGTGCCAGCCCGGCGATGTGCTCAAAGAGGGGACCATCGGTGCCGAAGTGCTCGCCCGTGCCCATCGTGCCGCCGCCGACCAGCGTCTCCGCGGCGAACTGGGCCACCTGGGTGGCGAACATGTCCTGCCGGGCGTCCTTGTCGCCGCCGGCCCCGGCGAAGCCCTGTTCGTCGCCGTAGTAGACGACGGGTTGGCCCCGGGTCAGGTACATCAGCGCGTGCGCCAGGCGATGGCGGGCGGCGAGCTCTTGGCCGATGAAACCGGCCTGGGCCAGCAGCATCCCCACCCGGCCCAGGTCGTGGTTGCCCAGGAACGTGGGCAGCCCGTAGGCGTTGGAGTCGGTGTCGGTGTACCAGTCGTCGGTGGCGAAGAAGGCGGCCAACCGGGTGGTCGGCGCGCCTTGGGCGAAGGCCAGCGCGGCCCCCTGGAACCCGAAGTCGAGGGTGGCCTGCACCCTGCCCGTCGTGGTGTAGCGGGATGTGACGCGGGGATCGCCGTCGTAAACCTCCCCGAACATGAAGAACTCGCTATTCCCCGCGGCGCGGGCGGCGGCGAGCACCGCCGGCGAGAAGCGCTGCCAGAAGGCCAGGTTGACGTGCTTCATCGTGTCGATGCGGAACCCGTCGATGCCGGTCCTGGCCCAGGCCGCGTAGATCTCGATCATCCCCTCGACGACCTCGGGCCGCTCGGTGAACAGGTCGTCGAGGCCGACGAAGTCGCCGTAGGTCACCGACTCCCCGGTCCACGTCGAGTTGCCCCGGTGGTGGTACATCGTCGGATCGTTGAGCCACGCCGGCACCTTGACCGTCGCGTCGGCCGCGGTCCGCCAGGTCGGCACGTAGGGAAAGCTGGTCGCCGGGTCGAGGTCGGGAAAGGTGGCCGAGGACGCGTAGTCGGCGTCGTCGAACGGCGTACCGTCGGCGGCCCGGTAGGGCCGGTCCGACTTGGGCACATAGCCGTAGCGGTCGCCCGCATGGTCCAGGACGTCCGCGGTGTGATTGGTGATGATGTCGAGGAAGACCTTCATCCCCTTCGCGTGGGCCGCGGCCACCAGCGCCGCCAGGTCCTCGTTCGTGCCCAGGTGTGGGTCGATCCGGGTGAAGTCGGTGGTCCAGTAGCCGTGATAGCCCGCCGAGATGTCGTCGCCGGACCCCTGCACGGGGCGGTTGGTGAACGAGGGCGTCAGCCAGATCGCGGTCGTGCCCAGCGCCTGCAGGTAGTCCAGCTTCTCGATGACGCCGCGCAGGTCGCCGCCGTGGAAGAAGCCCTTGTCGGTGGGGTCGAAGCCGGTGCTCAACCGGTCGCCGGTCAGGCCCCCGCTGTCATTGGCGGGGTCGCCGTTGGCGAACCGGTCGACCATCAGGAAGTAGAACCGCTCCCGGGTGAGCGGATTGCGCAGGCTGTCCCGGGCCAGCTCGGCGTCCTGGGGGCCGGCCGGCCCGGCCAGGGTCAGCGGGGCCACCTCGATCCGATGCGTGGCGTCGTCGTAGCTGACCACGACCGTAGCCGGGCCCAGCAGCCGCAGCCCGAGATTGGGCCCGTCCTGGGCGCCACCGGCGCCGTAGTTCTCGGCCCAACTCCCGCCGATGGTCACCTTGTAGTCGTAGCTCCCGGCGGGCAGGTCGAACCTCGCCTGGTACGTCGCGCCGCCGGTCGACACGAGCCGCGTGGCCGGGCAGTCCGGCACCCAGTCCGAGGCACACCCCAGCGCCGACTGCAGCGTGCCGACGAGCGTGACGACCTTGGTGTCAGCAGCGCCAGCGGCAGGCAGCATGGCGGGTCTCCTTCGGCGTGAGGCGGTTCCAGCTCTGGGACGGGCGCTGCGCGGTGCGGCCGACCACCCGGTAGAGCGTTTCGGGGGGAGATTAGTACCTCGCACCGACAACCCACGGGCGTCGGCGACGCGGCGAACGCCGGGCAGCTCACCCGTGAGCCGACGCGAGCCACCGCGAGCTGCTGAGAGCCGCTGCTAGCCGGGGTCCCGCGTCCGCTCCGGGAGCGTTCGCACGCGTCGGGCGGCGGCGGCCCGACGCGCCAGCTCGGCATCCGGCGGGTACCCGACCTCCTCGAGACACAGGCCGTGCGGGGGCATCACGACGACGCCGGAGTCACGCTTGCCGGCCACCAGAACGCGTCGGGCCCACCCCGGATCGCGACGCCCCTCCCCCACCGGCAGAACCGCACCCACCAGGGAACGCACCATCGAATGGCAGAACGCGTCGGCGATCACGGTCGCCACGAGGATGCCGTCGGCGTCGCGCTGCCACGAATAGAGCTGCAGCGTCCGCACGGTCGTGGCCCCCGCACGGCGCTTGCAAAAGGCAGCAAAGTCGTGCAGGCCGGTCAGCGACGCCGCCTCGACAGTCATCGCCTCGACGCACAGCGGACGCGGGTGGGTCACGACCTCGCGCCGCCGCAACGGGTCGAGCTCCCAGAGGCGGTCGGTGAGCCGGTAGGAATAGCGCCGGTAGGACGCCGAAAAGCGCGCATCGAAACCGTCCGGTGCCGGCGCCACCCGACGTACCACGATGTCCCCCGGCAGCACCCCCCGCAGCCGCGTCACCGCCGCCGCTCCCGGCTCACGCGTCGACCGGCCCGGCAAGCTCTCGTACGCCGTGCGCGGCACGTCCACGTGCGCCACGGCCGCCCGGGCATGCACCCCGGCGTCGGTGCGTCCAGCCACGGTGAGCCGTACGGCGTCGTACCGCAGGATCGTCGCCAGTGCGGCCGTGAGCTCACCCTCGACGGTACGCCGACCGGGCTGGGCGGCCCATCCGGAGAAGTCGGTGCCGTCGTAGCCGAAGTCGAGCCGAAGCCGTACGCCGTCGCCCGCTGCGCTCTCGGACTCGACGCTGGTCACGGACTCACCCTAACCCCGCCCTGGTCCCCCACACTGCCGCCCCATGACCTGCACTGCCGCCCCACTACCCGCACTGCCGCCCTTGATGAATGGGGGCGGCAGTCGTGCAAAGAGGGCGGCAGTCGTGCAAAGGGGGCGGCAGTCGCCGCAAGGCCGGACACGACAGCGGGTCCGACCCCCACCGTGGGGAGCCGGACCCGTTGCGTCGTGAAAGAGGGAGCCGATCAGGATTCGTCGGACTCGGCACCCTCGTCGCCGGAGACGCCGGCGAAGCCCGCCTTCTCGGCCGCCTCGGCGTCCTTGAAGTAGACCTCCGCGACGGTCCGCTCGTAGTACGGCGACTCGGGGGTGTGGAACTTCATCGAGTCCTTGTTGCCCTTGACCGGGAAGCCCTCGGGCACCGAACCGTCGGCCGGCACGGGCGCCGAGTCGGGCCCGTAGCCGCCATCGGCCGGCGTGGCAGCCTCCTCGGCCGACACCGCAGGAGCCTCAGCCGCCTCGGCGGGAGCCTCGGCCGGCGCGGCGGCCTTCTTGGCGGCCCGCTTGGTGGCCGCCTCAGCCTCCTTCACCGTGGCCTGCTTCGGCGAGTACACCTCCCGGACCAGCTCGATCACGGCCATCGGCGCGTTGTCGCCCTTGCGGGCGCCGATCTTCGTGATGCGGGTGTAACCGCCCGGACGCTGCGCCATGTCCGGCGCGATCTCGGTGAACAAGCGATGCACGACACCCTTGTCCCGGACGACCGTGAGGACTCGGCGCCGGGCATGCAGGTCACCCCGCTTGGCGAAGGTGATGAGGCGCTCGGCCAGCGGACGCAGCCGCTTCGCCTTGGCCTCGGTCGTCGTGATCTTGTCGTGCTCGAACAGCGCCGTGGCGAGATTCGCCAGGATCAGCCGTTCGTGCGCCGGACCGCCGCCCAGGCGGGGGCCCTTCGTGGGGGTAGGCATGAGTTCTCCTGTGGGTCTGCTGACCGATCCGCGCCGACCCGCTCACGGGCCGGACGCACTCCCGGTCGAATCGGTCAGTACTGCTCGTCCTCGGCGAAGGCCGAGTCGTCGTCCTCGTCGTAGCGGTCGACGATCGCCGCCGGGTCGAATCCGGGCGGGCTGTCCTTGAGGGCCAGACCCATGCCGACCAGCTTGGCCTTGACCTCGTCGATCGACTTCGCGCCGAAGTTGCGGATGTCGAGCAGGTCGGCCTCGCTGCGGCCGACGAGCTCGCCGACCGTGTGGATGCCCTCGCGCTTGAGGCAGTTGTAGGAGCGGACCGTCAGGTCCAGGTCCTCGATCGGCAGGGCGAGGTCCGCAGCCAGCGCCGCGTCCGTGGGCGAGGGCCCCATGTCGATGCCCTCGGCCTCGATGTTCAGCTCGCGGGCCAGGCCGAACAGCTCGACCAGCGTCTTGCCCGCCGAGGCGAGGGCATCGCGCGGCGCCATCGAGTTCTTCGTCTCGACGTCGACGATCAGCTTGTCGAAGTCGGTGCGCTGCTCGACTCGGGTGGCCTCGACCCGGTAGGTGACGGCCAGCACCGGGGAGTAGATCGAGTCGACCGGAATCCGGCCGATCTCCTGGTCCCCGGACTTGTTCTGCTGCGCCGAGACGTAGCCACGGCCGCGCTCGACCGTCAGCTCCATCTCGATCTTGGAGTTGTCGTTGAGCGTGGCGACGTGCAGGTCGGGATTGTGCACCTCGACCCCGGCCGGGGGGGCGATGTCGGCCGCGGTGACGATGCCGGGACCCTGCTTGCGCAGGTACATCACGACCGGCTCGTCGTGCTCGCTGGAGACGACCAGGCCCTTGATGTTGAGGATGAGCTCGGTGACGTCTTCCTTGACCCCGGGAATCGTCGTGAACTCGTGCAGCACGCCGTCGATGCGAATGCTCGTGACGGCGGCACCGGGAATGCTGGAGAGCAGCGTCCGACGCAGGGAGTTGCCGAGTGTGTACCCGAATCCGGGCTCGAGCGGCTCGATGACGAACCGGGACCGAGCATCGGAGATGACCTCCTCGGACAGGAGGGGTCGCTGTGCGATGAGCACTGGTTTCTTCCTTCCCGCGGGCGACCGCTATATGAGGCCCGCAAGTGGTGCCGGCAGCAGATCGCGGTGCCGGCGGTCCGCCTCGCATCGGTCCACGAGGCGGACCAGACGGCGGGGGGCACCAGGCCCCCCGCCGATCGGTCAGTTCTTGGAGTAGAGCTCGACGATCAGCTGCTCGGTGAGCACTGTGTCGATCTGCTCGCGAACCGGCAGCTGGTGGATCAGGATCTGCAGCGTGCCCGGCACGACCTTCATCCACGCCGGGATGGGCCGGTCGCCGAACGTCTGGCGAGCCAGCTCGAACGGGAACGCCTCACGGCTCTTGGGACGGATGTCGATGATGTCGTACTGGCTCACCCGGTAGCTCGGGACGTCGACGCGCACGCCGTTGACCAGGAAGTGACCGTGGGTCACCAACTGCCGGGCGGCGCGGCGGGTCCGGGCGATGCCGGCCCGGTAGACGACGTTGTCGAGGCGCGACTCCAGGATCTGCAGCAGGTTCGCGCCGGTCTTGCCGGAGCGGCGGACCGCTTCCTCGTAGTAGCCGCGGAACTGCTTCTCCATCACGCCGTAGGTGAAGCGGGCCTTCTGCTTCTCCTGCAGCTGGTGGAGGTATTCCTTCTCCTGGATCCGGCCCCGACCGTGCTGGCCGGGCGGGAAGGGACGGTTCTCGAAGTTCTTGTCGCCGCCGACGAGGTCGACCTTGAGGCGACGCGACTTCTTGGTGATGGGGCCGGTGTAACGGGCCATGGTCTCGTGGTCTCCTTACTCGCTACGGGCGCTCAGACGCGGCGACGCTTGGGCGGACGGACACCGTTGTGCGGCGTCGGCGTGACGTCGCTGATGGCGCCGACCTCCAGGCCGGTAGCGGTCAGGGAACGGATAGCGGTCTCGCGGCCGGAGCCCGGACCCTTGACGAACACGTCGACCTTGCGCATCCCGTGCTCCATCGCGCGACGGGCGGCGGCCTCGGCCGCCATCTGCGCCGCGAACGGGGTGGACTTGCGCGACCCCTTGAAACCCACCTGGCCGGCGGACGCCCAGCTGATGACCGCGCCGGTCGGGTCGGTGATCGAGACGATCGTGTTGTTGAACGTGCTCTTGATGTGGGCGTGCCCGTGGGCGACGTTCTTCTTCTCCTTGCGGCGCACCTTCTTGGCGCCCGCGGCCATTCGGCTCTTGGGAGGCATGGTTCGAGTTCTCTCCTACGTCTTCGGCGATGCAGCTGTCGTGGTCGGTCTTCGAGGCGAAGGCCTGGCGCGGGGGCAGGCGCCCCCGGGCCTACTTACCGGCCTTCTTCTTGCCGGCCACAGTGCGCTTGGGACCCTTGCGGGTGCGCGCGTTGGTCTTCGTGCGCTGCCCGCGGACGGGCAGGCCACGCCGGTGTCGCAGGCCCTGATAGCTGCCGATCTCCACCTTGCGGCGAATGTCGGCCTGAACCTCGCGGCGCAGGTCACCCTCGACCTTGAAGTTCTCCTCGATGAAGTCGCGGAGCTTGACGAGGTCGCTCTCGGTGAGTTCCTTGACGCGAGTCGACGGGTCGACCCCCGCCGCCTCGACGGCCTGCTTGGCGCGGGTCCGACCCATGCCGTAGATGTACGTAAGAGCGATCTCCACGCGCTTCTCGCGCGGCAGGTCGACTCCGACAAGTCGTGCCATACGGAATTGTTCTCCTGATCATGGCGGAGGTCTGGAGCAACACCGTCCCAGCTCGTCGGCTGGTCCCCGGCCTCCGTGCCGGGGGTGACGTCCGGGCGGTGCCCGGGGCCGGGTGTTGCTTGCTGCATATCGCGTCAGCGGTGAAGATCAGGCGACGTCGTGCGGGTGGTTGCGGGTTGCCGAGCGCTAGCTCAGCCCTGGCGCTGCTTGTGGCGCAGGTTCTCGCAGATCACCATGACCCGGCCGTTACGGCGGATCACCTTGCACTTGTCGCAGATCTTCTTGACGCTCGGCTGAACCTTCATCCTGCCTTCGTCTTCGGATCTGGCCCCTCGGCCGGGCCACCGTGGTGGCCGCCCGGAGGGCGGGTTCGGAGCGGGAGTGGTGCGGTACGTCGGGGTCGGTGTGGCCACCGATCACGCCGTACGGGGTGCTGCTCGGCTCGGGTGGGCCGCTCAGCGGTAGCGGAAGACGATGCGCCCGCGGGACAGGTCGTAGGGGCTCAACTCCACAACCACCCGGTCCTCGGGGAGGATCCGGATGTAGTGCTGCCGCATCTTGCCCGAGATGTGCGCCAGCACCTTGTGCCCGTTGCTCAGTTCCACCCGGAACATCGCATTCGGGAGAGCCTCGACGATCGTGCCCTCGATCTCGATGACACCGTCCTTCTTGGCCATGTCCTCCGCAATTCGTTTCAGCCGTCGGCCGGCAGGTCGACGGGCATGCGTCCGGGCCAGGCCCGGCTGTCCTTTCGGGGCTGACCCCGGCAGGTCCATTCCCGCTGCCGAGCGGGCCCGAACGCGACGCGACCCCGGGCACCGCACCCAGCAAGGGCAGATGACGAGGTCGGGACGAGCATCGGGCACGCCGAAGCGACGAGTGAACCGACTCATCAGTCTAGTGCAGCCGCCCAGGAACGCGAAATCCGCTCCGGCGCAGGTCGGCTCCGGCGCGACGGGTCACTCCAGGGGCCCGTACGGCGCCCCGCGCGCGGTCAACTCCGCCGCTCCCCCGTCGAGAGCGGTCAGCACCCAGATGCCGGCGTCGGTCGCCGCCACGGTGTGCTCCCAGTGCGCGGCCGCGGAGCCGTCGACGGTCACCACCGTCCAGTCATCGGCGAGCACCGAGGTCTCCGGCGAGCCGAGCGTCACCATGGGCTCGATGGCGACCGTCGCCCCCGAGCGCACCGTCGCGGTGCGGCCCTTGACCCGATAGTTGTAGACGTCCGGCTCCTCGTGCATGGCCCGCCCGATGCCGTGGCCGGTGTATCCCTCGACGATGCCGAAGTCGAGTCCGTGCCGGTCGCGCTGCTCCTGGACGGCGTCTTCGACGGCACCCCCGACGTCGTTGAGCCGCGCCCCCACCCGGAACGCCGCGAGCCCGGCCCACAGCGCCGCGCGGGTGGCCTCGGACAGGGCCCGGTCCTCCCGTCGAGCCGCCGCCGGCCCGCCCACGTGAATGCTGATCGCCGCGTCGCCGTGCCAGCCGTCGAGAATGGCCCCGCAATCGACCGAGACCAGATCGCCGTCGCGCAACGCTCGGCTGCCGGGGATGCCGTGCACCACCTGCTCGTTGACGCTGACGCACAGCGTGTGCCGGTAGCCCGGCACCTCCGGAAAGGACGGCCGCGCGCCGTGCTCCCGAATGACATCCCGGGCCAGGGCGTCCAGCGCGGCGGTCGTCGTACCGGCCACCGCAGCCGCCTCGACCGCCGCGAGGGCCGCCGCCACCACGAGTCCGGCCGCCCGCATCCGGCGGATCTCGTCGGGGTTCTTGACGGACAGCTGGTCACGACGGCCGAGCACGAGGGAAACCGGAAACGCTCAGGCCGAGGCCGTCGGCCGCGCCGGGCGCGGGGGGGTGTGGGTCGGCAGGGCCAGAGCGTCCATGCAGCGCTGGTACACGTCGTCCATCGACCCGGTGCCGTCGATCTCGCGCAGCAGCCCGCGCTCCCGAGCCATGTCGGAGATGGGCGTCGTCTCGCTGTGATAGACTTTCATCCGCTCCCGGATGACCTCCTCGGTGTCATCGGCGCGGCCCTCGATCTGTGCCCGCTTCAGCAGGCGCTGCACGACCTCCTCGTCCGGCACCTTGAGTTCCAGGACGTGGTCGAGGTCGGTGTCCTGGGACCAGTGGAACTCCCGTAGCGCCCAGGTCTGCTCCACCGTGCGGGGGTAGCCGTCGAGCAGGTAGCCGTTCGCCGCGTCCGGCTCCTGCAGCCGGTCGAAGACGATCTCGTTGGTGACCTCGTCGGGCACGTAATGGCCGGCCTCGATGATCGCCTGCACCTTGCGGCCGAGCGGGGTCTGGTTCTTGATGTTGCTGCGGAAGATGTCCCCCGTGGAGATCGCCGGGATCCGCAACGCCTCGGCGATCCGCGCCGCCTGGGTTCCCTTGCCGGCTCCGGGCGGGCCCAGAATCAACAGTCGCATCGCAGCAGTCCCCTTCCGTCGACACCCGAGCGTCGTCGCCCGAGCCAGCGGCCCGGCGTGCCCCGTGCCGTACACCGTGTTCAGCGGGAATCCTAGCCGCGAGGACCTGCCTCGTGGGGGCCTTCGGTGCGTCCTGCGGAACAGCGGGCGACCGGCTCGCCCGGCGCGCGGCGATCGGCTACCGCAGGAAGCCCTCGTAGTGCCGCTGCTGCAGTTGGCTCTGGATCTGCTTCACGGTCTCCAGCCCGACCCCGACGATGATCAGCAGCGAGGTGCCGCCGAAGGGGAAGTTCTGATCGGCATTGAGCATGATGAACGCAACGATCGGGATCAGCGACACCAGGGCCAGATAGAGCGCGCCGGGCACCGTGATCCGATTCAGCACATAGCGAAGGTATTCCGCGGTCGGCCGGCCCGCCCGATAGCCCGGGATGAAGCCGCCGTACCGCTTCATGTTGTCCGCGACCTCGTCGGGGTTGAACGAGATCGAGACGTAGAAGAACGTGAAGAACACGATGAGGAGCGTGTAGAGCAGCACGTGCCAGGGGCTGCGCTGGGCGACGATGTTGACCTCGAGCCAGGCCGCCCACGCCGGCACCTCACCGGCCTGCCGCTGGAATTGCACGATGAGCCCGGGGATGGCCAGCAGCGAGCTGGCGAAGATGACCGGGATGACACCGGCCTGGTTGACCTTCAGAGGAATGTACGTCGTGGTCCCGCCGTAGACCCGCCGCCCGATCATCCGCTTGGCGTAGGTCACGGGGATGCGCCGCTGGCACTGCTCGACGAAGACCACCGCGGCGATGATGAGCAGCCCGATGAGGATGACCAGCAGGAAGGTGTCCCAGCGGCCGTCCCGCTCCTTGATGGACCACAGCGAGGTGGGGAACCGGGCGGCGATCGAGGTGAAGATCAGCAGCGACATGCCGTTGCCGATGCCCTTCTCCGTGATCAGCTCACCCAGCCACATGATCAGGCCGGTACCGGCCGTCATGGTGAGCACCATGAGAATCGGCGTCCACCAATTGGTGTCGGAGAGGATGTTGGTGCATCCGGCCCCGAAGAGGTTCTGCGGGTTCTGCGCGAACGTCACGAAGGTCGCGCTCTGCAAGATCGCCAACCCGATGGTCAGATACCGGGTGTATTGGGTGAGCTTGCTCTGGCCCGTCTGACCCTCCTGCTTGAGGGTCTCGAACCGAGGAATCACCACGGTCAGCAGCTGCACGATGATGCTCGCCGTGATGTAGGGCATGATCCCGAGCGCGAAGATCGACAGCTGCAGCAGGGCCCCGCCGGAGAACAGGTCGGCCAGGCCGAGCAGTTGGGCCCCCCCGCCACCGTTCGCCTGGCAGTCCCGCACCGCGACGTAGCTGACGCCCGGCGTCGGCACGTGCGAGCCCAGCCGGAAGATGGCCATGATGAAGAGGGTGAAGAGGAGCTTCTTGCGCAGATCCGGCGTCTTGAACGCGCGGACGAAGGCGGTGAGCACGAATCCTCCTGCAGCGCACGCCGGTCGGGATGACTTCGGCCGGGGTGCATAGTCGACTCTGGGGACGATAACACCCCGGGGCGGGAGGACCCGGCACCCGGGGTGTCGTCGAGATGTACGGCGGGAGCGCCCGCATCCGAGCCTTCGCTCAGAGCTGGGTGATCGTCCCGCCGGCGGCCTCGATCTTGGTCTTGGCCGAGGCGGAGAACTTGTGCGCGGTCACGTTCACCGCAACCGAGATCTCGCCGTCGCCGAGGATCTTGACGAGCTGGCCACGGCGTACCGCGCCCCGCTCCGCCAGATCCGCCGCCGTGACGTCGCCGCCGTCCGGATAGAGCGTGGCGAGCCGGTCAAGGTTGACGACCTGGTACTCCGTGCGGAACGGGTTCTTGAACCCGCGCAGCTTCGGCAGCCGCATGTGCAACGGCATCTGGCCACCCTCGAACCGCTCCGGCACCTGGTAGCGGGCCTTGGTGCCCTTGGTGCCACGACCGGCCGTCTTGCCCTTGCTGCCCTGCCCACGACCCACCCGGGTCTTGGCCGTCTTGGCGCCGGGCGCGGGCCGCAGGTGGTGCACCTTCAGGGTGTGGCTCTTCGGGGTCTCTTCGGCGGTCTCGTTGCTCGCCATGGTCAGTCCACCTCCTCGACGGTCACCAGGTGGGTGACCGTGCGGACCATCCCCCGGATCTCCGGGCGGTCCTCCTTGATGACGGTGTCACCGATGCGCTTGAGGCCGAGCGTGCGCAGCGTCTCCCGCTGGTTGCGCAGGCCCCCGATCTCGGAACGGGTCTGGGTCACCTTGAGGCGGGCCATCACGCACCAGCCCCAGCCCGGGCCCGCAGCAGGGCCGCCGGGGCGACGTCCTCCAGCGGGAGGCCACGACGAGCCGCCACGCTCTCAGGACGCTCGAGGCCCTTCAGCGCGGCCACCGTCGCGTGCACGATGTTGATCGCGTTGTCGCTGCCCAGTGACTTCGAGAGCACATCGGAGATGCCGGCGCACTCCAGCACGGCGCGCACCGGACCACCGGCGATGACCCCGGTACCGGGGGCGGCCGGCCGCAGCAGCACGACGCCGGCAGCGGCCTCGCCCTGCACCGGGTGCGGGATGGTGCCCTGGATGCGGGGCACCTTGAAGAACGCCTTCTTGGCCTCCTCGACACCCTTGGCGATCGCCGCGGGCACCTCCTTGGCCTTGCCGTAGCCGACGCCCACGGTGCCGTCGGCGTCGCCCACCACGACCAGCGCGGTGAAGCTGAACCGGCGACCACCCTTGACGACCTTGGAGACTCGGTTGATCGTCACGACCCGCTCGACGTACTGATTGCGCGCCTCGTCCTGCGCGCCGCGACGGTTGTCGCGGTCGCGGCCGCCGCGGCGGTCGCCTCGATCGTTACGGTCGCCGCCGGCACGGTCCGCGCCACCGGCGACACCGGCGCCAGTGCCTCGGCGCTGGGGTCCAGCCATCAGTCGATCCTCTTCTCGTAGTTCGTGCCGCCGGTCGCGGCGCGCACGCAGGTCGGGGCGGCCATCACAGGACCAGCCCGCCCTCGCGGGCACCGTCCGCGATCGCCGCGATACGGCCGTGATACTTGCTGCCACCGCGGTCGAATACGACCGAGGAGATGCCGGCCGCCTTGGCGCGCTCGGCGAGCAGCTCGCCGACCCTCTTCGCCTTGGCGGTCTTGTCGCCGTCCAGGTCGCGCAGGTCCTTCTCCATCGTCGAGGCGCTGGCCAGGGTGCGCCCGGCCAGGTCGTCGACGATCTGGACGAAGACGTGCCGCGAGGACCGCGTCACGACCATCCGCGGCTGCGCCTGGGTGCCCCGGATCTTCTTGCGAAGACGCAGGTGCCGGCGGCTGCGCGCGGCGGCCTTGCTGCGGCCGCGCTTGGTGATGATCGCCATCTCTTACTTACCAGCCTTTCCGACCTTGCGCCGGATGACCTCGCCGGCGTATCGCACGCCCTTGCCCTTGTAGGGGTCGGGTTTGCGCAGCTTGCGGATGTTCGCGGCCGTCTCGCCGACCAGCTGCTTGTCGATGCCGGCGACGCTGAAGCGCGTCGGGCCCTCGACCGCGAAGGTGATGCCGGCCGGCGGCTCGACGGTGATCGTGTGGCTGTAACCCAACGAGAACTCCAGATTGGAGCCCCGGGCGAGCACCCGATAACCGGTGCCCTGGATCTCCATCTTCTTCTCATAGCCGCTGGTCACACCGATGATCATGTTGTTGATCAGGGTGCGGGTCAGGCCGTGCAGGGACCGCGAGGTGCGCTCGTCGTCCGGGCGGGACACCGCGAGCGCGCCGTCCTCACCGCGGGCCACCGAGATGGGCTCGCGGACCACGTGGGTCAGCGCCCCCTTAGGGCCCTTGACGTGCACGCTCTGGCCCTCGATGGTCACATCGACGCCGGACGGAATGGTGACCGGAAGTCGTCCGATTCGGGACATGTTCTCTTCTCCTTCCGACTCACCAGACGTAGGCGAGGACTTCCCCGCCCACACCCTTGGCCGCCGCCTGGCGGTCGGTCAACAGGCCGGAGGACGTGGAGATGATCGCCACGCCCAGGCCTCCGAGCACCTTCGGCAGATTGGTCGACTTCGCGTAGACCCGCAGGCCGGGCTTGCTCACGCGGCGGACGCCGGCGATGGAGCGCTCCCGGTTGGGGCCGTACTTGAGGTCGATGGTCAGCGTCTTGCCCACCTCGGCGTCCTCGACGTGCCAGGCCGCGATGTAGCCCTCTTTGACGAGGATCTGCGCGATGTTGGACTTCAGCTTCGAGAACGGCATGGACACGGTGTCGTGGTGCGCGGAGTTCGCGTTGCGCACCCGGGTCAACATGTCCGCGATCGGGTCGGTCATGGTCATTGGGCTGTTCCGCCCTTTCTCACCGCGGTTTCCCCCCGCGAAGTGCGGGGCGACCTACGGTGTTCCAAGCGTTGATGGAGGTCGGTGGGGTTACCAGCTGCTCTTGGTGACGCCGGGCAGCTCGCCGCGGTGCGCCATCTCGCGAAGGCAGACCCGGCACAAGCCGAATTTCCGGTACACCGAGTGGGGACGCCCACACTTCTGGCAGCGGGTGTAGCCCCGCACCTTGAACTTGGGCTTGGCGTTGGCCTTGTTGATCAGCGCGGTCTTGGCCACGGTCAGTTCTCCTTGAACGGGAAGCCGAGGTGGCGCAGCAGGGCGCGGCCCTCGTCGTCATTCGTCGCGGTCGTGACGATGGTGATGTCCATGCCGCGCACGCGGTCGATGCGGTCCTGGTCGATCTCGTAGAACATGGACTGCTCGTTGAGGCCGAAGGTGTAGTTGCCGCGCCCGTCGAACTGCTTGGGCGAGAGCCCTCGGAAGTCACGGATCCGCGGGAGAGCGACCGAGACGAGCCGGTCGAGGAACTCCCACATGCGCTCCCCGCGCAGCGTGGCGTGGCACCCGATCGGCATTCCCTCGCGCAGCTTGAACTGGGCGATGGACTTGCGCGCCTTGGTGATGACCGGCTTCTGCCCGGTGATCGCCGTCAGATCGCGGACCGCACCCTCGATGAGCTTGCTGTCCCGGGCCGCCTCGCCGACACCCATGTTGACGATCACCTTGGTGACGCCGGGCACCTGCATGACGTTGCCATAGGAGAACTCGGCCAGCAGGGCCGGCTTGATCTCCTCGCGATAACGCAGCTTGAGCCGGGCCGCGGGGGCCTGCTCCGATGCGGTCTCGCCGGCCGCCTTCTTGTCCGTCGCGGTGCTCATCACAGGTCCTTCCCGGAGCGCACCGACACGCGGATCCGCTGCGTCTTCATGCGCCCGTCACGCTCCACCTGCTCCAGGCGAGTCTTGATCCGGGTGGGCTTCTTGGTCTCGGGGTCGACGATCGCGACATTGCTCACGTGGATCGGCGCCTCGGTGTGCACCAGGCCGCCGGTGCGCGAGCCGCGCGAGCTCTGCCCGGCCTTGGTGTGCTTGGTCACCCGGTTGACGCCCTCCACCAGGACGCGCCCGGTCTCGGGGTAGACCTCGATGACCTTGCCCTGCTTGCCGCGGTCGCCGCCCTTGTCCTGCTTGCGACCGGTGATGACCTGCACGAGGTCACCCTTCTTGATCTTCATCTTGGCCATGGCTCACAACACCTCCGGCGCGAGGGAGATGATCTTCATGAACTTCTTCTCGCGCAGTTCTCGACCCACCGGCCCGAAGATGCGGGTGCCGCGCGGGTCGCCGTCGTTCTTGAGGATGACGGCGGCGTTCTCGTCGAACTTGATGTACGACCCGTCGGGGCGACGGCGTTCCTTCTTGGTCCGGACGATGACCGCCTTGACGACGTCGCCCTTCTTGACGTTGCCCCCGGGGATGGCGTCCTTGACGGTGGCGACGATGATGTCACCCACGCCGGCGTACCGCCGACCGGAGCCGCCGAGCACCCGGATGCACAGGATCTCCTTGGCGCCCGTGTTGTCGGCGACGCGCAGTCGCGACTCCTGCTGAATCACTTCTCACTCCTGTCGTCGCGCCGGTTCTCTGCCCCGCCGCGGGGCGGGCCGAGCCTTGCGGAACGGATGGTGGGGTTTCGCCTCCCGGGCGGCGCAGGGGCAGACGCCGTACGCCGTGGGCGGCGGAAGACTTTACTTGGCGCGCTCGAGGATCTCGACGACCCGCCACCGCTTGGTGGCGGACAACGGCCGGGTCTCCATGAGCAGCACCCGGTCGCCGACGCCGCACTCGTTGGCCTCGTCGTGCGCCTTGAGCTTGCTGGTGCGCCGGATGACCTTGCCGTACAGGGCGTGCTTGACGCGGTCCTCGACCTCGACGACCACGGTCTTGTCCATCTTGTCGGACACGACATAACCCTGCGCGGTCTTACGCGACCCGCGCACACTCGTCTGGGTGGTCTCCGGCATTACTGGGCCCCTCCGATGTTCAGCTCACGCTCGCGCATGATCGTGTAGATCCGGGCGATGTCCCGGCGAACGGCGCGCAGCCGACCGTGGTTTTCCAGCTGCCCGGTGGCCGACTGGAACCGAAGGTTGAAGAGTTCCTCCTTGGCCTTGCGCAGCTCGTCCACGAGCTTGTCCTCGGACAGCTCCCGGAGCTTGTCCGGCGCCAGGTCCTTGCTACCGACCGCCATCAGAGGTCACCACCTTCACGCCGCACGAAACGGCACTTCATCGGGAGCTTGTGCATCGCCAGGCGCATCGCCTCGCGCGCGGTCTCCTCCGAGACCCCGGACAATTCGAACATCACGCGACCCGGCTTGATGTTGGCGATCCACCACTCCGGGGAGCCCTTGCCGGAACCCATCCGGGTTTCCGCCGGCTTCTTGGTCAGCGGCCGGTCCGGGTAGATGTTGATCCAGACCTTTCCGCCACGCTTGATGTAGCGGGTCATGGCGATACGGGCCGACTCGATCTGCCGGTTGGTGACGTACGCCGGCTCCATGGCCTGAATGCCGTACTCGCCGAACGCGATCGTCGTGCCGCCCTTGGCCTTGCCGTGGCGGTCCGGGTGGTGCTGCTTGCGGTGCTTGACTCGACGCGGAATCAACATCAGGACTGCTCTCCCTCGCTGCCGGCGGCGACGGTGGCCGGGGCCTGCTCGGCACCCGCGACAGCCGCATCAGCGGACTCGGTCCGCGGCGCACGGTCGCCACCGGGACGGCGGCCGCGAGCGGGCCGGTCGCCACGCTCGCCGCGCGGGCCCCGGGCCGGCCGGCCCGGGGCCGCGGCCTGCTGCGCCGCCAGCTCACGGGCGGTCATGTCGCCCTTGTAGATCCAGACCTTCACACCGATCCGGCCGAACGTCGTCTTGGCCTCGTAGAAGCCGTAGTCGATCTGCGCGCGCAGCGTGTGCAGCGGCACCCGGCCCTCGCGGTAGAACTCGGAGCGGCTCATCTCGGCGCCGCCCAGGCGACCGGAGCACTGCACCCGGATGCCCTTCGCGCCGGCCCGCAGCGAGGACTGCATGCCCTTGCGCATGGCGCGACGGAAGGAGACACGGGCGGAGAGCTGCTCGGCGATGCCCTGCGCGACGAGCTGGGCGTCCATCTCGGGGTTCTTCACCTCGAGGATGTTGAGCTGCACCTGCTTGCCGGTGAGCTTCTCCAGCTCGCTGCGGATCCGGTCGGCCTCCGCACCGCGGCGGCCGATGACGATGCCCGGGCGTGCGGTGTGGATGTCGACGCGGACCCGGTCGCGGGTGCGCTCGATCTCGACGCGGCTGATCCCGGCGCGCTCCATGCCCGTGGACATGAGCTTGCGGATCGCCACGTCCTCCTTGACGTAGTCGCGGTAGCGCTGGCCGTCCTTGGTCGAGTCGGCGAACCACCGGCTCTTGTGCTCGGTGGTGATGCCCAGGCGGAAGCCGTGCGGGTTGACCTTCTGCCCCATCAGCGGGCACTTCCCTTCTTCTCCGGCTGGCTCACGACGAGCGTGATGTGGCAGGTGCGCTTGTTGATCCGGTAGGCCCGGCCCTGCGCCCGCGGTTGGAAACGCTTCATCGTGGGACCCTCGTCGACGTACGCCGTGCTCACCACGAGCTCTCGCTCGTCGAACGCCTCGTTCGTCTTGTCGGCGAGGAAGCGCGCGTTGGCGATCGCCGAGGCCAGGCACTTGCGCACCGGCTCACTGGCGGACTGGGGCGCGAACTGCAGCACCGCGAGCGCGTCGGTCGCGCGCTTGCCGCGGATGAGCTCCACGACGCGGCGGGCCTTCATGGGCGTGAGGCGCACGTTGCGCGCCTGCGCCTTGCCCTGCATGGCGGCGTCCTTGATCTCGGTCGGAATAGCCATCAGCGACGCCGACCCTTCTTGTCGTCCTTCACGTGACCCTTGAACGTGCGGGTCGGGGCGAACTCGCCGAGCTTGTGGCCGACCATCGACTCGGTGACGAACACCGGGACGTGCTTGCGGCCGTCGTGGACGGCGAACGTGTGACCCAGGAAGTCGGGGGCGATGACCGACCGACGCGACCAGGTCTTGATGACGTTCTTGCTGTTGGCCTCGTTCGCGACATCCACCTTCTTTTGCAGGTGGCCGTCGATGAAGGGGCCCTTCTTCAGGCTACGCGGCATGTTTCCAGGCTCCTATCAGCGCTTCTTGCCGGTGCGACGACGGCGGACGATGAGCTTGTCGCTTTCCTTCTTGGCATGCCGCGTGCGACCCTCGGGCTGGCCCCAGGGGCTCACCGGGTTGCGGCCACCGGAGGTGCGACCCTCACCACCACCGTGCGGGTGGTCGACCGGGTTCATGACGACGCCACGCACGGTCGGGCGCTTGCCCTTCCACCGCATCCGGCCGGCCTTACCCCAGTTGATGTTGCTCTGCTCGGCGTTGCCGACCTCGCCGACCGTGGCACGACACCGGACGTCGACATTGCGGATCTCGCCCGAGGGCATCCGCAGCTGGGCGTACGGACCGTCCTTGGCGACCAGCTGCACGCGGGCGCCGGCCGAGCGGGCGATCTTCGCCCCGCCGCCGGGCCGCAGCTCGATGGCGTGGATCACCGTGCCGACCGGGATGTTGCGCAGCGGCAGGTTGTTCCCCGGCTTGATGTCGGCGCCCGGGCCGTTCTCGATGCGGTCGCCCTGCGAGAGCCGGTTCGGCGCGAGGATGTAACGCTTCTCGCCGTCGGCGTAGTGCAACAGTGCGATCCGCGCCGTGCGGTTCGGGTCGTATTCGATGTGCGCGACCTTCGCCGGCACGCCGTCCTTGTCGTGGCGGCGGAAGTCGATCACCCGGTAGGCACGCTTGTGCCCACCGCCGATGTGGCGGGTGGTGATGCGGCCCTGGTTGTTGCGGCCACCGGTCTTGGCGAGCGGCCGAACCAGAGACTTCTCCGGCGTCGAGCGCGTGATCTCGACAAAGTCGGCCACGCTCGCGCCGCGCCGGCCCGGCGTTGTCGGCTTGTACTTGCGGATACCCATGTCTCGTCCTGTCGTCCTCGTCCTCGCCGGTTCAGGCGCGCGCCGTGCCGAAGATGTCGATCGCGCCTTCCTTCAGCGTGACGATCGCTCGCTTGGTGTCCTTACGGCGCCCCATGCCGAACCGGTTACGTCGGGCCTTGCCCTGCCGGTTCAGCGTGTTGACCGCGGCGACCTTGACGTTGAAGATGCGCTCGACGGCGATCTTGATCTCGGTCTTGTTCGCGCGAGGGTCGACGATGAAGGTGTATTTGCCCTCGTCCATCAGCCCGTAGGACTTCTCGGAAACGACCGGCGCGATCAGGATGTCGTGCGGGTCCTTGCCCAGGGTGCTGCTCACTTGCTGACCTCCTCGGCGGGCGAGGCGGCGGTGGTGCCGGCGCTACCGGCCCGACCGGCGATGAACGCGCGCAGCGCCGCCTCGGAGAACACGATGTCGTCGGCGCACAGCACGTCGTACGTGTTGAGCTGGTCCGCCATCAAGGTGTGCACGGCGGCGATATTGCGCAGCGAAAGCAGCTGCTGCTGCTGCGCGCGGTCGACGACGACCAGCAGATTGCGCCGGTCGCTGACCTTGGCCAGCAGCCCGGCCGCCGCCTTCGTCGAGGCCTTCTCGCCCGCGACGAACTCGGTCACGCAGTGGATCCGGCCGTGCCGGGCCCGGTCGGACAGGGCGCCGCGCAGCGCGGCGGCCTTCATCTTCTTCGGGGTCCGCTGGGCGTAGTCCCGAGGCTGCGGGCCGTGCACGGTGCCACCACCGGTGAACTGCGGCGCGCGGGTCGAGCCCTGCCGGGCCCGGCCGGTGCCCTTCTGCCGGTAGGGCTTCTTGCCACCGCCGCGGACAGCGCCGCGGGTCTTGGTGGCGTGGGTGCCCTGGCGGGCGGCCGCGAGCTGAGCCACGACCACCTGGTGGATCAGCGGCACATTGGTCTGAACGTCGAACAGGTCGGCCGGCAGCTCGATCGAGCCGCCCTTGGCGCCCGTTGCGTCGAGGATGTCGATGGTCGTCATGGCGTCAGGCTCCCTTGGCAGCCGTACGGACGAGGACGATGCCGCCGCGGGGGCCGGGCACGGCGCCCTTGACGAGCAGCAGGCCCTTCTCGGCGTCCACGGCGTGGATCGTGAGGTTCTGCGTGGTCTGGCGGACACCGCCCATCCGGCCGGCCATCCGCTGGCCCTTGAAGACCCGGGACGGGGTGGCGCAGGCGCCGATCGAGCCGGGCTTGCGGTGGTTGCGGTGCGCACCGTGGCTGGCGCCGACGCCATGGAAGCCGTGCCGCTTCATGACGCCCGCGAAGCCCTTGCCCTTGGTGGTGCCGGAAACGTCGACCTTGGCGCCGGCCTCGAAGGCCTCCACGGTCAGTTCCTGGCCGGGGGTGTATTCGCCGGCGTTGGGAGTGCGGATCTCGACCAGATAGCGGCGCGGGGTGACCCCGGCCCTGGCGAAGTGCCCCGATTCGGGCTTGTTCACCTTGCGGGGGTCGATGGCACCGAAGCCCAACTGGACGGCCGCATAGCCGTCGGTCTCGGGGGTGCGGACCTGGGTGACGACGCAGGGACCGGCCTTGATGACGGTCACCGGCACGAGGCGGTTGTCGGCGTCCCAGACCTGGGTCATGCCGAGCTTTTCGCCGAGCACTCCGGTCACGACCCGCCCGGTGCGCTCCATTGGCTGTGTAGTCATGGGGTGCGTCCTCAGAGCTTGATCTCGATGTTGACGTCGGCCGGCAGGTCGAGACGCATCAGCGAGTCGACGGCCTTGGGCGTCGGATCGACGATGTCGATCAACCGCTTGTGCGTGCGCATCTCGAAGTGCTCACGGCTGTCCTTGTATTTGTGCGGCGACCGGATCACGACGAAGACGTTCTTCTCCGTCGGCAGCGGCACCGGGCCCACTACGGTGGCGCCGGCGCGGGTCACCGTGTCGACAATCTTGCGCGCCGAGCTGTCGATGACCTCGTGGTCATACGACTTCAGCCGGATGCGGATCTTCTGTCCCGCCATCGCTTCGTCAGACTCTCTCTCGTCGTTCCGCTTCGTTGTTCCGCTTCCGGGTCTCGCCGACCCCCGCGGTCGGGCGTGTCGCCCTTCCGCCGGGAATCCGCGCACGTTGGAAGCGAGCTTCCCGTGTGTGCGGCATGATCCGGTGGGTCCCGGGCCTGAGCTTCCCTCGCCCCGGCCCAGACCCACGAATTCGACCTGAGCCGACCTTCGTGGCGCTAGTAACCTCTGTTCGAGGGACGGCGTCGAGGGCATCGGCCCACGTCGCGCGTCAAGCAACCGGTCCATAGTTCCACACCGGTCCCAGCTGCTCCAAATCGCCCATGGCCGCCCCGCTTTCGGCGCCCGCCCAGTCAGGCTGGATCCGGCCCCGGTCCGGCGAACTGGCCCCGCGTGGACCTCACTCCGCGCGGCGGCGCAACGTCAGCAGCCGATGGGTCCGCGCCGGTGGGGCCAGCCGCTCCAGCAGGTCGGCCGCCCCCCACGAGCGGGGGATGATCGCCCGGGCCAGGGGCGGCGCCAGGATGAGGCGCCGCTGCGCGGTCAGCTCGCAACCACCGAACAGGGCCGTGGCCTCGCCGACCCGCAGCGCCCGGACGTCGGGATTGCTCGGGTTGTCGACCGCGAAGTCGCAGGACAGGAACACCCCGCCGGGCCGCAGCACGCGCTCGATCTCCGCCGCCGCGGCGGCCCTGATCCCGTCGTCGAGAATCGAGGAGAAGACGAGGTTGGCCACCACGACGTCCATGCTCGCGTCCGGCTGCGGCACCGCCCCGTCGGACTCCAGGACGCGCAGGTCGCAGTGCGGGAACGTCCCGCGGGCCAGCTCGATCGCGCCGGGCCGGATGTCGACGCCGTGCAGCCGCCCCGGGCTCGCCCCCCACGCGAGCCACCGGCCCAGCCAGCGGCCGTTCCCGCAGCCGTAGTCCAGGATGTCGAGGTCGCCGAGCCGGTCCCACAGCCCGGCCTCCCGCAGCGCGGCCAGGGTGGCGGTTTCCATGCTCTGCACCCGCTGCAGGTAGACGGGATTGACGTCGGCGTACGCCAGGTCGGTGTCGTAGCGTCGCTCGCCGTACACCCGGTCCACCCGGGCCGCCTCCGCGCCAGGATCGGCGCCGGACCCCGCCCCCGCGGCGGGCGACCCGCCCAGCGCGCGTCCCGTCATACCGTGGGATGTGCGGGACGACGACGAACGGTCCCGGGCCTGGTCCGCCGCGGCCTGCAAGAGGTCCGCGAGGCGGGCCGCACCCACCCGCTCGGAGAGCTCCCGCTCGTAATAGGACCGGCCCGCCTGGCCGCGGGCCGCCAGCTCGGCGGGGGGCAGCGCAGCAGCGGCCAGCACCGCGTCGGCGAGGGCGCGGGCGTCGGCCGGGGGAACCACCCAGCCCGCCCCGGACGCCGCGATGAGCCGGCCGGCGTCCCCGGCCACGGCCCCGATGATCGGCCGTCCCGCGGCCAGGGTCGCCGGCAGCTTGCTGGGCAGCGTGCTGGCGAACACCGGGAGGTCGGCCAGGCTGATGAGCTGCACCTGCGCGCTGGCCAGGACGTCCCCCATCCGCGGCGCCGGCTGAGCCGCGGCGAAGGTGACATTGGCCAGCCCGCGACGGCTCACCTCCTGCTCCAGCCCGCCCTTGGCGACTCCCCCGCCGACCAGCAGGAAGCCGATGTCGCCCCGATCGCGCAGCAGCTCGGCCGCGCCCAGCACGACGTCGAGGCCCTGCACCTCGCCCATCGCGCCGGCATACATCACGGTGAACGGCCGCCGCGGTGGCAGCCCGAGCTCGGCCGGCTGGGCAACCGGCCGGAAGACCGCCTCGTTGGCCCAGTTCGAGACGAAGGTGAGCTTGTCCCGCGGCACCCCGCGCGCCGCGATCACCTCGGCCATCCCGGGCGAGGTGACGGCGATGAAGTCCGCAGCCCCGTAGAGACGGTCCATCATGGCGTGCAGCCCCGCCTCGACGCGGCCCACGGTGCCACCGGAGAGCATCCCGCTGGCGGTCACCGACTGCGGCCACAGGTCCTGGATCTGCAGCCCGAACGGGATGCCGCGCAACGCCTTGAGCACGACCGCGGCACCGGCCGTGAACGGCGGCGACGGGACGACGAGCACCGCATCGCAGCGGCCCAGGGCCCGGACCGCGAGCGCCGCCGCGCTGGCGCCGAACGAGAGGTAGTTGCCCGCCCGCCGGACGGCATGGGCGTCATGGCTCAGATACAGCGGGGCCCGGTGCACGGTGATGCCGTCCCGGACCTCGCGCTGGTAGGGCCGCATCCGGTAGCCGTCGGCCAGGCGCCCGCTGGGGTAGTTCGGGAAGCCCGTCAGCACGTCCACCTCGTGTCCGAGGGCGTGCAGCGCCCGGGCGATCACACCGAAGGTCATCGCCGAGCCGCCCTCGGGGTCGTACCACTGGGTCACCATGCCGATGCGCACGCGCGTGTTCCCTTCGCCGGTCCCTCAGCCCTTCGCGGCTCAGCCTACGTCGCGGGGGGAACCCGGATTGCAGCCCGCGGCGACCGTGCGGGCGTACCCGACGTCGGGCCGCGCCGGCTCCAGATACCAGGCGTCCTTGGACGCGGCGAACTGCACGTGACAGACGAATTGGTGCCGCATCCCCGGGCTGTCCGCCGCGGGCACGGCCGCCACGACCCGCCGCCACGCCTCGTCGGCGACCTCGGTGCGGGTGTGCTCGCGCAGGTACGCCGTGGGCCGCACCACCAACGCCCGCTCCCCCTCCCGGGTCGTCCAGGACGCGTCTGCGACCAGGGGCGGGTACGTCGTGGGCCCGGCGGGCGACGACGTACGGGCTCCCGCCGGCGATCCCGGCGTACGGCCCAGGTTCGGCGACCCGCATCCGGCGGCCCCCATGACGAGCGCCACCTGCGCCACCACCAACGACGCACCGGCCAGCGGACGGACGAACGCGGCAGGGCCCGGGCGGATCGCCCGGGCCCTGCCGTCCTGCTCAGTCAAGCCTGCCTCGCGGCCCTCAGATCACTTCAGGATCTTGGTGACGCGACCGGCGCCGACGGTGCGGCCGCCCTCGCGGATCGCGAACTTCAGGCCGTCCTCCATCGCGATGGGCTGGATCAGGTCGACCTTCATCTCGGTGTTGTCACCGGGCATGACCATCTCGGTGCCCTCGGGCAGGTGCACGACGCCCGTCACGTCCGTGGTGCGGAAGTAGAACTGCGGACGGTAGTTGTCGTAGAACGGCGTGTGCCGGCCACCCTCGTCCTTGCCGAGAATGTAGACGTTGGCCTCGAACTCCGTGTGCGGGGTGGTCGAACCCGGCTTGCAGACGACCTGGCCGCGCTCCACCTCCTCGCGCTTGATGCCGCGCAGCAGCAGGCCGACGTTCTCGCCCGCGCGACCCTCGTCGAGGAGCTTGCGGAACATCTCGATGCCGGTGACGGTCGTCTTGGCGGTCTTGTCGTGGATGCCGACGATCTCGACCTCCTCGTTGACCTTGAGGATGCCGCGCTCGATGCGGCCGGTGACGACCGTGCCACGACCGGTGATCGTGAAGACGTCCTCGATCGGCATGAGGAACGGCTTGTCCGTCTCGCGCAGCGGCTCGGGGATGTAGTCGTCGACGGCCTGCATGAGCTCCAGGATCGACTTGGCCCACTCGGCGTCGCCCTCCAGCGCCTTCAGCGCGGAGACCTTGACGACCGGCAGGTCGTCGCCGGGGAACTCGTAGCTCGACAGCAGCTCCCGGACCTCCATCTCGACGAGCTCGAGGATCTCCTCGTCGTCGACCATGTCGGTCTTGTTCAGGGCCACCACGATGTAGGGCACGCCGACCTGGCGAGCCAGCAGCACGTGCTCCTTGGTCTGCGGCATCGGGCCGTCAGTGGCGGCCACGACCAGGATCGCCCCGTCCATCTGCGCCGCACCCGTGATCATGTTCTTCACGTAGTCCGCGTGGCCGGGGCAGTCGACGTGCGCGTAGTGCCGCGTGTCGGTCTGGTACTCGACGTGCGCGATCGAGATCGTGATGCCGCGCTGGCGCTCCTCGGGAGCCTTGTCGATCTCGTCGAACGGCGTGAAGGGGTTCAGGTCCGGGTGAGCGTCGTGCAGCACCTTGGTGATCGCCGCCGTAAGCGTCGTCTTGCCGTGGTCGATGTGACCGATGGTGCCGATGTTGACGTGCGGCTTGGTCCGCTCGAACTTCGCCTTCGCCACTGGGGTCCTCCTGTTGGACTTGGTGTTTCAACGCCGTACGCCGGCTGGACGTGGCGACGTCTTTCTTGGTGGGGATGGTGCCTGGTTGATACGACGTGCGATGCGTCAGCGGGAAAGTCTACCCGGCTCCTGACGCGTCACTCACCACGCATCTTTTTGACGATCTCGTCCGAGACGTTCCGGGGAACCTCGGCGTACGAGTCGAACTGCATCGTGTAGTTCGCCCGCCCCTGCGTCTTGGAGCGCAGGTCGCCGACGTAGCCGAACATCTCCGACAGCGGCACGAGCGCCCGGACGGACTTGGCGCCGCTGATGTCGTCCATGGCCTGGATGTGGCCACGGCGGCTGTTGAGGTCGCCGATGACGTCGCCCATGTATTCCTCGGGCGTACGCACCTCGACGGCCATCATCGGCTCCAGGAGCACCGGTTCGGCCCGACGCAGGGCCTCCTTGGTGCACATGGAGCCGGCTATCTTGAACGCCATCTCCGAGGAGTCGACGTCGTGGGCCGCCCCGTCGAGCAGGGTGGCTTTCACGCCGACGACGGGATATCCGGCAAGCACGCCGACCTGCAAGGCGTCCTGGATGCCGTGGTCGACGCTGGGGATGTATTCGCGCGGAACGCGGCCACCGGTGACCTTGTTCTCGAACTCGTACATCGCGCCCTCGGTGGTCTCCAGCGGAGCGTAGGTGACCTGGATCTTCGCGTACTGACCCGACCCACCGGTCTGCTTCTTGTGGGTGTAGTCGTGCTTCTCCACCGTCTTGCGGATGGTCTCGCGGTAGGCCACCTGCGGCTTGCCGACGTTGGCCTCGACCTTGAACTCGCGGCGCATGCGATCGACCAGGATGTCCAGGTGGAGCTCGCCCATGCCCTTGATGATGGTCTGGCCGGTCTCCTGGTCGAGCTCGACCTGGAAGGTCGGGTCCTCCTCGGCGAGCTTCTGGATCGCCGTGGAGAGCTTCTCCTGGTCACCCTTCGTCTTGGGTTCGATGGCCACGTTGATGACCGGGTCCGGGAAGGACATCGACTCCAGAACGACGTGCTGCTGCATGTCGCACAGGGTGTCTCCGGTGGTGGTGTCCTTGAGGCCGATCATCGCGTAGATGTGGCCCGCGCTCACCGAGTCCACGGGGTTTTCCTTGTTCGCGTGCATCTGGAACAGCTTGCCGATGCGTTCCTTCTTCTGCTTGGTCGCGTTGTAGACCGGTTGCCCGGCCGCAATGTGACCCGAGTAGACGCGCACATAGGTGAGCCGGCCGAAGAAGGGGTGGCTGACCACCTTGAACGCCAGGCCCGCGAACGGCTCGTTGGCATCGGCGTGCCGCACGACCTCCTTGGTCTCGTCCTTGGGGTCGTGGCCGACGATGGCCGGCACGTCCAGGGGCGAGGGCAGGTAGTCCACGACCGCGTCGAGCATGGGCTGCACGCCCTTGTTCTTGAACGCGGACCCGCAGAACACCGGGTAGACCTCAGAGGAGATGGTCATCTTGCGGATGCCGGCCTTCAGCTCGGCGATGCTGAGTTCCTCACCCTCGAGGTATTTCTCCATGAGGGCGTCGTCGGCCTCGGCGACCTTCTCGACCAGCTCGTGGCGGTATTGCTCGGCCTGCTCGAGCAGATCCTCCGGGATCTCCTCGATCGCGTAGTCCTCGCCCTTGGTGACATCGCCGTGCCACACGAACGCCTTCATCGTGATCAGGTCGACGACCCCGCTGAAGGTGTTCTCCGCACCGATCGGCAGTTGCATGACCAGTGGGGTCGCACCGAGCCGGTCGATGATCGTCTTCACGGTGAAGAAGAAGTCCGCGCCGAGCTTGTCCATCTTGTTGACGAAGCAGATCCGCGGGACGTCGTACTTGTCCGCCTGCCGCCACACCGTCTCGGACTGGGGCTCGACGCCCTCCTTGCCGTCGAAGACGGCCACGGCGCCATCGAGCACCCGCAACGACCGCTCGACCTCGACCGTGAAGTCGACGTGGCCGGGCGTGTCGATGATGTTGACCTGGTTGTCCTTCCAGAAACAGGTCGTCGCGGCGGACGTGATGGTGATGCCGCGCTCCGCCTCCTGCTCCATCCAGTCCATGGTCGACGCACCATCGTGCGTCTCACCGATCTTGTAGTTGATCCCGGTGTAGAACAGGATGCGCTCGGTGACGGTCGTCTTGCCGGCGTCGATGTGCGCCATGATGCCGATATTGCGGACCTTGCTCAGGTCCGTCAGGACATCGAGTGCCACTAGATCTCTCGTCTCGTCTCGTGCGGTGCGTGGGATGCGGACTGCCGGCCGACTACCAGCGGTAGTGCGCGAAGGCCTTGTTGGACTCGGCCATCTTGTGAGTGTCCTCGCGCTTCTTCACCGAGGCACCGAGCCCGTTGCTCGCGTCCAGGATCTCGTTCATCAGGCGCTCGGTCATCGTCTTTTCGCGGCGCTGCCGGCTGTAGCCGACCAGCCAGCGCAGCGCGAGCGTGGTCGACCGACCCTGCCGAACCTCGACCGGCACCTGGTAGGTCGCCCCACCGACGCGACGGCTGCGGACCTCCAGGGTCGGCTTGACGTTGTCCAGGGCGCGCTTGAGGGTGACGACCGGGTCGGTACCGGTCTTCTCCCGGCACCCTTCCAGGGCGCCGTACACGATCCGCTCGGCGATCGACTTCTTGCCGTCCAGCAGGATCTTGTTGACGAGCTGCGTCACCAGCGGCGACCCGTAGACCGGGTCGACGACCAGGGGACGCTTCGGGGCGGGACCCTTGCGCGGCATTACTTCTTCTCCATCTTTGCGCCGTACCGGCTGCGCGCCTGCTTGCGGTTCTTCACACCTTGGGTGTCCAGGGAGCCGCGGATGATCTTGTACCGGACGCCCGGCAGGTCCTTCACTCGGCCGCCGCGGACGAGCACGATGGAGTGCTCCTGCAGGTTGTGGCCGACGCCGGGGATGTACGCCGTGACCTCGATACCCGAGGTCAACTTGACGCGAGCGACCTTGCGCAGCGCCGAGTTCGGCTTCTTGGGCGTGGTGGTGTAGACGCGGGTGCAGACACCCCGCCGCTGCGGGCTGCCCTTGAGCGCGGGAGTCTTGGCCTTGTTGGCCTTGTCCTGCCGCCCCTTTCGGACGAGCTGGTTGATCGTTGGCACGTAGTCTCCGTGTTCCCTGGTCGTGGCCGGCCATCGTGCCGGCCTTCCTCGTGATGCCACGCGCGACCCGGTGGGCCACCCGCGGTGCTCTCCCCTGCACTGCCGGCGACCTGCGGACATGCGGCGATGGTGACCGCGTTGCGTCCGTGGGAAGCGCCGACTGCCCGGCGAGAGGACAGCCCGGACCGTCGATGGACCCGGGACATGCCGTCCCAGGTTACCGTCCGGCCCTGGCCTGACCAAATCCCCTGCCGGCCCAGCGCGTTGGTGGCCGTGGGGGACGCCGTACGACGCCGCGGGGCCGCCCACCCGAGCAGGTGAGCGGCCCCGCGTGCGTGCGGCGGGCGACTAATCCCTGTCCAACCCCAGCGACGCGTCGTCCAAGCGGACCGCCTCGCCGGAGCCCGGGCCGAAGACCGGGTAGTCGAACTGCTGATAGTCGGGCATCGCATACATCGCGGCCTTCGCCTCTTCGGTGGGCTCGACCTTGACGTTGCGGTACCGCGGCAGGCCGGTCCCGGCCGGGATCAGCTTGCCGAGGATCACGTTCTCCTTCAGGCCGAGCAGCGGGTCGCTCTTGGCGTGGATCGCCGCGTCGGTGAGCACCCGAGTGGTCTCCTGGAAGGAGGCCGCCGACAGCCAGCTGTCCGTGGCCAGCGACGCCTTCGTGATGCCCATCAGCTCGGGACGACCGGAGGCGGGCTTGCCGCCCTCGGCGACCACGCGGCGGTTCTCGGTCTCGAACGCCCCGCGCTCGGCCATCGAGCCCGGCAGCAGGTCCGCGTCGCCGGCCTCGATGATCGTGACCCGGCGCAGCATCTGCCGGACGATGACCTCGATGTGCTTGTCGTGGATCGAGACACCCTGCTGGCGGTAGACGCTCTGCACCTCATCGACCAGGTGCATCTGCACGGCCCGGGGGCCCTGGATGCGCAGCACCTGCTTGGGGTCGACCGCGCCCTGGACCAGCTTGGTGCCGACCTCGACGTGGTCGCCGTCCGCGATGAGCAGACGGGCCCGCTTGCTCACCGGGTAGGCGTGCCCCTCGGATCCGTCGTCCGGGGTGAGCAGGACGCGCCGAGCCTTGTCGGTCTCCTCGATCTGCACCCGGCCGGTCGCCTCGGCGATCGGCGCCACGCCCTTCGGCGTACGGGCCTCGAAGAGCTCGACCACACGCGGCAGACCCTGGGTGATGTCGTCACCCGCCACACCACCGGTGTGGAAGGTCCGCATCGTCAGCTGGGTGCCGGGCTCGCCGATCGACTGGGCCGCGATGATGCCGACCGCCTCGCCGATGTCGACGAGCTTGCCGGTCGCCAGCGAACGGCCGTAGCACAGCGCACAGGTGCCGACGTGGCTGTCGCAGGTCAGCACGGAACGCACCCGCACCCGTTCGACACCGGCGGCCACCAGCGCCCCGATCACGACGTCACCGAGGTCGATGCCCGCCTGCGCGAGCACCGTGCCGGCGGCGTCCGTGACGTCCTCGGCGAGCGTGCGCGCGTAGACGCTGGTCTCCACGTCGTCGTGCTGCACCAGCGCGCCCTTGCTGTTGCGGGTCGCGATCGGCATGAACAGGCCGCGCTCCGTGCCGCAGTCGTCCTCGCGGATGATGACGTCCTGGCTGACGTCGACGAGGCGACGGGTCAGGTAGCCCGAGTCCGCGGTCCGCAGCGCGGTGTCCGCCAACCCCTTGCGGGCGCCGTGCGTGGAGATGAAGAACTCCAGCACGGACAGACCCTCACGGAAGTTCGACTTGATCGGACGCGGGATGATGTCGCCCTTGGGGTTGGACACCAGGCCCCGCATGCCCGCGATCTGCCGCAGCTGCATCCAGTTGCCACGGGCGCCGGAGGAGACCATCCGATAGATCGGGTTGGTCCGCGGCAGGTTGGTCTCCATCTCCTTGGCGACCTCGTTGGTCGCCTGGGTCCAGATCTCGATGAGCTCCTGGCGACGCTCGTCGTCGGTGATCAGACCCCGCTCGTACTGGGTCTGCACCTTCTCGGCCTTGGTCTCATAACCGGCCAGGATCTCCGCCTTGCGCGGCGGCGTGACCACGTCGGAGACCGAGACGGTCGTGCCGGACCGGGTGGCCCAGTGGAACCCGGTCTCCTTGAGGGCGTCCAGGCTCGCCGCGACCTGCACCTTGCTGTAGCGCTCGGCCAGGTCGTTGACGATCGTGGACAGTCGCTTCTTGTCCACCGCGGCGTCGACGAACGGGTAGTCCATCGGCAGGGTCCGGTTGAAGATCGCACGACCCAGCGTGGTCTTGAGGGTGAGCTCGGCGACGCGACCGTCGCCCTGCGCCACGACGTCCTCGGGCAGGTCGAAGCCCGCCGGCGGGACGAGGTCCTGCAGGCGCAGGGTGATCATCGAGCCGATCTCCAGCTCACCCGCGTCGTACGCCATCCGGGCCTCCGCCTCCGAGCGGAACGCGCGCCCCGAGCCCTTGCCCTCCGGCACCTCCGAGGTGAGGTGGAACAGGCCGATGATCATGTCCTGCGTGGGCATGGTCACCGGGCGACCGTCCGCCGGCTTGAGGATGTTGTTGCTGGACAGCATGAGGATCCGGGCCTCGGCCTGGGCCTCAGCCGACAGCGGCACGTGCACCGCCATCTGGTCGCCGTCGAAGTCGGCGTTGAACGCCGAGCAGACCAGCGGGTGGATCTGGACGGCCTTGCCCTCGACCAGTTGCGGCTCGAAGGCCTGGATGCCCAGGCGGTGCAGCGTGGGGGCGCGGTTGAGCAGGACGGGGTGCTCCGTGATGACCTCTTCGAGGACATCCCAGACCACCGGCCGGGCGCGCTCGACCATCCGCTTGGCGCTCTTGATGTTCTGCGCGTGGTCGAGGTCGACCAGGCGCTTCATCACGAACGGCTTGAACAGCTCCAGCGCCATCTGCTTGGGCAGACCGCACTGGTGCAGCTTGAGCTGCGGGCCGACCACGATGACCGACCGGCCGGAGTAGTCGACGCGCTTGCCGAGCAGGTTCTGCCGGAACCGGCCCTGCTTGCCCTTGAGCATGTCGGACAGCGACTTCAACGGGCGGTTGCCCGGACCCGTGACCGGGCGGCCGCGGCGACCGTTGTCGAAGAGCGCGTCGACGGCCTCCTGCAGCATCCGCTTCTCGTTGTTGACGATGATCTCCGGCGCGCCCAGGTCGAGCAGGCGCTTGAGGCGGTTGTTCCGGTTGATGACCCGCCGGTAGAGGTCGTTGAGGTCGGAGGTCGCGAAGCGGCCACCGTCCAACTGCACCATCGGGCGCAGGTCCGGCGGGATCACCGGGACGCAGTCCAGGACCATCGACATCGCGGTGTTGCCGGTGGTCTGGAAGGCCGTGACCACCCGGAGCCGCTTGAGCGCCCGCGTCTTGCGCTGCCCCTTGCCGGTGGCGATGATCTCGCGCAGGATGCCGGATTCGGCCTCCAGGTCGAAGGTCTCCAGCCGGCGCTGCAGCGCCGCGGCGCCCATCCCGCCCTCGAAGTACAGGCCGTAGCGGTCCCGCATCTCGCGGTAGAGGACCTCGTCGCCCTCCAGGTCCTGGACCTTGAGGTTCTTGAACCGGTCCCAGACCTGCTCGAGCCGCTCGATCTGGGCGTCGGCGCGCTTGCGCAGGTTATTCATCTCGCGCTCGGCACCCTCGCGCACCTTGCGGCGCGCGTCGCCCTTGGCGCCTTCGGCCTCCAGCTCGGCCAGGTCCGCCTCGAGCTTGCTGGCTCGCGCCTCGACGTCGGCGTCGCGCTGGTTCTCCAGCACCTTCTTCTCGGAGGCCAGCTGCGCCTCGAGACTGGGCAGGTCGCGGTGGCGACCTTCCTCGTCGACCGAGGTGATCATGTATGCCGCGAAGTAGATGACCTTCTCCAGGTCCTTCGGGGCGAGGTCGAGCAGGTAGCCGAGTCGGCTGGGAACGCCCTTGAAATACCAGATGTGGGTCACCGGCGCGGCCAGCTCGATGTGGCCCATCCGCTCCCGGCGTACGCCGGACCGGGTCACCTCGACGCCGCAGCGCTCACAGATGATGCCCTTGAAGCGGACCCGCTTGTACTTGCCGCAGTAGCACTCCCAGTCCCGGGTCGGGCCGAAGATCTTCTCGCAGAAGAGTCCGTCCTTCTCGGGCTTGAGGGTGCGGTAGTTGATCGTCTCGGGCTTCTTGACCTCGCCGTGGCTCCACGCGCGGATGTCATCCGCGCTGGCCAGGCCGATTCGCAACTCGTCGAAGAAGTTGACGTCGAGCACGCTGTCAGTCCTTATCTCGCTACGTAATAGCTGGTCTGAACGGTCAGGGAAGGCGGAATGATCCCGCCATACGGCGTCGGGGCCGGCCGCGGCGGACGGGGGCTGACCCCATCCGCCGCGGCCGAACCGTTAGACCTCTTCGACGCTGCTCGGCTCCCGCCGGGACAGGTCGATGCCGAGTTCCTCCGCGGCGCGGAAGACCTCCTGATCGGGCTCGCGCAGGTCGATCTGCGAGCCGTCGGTGGACAGCACCTCCACGTTGAGACAGAGGGACTGCATCTCCTTGATGAGCACCTTGAAGGACTCCGGGATGCCCGGCTCCGGGATGTTCTCGCCCTTGACGATGGCCTCGTAGACCTTCACGCGGCCGGTCACGTCGTCGGACTTGATGGTGAGCAGCTCCTGCAGGGCGTAGGCGGCGCCGTACGCCTCCAGCGCCCACACCTCCATCTCGCCGAACCGCTGGCCACCGAACTGGGCCTTACCGCCCAGCGGCTGCTGCGTGATCATCGAGTAGGGGCCGGTGCTGCGCGCGTGGATCTTGTCGTCGACCAGGTGGTGCAGCTTGAGGATGTACATGTAGCCCACCGAGATCGGCGCCGGGAACGGCTCGCCGGAGCGCCCGTCGAAGAGCCGCGCCTTGCCGGAGGCGCCGATCAGCCGTACGCCGTCGCGGGTCGGCAGAGTCGACTCCAGCAGCCCGGTGATCTCCTCCTCCTTGGCGCCGTCGAACACCGGCGAGGCGACCCGGGTGTGCGGGCCCGCGGACCGCACGTCCTCGGGGATGTTGGCGGCCCAGTCGGGTTCGCCCTCGATCTGCCAACCGCGGCTGGCGGCCCAGCCCAGGTGGATCTCGAGCACCTGGCCGATGTTCATCCGCCCCGGTACGCCGAGCGGGTTGAGGATCACGTCGACCGGGGTGCCGTCCTCCAGGAACGGCATGTCCTCGACCGGCACGATCTTGGAGATGACGCCCTTGTTGCCGTGTCGACCGGCGAGCTTGTCGCCGTCGGTGATCTTGCGGCGGTTGGCCACGTAGACGCGCACCAACTGGTTGACGCCCGGCGGCAGCTCGTCGCCCTCCTCGCGGTCGAACACCTTGACGTGGATGACCGTGCCGGTCTCCCCGTGCGGCACCTTCAGCGAGGTGTCGCGGACCTCCCGGGCCTTCTCGCCGAAGATGGCGCGCAGCAGCCGCTCCTCCGGCGTCAGCTCGGTCTCACCCTTCGGGGTGACCTTGCCGACCAGCAGGTCGCCATCGCGGACCTCGGCGCCGATCCGGATGATGCCGCGCTCGTCGAGGTCGGCCAGGACCTCTTCGGAGACGTTCGGGATGTCCCGGGTGATCTCCTCCGGCCCCAGCTTGGTGTCTCGCGCGTCGATCTCGTGCTCTTCGATGTGGATCGAGGAGAGCACGTCGTCCTGCACCAGACGCTGGCTCAGGATGATCGCGTCCTCGTAGTTCAGGCCCTCCCAGGGCATGAACGCCACGAGCAGGTTGCGGCCCAGGCTCATCTCGCCGCCGTCGGTGGCGGGACCGTCGGCGATCACCTGACCGGCCTCGAGTCGCTGCCCCTCGTCCACCAGGACCCGCTGGTTGTAGCAGGTGCCCTGGTTGGAGCGCATGAACTTGGCGATGCGGTAGGTCTGGTGCGTGCCGTCGTCGTTGGCGACCGTCACGGTGTCCGCGGCCACGGACTCGACCACGCAGCCCTGCCGCGCCCGGACCACGTCGCCGGAGTCCAGCGCCGCACGGTATTCCATGCCGGTGCCGACCAGCGGAGCCTCGCTGCGCACCAGCGGCACGGCCTGGCGCTGCATGTTGGCGCCCATGAGGGCGCGGTTGGCGTCGTCGTGCTCCAGGAACGGGATCAGCGCGGTGGCCGCCGAGACCATCTGCCGCGCCGAGACGTCCATGTAGTCGACCTCGCCGCCGGGGACGTCGATCGCCTCGCCGCCCTTGGTGCGGACCAGCACCCGCTCCTCGGCGAAGTGGCCGTCCTCGGTCAGCGGCGCGTTGGCCTGCGCGATGACGAACTCGTCCTCCTCGTCGGCGGACAGGTAGTGCACCTCGTCGGTGACCTGGCCCTCGATCACCCTGCGGTACGGCGTCTCGATAAACCCGAACGGGTTGATCCGGCCGTACGACGCGAGCGAACCGATCAGGCCGATGTTCGGCCCTTCCGGCGTCTCGATCGGGCACATCCGGCCGTAGTGGCTCGGGTGGACGTCGCGGACCTCCATGCCGGCGCGGTCCCGGGACAGACCGCCCGGGCCCAGGGCCGAGAGCCGCCGCTTGTGCGTCAGCCCGGCCAGGGGGTTGTTCTGGTCCATGAACTGGGACAGCTGGCTGGTGCCGAAGAACTCCTTGATGGAGGCGACGACCGGCCGGATGTTGATCAGCGTCTGCGGGGTGATGGCCTCGACGTCCTGGGTGGTCATCCGCTCCCGGACGACGCGCTCCATCCGGGACAGGCCCGTGCGGACCTGGTTCTGGATGAGTTCGCCCACGTTGCGCAGCCGACGGTTGCCGAAGTGGTCGATGTCGTCGACCTCGACGCGGATGTCCGCCTCTTCACCGTGCCGGACGCCCTTGATCGTGGCCTCTCCGGCGTGCAGCGCCACCAGGTAGCGAATCGTGGCGACCACGTCGTCGACCGTCATCGTCGAGCTGGTCAGGTCGGGCTCCTGGCCGAGCTTCTTGCTCACCTTGTAGCGACCGACCTTGGCCAGGTCGTAGCGCTTGGGGTTGAAGTAGAGGTTGTCCAGCAGGGCTTGGGCCGCCTCCTTCGTCGGCGGCTCACCCGGGCGCAGCTTGCGGTAGATGTCGAGCAGCGCCTCGTCCTGGCCGGCCGTGTGGTCCTTCTCCAGGGTGGCCCGCATCGACTCGTAGTCGCCGAAGGTCTCCAGGATCTGCGCATCGGTCCAGCCGAGGGCCTTGAGCAGCACCGTGACCGACTGCTTGCGCTTGCGGTCGATGCGCACGCCGACCATGTCGCGCTTGTCGATCTCGAACTCCAGCCAGGCACCGCGGCTGGGGATGACCTTGGCCGAGTAGATGTCCTTGTCGGAGGTCTTGTCCGGGGTGCGCTCGAAGTACACCCCCGGGCTGCGGACCAGCTGGCTGACCACGACCCGCTCGGTGCCGTTGATGACGAAGGTGCCCCGGTCGGTCATCAACGGGAAGTCGCCCATGAACACCGTCTGGCTCTTGATCTCGCCGGTGTTGTTGTTCATGAACTCGGCGGTGACGAACAGCGGGGCGCTGTAGGTCATGTCGCGTTCCTTGCACTCCTCGATGGAGTACTTCTGCTCCTCGAAGCGGTGGTCGCGGAAGCTCAGCGACATGGAGCCGGCGAAGTCCTCGATGGGAGAGATCTCTTCGAAGATCTCCTCCAGCCCGGACCGCTCGGGGACGTCATTGCGGCCGGCTTCGACGGCCTCCTCCACCCGGGCCTGCCAGCGCTCGTTGCCGAGCAGCCAGTCGAAGCTCTCGGTTTGCAGCGCCAAGAGATCGGGGACCTCCAGGGGCTCACGGATCTTGGCGAACGACACCCGCCCGGAGGCGGTGAGTGCGGTGGACAGCTTCTGGTTCGCAGTGCGCGAGGCAGCCAAGGAGGGTCCTTCCACGGGCCTTTTTCACAGTCGGCGGTCGGCGCTCTTCCCCACCTGCGCCAGCACGCGCGTCCACTCGGTCCGAGACACGGCACGTTATTGCAGGTCACGTGCTGGTCAGACCGGTGGGGACGGCCACGATGTCGCCGGCTGCACAGAGTGGGGCAGCGCAAAGCGACAGCATACCTGTGGCGTCGAGGGGAGACAAATCGCCGTACCGCCACACCGAGACTCGCCCCCGCCACCCGACCCAGGCGCCGCCAGCCCGATCGTGCCCGACAGGGCGTCCGCACGCATCCGGGCGCGCCGGGAACGGGTGCGGGTCTCTTCTGAGGCCGGGCCCGTGGAGAACCAGCGCCAGGACACGAGGATGCCGTGGTGACTGGGCGGTCGTCAAGGTTATCTGCGCTGTTGTACGCCGTGCCGACACACCACCGGGCCGGCCCCCGAAGGGAGCCGGCCCGGTGCGCGGATGATCGGAGAAGTCAGCTCACTTGAGCTCGACCGTGGCTCCGGCGCCCTCGAGGGCCGCCTTGGCCTTCTCCGCGGTGTCCTTGTCGACCTTCTCCAGGACCGGCTTCGGGGCCCCGTCGACGAGGTCCTTGGCCTCCTTCAGGCCCAGGCTCGTCAGGGCGCGGACCTCCTTGATGACCTGGATCTTCTTCTCGCCCGCCGCCATCAGCATGACGTCGAACTCGTCCTGCTCCTCCTCGGCCGGCGCGGCGTCGCCGCCACCACCGGGGGCGGCCATGACGGCACCCATCATCGGGGCCGCGGCCTTGACGTCGAACGTCTCCTCGAACTGCTTCACGAACTCGGAGAGCTCGATGAGGGTCATCTCCTTGAACGCGTCAAGGAGCTCTTCGGTGCTGAGCTTGGCCATGGTGGCTTCCTTCCATTACTTCTGCCGGGGATGGCGTTGATGAGAATGTCCCGACCTGAGTCAGGACGCGTCGCCACCCTCGGCGACGGCTGCGGTGGCCGAGTCCTCGGCCGGGGTGTCCGTGTCCTGCGGAGCCGCCGGTGCCGGCGCGTCCTGCGCGGCCTCGGCGTCCTGCGATGCCGCGGCATCCTGGGCAGCCTCGGCGGGAGCCGCAGCGGCCGCGCCACCCTGCTCCTCGACCTTGGCGCGCAGCGCGTCGACGGTCGCAGCGAACTGCGACAACGGGGCCGCGAACAGGTAGACGGCGTTGCTCAGCGACGCCTTCATGGCACCGGCAAGCTTCGCCAGCAGAACCTCGCGAGACTCAAGGTCCGCGAGCTTGGTGATCTCCTCGGCGGAGAGCGGCTTGCCCTCGAGATAGCCGCCCTTGATGACGAGGAGGGGGTGCGCCTTGGCAAAGTCACGCAGGCTCTTGGCCGCCTCCACCGGGTCACCGGTGATGAAGGCGATCGCGGAGGGACCGGTCAGCTGCCCCTCGAAGGCCGTGACTCCGGCCTCCTTCGCGGCGATGTCGGTCAGCGTGTTCTTGACCACGGCGTACGAACCGTTCGCACGCAGCGAGTTCCGCAGCTCCTTGAGCTGCGCCACGGTCAACCCGCGGTACTCGGTGAGAACGGCCGCACCGGACTCGCGGAACCTGTCCGTGAGCTCGGCGATGGCTGCCTGCTTCTGCGGCGTCGCCATGGGGCCTCCTTCTCTGGTGTGCCGGCACCCGGATGGCCCCCACGGAACACGAAAAAGGCTCCCGGCGCAGGGCACGGGAGCACGCTCGCCGCGAGGCGGCTGAGTTCGTACGTCGTGGCCTGCGCTGGACGCCCCGAACGATGCGGGGACCTTCGGTCACTTCGGGGCCTGAACAGCCCCGCAGCGACGACCGGCGGTCATGGGTCGGGGTACAGGTTATCCGGGCACCCCCACCCCGACCAAATCGCCGCCTTGCCCTCGAACGCCGCTGCGCCGCACCGAGAGATCGGTGCGGCGCAGCGGGCGTGCCCAGCGGGAGGACGGACCGTCAGACGGTCGCCTCGTCGCTCATCAGGTTGCGGGTCTTGGTGTGGTCCAACGGGATCCCGGGCCCCATCGTGGTCGACATGGTCGCCTTGAGCAGGTAGCGGCCCTTGCTGGCCGACGGCTTGAGCCGCTGGACCTCTTCCATCGCCGCCGCATAGTTCTCCACCAGGGCCGCGTCGTCGAAGGACGTCTTGCCGATGATGAAGTGCAGGTTGGAGTGCTTGTCGACGCGGAACTCGATCTTGCCGCCCTTGATGTCGGTGACGGCCTTGGCGACGTCCATGGTCACCGTGCCGGTCTTCGGGTTCGGCATCAGGCCCCGCGGGCCGAGCACCTTGCCCAGCCGGCCGACCTTGCCCATCAGGTCCGGGGTGGCCACCACGGCGTCGAAGTCGAGCCAGCCGCCCTGGATCTTCGCGATCATGTCGTCGGAGCCGACGTAATCCGCCCCGGCGGCCGTGGCGGCTTCGGCGTTGGCGCCATTGGCGAAGACCAGCACTCGGGCGGTCTTGCCCGTCCCGTGCGGCAGGTTCACGGTGCCGCGCACCATCTGGTCGGCCTTGCGCGGGTCGACCCCCAACCGCAGGGCGACCTCGACGGTCGCGTCGTACTTCGTCGTGCTGGTCTCCTTGGCGAGCCGGACGGCGGCCAGGGGGCCGTAGAGCGTGTCGGCCGCGATCTTCTCGGCGGACGCCCGGTAGGACTTGCTGCGCTTCACTGCTGCTCCTGGTGGTTCTGTCGTGGAGTCGTGGTCCGGGCCAGCGCGGCCCCGCCACTGGGAACACCGTCCGGGGCCCGGACGGTGCGGCGCCAGGGTCAGCCCTGGACGGTGACGCCCATCGACCGGGCCGTGCCGGCGATGATCTTCATGGCCGCCTCGACGTCGTTGGCGTTGAGGTCGACCATCTTCTGCTGCGCGATCTCCCGAACCTGGTCCTGGGTCAGGGTCGCGACCTTGGTCTTGTGCGGCTCGCCGGACCCCTTGGGGACACCGGCGGCCTTCTTGATCATCTCCGCGGCCGGGGGCGTCTTCAGGACGAAGGTGAACGATCGGTCCTCGTAGACGGTGATCTCGACGGGGATGACGTTGCCCCGCTGGTTTTCGGTCGCGGCGTTGTAGGCCTTGACGAACTCCATGATGTTGACGCCGTGCTGTCCGAGCGCGGGACCGACGGGCGGGGCCGGGGTGGCCGCGCCGGCCTGGATCTGCAACTTGATGTAGCCGGAGACCTTCTTCTTCGGAGGCATGTGCCTCCTCCTCACTGTGATTCGTGGGCCGACGCCGTGGGCGATGACCCGGTTGCAGTCCGGGGCGGGGCGGCTGCCCCGCTCCGGCGGTGATCCATTCGGTGGTGCAGTCGGCGCGACGGGAGCCGCGCCGAGTTGGCCGCCGGTCCGGGACCTGGTCCCGGACCGAAGGTCAAATCTTGGCGACCTGGTTGAAGGCCAGTTCGACGGGAGTCTCGCGGCCGAAGATCGACACGAGAACCTTGAGCTTCTGGGTCTCCGGGATGATCTCGGAGATCGTGGCCGGCATGGTCTCGAACGGGCCCTCCATGACGGTGACCGACTCCCCGATCTCGAAGTCGAGCGCCGCGCCGGAGCTGGCGGCGTGGGCGGCCTGCTTCGCGGCGCCCGCGGCCGGCTCGGCCTGCACGGTCGGGGCGAGCATGGAAAAGACCTCGTCGAGGCTCAGCGGCACGGGCGAATACGCGTTGCCGACGAACCCGGTCACGCCCGGGGTGTGCCGCACCGTGCCCCAGCTCTCGTCGGTCAGGTCCATCCGGACCAGCACATAACCGGGCATCCGCACCCGGCGTACCAGCTTCTTCTGGCCGTTCTTGATCTCGGTGACCTGCTCCATCGGCACCTCGACCTGGAAGATGTAGTCCTCCATGTTCAACGACTGAGCGCGCTGCTCCAGGTTCGCCTTGACCCGGTTCTCGTAGCCGGCGTAGGAGTGCACCACATACCAATCGCCGATCTGGCCGCGCAACAACGTCCGCAGTTCCGCGACCTCGTCCACCTCGGCGTCGATGTCGTCGGCGGGCTCGTCCGGCGCCTCGGCGCCCGCGGCCTCCGCCGTCGCCTCGTCCGCCACCATCTCGTCGGCCATCTCGTCCGGGGCGTCGACCTCGGACTCCTCGGCCTCCTCGGTCTCCTCGACCGCCTCGGTCTCCTCGACCGGACCGTCCGCCAGCAGGTCCTCCGTCGTGTCGGTCGGGTCCGCAGGGCTCGCCTCGACCACATCCGCGTCGACGCCGAAGGTGTCGGTCTGGTCGTCCGAGAAGCCGGGCGTCCGCTGATCTGACACGAGAATGACCTTTCCGTTACGTACGTCGGGGGCGGCACTGGTCCGCCGGAGTCGGGCGGCGGTTAGGACCCGGTGCCCGCGAAGACGAAGAAGACAAGCCTGCTGAACCCCTGATCGAGGCCGAACACGAAGATCATGATCGCCACCACGAAGGCGATGACCACGCCCGTGTAGGTCAGCCACTCCCGACGGGTCGGTCGGACCACCTTGCGCAGCTCGTCGATGATCTGGCGGACGAACAAGCTCAGCGCGGCGAACGCACCTCGCTTGGCCGCCGGCCGCTCGGACCTCGAGCGCTCCGCCGCGGGGCGGGTTTCGCCCGTGAGGCTGTCGTCGGCCACCGTCCCTCATTTCTTACGCTCATCGGCGCCACAGCGCGTGCAGTGCTGTGGCGCCGGTGGCGTGCTGCTCGTCATGCATGGTCGCGCGGTCGCGGCGACGCCGCTGTCGCGACGGCCACGGTCTTCTCTCGCAGGGCAGGAGGGACTCGAACCCCCAACCGCCGGTTTTGGAGACCGGTGCTCTGCCAATTGAGCCACTGCCCTACGGACCACCCCGGCACGTCGGGCACGCCGACCAGGACCAGGGGTTGCGTCCAGGGGTAGAGCATACGTGACGGTTCGCACCCAAATCCAACCAGGCTCGCCGGCAGCGCCGTTCGGGGCCGGGCCGGCGCGCGGCGCGGCCCGCGGGCCGTCAGGACGCGCGCCCGAGAAAGACCTTCTCGCCCCGCATCAGGCCGAGCCGGACGCATTCGGGCGCGGTGCCGGCCCGCTCGGTCACCTCGAAGCCGCCCTCGCGGAGCCGATCGACGAAGTCACGCCCGTAATAGCGGACGTGATCCTCCTGGCCGAAGTGCAGCAGGCGCTCCTTGGGGTCCACCACGGCCGCGTTCTCGTACGTCGTGGGCCAGGCCTCCACGATCGGCACCAGCGCCACGAGCAGCCCGCCCGGCTTGAGCACCCGATGCAGGCTGCGCAGGGCCGCCCGATCGTCGACGTGCTCCAGCACGTGCGAGGCGACCACGACGTCGAGGCTGTGCTCGGGCATGTCGATGTTCTCGATGTCCAGTTGCCGATCGGCCCGCCCCGGGGTGATGTCGGCGGAGATGTAGGTGCCGGCGTGGGCCCGGAAGAAGGCCTCCATGGCGGGCTCCGGCGCGAAGTGCAGAACGCTGCCCCCGGACCAGTCCAGGCCCTGTTCCTCCAGCGCGAGCACCACGAGGCGGTGCCGCTCCACCGACTGACACCGCGGGCATTTGGCGTCGTACCGGGGCGGCCGCCCGCCCGGCAGGAAGCCGCCATGGAATCCGCAGATGTTGCACTCGCGGGGGAACTGGCCCTGCATCTCCCGCACGGTGCGCACGACAAAGGAGAGGCGCCGCAGCGCCTGGAACCGGGGGATCTGGGGGGCGTCGATAGGCACGGGTGGAGTCTAGTTGCCGCAGCTACGGATCCGGTCGAGCCCACTGGTTTGGCCCACTCGATTAGCGTGGGGGGATGCAGGACCGACCCGGCCGGCGCGATCTGGCGAGGCTGCCGAAGGCCCACCTGCACCTGCATTTCACCGGGTCCATGCGGTTCGCCACGCTGCAGGACCTGGCGCGCGGCCACGGCGTACGGCTGCCCCGCTCGCTCACCGAGGCCTGGCCGCCCCCGCTGACGGAGGCCGCCGAGGCGCGCGGCTGGTTCCGCTTCCAGCGGCTGTACGACGCAGCGCGGCATTGCGTGCGCTCGGAGGCCGACATGCGGCGCATCGTGGCCGAGGCCGCCGCCGACGACGCCGCCGAGGGATCGGGCTGGCTGGAACTGCAGATCGACCCGACCAGCTATGCGCCGTACGTCGGTGGGCTCACCCCGGCCCTGGAGATCGTGCTCGACGAGGCCCGCGCGGCCAGCGCCGCCACCGGCACCGGGGTGGGCATCATCGTCGCCGCCAGCCGGATCCGGCACCCGCTGGAGGCGCGCACGCTGGCCCGGCTCGCCGCCCGGCACGCCGGCGACGGACCGGGGCAGGTGCTCGGCTACGGCCTGTCCAACGACGAACGCCGCGGTGACACCGGCGATTTCGCGGCGGCGTTTCGGATCGCGCGCACCGCCGGGCTGGCCGCCGTGCCGCACGCGGGCGAACTGCTCGGACCGGCGGCCGTCGCGCAGACCCTGGACACCCTGGCGCCGCGACGCCTCGGGCACGGCGTCCGCAGCGTCGAGGACGCGGCGGTGCTCGACCGGGCCCTGGCGGCGGGCGTGGCCTTCGAGGTGTGTCCCGGCAGCAATGTGGCGCTCGGGGTCTACCCTCGGCCGCAGGACGTGCCGCTGCGAGAGCTGCTGTCGGCCGGCGCGCGGGTGGCCCTCGGCGCGGACGATCCGTTGCTGTTCGGGTCGCGGCTGGTGGAGCAGTACGTCGCGGCGCGCGAGGTGCACGGCCTGGACGACGCGGCGCTGGCCGGCCTGGCCCGCGCCTCGATCGAGGCCTCGCTGGCCCCGGCCGACGTCCGCCGCCGGCTGCTCGCCGGAGTCGACGCCTGGCTGGCCGCTCCCCCGTAGATCAGAGCGTCACACCGATCAGAACCGGCTCGTTGACCAGGGTGACGCCGAACGCCGCCTGGACCCCGGCCCGGACCTGGCGGGCCAGCGTAAGGAGATCGGCGGCCGACGCGCCGCCCCGGTTGGTCACCGCGAGCACGTGCTTGCTGGAGAGAGCGGCCGGGCCAGGCAGCCCGTGCCCCTTGCCGAAGCCGGCGTGGTCGATCAGCCACGCCGCGCTCGTCTTGACCGTGCTGTCGGCGGCGGGAAAGCCGGGCGGAACGACCTCTGCGCCCAACCGAGCCCCGACCCGGTCGGTCAGCTCCGCGAACTCGGCCGACGTCAGGACCGGGTTGGTGAAGAACGACCCGCAGCTCCAGGTGTCGTGGTCCGTCTCGTCAAGGACCATCCCCCGGCTGCGACGCTGCGCGAGCACGCCCTCGCGGGCGTCCGCCAACGGCACTCGGGCGCCCTGCTCGACGCCGAGGCCGCGGGCCAGGTCGGCATAGGCGATGGGCCGGCTCAGGGTGGCGAGGTCGAGCTGAAAGGCCACGTCGAGAACGACGTACCGAGCCGCCCCCGCCGGGTCCTTGAACCGACTGTGCCGATAGGCGAAGGCGCAGTCGGCATTGGCGAACGTGCGCACCTGCTGCTCACGGCGGTCCCAGACGCGCACGTCCCAGATCGTCTGAGCCACCTCCTGGCCGTAGGCGCCGACGTTCTGGATCGGCGTCGAACCGGTCAGGCCCGGGATCCCGGAGAGGCATTCGACGCCGGCCCAGCCCTCGGCCACGGTCCGCGCGACGAAGGCGTCCCAGTCCTGCCCGGCAGCGACCCGCACGACCGCGCCGCCGCACCGGTCGGCGGACTCCACGACGACGCCCTGCGTCGCGACGCGCACCACGGTGCCGGGGAACCCGGTGTCGGCGATGAGCAGGTTGGAGCCGCCGGACAGCACCAGCAGCGGCTCGTCGGCGTCGTCCACCTCGCGGACCGCGTCGACCAGCTCGTCGGTGGTGCTGGCGGTGACCAGGCGCCGGGCCGGCCCCCCGACCCGCATCGTGGTCAGCCCCGCCAGTGGGGTGTCGAACTCCTCACGCATCGCGCTGCCGGTCTACGGGACCCCTCGCGTCGCCGGTCGGGGCCGGGGCCGGGGCCAGCGCCAGCGTCGCCTGGGCCCGGCTCAGGACCTGCTCGCCTGCGCAGGTCACCACGAGCTCGACCACCGCGCGGGGACCCAGCGGGTGGTCCGCCATCAGGCTCTTCACCCGGCCGCGGACCTCGATCTGGGTGCCCTCGGCGTAGGGCACCACGACCGGGGCGGTGAACTTGGTGCGATAGCCCACGACCGCCGTGGGGTCACCGGCCCAGGAGGCGACCAGTTCGGCCGCGGCGCCCATCGTCCACATGCCGTGCGCGATCACGTCGGGCAGTCCGACCGAGCGCGCGAACGGTTCGTCCCAATGGATCCGGTTGTGGTCGCCGCTGGCTGCGGCGTACGCGATCAGGCGCTCCCGGGTGACGGGTACGACGAGCGGGCCGAGCTCCTCCCCCACGACCACGGCGGCGACGGCCCGCCTGGACCCGCTCATTCGTCCGTCCCCCGGATCACCAGCATCGAGGTGACCTGGCCGAGCGCCGTCGACCCGGCCGCGGCGCCATCGGCGGCGCTCAGCTCGACCCTCGTCGTCACCATGCCGTGCCCGCCGACCAGGCGGACCTTCTCCACGTGCAGGGTCGCGACGACCTCGGTTCCGGCGATGAGGGGGTGGGCCGATTCGAAGCGCTCCTCGGCGTGCACCACCCGGGTGAAGTCGATCCCGGCGGCCGGGTCCGTCACGTACTGCGCTTCGCAGCGCTGCGCGATGACCACCGCGAAGGTCGGCGGAGCCACCAGGTCGGGGTATCCGGCCGCGCGCGCCGCCGCCACGTCGTGGTGCAGCGCCGAGCCGGCGCCCACGGCGGCAGCGAAGGCCCGGATCGCCTCGCGGCCCACCGCGTACGGTTCGGACGGCGGATAGCTGCGGCCCTCGAAGGCGACGTCGACAGGCATGCGCCACACCCTAGGCCACGCGTTGCGGCGCTGAGGCCACGCGTTGCGGCGCTGAGGCCGCCACGGTGGACGCGACGCGGCGACCGCCCGGATCGGGGCGGTCGCCGCGTGGTCGAAGCGGTCCGGCGAGGCTCAGCGGGTCTCGCGGTGCGCCGTGTGCTTGCCGCAGTTGGGGCAGAACTTCTTCATCTCCAACCGGTCGGGGTCGTTGCGCCGGTTCTTCTTGGTGATGTAGTTGCGGTTCTTGCAGTCCACGCACGCGAGCGTGATCTTGGGACGGACGTCGGTGGTCTTGCTGGCCACGGAACTACCTGACTTTCGGATCGGGTCGGCTTGCGGCCCCGCGCGGCGCGGGACGCGTCGAGAACAAGAATACGCGACGCCCGGGCAGCTGCCCCTGCGTCGCTGCGGTAGCGAGGGCGGGACTTGAACCCGCGACACCACGATTATGAGTCGTGTGCTCTGACCACCTGAGCTACCCCGCCGTGCCCCCGCCCTGCCCGCGCCGGCAAGGGCGGGTCGGATGGGGATCAGAGCCCCGATAGGGAATCGAACCCTAGACCTTCTCCTTACCATGGAGACGCTCTGCCGACTGAGCTATCGGGGCGCCCCGGAGCCAGGGCTCCGGGCGTGCCCGCCCACTGTACAGGCCCGCGGGGCCGGTGGCGAAATCCTCTCCGGGAGCTGCCGGCTGGGCCCCGGCGGAGCGCTCGCAGCGCAGCCCAGGGGGGCGAGGGGCCTGGCGAGCGGACGGCGGCAGGGGCCCGCTCAGTCGTCCACGCCGCGGGCCACCAGCGCGTCGCCGACGCGCTGGGCGTGCCGCACGGTGCGGACCACCAGCGGGGTCGCGAACGCCCGGACGCTGCGGTCCAGACCGCGGGCCCGACGGGCCTCCCGGGCCTGTTCGGCCATCCGGGAGACCACCGGGATCGAGCGGATCATCAAGGCCAGCGCCAGGCCGAAGCGCTCCGGGTCGACCCCGAACCGCCGCAGCCGCCCGGCCGCGGCGACCGCGGCGTCGAGCATCTGCTGGAGCGGCGTCGTCAGGGTCACCAGGCTCGCGGCCAACACCGCGATCAGCAGGTTGGCACACGTCACGACCGCCACCGACCAGCCGTTCGCCCACGCCTGAAAGGCGAAGAGCAGCACGAGAAACCAGCGCAGCGGCCGGGCCTGGGCCCAGGCCAGCGAAGGCGGCACCCGGGCCACGGCGTACAGCCCGACCACCAGCACCGCCCCGGCACCGGTGGGCACCGGACCGGGCCGCACGAAGAGCGCCAGGGTGAAGAGCATCAACAACAGCACCTTGACCCCCGGGCCGGCGCGGTGCACGAGGCTGTCGCCGGGCAGATAGGTGCCGGTCAGCATGACATCAGCGCCCGGTACGCCGCGACGGCGTCGCGCCCCGGGCCGTCGGCCACCACCTCGCCCGCGTCGATGACCACCACCCGCTCCCAGTGCTCGACCAACTCCAAGTGGTGCGTGACCAGGACGACCTGCTGCGGCAGGGCCTCCAACAGGGTCGTGACGTGGCGGGAATTGCGCAGGTCGAGCAGGGTGGTCGGCTCGTCGCACACCAGCACCGACGGCTCGGTGACGAGAATGGCGGCCAGCGCCAGCAGCTGCTTTTGCCCGCTGGAGAGCAGGTGCGCCGGATGGTCGGCATGGTCCTGCAGGTTGAACCGGCCCAGCACCTCGCGCACCTGGCGGGCGGTCTCCGCGCGGCCGAGCTTGCGGCGGCGCAGCGAGAAGGCGACGTCCTCGGCGACCGTGGGCATCACGATCTGGGCGTCGGGATCGGGAAAGATGAAGCCGACTCGGCGCCGGACGGCCGCGCCGTCGACGGCCACGTCCAGCCCGTCGACCAGGACCCGGCCCTCGGTGGGGGTGACCAGACCGTTGACGAGCCGCGCCAGCGTGGACTTGCCCGAGCCGTTGGCGCCGATGATGCCCACTCGCGGCTCGGTCAGGGTCAGGGTGACGCCGCGCAGGACCTCCCGGTCGCCGTAGCTGTGCCGGATCGACTCGAACGCGATCACCGGATCGACTCGGCCGCGATCACCGACGCCGCAGCGGCGGGGTGAGCCCCGGCAGGGCTCGGTGCACGGCCGCGGCCACGACCGTGGCGATGCCCGCCTTGATGAGGTCGCCCGGGATGAAGGTCAGGCACGCCGCGGCGGCGGCGGGCAGGCTGAGGTTGCCGCGCAGGGCCATGCCCGGAATGCCGAACAGGTAGACGACACCGATGCCGCCCACCAGGCAGGCCAGTGCGAACCACCAGGTGGCCGCCCGGGGCAGTCGGGCCTGCACGAGGGCGCCGACGACGGCGGCACCCACGACGTACCCGATGAGGAAGCCGACGGTCGGGCCCTGCAGCGCCGCCAGGACCGGACGGCCACCCGACAGGACGGGCACCCCCAACGCCCCGACCAGCAACATCAGCAGGATCGCGGCGCCCCCGCGCTTCCAGCCCAGGACGGCCCCACACAGCATCACCCCCAGGGACTGCAGGGTGATCGGGGCCGGATTGCCGGGGACATAGACGGGCGGCGCGATCGCCAGCACCGCCGTGAGCGCCGCGAACCCGGCGATGAGGGCGAGATCGGTGGCGCTGAACCGGCCTGTTCGGGGGCGTCGGTCGGTGCCCGGGCCGCCGTCGAGGGCGGGCGCGGTGCGGGTGGCCATGGCGGACTCCTGGGGCGGCGGGGTCGGACGCGACACAGCCTAACACCGGACTTGAACGCTGTTCAGGACTAGCCTGCATGCGGGGTCCCGCGGTGCTCCAGGGCTCCGAACAGCGCTGGCGTGCCGCGATCGTGGGACCTTCGACCCATCAGGCACGAGCCGCCAACCAATGAACTGTTCCCTGACGGCGCCCCAAGGGTGGAGCGCCGCACTGCGAAGGAGTCCTCCCCGTGCTCATCGGCATACCCAAGGAGACGCACGCGGGTGAGACCCGCGTGGCGGCGACCCCACAGACCGTGGGGCAGTTGCTCAAGCTCGGCTACGAGGTCGTGGTGGAAGGCGGGGCCGGCGCCCTCGCTGCTCTGTCCGACGAGGCGTTCGTCGAGGCCGGCGCCCGCATCGGCGAAGTGGTCGACGTGTGGGGCGCGGACATCGTCCTGAAGGTCAACCCGCCGTCGGACAACGAGTTGGCCATGCTGCGCGACGGCGCCACGCTGATCGCGCTGCTCAGCCCGCGCCTCGACCCCGACATGGTGGGCAAGCTCGCGGCCCGCAAGATCACCGCGCTGTCGATGGACGCAGTGCCACGCATCTCCCGCGCGCAGTCCATGGACGTGCTCTCCTCGATGGCGAACATCGCCGGCTACCGCGCGATCGTCGAGGCCGCCCACGAGTTCGGTCGGTTCTTCACCGGCCAGGTCACGGCAGCCGGCAAGGTCCCGCCGGCCAAGGTCTTCGTGGCCGGCGCCGGGGTGGCCGGGCTCGCCGCCATCGGTGCGGCGGGCGCGCTGGGCGCGATCGTCCGGGCGAACGACGTCCGGCCCGAGGTCGCCGAGCAGGTGGAATCGATGGGTGCCGAGTTCGTCGCCGTCGAAGACCCGAACGCTCAGGTCAGCACCGATGGCTACGCCAAGGAGATGGGCGCGGACTACCAGGCGCGGCAGGCGCAGATGTACGCCGAGCAGTGCAAGGACGTCGACATCATCGTCACCACCGCCCTGATCCCGGGCCGCCCGGCCCCGCGCCTGATCACCGCCGAGATGCTGGCGACGATGAAGCCCGGCAGCGTGATCGTGGACATGGCCGCGCAGACCGGCGGCAACGTCGAGGGCACCGTGGCCGGCCAGAAGACGGTCACCGCCAACGGCGTGACGCTGATCGGCTACACCGACCTGGCGGGTCGGCTGCCCACCCAGGCGAGCCAGCTCTACGGGCAGAACATGGTCAACTTCCTCAAGCTGGCCACGCCCGAGAAGGACGGCCAGCTGGTCCTCGACGACGAGGACGTCATCGTGCGCCAGATGTCCATCGTCAAGGACGGCACGCTGATGTGGCCGCCGCCGCCAGTCGAGGTGGCCAAGGCCCCCGCCGCGCCCGCCGCCGAGGTCGCGCCCAAGCCGGCGAAGCCGGTCAAGGCCCCGATGTCGTCCGGCACCAAGGTCGCCATCCTGGGCGGCGCCGCGCTGCTCGCGTTGATCCTGTTCGCCTTCTCGCCGGAGGCCTTCCTCGGCCGGTTCATGGTCTTCATGCTGGCCTGCGTCATCGGCTACTACGTCATCGGCAATGTGCACCACGCGCTGCACACGCCACTGATGTCGGTGACCAACGCCATCTCCAGCATCATCGTCGTCGGCGCGTTACTGCAGGTGGGTCGGGGCAATAACAGCCTGTTCATGAACGCCCTGGCGTTCGTCGCGATCCTGCTCGCCAGCATCAACATCTTCGGTGGTTTCAAGGTCACCGGCCGGATGCTCGAAATGTTCAAGAGGGGCTGAGGACCATGACCGACACCGTGAATGCCTTCATGCCGGCGACGCTGGCGCAGGGCGCCTACATCATCGCGGCGCTGCTGTTCATCCTCGCCCTGGCCGGGCTCAGCAAGCACGAGACTGCCAAGCAGGGCAACAACTACGGGATCTACGGGATGGCGCTCGCCATCGTCATCACCATCGTCGCCGCGGTCGGCGGCATCGACTACGCCCGCAACACCGCCGACCTGCTGGACCGGTCCGGCTCCGGCTTCACCGGCATCCTGATGATCGTCGTGGCCATGGCCATCGGCGCGGCGATCGGCCTGTGGAAGGCCAAGAAGGTCGAGATGACCGGGATGCCCGAGCTCATCGCGCTGCTGCACAGCTTCGTCGGTCTCGCCGCCGTGCTCGTGGGCTATGTCTCCTACTTCGACGCCCACGACCGGATCGCCGAGGCGGAAAAGGCGGGCCAGCTGCTGCCGGCGGACCTGGCCGGATCCCTCGGCCCGATCCACAGCGGCGAGGTCTTCGTCGGCGTCTTCATCGGCGCGGTGACCTTCACCGGCTCGATCGTGGCCTATCTGAAGCTGTCCGCGAAGATGAAGTCGGCGCCGCTCATGCTGCCCGGGCACAACTGGCTCAACCTCGGCGCGATCGGCCTGTTCATCGTGCTCACGGCGATCTTCATCAAGAGCCCGAACCTGATCCTGCTCATCGCGATGACGATCATCGCGCTGCTGCTCGGCTTCCACCTGGTGGCCTCGATCGGCGGCGGCGACATGCCGGTCGTGGTGTCGATGCTGAACAGCTACTCCGGATGGGCGGCCGCCGCAGCCGGCTTCATGCTCAACAACGACCTGCTCATCATCACCGGCGCGCTCGTCGGGTCCTCCGGTGCCTTCCTGAGCTACATCATGTGCAAGGGCATGGGCCGCAGCTTCATCAACGTGATCGCCGGTGGCTTCGGTTCCGACGGTGGCGTCGTGGGCGAGGCCAAGGATTACGGCGAGCACCGCGAGATCGACGCCGAGGGCGCCGCGGACATGTTGCTCGACGCCAAGTCGGTCATCATCACCCCCGGCTACGGCATGGCGGTGGCGCAGGCGCAGTACCCGGTCGCCGAGATCACCGACGAGCTGCGCAAGCGCGGCTGCACCGTGCGATTCGGCATCCACCCGGTCGCCGGTCGCCTGCCGGGGCACATGAACGTGCTGCTCGCCGAGGCGAAGGTGCCCTACGACATCGTCCTGGAGATGGACGAGATCAACGACGACTTCGCCCAGACCGACGTGGTCCTGGTGATCGGTGCCAATGACACCGTCAACCCGGCGGCCCTGGACGACCCGTCGTCCCCGATCGCCGGCATGCCGGTGCTGCACGTGTGGGAAGCCGGCAATGTGATCGTGTTCAAGCGGTCCATGGCGACGGGCTACGCCGGCGTCCAGAACCCGCTGTTCTTCAACGAGAACAGCCAGATGCTGTTCGGCGACGCCAAGGAGCGCGTCGACGACATCCTGCGGGCGATCAAGTCGCGGGTCTCGGCCTGACCGTTCCGGCGGCCTCGCGGCCGCTATCAGCGTAGCACTGATATTCATCGCAATATCAGTGCTACGCTGATTTATGTGTGGATCGCAGAGGGACGGCCGGTGGCCACGGTGATCGGCGATGTCGTCGGCTCCCGGCGGGCCGACGACCGCGGCGCGATGCATGCCGCGCTGCGCCGCGCCATCGACCGTGTCAACGCCTCGGGACGGACGCTGTCCCCCCTGCACATCACCCTGGGCGATGAGTTCCAGGGGATCTTCGCGGACGTCCCGACCGCGGTCGCGGCCATGGTGGCCCTGCGACTGGAGCTCTTGGAGGACACCGACACCCGATACGGACTCGGCTGGGGGCCGGTGCAGAATCTGGAGCCGTCCGGCGCCGTACAGGACGGACCCGGCTGGTGGGCGGCCCGGGCGGCCATCGAGGCGAGCGCCGCAGCCGCCCTCCGACGGCGGTCCGGGACGGTGCGGGCCGGGTTCAGCGATGTCGCGCAGCCGGGCGGCACGCCGTACGTCGACGCCGTGGGCACCCCCCTGAGCGGGCTCGTCACCGCGTCCCTGCGCACCCTCGATGAGCTGTTCGCAGCGTTGTCGGACCTCGACGTCAGACTGATTCGCGGGACGGCGGACGGGCTGACCCAGACCCAGTTGGCGGCCGCGGAGGGCATCACCCAGTCGGCGGTGTCCCAGCGGCTGGCGCGCAACGGCGCGTGGAGCCTGCTGGCCGCCTACGAGAGCCTGGGCGGCCCGCTGGGGACCCGTTCATCGGTTGTGGATCCGTCGGCGGCCGCGCCGAGGGCGCCGGAGTAGGACAGGGAGGTACGTCGTGAGCTGGCTGGCCATCTGGTTCCTCGCGCTGGCCTGCCTCGACCTGGCGCGTTCCAGCACGGTCCTGGGGCGGCACACTCCCCTCGCTGTGGGCGCCCTCGTCGCCGTCGTGCTGTGGCCGCTCGCCGGGCTGACCGGACCGGCCGATCTGGTCGCGCTGGCGGTCTGTGTGGTGGCGCTGGCCGCGTGGCTGTGGGGCAGCACCGCCGCCGTGGCCGGTCCGCCGGAGCATCCTCCGGGAGTGCGCCGGACGGTGCTCACTCTGCTCGCCCCGCCGGTGCTCGCGACGCTCGCCGCGGGTTGGGCGACGCCCCTGGGCGGGCCGCTGCTGACCTGGTTCGGGTGGGCCCATCCCCCGCTGCTCGGGTCCTGGCCGCCGGAGAAGGCGGTGGCGGCCGTGGCCGCGGTGCTGGCCCAATGGGGCACGGGCAACGTGCTGGTGCGCCTGGTGCTCGCGGCCACCGGCGTACCGCGCACCCGGGACGGCGAGGAGTTCACCGCCGAGCAGCGCCTCAAGGGCGGCCGGCTGCTCGGGCCGATGGAGCGCACCTTCATCCTCGGGCTGGGCCTGGTGGGGCAGCTCCCGGCGGCGTCGGTCATCGCGGCGGCGAAGGGGCTGTTGCGGTTCCCCGAACTGCAGGCGGTGCACCGGGAGAGCCTGGTGGACGCGAGCGGCCAGCCCGTCCGGCCGGCGCCGGGGCCGCAGCGGATCGACACCGCGACCGAGTATTTCCTGGTGGGCACGTTCACGAGCTGGCTGTTCGCGGTGGTCTGCCTGCTCTGCCTGCGCTGATGGGCGCGGCTAGTCCAGCGCGGTGTCCCTCAGCTCGGGCAACAACAGCGCGGCAACGGCGGCGATCCCGAAGGCGGCCCCGAACACCCCGAACGTGAGCGGCTGACCGCCCCAGCCCAACAGGAAGGGCACCGACAGCGGGGCGATGATCGAGGCCAACCGCCCGAAGGCCGCGGCCGACCCGGCCCCACGGCCCCGGATCGACGTCGGGTAGATCTCCGGTGACACGGCATACAGCGCGCCCCACGCCCCCAGGTTGAAGAAGCTCAACGCGAGCCCGGCCCCGAGAACGGCGGCGTCATGCTGGGCGCTGCCGAACGCGAACGCCGCGACGGCCGACCCGACCAGGAACCCCGCGAGAGTGCCGCGGCGGCCCACCTTCTCGATGAGGTACGCCGCGACGGCGTACCCGGGCAGTTGCGCCAGGGTGATGTAGAGGGTGTATTCGAAGGACTTCACCAGCGTGTGCCCCTGGGCGTGCAGCAGGCTCGGCAACCACGAGAACGCGCCGTAGTAGGACAGGTTCACCATGAACCACACGGTCCACAGGGCGGCGGTTCGGCGCCGGTAGCCCACCGACCACAGCTGGCCCGACGGCCGCGCCGCCCGCGCCTCCTGGGATCGTCGGGTCGCTACCTCCGCGGCCGAGGGATCGACGGGCGGCTCGTGGCCCGCCGAGCGCTCGAAGACCCGAACGGCCCGCTCCGCGTCGTCGTACCGGCCCGCCCGTTCCAGGAAGCGCACCGACTCCGGCAAGCCCATCCGCACGACCACGGCATACAGCGTCGGCACGATCCCGACCAGCAGCGCCCAGCGCCAGCCGTCATCGGAGGTGGGAATCACCTTGAACCCGATCAGGGCGGCCATGATCCAGCCGACCGCCCAGAAGGCCTCCAGCACGACGACCATCCGACCGCGGATGGCGCGCGGGGAGTACTCGCTGACCAGCGTCGAGGCGACCGGAAGCTCGGCGCCGAGCCCCAGTCCGACCACGAAGCGCAGCGCCATCAGCACCGCCACCGACTGGGCCAGCGCCGAGGCGCCGGTGGCCAGCCCGTAGACCAGCAGCGTCAGCGCAAACACCTGGCGGCGGCCGATCCGGTCGGCCAGCAGGCCGCCGACGCTGGCGCCGATGGCCATGCCGACGAACCCGATCGAGAGCAGCCACGAGGTCTGGTCCTTGCCGAGTTGCCACTGCACGGCCAGTGCGGTGACCACGAACGACATCAGTCCGACGTCCATGGCGTCCAGCGCCCAACCGACGCCGGAGCCGACCAGGAGTTTGCCGTGCGCTCGGGTGAACGGCAGCCCGTCCAGGCGTTCCGAGCGGGTCGGCACGGGTTCGGAACTCACGAGTCGTCGCCGGCGCCATCCGCCGCGGCGGACTGCCGCGCCGCCAACGCCGCCTTACGCTTCTCCAGCGCCATGTCCTTCCAGTCCCCGGGCGGCAGGATGATCTCGGGATACACCGGCTGCCACATCGCCTCATAGATCTGCTGCACCGGATCCTCGAGACGCACCTGCGAGAGGCCCTCCTCGTACGCCGTCTGGGCCACCTTGATCGCCACCGTCCCCGAGACCCGCCGCAGCTGGGAGATCGAGGGCAGCAGGGCCCGCCCGTACGGCGCGACGTCGACGATCTCGGCAACGGCCTCGGCGGCCGCGGCGATCATCCGGTCCGAGACCCGGCTCGCCTTGCTGACCACCACGCCCAGGCCGATCCCGGGGAAGACCAGCGCGTTGTTGGCCTGGGCGATCTCGAAGCGACGCCCGGCGTATTCCACCGGCGCGAACGGCGAACCGGTCGCGACCAGCGCCTGGCCCTTGGTCCACTCGATGATGTCCTTGGGCACGGCCTCGGCCCGGGAGGTGGGATTGGACAGCGGCATGATGATCGGCCGGTCCACGTGGGCGGCCATGTCCCGCACGATGGCCTCGGTGAACGCCCCGGCCCGCGCTGAGGTGCCGATGAGCATGGTCGGCCGGACGTTGCGGACCACGTCGGCCAGCGAGACGTTGCCCGGATCGTCGAGCTGCCACGTGGCCAGTTCCTCGGCGGGCCGGGCGTAGGGCGCCTGGAAGTCGCGCACCTTGTCACCCAGCCCGGTGTGGATCAGACCACGGCTGCCCAGGCACCAGAACTGCCGGTAGGACTCGGCCTCCCCCAGCCCCTCACGGATCATCCGGTCGCGCATCAGGTCGGCGATGCCGACGCCCGCCGTACCGGCCCCGAACACCACCACGCGCTGTTCGCGCATCCGCGCACCGGTGGTCTTCACGCCGGCCAGCGCGGCCGCGGTGACGACGGCGGCGGTGCCCTGGATGTCGTCGTTGAAGGTGCACGACCGGCCGCGGTATTTCTCCAGGATCCGGTGCGCATTGCCGGCGCCGAAGTCCTCGAAGTGGATCATGGCGTTCGGGAACACCCGGGTGGCGGTGGCGACGAACTGCTCGATGAACTCGTCGTAGACCGCGCCGCGGCGACGACTGTGCCGCGAGCCCAGGTAGAACTCGTCGTTGAGCAGCTTCATGTTGTCGGTGCCCACGTCGACCACGACCGGCATGACCCGGCGCGGGTCGATCCCGGCCGCGGCGGTATAGACCGAGAGCTTGCCGACACAGATCTGTACCCCGCCGACGCCCTGGTCGCCGATGCCGAGGATGCCCTCGCTGTCGGTGACGACGATGAGGTCGCACTGGTCGGGTTCCAGGCCGTAGTTGAGCAGCGACTCCTCGATCTCTTCGGGGAAGTCGACGGAGGTGAAGACGCCGCGCATCCGGGAGAAGGTGTGGCTGAACCGCTCGATGACCGTGCCGATCGTCGGCGTGTAGACGATCGGCAGCATCTCCTCCAGGTGATCGGACAGCAGCCGGTAGAAGAGCACCTCGTTGCGGTCCCGCAGGCCGGCGAGGTAGGCGTACTTGGCGACGTCGCTGGCCTGCTCCAGGTAGTTCTCGTAGGTGCGACGCGCCTGCCAGTCGAGCGTCGCCACCCCCGGCGGCAGCAGCCCGGTCAGGCCGAGGGCGTGCCGCTCCGGCCAGGTGAAGGCGGTGCCACGGTTGATGGTGGGCAGCGTCATAATCGTGCTGCCGCGGGTGTGGATCTTCAGCCGCTGGCCCCTGGGTCCGGGCACGAACTCGTAGTTGCCGGTCTTCATGGGCGCAAGCCTAGTCCCGGGTGGCCCGTGCCCGGCGCATCCCGGCAGGTCAGGCGTCCGTGCGGGGCCGTCCTCGCCGCGAGCCGGCGCGGGCCAGCACGGAGGCAGCGCTTGATCCTGGCGCTACACCAGGCTGCGGAAGTCCGGCTTCTCCTTGGCCAGGAACGCGCGGACCCCCTCCCGGAAGGCCGGACTGCCGTAGGCGCGTTCGAGGAGCCGCTCGTCGTGCTCGATGTCGCCGGCCGCGGCGGTGATGTCGAAGAGCTGTTCCTTGGTGGTGCGCACGGTGGTCGGTGCGGCCTGGAGCAGGCCCGCGATCAGGGCATCGAGTTCGAGGTCGAGGTCGTGACGGCTCTCGGCGACCGCGAGGAGGGCGCCGAGTTCGTACGCCCGCCGGGCATCGAGCAGCCGGCTGGCCAGCAGCATCTGCCGCGTCACCGACTCACCGAAGACGTGCACACAGCGTTCCAGCAGCGGCCGGGACAGAGCGTTGCCGAGGGTTCGGGCGATTGGGTACCCGAACCGGGAGCTCGCCGTGGCCAGGCGCAGATCGCAATAGGACGCCACCGCCAGGCCGCCCCCGACGCACAGGCCGTCGATCGCGGCGATGCTGACCTGGGGAAGCCGGGCCAGGTCGGTGAGCAGGGTGCGGACGCGGCCCTCGTAGGCGACCGCCTGCGCCCCCTCGGTCATCTCGGCGAACTCGCCGATCTCGTTGCCCGCGGCGAACGCCAGCGCCCCGGCACCTCGAAAGACCACCACGCGGGCCGTACGGTCATCGGTCAGCTCGGCGAACAGCGCGCGCAGGCCCTCGTACATCACCGTGGTGAACGCGTTGTGCCGGTGCGGCCGGTTGAACGTGACCTCGACGACCGCCCCCTCGTCGCGGCGGGACACGAGGAGTTCTTCGGTGCGATGCGGGGCGGTCACGGCGGTCTCCTTGGGCTGGCTGCACACGTTGTGTCGAGAAAGCCACCGAACTCGGTGGGTTTCTCGACACGACGTCGTGGCGGGCTGTCTCCATCCTCCCGCTCAGGGCGCGACGGCGGCCCGGATCGCGGCCCGCAAGATCTGCGGCGCGTCGGCCATCGCGGGCCCGTACCAGGTCAGCGCCCGCCCATCCACCAGCGCCGCGGGCACCTCGAAGGCCTCCGGCCCGTCGGCTGCGGTGAACCGGTACGGCTCGTCGGGCAGGATGACCAGCTGGTACGGCGTGTGCCGCGCGACCTGTGCCGGATCGATCCTGGGATATCTGTCCGGGTCCGCCGTCAGCACGTGGTCGACCCCGAGCCGGGCCAGGACGTCGCCGGCGTAGGTGTCTCGCCCCAGCGCCATCCACGGCTTGCGCCAGATCGGGACCAGGGCCGTGAGCCGCTGGCCAGGCCGGACCGGCTCGGGATCGGTCCAGGCCGCGACGGCCGCATCGTGCCAGCCGCGGTCCCTCGGGCCGACGTCGAGCAGGTCGAGGAGCCGGCCGAGCGAGGTCAGGGCGGTGGGGACGTCGCGGATGCCGGTGACCCAGACGGGCACGCCGGCGGCACGCAGCTCGGCGACATGCTCGGGCTTGTTCTCCTCCTCGTTGGCAATGACCAGGTCCGGTTCGGCGGCGACGATCTGCGCCAGGGCGGGGTTCTTGGTGCCGCCGAAGCGCGGTACGGCCAGGTCCGCGGGGTGCGTGCACCAGTCGGTCGCGCCGGCGAGCAGGTCCGGCGCCGAGGCCGCGATGGCCTCGGTCAGCGACGGGACGAGGCTGATCACCCGCTCGGGTCGGCGCGCCATCGCGACGGGGTGACCCAGGTCGTCGTACGTGACGGCGTTCATGCCGCCCATCCTCCCGCGCCCGACCATGGCCACGCGGCGGGGCTGGCTCCCGGGCGGGCGTCACAGCAGTCCCCTGGCTCTGGCGGCGGCGACGGCGGCGGTGCGACTCGGCGCGGCGAGCTTGTCGTACACGTGCGAGAGGTGCGTCTTCACGGTCGCTTCGCTGACGAACAGCCGCTTGGCGATCTGCCGGTTCGAGAGCCCCTCCTCGACGAGGGTGAGAACCTCCCGCTCCCGGTCGCTGAGCGCCTTGGGCGCGGTCCGCATCGTGTCGACGACGCGGGCCGTCATGGCCTCGGAGAGCACCGTCTCCCCCGCGGCGGCCCCTTGCACCGCGCGGACGATTTGGTCCAGACCGGCGTCCTTGAGCAGGTACCCGGCGGCGCCGGCCTCGACCGCGCGGACGATGTCGGTGTCATGGTCGTACGTCGTGAGGATGACCACGGCCGGTCCCTGCCGGCTGACCAGTTCCCGCGCGACCCCCACGCCATCGATGCCGTCGCCGAGCCGCAGGTCGCAGAGCACCACATCGGGGGCGACCTCGCGGGCCAGCCGGATCGCGGTGGCGCCATCCGCGGCCTCGCCGACGACCTCGATGCCGGGTGCCGCCGCGAGCAGGGTGCGCAGGCCGGAGCGCACCACCGGGTGGTCGTCGACGATGAGGACGGAGGTCATGAGGCGCCGCTGGAGCCGGCGTTCGTCAGGGGCAGGTGCGCGGACACGGCCGTGCCCTCCCCGGGCGCGGACTCGATGATGAGGCCGCCGCCGAGTTCGGTGAGCCGCGCCCGGGTGGCCGCCACCCCGTAGCCGCCGCGCGTGAGATCAGCGCCGGGCCGGTCGAGGATGGCCGGGTCGAATCCCACACCATCGTCGACCACGTCGAGGCGGACCTCGTGCGGGCTGCCGTCGAGGGAGACCACAACGCGGGCGGCCCGGGCGTGCGAGCGGATGTTGGCCAGCGCGCTTTGAGCCGTCCGCAGCAGGGCGACCTCGTGCGTGGTCGACAGTTCGGTGAGCTCCGGCGCGACGCGCAGTTCGGTGTCCAGACCGGTGTCGGCGTGCAGGTCGTCCAGCAGCCGACGCAGGGCCGCGGCCAGGCCGCTGTGCTGCAGGGTGCTGGGCGCCAGCGCCGCGACGACCGCGCGGATCTCGGTGAGGTTGTCCGCGGCCGTGTCCTCGATCCGGGCCAGCAGGCGCCGCAGGTCGGGCTCACCGGGACTGACCGAGGCTCCCCGGGCCAGCAGCACGATCGAGGAGAATCCCTGCGCCACGGTGTCATGGATGTCCCGGGACAGCCGGGTGCGCTCGCTCATCGCGCCGACCTCGCGTTGGGTGAGGGCGAGCTGCTCCTGCAGCGCCGCGGACTCGGCCTGCGCCTGCATCAGCGCATCGAGCAGGCGGGCCCGCTCGAGGGCGTCGCGGGCCAGCAACACCTGGCCGCGGGACAGGCCGAGGGCGAACAGGGCACCGACCGTGGGGCCGACGACGCCGGCGACGGTCCAGCCCGGCCCGGCGAGACCTGGCGCCAGGATCACGGCGAGCAGGACGACGGCGGTGTAGCCGAGGGCCCACCGCAGCGTCAGTACCTGGCCGGCCAGCAGCCACAGTGCGAAGCCCACCCAGACGAAGGAGGCGGACACCAGCACCGCGACCAGCCACGCCAGGCCGAGGACGACCAGCCACAGACCGGGGGTGCGGCGGGGGCTCACGGCGTACGGCGGCGCGGCGCGGGCGCCCTCGACGTACGACATCGCGGCGCGCGCGCCCACGACGTACGCGAGCACCATCGGCGCCACCGCCACGGCCAGCCACGTGCCGGCGATCTCGCTGCGCCACCCCTGCGCCCACCCGACCGCGACGAGGACCCCGAAGAGCACGTGCCGCAGCACCCGCAGGCCTGCGAGCACGCTGGTGGGGCGCGGCAGCGGCGCGACGTCTGTCACCTCGCCGAGGCTACGCCGCGGGATTCCCGCCGGCCCAGCAGCGTGACGACACCGGGGACGACGATCGCGCGCACCAGGAAGGCGTCGATGACCACGCCGAGCCCCACGATGAGGCCGAGTTGGCCGAGGACGACGAGGGGCAGCACGCCGAGCGCGGCGAACACCCCCGCCAGGACCAGCCCGGCGCTGGTGATGACCGCGCCGGTCGCCCCGACGGCCCTGGCCATCCCCTCGGCGATGCCGTGGGTGCGCGCCTCGAGGGTGGCGCGGTGGACGAGGAAGATCGTGTAGTCGACGCCGAGCGCCACCAGGAAAAGTAACGCCACGAGCGGCACCTGGACGTCGAGGGCGGCGGTACCGAACACGGCGCGGCTGGCCCACGCGCCCAGGCCGATCGTCGCGACCGAGCTGAGCACGTTGACGCCCAGCAGCACGAGTGGGGTACGCACGGCGCGCAGCAGGGCCATCAGGACCACGGCCGTGAGCAGCAGGACGAGCGGGGCGACGACGGTCAGGTCGCGGCGGGCGGCGTCGTGGGCGTCCAGGCTGACGGCGGGTGCGCCGCCGACGAGGGCGTGGGCTCCAGGGACGTCGTGGACGGCGGCGCGCAGCGTGGTGACGAGGTCGTCGGCCGCTTCGCTGCCGGGCAGGGCCTGTCCGACCACGGTGAGGGTGGCTCGCCCGTCGTACGGCGCCCCGACGGGGGTGACCGCGACGACACCGGTCAGGCCGCGGGCGGTGTCGGCCACCCGCTGGCTCGCGGCGGCGTCGGCGACGATCGTCATGGGCGCAGCGATGCCGGCGGGGAAGGACCGTTCCAGGACGGCCAGGCCCTGCTGTGATTCCGAGGCGACCCGGAAGCGTTCGGACTGGTTGAGGCCGATCCGGGCGTCCAGGAGCCCGGTGGCGAGGATGCCCAGGATGGCGGCGCCGCCGAGCACGGCCAGCAACGGACGGCGTACGACGGCATGTCCCAGCCGCCACCACGGCGACCGTTCGGCGGTCTCGGCGTGCCGGTCCGGCCGCGGTACGAAGGGCCAGAACACGCGCCGCCCGAGCAGGGACAGCGCCGTCGGCAGCACGAGCACCGCCGCGGCGAGGGCGATGAGCAGGCCGGTCGCCCCGGCGAGGCCGAGACCGCGGGTGCCCGGTACGGCGGCGAGCAGCAGCGTGAGCAGCGCCAGCACCACGGTGAGATTGCTGGCGAGGATCGCGGGGACGACGGCCCGCCACGCCGTGGCCAGGGCGCGGCGGTGGTCGGGTTCGCGGCGCAGTTCCTCCCGGTAGCGGGAGATGAGCAGCAGCGCGTAGTTGGCGCCCGCGCCGAAGACGAGCACGCTGACGATCCCGGCATCGAAGGTCAGGCCGCTGGCCTGGCCGACCACCGCGGTGACGACCGCAGCGAGCTGATCGGCGACACTGATGACCAGCAGCGGGACGAGCGCGAGCAGCGGCGACCGGTAGGTGATGAGCAGCAGCGCCAGCACGATCCCGACGGTGACCAGCAGCAGGCGCAGGTCGGCCCCGGAGAAGGCGTCGGCGATGTCGGCGCCGAAGGCCGGGCCGCCGGTCACCTGGATCGTCAGGCCGTCGGGGGTGCGCTCGTGGACCGCGACCCGAAGGTGGCTGATCGTGGCGATGTTGTCGGTGTTCTCGGTGGCGGCGCGGACCGGGACCAGGGTGTACGCCGCAGCGCCGTCGGCCGAGACCTGCGGGGCCGGCGATCCCAGGCGCGGCAACGCCGGATCGGTGACCGCGGCGCTGATCTCGGCCAGGGCGTCCCGGTCGCGCGCGCTGAGGGCGGCGCCGTCGCCGCGGGAGCCGACGAGCAGGACGGGCTGTACGTCGGAGGCCGGTCGGGCGGCCAGTTCGGCGGCGACCCGGGCCGATTCCGCGGCGGGCGGGATGGCCTCACCGCGCGGCGGGATGGTGGCGCCGCGCAGGGCGCCCATGGCCCCGACAACCACGAGGAGGAACGCCGCCAACGCCAGCCAGGCGCCACGGCGCTGCAGGAGCCGATCGGCGAACCGAGGGCTCCCCTCGTCGGTGGGCGTCGTGGGCGGGGATGGGGATGGGGATGGGGATGGACTCGGGGCGATCGTCTGGGCCATGTTTCGACGGTAGGAATCGGCGCGGGAGACCCTCCACCGCCGCGCCTCATCCCTTCGGGCGATGCCGGGTGGGGTTGACCCCGTCACGGTGGAGCCGCGATGCGTACATTTTCCCGTACGGGAGGACGTGCCATGAAGAGCATGAGTTATCCGGAGTCGCGGGCTCGTTATGCCGAGGTGCTCGACGCAGTGACGAATGATCGCGAGGAGATCGTCATCACCAGGGCGGGCCACGAGCCGGTCGTCATCGTCTCCCTGGCCGACGACGAGTCCCTCAAGGAGACGGCGTACCTGATGCGCTCGCCCGCGAACGCGCGCCGCCTCCTCGATGCGATGGAGCGGCTGGAAGGCGGCCACGGCACGGTCCACGAGCTGACGGACGCCGGCTGAGGTGCTGCTCGTCTGGGACGAGAACGCGTGGGCGGACTACCTGTGGTGGCACGCCCAAGACCGGAGGGTCCTGCGCCGCATCAACGCGCTGCTCGAGGACATCCGGCGCAACGGCACGAGGGCATCGGAAGCCTGGGGCGCTCAACCACGGCTCAGCCACGCGGGCCGCTTCGCTGGTCTTGGTCTCAGCCGTCCAGGGAGAGCCACCGATCCGATACGCAGCGCCCGGACGGTCGGTCAAGCGGACACCCTGCCTCGCAAACTGGAGGGGCGCATGTGCGGAGCGCCTTCCTGGCACCGAGCGTAACCGTCCGCTGAGGGGCCGGCTGGCGACGCTCAGTCTGGGGGTCGGATCTGAGGCTCGGAGGTGACGCGCGGCGCACACTCAGGGTCGGCGCCGGCTGTCGAATTGTGATACCGCGACCACGCCGACGGCGATGATCGCGCCGACCGCCATCGCGTCATGTCCAGGGACATTCAGAAGGAAGGCTCCGGCGACAAGAACGAGGGCCACGACGACAGCGATGAGCAGTGGGCTCCGACGCATGACAGTAGCGTAGGGCTCACCGATTGGGAGTTTGCGAGTGATGTGGTCCGGGGTGCCGTGGGGTGTGCTAAGGCCGCCGGGCTCCAGTTCGACGTGGCTACGCTAGCCGTACGCCGCGGAGGTGATCGGAACGATGATGACCAGCCCACCGGGGCCGTTGTTGAGGGTGTCGACCGAGACCACGACGGCCGGGCGGCGGAACTCAGGTTCTCGGACGACCGGGTGGCATAGGTCGATGGCGTAAACCTCTCCTCGCCAGATCACGCGAGCGCGTCCCACTCCCGCCGTTCGGCAAGGTAGTCCTGCCATCGCTGCGGATCGGTGCGTAATTGCTGGTAGTCGCGATTGAGGCCGCGCAGGAACTCCTGCCGCTCGAGGGCGTCGATGGCGGTGTGAACGACATCGATGACGGACGTCTGCCGAGCCCTCGCGAGATCTTGGAGTCGTTCGCGGTCCGGCCGCCGAACACGGACCGTCGTGGTATCCCCTGTCGCCATGGAACCGAATGTAGACGACCTGTAGACGCCGGGCAGGTGGCCCCGTCCCGCGCGCGGGGGGCGTGGCCGCAACGTCTGCCCGGCCGGCAGGCTGAGCGTTGGCCCCCCGGCAAGGGGCAATCCACAAGTGAACGCCGTTGAGCTGCAGCGATGTTCATTTCAGCCCCCATGACGGCCTCGGAATCCGGCAGAATCGGCGCGTCAGACCGCCGCGGGGGACGGAGACACTCATGCGCACACCCCAACCAGGACCACCCAGCACCGGCAAACGGCGCCACCGGCCCCGCCGAGCCCGGCCCGCCACGCTGACCGCCACCCTGACGACAGCCACCGCCGTGGCCGCCGCCCTCGCCGGCTGCTCCAGCCAACCCCCGGCCACCACCGCCACGTCCGCCTCCGCTCGCCCAGCCACCGTCGTGACCATCCCCACCGCCCCCACCGCCGCGACCGACCCCGCCACACCCAGCACCAGCGGCGCCACCGCCGGGTACGACGTCCTGGCCAACATGCCCCCCGCCGCCAAACAACACACCAACGCCGGCGCCCAAGCCTTCGTCCGCTACTACATCGAGGCCTACGGGCGTCTACTCATGGACCCCGCCAAAGGCCAGCTGCCCAAACTCGAGGATCCGCAATGCCCTGGGTGCAAGAAGCTCGAACGAATCGTCGGCGAAAACGCCGACGCCGGACGCGTCTGGGCCGATATCTACTTTCGCACGCTGAACGTCGGAGAACCGGACGTCGAAGGCGAGGTGATCGACGCAGCGACTGTCAATGATATTCACGTGATGGCGCCGCTGACCAACTCACCCGTCGTGGTGCACGAACCCAGTGGTCTGGCTACGACGCGGGCCAAGAGCAGCGATGTCCTGGCGCAGCTATGGCTCAGCTGGCGCGATGGACAATGGTATGTGACGGATTTCCAAGACGTCGACTACACCCCGCCGAAGAAATGATCTCGGCACCTCTCGCGGCTTCTGTCATTCTGGCGATAACCATCGCTCTACCTGGGGACGTCGAGGGCAGCACCGGAAACGGGAAGACAACCCTGACCGGGTTCGAGACACTCTCTCCCACGGCAGGGCCGACCCGGGACGCTCAAGGTCCCGGGGTTCCCGCGGGACCGGCCGGGCCGGTCACGGAGTTCCGCGTGCTCATCGACTGCCCCGGCAACACCCTCGACGTGCCCGACGAAACCCTCTCGTGCCAATCCGCCATCAATGCCTGTCGCACCAACCCCGAGGGCCCAGGACCCCGAGCCCGCCTCTACGCCCGACCCGCCGGCACCACCACCTGGACACCCGCCGGGACCACCTGCCTGCCCGACCATTACGCGACGCCCACCACCACCGGCTACCGACCAGGGCAAACCCGCTCATTGACCATGCTCGGCCGCGCCGTCGAACTCCGCCTCAAGACCCCCGGCCACGTCTACCACCACGGCGACGGCACCTCCCAGGGACCCACCGCCAGCACCGGCGGCCCCTACCCCACCGGCGACATCACCCACACCTACACCCACCCCGGCACCCTGACCCCCACCGCAACCACCACCATCACCGCCGACTACCGCATCGACCACGGCCCCTGGCAACCCCTACCCGGCAGCTCCACCCAAACGACCACCTGAGGTGCCCTATTTCTCTCGGACATGAGGTCCAATAGGATCCTTATCTGAAGGGAGAACGACATGAGTGGGGCACGGCACAAGTTCAATCCGGAGTATCGTGACCAGATGGTCCGTCTGTATTTG